>Ga0105049_10002495_pt1 | contig 21870 bp, 15 predicted proteins | sample MAT06_FD_78087 | JGI IMG/M metagenome (GOLD analysis project Ga0105049, IMG submission 78087) | Freshwater microbial communities from Lake Fryxell liftoff mats and glacier meltwater in Antarctica - MAT-06 | ecosystem: Environmental > Aquatic > Freshwater > Ice > Liftoff microbial mat | place...
ATACCTTCAAACAACTGCTTGAGCAGTTGAAGCAAAAACTGGTCGCGATGGTCGGTTAAACCAAAAGCGCAACGAACTTTACCGAGCGCTTTGCTTCCCATTCGCGAAACGCTCTTGACGAGCACAATGGACTGTCGCAATGCCGAATTCGAATAGCAAGGATGCGAGCGATCTCGCTGGTCTTTTGTCCGCCTATCGAACGTTCGATGGCCGCTATGACGAACTGACCACGGAAAATGGTGAAGTTCGAAACGGCTATCGAAGGCTGATCGGGATCGAGCCTAGGTTAACGGGGCCGGAAGTCTATGTTCGGTGGCAATCCGCCAAGCAGTCTTTGCGCGACAATCCACCAGCTTCGTCGGGACAACTGAGCAAGGCTGCAGGCACGCACGGGTGGGATCTAGACCCTATTCCCTTTGTCATCGAAGCTTCAGAGTGGCGACAATTGGCAGAGGGTATGCAGCAGCGGATGCAAGTGCTCGACTTGCTGCTAAGGGATGTCTACGGTAAACAGAAGCTGATGCAAGATGGGGTCTTACCTAGCGAATTGGTCTACGGTGCCCCCGGGTACCTTCGACCCGCCAAGAGCACTCTTGCGACAGCTCCCACTCGGAAGTTGTTTCTGTACGCCGCCCAACTATCGAGGGCTAGCACCGGCCAATGGCAGGTGATGGCCGACCGAACACAAGGGCCTAGCGGTTGTGGGCACGCGGTAGAAAACAGAATCGCGATGTCGCGCGTCTTGTCCGAGGATTTTCAAAAACTGCAAGTGCTTCGGCTCGCGAGCTTCTTCGCGACTCTACGTCAATCACTGGCTGACCATTCGCCCGTACAAGACAAACAGGCTCGTTCGGCACTTTTGTCCCCAGGTGTTCGAAGCCAAACATACTTCGAAGATGCATATCTGGCTCGCTATTTGGGCTTCACCTTGACGCAAACTACAGACCTTACGGTACGCAATGGCTCAGTATTCCTTAAAACGCTCGGTGGCCTGGTCCGCATCGATAGTATCCTGCGAAGGCTCCCCGATACCATGTGCGATCCGTTGGAAATCGATCCAGCATCGTCGGAGGGAATCCCTGGTTTGGCGCAAGCCGAACGAGAAAACAATGTTTTGATCGCCAACGCGTTGGGGACAGGTTGGCCCGAGAGTCCGGCAGTTACCGCTATTCTTCCGAGACTGTGCCGAGCGTTGTTGGGACAGGACTTGATGCTTTCCAATGTGCCGATGTGGTGGTGTGGCGATCGCGATTCCATGGAGTATGTCCTCGCAAACATGGAGCATCTGCTGTTGAGAGATTCCTTTGTCCGCCATTCCGCATCCCAGACGATTGGCGCCCATTTGAGCTCTTACCAAAGAGAACAGTGGACTGCCAGTATTCGCGAAGCACCTTGGAAATATGTCGCAACCGCACGACCCGAGTTTAGTCGGACGCCGACTTGGTTCAATAATCGGGTCGTCGCGTGGCCATCGGTAGTACGATTGTTCGGCTGCGCATCGAAAAACAGGTTGGAGATCATGCCTGGCGGAGTCGCGAGAGTGGCTGACTCGGCAGAGCGACTCGATGAGAGCCTCACCTGCGGCGCCATGAGCAAAGACATTTGGGTTCTGAGCCAAGGCCCAGTCAAGCCGGTTTCGCTTTTGACTTCTGGCAAGCAAAACGTTGAGTTGCGTCGAACTGCGATGGATTTGCCGAGCCGTGTGGCCGAACACATGTTTTGGCTAGGGCGATTCGCGGAACGGACCGAATTCATGGCCAGGCACGCTCGCTACTGCAGTTCACAGCTAACTTCTGAAGTATCCGCCGATACGCTGCCCGCATATTGGCAAGTTGTCCGCTCTCTGCGCGACAAAACGAGCTTGGCCACTGATCCACCCACGGGTGACGAGTCTCAAGCGTTGCAGGATATGCGACAAAATGTATTGAGCTTTGTTTTTGATCAAAGCCAATTCGATGGCTTAGCAAATTCAGCCAGCAGTATCCTTCGCAATGCCGAGACCATTCGAGATCGCCTCAGCTTGGACTCATGGCAGATTCTCAGTCGGCTCGACTATACTTCTCTGGTTCCGTGGCCTGGACAACGCGAGCGAATGGGGGAGGCCCTTTCGACCTTGAACCTGATGATTAGCCATTTGTCGGCGTTTGCGGGACTGGCTTCCGAAAGCATGACTCGCGGGCCAGGCTGGCACTTTATGGATTTGGGCCGACGCATCGATCGCGCTCAAAATCTATTGCGGTTAATCGAACTGCTCCTGGTCCCATACTCCAAGAGCCCCAGGCAATTGCTAGAAGCTCTGCTCGACATTTGCGATAGCTCCATGACGTATCGGTACAGATACCTCATGAGCTATGAAATCGGCCCAGTCCTCGACTTATTGGTGGTCGATCAGCTCAATCCTCGAGGGTTAGCATTCCAATTTGTCCAGATCTTGCATCATCTGGACTCACTGCCTGCAGCTGACAAAGCCGAAGTGGCTAGACATCGCAAGAAGATCAACGAATGCCGAGGAAATCTGCGATTGTTCGACGCCGACGCGTTGGGTGAGGATGTAGTGGTCGATGAATCAGGCCGGCTAGAGAGGGCTATTCTTAGAAGCCGACTCAGGGAATTTTCCGCGGAACTGAATGACTTAGCGGACTACGTCTCCAGACGCTTCCTGACCCATACCGCTGCAAGACAATTGAATGACATGGTCAATCAATAAAAAAAGCACCGCGAAGGATAAAAATCAACTGTAGGTCCTCTCCCTCCTCCAGCCAACTTCGATGAATCGCGGTGCTATGGCTTCAGTTGCCCAAAAGCAATGTTTTGTTCGCCAGACTTCATACTTGACGCATGCCACTGGCTCATATTCAATGATCAATGCAGCTGTCGTACCAATCCATCTACGCGGGCTGCGAGACAGTTGGAGGGGTGAACGACTCCCGATTTTCCGTCGGAAAAAATTCCTTCCTGGCAGTAGAATGGAATGCATGCATCCAATAAAAATTGTCTAATTTCTTTTTTCGTGAGCCGGCTGTGCGTCGGAGGGCCTGTAAGGCTAGTGATTTGCACGAAAATCGCGCTCATTGCCGCTCGTTTTCTGAGCAGAGCTAGTCTCGAGTAAATCTATGACAATTGGGGAAGCCAGTTGGAAGGCTTTGCCAAAGCTAGCATGTGCGAGCAGAAAAGGGAGAATTGAGGCAGTACCCTTCTTTACACGGGCCGTGGGTCCTGGCTACATTGCCCCTCTCGCAACCGCGGACCAAGGGTTGCGTTCTTGTCGGCTTGTCGCAAATAATCCCTGAGGAAAATTGATGCCAACTGCTTGGATGTCGCGGCTGTCTGTTTCGGAACTTTCGACCTACCGTTGGAGTTTCGAGGAGGATGTCATGAGGTACAAGGAGCATGGTTACCAAGCGGTTGGGGTTTGGCGACCTAAACTGGCCGATTGCGGCGAAGCCAAGGGGCGAGAGCTATTGGTCGACCAGGGCATGAAAGTATCTTCCATCAACTGGGCCGGCGGATTCACCGGCAGTGATGGCAGATCGTTTAGTGAATCTATTCACGATGCGCTCGATGCGATTGATGTCGCCGCCCAACTGGAAGCCGATTGCTTGGTGGTCCTCGCCGGGAGCCGTTCAGGCCACACCCGAAATCACGCGAAACGTCTCCTCTCACAGGCTCTCAAGGTCCTGGCCGAAGCCGCTCAGGCGGTTGGGATTCAGCTAGCCGTTGAGCCTATGCATGTCGGGTGCGCGCACGAGTTCACTTTTTTAACCAGTATTCCCGATACTTTAGATGTCATCTCCAAAATTGGTCGCAGCAACTGCGGCATTGTTTTCGACTGCTACCACATGGCCCAAGACGAAAACGCTATGGATTGGCTACCAGCAATCGTGCCGTTTACGAGATTGGTTCAACTGGGGGATTCCAAGCAGACCCCGATGGGAGAGCAAAATCGGTGCATGCTGGGCCAAGGCCGTGTACCGTTGGCCAACATTGTTCAAACGATGGAGCAATACGGTTACCAAGGCTACTACGAAGTCGAGCTGATCGGTGAAGACCTGGAACACTACGAATATAACGAGATACTTTCCAAATCGTTTGAGTCCATTCTGAGCTACCGGGTGTAAACGCATTCCGTAAGTTCAGCTACACGTACCATTCGACGAAGGCACGCGATCGCTTGTCGAGCTTCTTCATGTCGTCCACCCGAAAACGAATACCGTTTGCGTCGGTGATATTCACCGCTTTGGCGGATATCCGTCGAACATCCTCTTCGGATTTCAGCACGAAACGAATCGGTCCATGGTTGGTCTGCACGTACCATTCACATGGCTCCTGTGTTCCCGAAACACTGATCACCTTTTCGATCATCGGATTGAGCTCCCTCAGTTGAAGCTCTTCCTGAATCAACGCGATGCTGGAATCAGACAGGCCAACGAACGAGTCAAGGCATGCGATTTCAATCCCATCGTTACTGACGATGGAAATCCATTGGTGGCTGGCCGTTACGGGAAACAATGGAACAACCGTAGCGTCCAAATATTCCGTGCCGCCGGCGTCAACCAATCGCAGGTGGTTCCACTGGTCTCGAGAAAGCTCGAACGCACAACCACCATCGGGGCGTCGGATGAGGTCACCAAGAGCCTTGGTCGCAATCGACGCGAGAGGCATGCTGTCGTTCACGCTGGGATTGACCATTCGAATTCTTTCGTGCATTTCAAACAGACTTTGCCAGCAGAGTTTTGGCTTCTGCGGCCAAGAAAAAGGAACCCGTTATGCAGATCAATTCACCCTCTTTGGCTGTCGCGATTGCGAATTCTAATGCCTGCTGGACAGATGGGGCAGACAAAACTTCGACCGAGCGGGCATTGAAAGTATTTTCCTTGGACAGTTTCTCAAGCTGCTCGACCAGCACTGCACGAGGATTGATTTGAAATTGGGTAACGATCAAGCGATCTGTATAGCCGAGAATTTGCTGGAGCATCTTTTCGTATTCTTTGTCTTTGGAACAGGCAAAAATGATCGTTCGTCGCGTTGGTGCAAAATGATCTTGTAGGGCTTCCAGGAGAGCATCCATGGAAGCGACGTTGTGCGCGGTATCAACGACCGTGGTCGGGGATTGACCAACCAATTCGATTCGGCAGCTTAACTTGGTTTCGCGGATAGAATCCAAGAGCGCCGCGGCAGGGAGTTTCCATCCGTCGTGATTCAGCCGATGCCATGCGGCGATGGCAACGGCCGCATTCTCCGCTTGATGTCTGCCGGGCATTCCTATTGCGATGTTGCTGAGCGTCGTCAAGGGCAGAGCAGCGTTCTTTGGCAGAAAATCGACGTAGCTGGCTGGTGGGGATTCGGATCCTGGCGGAGCAGAATCGAGCAGCTGTTGGCTCCGGATCACGGCCTGGAAATCGGTATCGATTTCCCAAAGTTGGCTTTGGGTGGTAGCACATCGGTTGCGGATGACCGTTCGGGCTTCCGGATGGCGAGCACCGCTAATGACTGGATTCCCCGATTTGATGATACCTGCCTTCTCGGTCGCAATCAGGGAAATCGTGTTTCCGAGTTGCTGTTGATGGTCAAAGCTGATGGAGGTGATGATATCCAAGGCGCTGCTGCAGACATTGGTGCTATCGAGCCTGCCGCCCAAACCGACCTCAATAACGTTGATATCGGTTTTGCGGGCCGTGAACAAAGTCCAGGCCAAGGCGGTCGTCATTTCGAAAAAAGTAGGTTCCCCCAAAGAGGACTGGGAGGTGGCCTTCTCCGCTTTTTTAAGACTCTCGATGTGCATGGCGAGCTCATCTGGGAGGCAGGGTTGACCGTCGACCAGGAATCGTTCCTCCAAATGCAAAAGATGAGGGGAAGTATAGAGTCCAACCCGCAAACCGGATCGACGAAGCGTTTCGGCGATCAACCAGGAGACGGAGCCTTTCCCTTTGGTTCCAGCGATGTGCACGACCGGAGCGGCCAGGTGAGGGCTCCCAAGCTGTTGCAGGAGGAACTCCATCCGCGCCAGACGGTAGGTCTGTTGATCGTACGGACGGTCTATGCTTTTTTCGTAGTTGATACGTTCGTAGAGGAAACGAATCGCATCGATATAGTCAGGGTCGAGCCGATCCATCAATTCCGTAGGCTGGGTGGGAGTAAGAAACGGTTTAGGGAAGCAGAGCCAACATAATAGTAGTTTATTTGCAGACAAGTCCGTTGTGCGAGGGGGTGAGTCGCTTGCCGTCGGAATGTTTCGGATTTATAGTGCTCGTCTGGTGGAGACTAGGTTGCTCCATTCGCTATGAAAACGTGAACCAAGGGGGATAGCGCGGCGTAAATCGGACGTATTGTCTCTCGCAGACGCCTCGTTTTGTTCGAGTTTGCCCCGTGTTCCGGATGGTTGACCCTTAAACCAAACCTTGTTAGCCACACTTTTTGCTACTTTGCGATAGCAACCCAACCGGTTGCAAATTCACTTAACCGAATCTACTTATGTCAACGATAACGGCACCATCGACTTCCTCCGGGGCATCCACCGATCCGACCAATGTGATCGTCGAAACCCGAAATCTGGGCAAGATTTACCGCGATTTTTGGGGCCGCAAGAAAGTCAACGCCCTCAAGTCCCTCGATATCGAAGTCCGTCGTGGCGAAATCTTCGGTCTTTTGGGCCCCAACGGTTCCGGCAAGTCGACAACGATCAAGCTGATGTTGGGATTGTTGTTCCCGACCTCTGGGCGTGCATTTGTTTTCGGCAAAGACGCCACCGATGTAGCCAAGAACGAGCGGATCGGTTATTTGCCGGAAGAATCCTATCTTTACAAATTCCTAAACGCCGAAGAAACCCTTGATTTCTACGGTCGACTGTTCGACATGCCGGCCAATGTTCGTCGGGAACGCACCGAGCAGCTAATCCAGATGGTCGGTTTGCAACGAGCTCGTCGTCGCCAGTTAAAGGAGTACTCCAAGGGAATGACTCGGCGAATCGGGTTGGCTCAAGCGTTGATCAACGAGCCTGAATTCCTGGTCCTCGACGAACCCACTACGGGTCTGGATCCGATTGGAACCCGGGAAATGAAGGATCTCATTCTGCGTCTTCGCGATCAAGGCAAAACGATTCTGCTGTGCTCTCACCAGTTGGCCGACGTTCAAGATGTTTGCGATCGAGTAGCGATCTTGCACCAGGGAGAACTCAAGGAGTTGGGCCGAGTCGACAGCCTGCTGAAAGTTCAAGACGTAACACAGATTCACGCCAGGGGCTTAGACGAGTCTACCAAGCAACAGATTCAGGAGCTTATCGCCAAATCGAGCGGTGAATTGTTGAAGATGGACAATCCAACGACAACCATGGAAGAATTGTTCCTCGATATCGTTCGTGAGAGCGAACAGCGGCCAGGCCGTCGCGGTAGTGGTGCATAGCAATCGTGCAAAGCTGTCACCCAAAACCAAACATTTCCGCGATCGTTGAAAGGCAAATTGAGCAAGCATGCGTTTAACACCTGACCAATTCTGGACCTATTTTCAGTGGCTATTTGAGAAATCCAGCCCAGGCTTCCCCATTCCCGGGGCCTTGCTGCAGGGATTTCTATTGGTCGTTGTTTTGGCTGTCGTCGGATTTCTGCTGGGCTTTATAGTCGCCATGCTAAAGTATGGGCCGGGCGAAGGGTTTCTGCAGGTTTCACGTATCATTCGTGAATTGTTTGTCGTCGATCTTCCGAAGACATCGGTCCGACGTGTCGGAGCCATTGCCCGGCTAGCCATCAAAGAGGCGATTCGGAAAAAAGTACTGGTGGTCGTTGGAGTCTTCGTCGTCGCGATCATGTTCGCCGGCTGGTATCTAGATCCTCAAGCCCAATACCCAGCTCGTTTATATATTTCGTTCGTGCTCACCACGACCAACTACATGGTCATCTTGCTCGGACTATTTTTGAGTTGTTTCAGTCTCCCAAGCGATATTAAGAGCAAGATCATCTACACGATTGTGACCAAGCCGGTCCGTCCCACGGAGCTCTTCCTGGGGCGTGTTCTCGGCTTTGCAACCGTAGGTACGCTGATCCTGGTTTTGCTCGGTGGCATGAGCTATCTTTTTGTCGTTCGCGGGGTTGATCACGCCCACGAGGCAGAGGAGATTTCAGCGGATGGCAGATCGGGAACTACGACCAGCCAGCAGTTTCACACACACACCTTCACTTTGGACGAATCTGGCGAGGGAACGACCAATGAAATCAAAGGACACATGCACTCGGTCCGCAAAGATGGAGAAAAGATTGTCATCGGAGAGCCGACCGAGGATTTGATCGCTCGCGTGCCCATCTATGGTAATTTGCGATTCACCGGTCGAGACGGCCAGGAAGGTGAGGGCCTGAACGTCGGCTACATGTCGGAGTACCAAAAGTATGTCGAGGGTGATAGTCTATCTAGCGCTATATGGACATTCACAGGGGTGGATGCCTCTCAGTTCGATAACGCCATCAACTACGACATGACCATTTCCGCGTTCCGAACCTACAAAGGTGATATCGTTACGCCGGTAGGTGGATTGGTTATCTTCCGAAGCCTGGATGGCAAAGTGGAGAGCGAACGCTACCCCTTCAAAGTAAAAGAATTCCAAGTCGACCGCCGTCAAGTTCCATTTAAGCTGAAAGGTTTCCGCGATGGCGAACCTGCGGACCTCGATTTCTTCGAAGATATAGCCAAGGGCGGAGGTTTTGAACTGGTTATTCGATGCCAGGACAAAGGGCAGTATCTTGGAATGGCGGCCGCGGACATGTATTTGAGGGCAACAGAGATTCCCTTTTGGTGGAACTTTGTAAAGGGCTACATCAGCATCTGGCTGCAGATGGTGATTGTGATTTGCTTTGGAGTCATGTTCTCGACTTTCCTGTCAGGTCCAGTCGCCATCATCGCGACGGTCTCCATTATTGTCCTGGGGTTCTTCGGATTTTTCATCGACGAGATTGTTTCCGGAGCCAATAAAGGGGGCGGCCCGATTGAATCCCTCATCCGTATCCCTCTTCAGAGCGGTTCGGGTAGCGAACTGGACTTAGGCAACGTTACTTTGGAAACCACGATTCGAGCGATCGATCGTGGGATCTTAATATGCGTACAAACACTCAAGAATGCGATCCCGAATTTTATTCAGTTGGGAACAGCGGACTTTGTGGCGTACGGCGTGAATCTGTTTGGAGGTCTGCTTTGCCGACACTTGACTATTTGCGGTGGGTATTTTTTGATGACCGGAATCATTAGCTACTTCTTCCTCAAGACACGTGAGATGGCAGCATGAACAAGAGTGGTTTGTTTCGCAAGATTGCGTATATCGCTGCCATTGTACTGCTACTTGGGCCGTTGTTCGCGCTGGGCAGGCCCAACAGCGGTGTGATCGGTCAGTTGAGGACCAAGCACAAAATGGGTCAGGCCAATCTTGGCAAACTGGATCCCACCAGTGAGAGTATGCGGTTGGCCACGCTGGGAATGAAGGGGATTGCTTCGACCATCCTTTGGCTGCGCGCCGACTACTACAAGGAAGAAAAGTACTTTGATCGCTTTTCGGCCACCCTCAATCAGATTGCGCTGATGCAACCTCACTTTATCAGTGTTTGGCAACACCAAGCTCACAACCTAAGCTACAACGTCGCACCTGAATTCGAGGATTATCGCCAGCGATACGAATGGATCAAAAAGGGTATCGACTATCTGATTCGCGGTACCAAGTACAACGAACGGAAACCTATCCTACAGTACGATTTGGGCCACTACGTTGGAAACAAACTTGGAAAGGCTGATGAGCACGTTCAGTACCGCTCGCTTTACCGTAAGGACAGTGAATTCCACAAGTATTTCAAAGAAAAGGGTTTGGCAGGGATTGAAACGAGCGCACTTGGTTTCGACCAACGTCCCGACAATTGGCTGTCCGGTAAGCTCTGGTTTGAACAAGCCTACGGGCTGTATCAAGCGGGAGCTCCGATCAAGAAGTCGCCACACTTGTTGTTCTCCTATGCCCCGCTCTGGCACATGTACTACGGAGAAGCGATCGAATCCGAAGGGGTTTTGGATTCGAGCGCGCGATTCGCTTGGAAGCAAGCAGGCGACGAATGGGCGCAATACGGCACCATAGCTTTGTTTCAATTCCGACAGACGACAGATTTGACTCTGTTGAGCCGAGATCGGGCCAGGACGGACGTTCTCGAATTCGAAAGGGAATTCGATGCACTGACTGGCGATGCTAAAAACAAAGCTATCGAGATTTTGCGAAAAGGAATTTCGGCCGAAAAACTTCAATTGTTTGATAAACCGGAAAGTGAGCGCCTGCCGGACGAGGCGGAGGCCTACTATGACGTTTTCACCCGTCTGAAGCCTAGCGTACAAATGATCACTGCTCAGCTGCCGGCCAAGGATCAATTGACTGGTTTGGAGCTTGCACGCAAACTGACAACGGCAAAAGAGTATTTGCGAGAAGTAGAGTCCTATCGAGGACAAGTGAATTACGAGTATTGGCAACAACGCGCCGAAGCGGAGCAACGCGAAGACGTGATTGAAGCGAGGCGATTGATTTACGAAGCAGACCAGTTAATCAATTTGGCGGATGTCAAAGGAGCCTTGGATTCCTACGAATCAGCCTGGAAGCGATGGAGCCAAGTCTTCCGACGATACCCGTCTATGATGTCTGAAGACGTGGGTGATGATGTCTTGAAATCGGTTGGTCGATACAAACGATTGCTAGATACCGACCTCGACGATACTTTCGTATTAAACAAATTCCTCAAGTACCGCAAGGCCAAGGAAGCCGAGGGTGACCCCACCATCAATGTCCAAGCGATGGACGACGAGTTCAAGGCTGAGGCCAATCGGATCCGAGAAGCCGAGTTGCGAGGCGAATCGATTCCGACAGAGCCCGAAGCTGAAAAAATACCAGAAGCAGTTGCTAAAGATACTCCAGTCCCTGCTCCCATTGTGACGGAAACACCATCCACCCCTGCTCCGGCGCCCCAGGTGGAAGCCAAGGGGAATGCAAGCGAACTGCCATCGCTTCCACCACCTTTGGAAAATCCAGATTCTCAAAATTGATCCTGTCGGCTAAAGTGCTGTAGATGGGTATCTACGAGCGAAGCTACTACCGAGACGAAAATGAACTGAATCTGACTCCCTCGTGGAATCAGAGGTCAGCCGTAAGCACGTTGATTATTGCCAACGTGGCTGTCTTCGTCGCCAACATCCTCCTCAGCCAAAAGCGGTTTGAGGGGGACTACCAAGGTGTGGTGAACGAGTTCTTGATGCTATACGACAGTGACTTGTCGAAGCCGCTCTATTGGTGGCGCATGTTTACCTATGCCTTCACGCATGACGCGACCGGAGTTGGGCATATCCTCTTCAATATGCTTGGTCTCTATTTTTTGGGCAGAAGTGTTGAGGACCGCTACGGAAGGGCCGAGTTTTATCGAATCTACTTGGTAGCCGTACTGGTATGCGGGTTTGGCTGGGTACTCAAGCAACAAGTTTTTGGAGCGGTGGAGCAGAAATCGGTCTTGTTGGGTGCGTCCGGGGCGGTTTTGTGTATTGAGATGCTCTTTGTATTCAACTTCCCGTTGGCCCGTGTTTACTTGCTCGTCTTTCCAGTTCCAGCATGGGTTCTGGGGGTCTTGATGATCTTGATGAATTTGACATCGGGTCCATCCACCGGTGTAGCGTTCGATGTCCATCTTATTGGAATCCTGTTCGCAGCGGCTTATTTTTACTTTAGATGGAGCTTTGGCTTCATGGGCGACCTTGCGGGTAACTGGCGACGTTGGTCGCGGAAGCTTACCGGACCAAAGTTAAAGATCCATACCGAAGCTTTATCTTCCAATGAAGCGGATGAGGCAGATCGCATCCTTTCGAAAATCCATGAGTTCGGTCAGGAGTCTCTTACCGTCAAGGAAAAGAAGTTCTTGGAGAAATACTCGCGATCTGTTCGAGCAAAAAAACAGCAGCAGTGATCGATAGTTATTCCTTTATTCCTCATTTTGATCCCAGCCCTACTTCCAAACAACATGCCAACCGCTAACCAAACCTTTGAGACCACTCGCTCCGACATTGCCGGAATCCCCATTCGCGAGATTGCGACCCAGTTCGGTACGCCCTGCTACGTTTACGATATGGCGATCATCGAAGAGCGCGTTCGCGATTTGGCCGCATTCGATGTCATTCGCTATGCACAAAAGGCTTGCTCCAATATTGCAATCTTGGATCGGCTTCGCTCTCTGGGTGTGGTCGTCGACGCGGTAAGTGCCGGCGAAGTGAAGCGGGCATTGGCTGCCGGATTCGACTCACACGGAATCGTTTTTACAGCCGACGTGTTCGACAAAGAGGCCTTGGCATTGGTGAAGAAATTAGGCCTGCACGTCAACTGCGGTTCCCCGGACATGATCGAGCAGTTGGGTAGGGAAGTTCCCGGCGCGAGCGTCACTTTGCGGATCAATCCTGGTTTCGGGCACGGGCACAGTCAGAAAACGAACACAGGTGGCCCGCAGTCCAAGCATGGGATTTGGCACGAAGATGTTGTCGATTGCTTGCGACAAGCCGACTTGCATAACGTTGCCGTGACTGGCCTGCACATGCATATCGGCTCCGGAACGGACCTGGAGCATTTGTCCCAAGTATGCGATTCGCTCGAAGTGATCGCTCTACAAATAGGTCGCACGTTAACGACGATCAGCGCGGGTGGCGGACTTCCCGTTCCGTATCGCGTTGGCCAAACGTACGTAGACTTGGATCAGTATTTTTCCCTTTGGGATGCCACCCGTAAACGACTGGAGAAAGCGTTTGGGCATCCATTGAGCCTAGAGATCGAACCCGGTCGCTACTTGGTTGCCGAAAGCGGTTTCCTCGTCGCAGAGATTCGTGCCGTAAAGCAAATGGGTGAGAATACTTTTTATCTGTTGGATGCCGGCTTCAACGATTTGGCTAGACCGATCCTGTACGGCGCCTATCATCCTATCTCCATCGCGCATCGCAGTGGCCGTCCTCCCAAGGACTCGATCGACGTGGTGGTAGGTGGTCCGTTGTGCGAATCGGGTGACATTTTCACACAAGAAGAGGGAGGCTTCGTCGCCAAACGCCGCTTGCCTGTTGCCAGTGTGGGTGACTATGTCATCTTGGAAGTTGCAGGTGCCTACGGGTTCGTCATGGCCAGCAATTACAACGGCCGCTACCGCGTTCCCGAAGTACTCATCGAGAACGGTCAGTTGCATTGCATTCGAAAACGAGAAACGTTCGACGACCTCATCCGCGGTGAGTTCATTCCCCCAGCCGCTCGTCCTTAACCACCTTTTCAAAAGGAATCTTCCCTGGGACGGTCAAACCACCGGACAGCAGCAGTTTCCAAGGCGAAGACGCTTCCCAACGCGTGTACATCACGTCGTCTCTTGGAAAAATCAAGGTATAGCCCGAGGGTGGAAACAACGCGATCGGAACGTACACGCAAACAAGCGGCTTGCCCGACGTCGAATCCTCACATTCCCCCATGAGAAAACCTGTCGCTCGAGCGCCGGGATGAGGGAAAGGTACCAGTACTACCGTATCAATTTTCTTTAGACCGTCGGGACCCTGCATCGCCTGGGAAGCGTCGCGAATTGCCCGATAGAGCATCGAGATGCCTGGTATATAGCCGAACCCCCAGTCCACCCATCGGCTCAATCGCGACTGAAACGCATAGCCCAAGATGTAAAAGATCAAAAGAACGGACATCAGTGAGATACCAGGCAGCACGTACCTCTCCACCGCGGTCCAGTAGGGATCCTCGATCCCCATCGGAACAATGAAGGGTGCGATCAACGAAGCCACTGGGGAAATCACCCAATTACTCAAGATCAGAAAAATCTGGTAAACCACGAAAACGGTGAGCAGGATCGGCAACGCAAAAAGAACGCCAAAAATGGTTCTACGGAGTAATCTACGCACAGTGGATTTTCTCGGGATTGGGGGAGCCGACGGTTGCCAATTTCTGGTCGATTCGACGTAGTCGCTCATAGGTAACTTCAAAAAGGGGTCGTTAAAGCGAAGACATATCCTAGCGAAAATCCCAGCGAAAATCCCACGACAAACACCACGAGCTTTCAGAACGCCTTTCCGGCCAGTTGGTAACAACGTAGCTCTTGGTCGTTACGAACATACAAACGACCATCGGCGATTGCGGGATAAGTCCACAGGGCGTTGCGACCGGAGGACGTATTGGTCGGATCAATAACATGAAAGCGTCCAGTTTCCTCGTACTTTTCCGGGCTTAGTTTTGCTGACAGGAAGTCCCCCGTTTCGCTCAGGATGTAATAGAACCCTTTGGACTTGATGAGGTAAGCGGCCGCATTGGATAAGCCTCGTTCTCGATCCACTCCCGTGGTTGGAATTGCAGTTTGCCACATTCTAACGCCGTCGACGGCTCGAACGCAAACGAGCGCCCCGCTCTGGTAGTCTGCCCCATAAATATACCCGTTGTCAAAAATCGCAGTTGTATTGGATAGACCCAAGGAGGTCTTAGGAGCACCTTGCCATTTCAATTGGGCTTGAGGTGGATTGGACGACAATCGAAACATTGCGGATGTTCCTTCGCCCGAGACAAACAGTTGATCTCCACTCAAGATAGGGGGCGCAACCGACATCCCATAATCCGGCTTTAGCGGTTGCTGCCAAAGGACTTTGCCATCGGTAGGATCCAAACTGGAAACAAACAAAGGATCCCAAATGAGCAACTGCGAAACCCCACCATGTTGAATCAGCGTCGGGGGGCAGTATCCAATCTCTTTACCGCTCAGAGCTCGCCATCGCTCTTTTCCGGTCTTTCGGTCTAAGGAAACCACGAGACTCCCCGGTCCTCCGGCAAGACAAATCAATTGGTCTCCAATCGGAAGTGGTACCGCGGCATGTCCCCAAATCGGCTTCTCGGATTTGTACTCCTCGGCTAGTTGCCGTTGCCAAACGATTCCTCCATCCTCCACGTTCAAACAAACCAAATCCCCCTCTGCACCCAGCGAAATGACCATCCCATCCACAACCACTGGGGTGGCTCGCGGGCCTCCAGGATAGGACAATGCGTACTTGCGATCGTATGCACGCGCCCAAAGCGACTCACCTGTCTTGGAATCAAAACAAACGATTCGTTCTTTGCCGGTTAAACGATCGCGCGTCCCAGGGTTGTTTGTGATTCCGCCCGACTCCTTTTGGTAGTCTGAAACGAAAGTTCGACCATTGGCTACAACCGGACCTGAATATCCATATCCGACCGGTTGCTTCCACAACAGCTTCAGGCCCTCTTTCGGAATCGCCTGGAGACCCGCCGAGTCCAACAGTTCACCATTTCGATTCGGACCGTTCCATTGCGGCCAATCTTGCCCTCGCAGTGGGCTGAGAAAGTTCACTAACACAGCTCCAGTGAGCAATAGAACTAGTTTTGCTGATAGGCAATTTTGCAGGATCATGTTCATGGCTCCTAGGCTAGGGCGGTTGCATCGACCTTCCTACCTGGAAAGTTCTGAAATCCGCGGTTTTTCTGACCGATCTCAATATAGCCGCTAACCATTGCCTTTCTAGCTTCGATCCTGGAAACTAAGAGCAGCTTCATCGTAAAGCTTTTTAGTGAAGCTTTTTCCGCCATCGGTCTTCGATTCACACTCAACTACGATAGAGCAATATGGAGAACAACGCGACACAACACAGCACGAAAGGCAAATCGGGCCTTGATGCCATCTCGTCGATCCTATTTGGCGTTCTCTGTTCAGTCGTGGTGAATACGGCTTTAGGCGAAGAGATAGTATGCCATTGGGCACATAACCCGATAGAGGTCGATGGTCGCGACAACGAATCCGACTGGTCACAAGCTTCCCTCATCCATGGCTTTCGTGTCCCAGACAGTTCAGGACACCTGTCGCGCACGGCCACGCGAGCGAAACTGCTTTGGGATCGCCAATTCCTATACTTCTTCGCGGAACTAGAAGATCATGATCTGTTTGCGGATGTCATCGAGCACGACGGTCGAACTTGGGAAAACGATGTCTTCGAGATCTTCCTGAAACCGAGTCGCCAGGCGAGCGGCTACTATGAGTTTCAAGTCAATGCGGCCGGAACAGAGATGGACATGTTCCTACCCGATCGAACGAGCGGTGGTTACGATCTGTTCCGGTCGAGCAATAACTTTCATTGGAAGACGCACGTTCGACGTGACGGAACCCTGAATCGACGGGACGATCGGGACAACTCCTGGACAGTCGAGGGTAAGATCCCTTGGCTCGACTTGATGCCCACCGGTGGCCGGCCAGAACTGGACGAAGTGTGGCAGGTAGCGCTCTGTCGCTACGACTACACACAGGGGCAACCCGAAGAGCTCAGCAGCAGCGCCGGCTTGACTCGCCCCGACTTCCATCATCACGCCGACTACTCGAACCTTCGATTTGCGTCGGGCAGTGAAACCAGCGCGACCCTACGATCCCTTACCGCTCGGCCGAATCGTGCCGAATCGAAGGTCGCAGGCTCGCCGGAGCCGCCTCTTCCTTATCGCGCCGTTCGCGCATTTCCGAAACTCCAACTGGAATGGCCCATCGATGTGAAAGTGGAGCCAGGCAGCGAACGATTTATCGTCATCGAGGAACAAGGACCCTACGGGCCAACCAAACTTCTGCGGACCTCGAAGGAATCGGACTTTTCGGATCTAGAACTGCTCTTGGATCCTAACGGCGTTGCCTACAACATCGCCTTCCATCCCCATTTTGCTTCCAACGGATTCATGTACGTCGGAAGCAATGGCAAGTCGGACGAGGGATTGCACCGAACTCGGATCGTCCGACATACGCTGTCGCGCTCGCCTCCTTTTGAAGTCGTAGGCGATCCGGTCACGATCATCGATTGGGAGTCAAACGGTCATAATGGAGCTGCGATTACATTTGGCAACGATGGAATGATGTACGTCACTTCGGGCGACGGATCATCTGACTCAGATGCAAATGTGACCGGCCAGGATTTAACCAAACTTCTCGCCAAAGTACTGCGGATCGATGTCGACCATCCACAGTCCGGTAAGAACTATTCGGTCCCCAACGACAATCCCTTTACGCAAGTTCCGGGAGCCATGCCTGAAACATGGGCCTATGGACTTCGCAATCCATGGCGCATCACTACCGACTCTAAGACCGGGCACCTGTGGCTCGGCAACAATGGGCAAGACATGTGGGAACAAGTCTATCTCGTAGAGCGAGGTGCCAACTATGGATGGTCCGTGTTCGAAGGAGGGCATCCCTTCTATTCGAAGCGGACGCTCGGACCGACACCCCATGTCTTACCAACCGTAGATCATCCGCACAGCGAAGCGAGATCGTTGACCGGCGGGGTCGTCTACTATGGCAACAAACTGCCCGAATTGCAAGGAGCGTACGTTTACGGCGACTACTCGACCGGCAAGATTTGGGCCATCAAGCACGATGGTGCCTCGATTCTCTGGCAACGTGAGATCGCAGATACTCCGTTTCAAATATCTGCCATCTCGCTCGACGGAGAAGGTGAGTTGATCGTTGTCGACCATCGCGGTGACAAACAGGGTGGCCTCTATCATCTGGAACTCTCACCAGAGGACGTATCACCGAATCTCTTCCCGAGGATGCTGAGCCAAACCGGACTCTTTCAGCAAGTCGCAGGACATAAGATTTCGGTCGGAATTCTTCCATATAGTGTCAACGCGCCATTTTGGTCGGACGGGGCAACGAAGTCGAGATTCATTGCATTGCCCAAGGATGGCCAAATAGAACTCACGGATCAATGGGCTTGGCTGTTTCCTGAAAAAACGGTCATTATCAAATCCTTTGCCTTGGAGTTGGTCGATGGCGACCCAGCTTCGACAAAGTGGATCGAGACCCGCTTGCTCGCCAAAGAACAAGGAGAGTGGGTTGGCTACTCGTACGCGTGGAATGACGAACAGACCGAGGCGTTCTTGGTGGACGCGATGGGAATTGACCAAACATTCTCGATATCCGAAGCCACCGGGGTGCGGTCTCAGACATGGCACTATCCCAGTCGAACGGAGTGCATGGTTTGTCACACGCGGGCCGCGGGCTACCTTCTCGGACTAACCACCGTTCAGATGAACAAGGAGCATGACTATGGCGATGGCATCCAAGCCAATCAGCTAGATGCGCTCGAAGCCATGGGAGTCCTCCAGGCGAACTGGGTAACCGACTCGCAAGCTTCGCTGAGAAGTCAGATGGGAACAGCTGGAGCCACTAAGGAAGAGATCGATTCGCATCTCTCCAACCTCAAGGTTTATGACGGACAACCAGGAGTTCGATCGAAGAGCATCATGGGCAAGTCGGGTGCAGAGAATCGCAAATTGGTCGATCCGTACGAGACTTCGGTCGATCTAGAACAGCGTGCCCGATCTTTTTTGCACTCGAATTGCGCCTATTGTCACATTGAGGCCGGTGGAGGCAACGCCAAAATGAATCTCGCTTTCTATGCAAGTTTAGATCAGATGAACATTTTGGAGGTAACGCCAACGCACCATCATTTTGAAAAGCTCGATGCAAAGCTAGTGGCGCGTGGTTCGTTCGATCGGTCTGTGCTACCACACCGGGCAGGCATCCGCGGGCCGGGACAAATGCCACAACTTTCCACCAATCGCATCGACGAAAAAGCGTTGAAGATGCTCAAGGAATGGATCGACTCTATGCAGTAGTCCGACCAAAATACGGAGCTCTCAGGCGTTCGGGCTGGAGTAACTCATGGCGGGATCTACCATTCCATTCTGCTCAAAACCTCGCTGCCGAAGCAAACAGGAGTCGCATGATCCGCATGCTTTGTCCGTAGGGCCTGGGTCATAGCAGGAAAAGGTTTGCGAATAGTCGACCCCGAGCGATAGTCCCAGTCGAATGATCTCGGCTTTGCTCAGGTCGATGAGCGGTGCGTGGATCGTTAGCCGTCGTCCCTCGACCCCAGCCTTGGTCGCCAGGTTGGCCATCGCTTCGAAGGCTGCGATGTATTCCGGTCGGCAGTCCGGGTAACCGCTGTAGTCGAGAGCATTCACACCGATAAAAATGTCTGCTGCGCCGAGCACTTCTGCCCAGCCCAACGCATACGACAGAAAAACCGTATTCCTGGCGGGGACATAGGTCAGCGGAATATCGGTCCCAATATCCGCCGCCGATTCGTGTTTAGGGACCGCCAGATTCGAATCGGTAAGTGCACTTCCGCCGTTCGCTCCCAGATCGATACTGATGATGGTGTGCTTGGCAACTCCCATTTGAGCAGCGACCTTCGTTGCTTGTGTCAGTTCGAATGCATGTCTTTGCCCGTAACGAAAACTGATGGCATAGGGGGAAAATCCTTGGTTCTTGCAAATGGCAAGACAGGTGGCAGAATCCAGTCCACCGCTGAGCAAAACAACGGCGGGCTTTGCGGAGGCGTTCGTCATGAGTTCTTCATATCCAAAACTTTGGCTACAATTGCGACATGTCAATCATTCAAATCGATCAGCTTGCCAAATCGTATCGTGTCTATCAAAAGAAAGAAGGGCTTCGAGAAGCGCTCCGCGGTCTCTGGCACCGTGAGTACAAAGAGGTCGACGCGGTAAAAAAAATCTCGCTGCGCGTTGAGCCGGGCGAGTTCGTGGCTTTCCTTGGCCCAAACGGAGCTGGAAAAACGACGACTCTGAAACTCCTTTCCGGGGTGATTTATCCCTCTAGTGGTTCCGCCACGGTGATGGGATACGTTCCTTGGGAGAGAAGCCTAGACTACCGACGTCGTTTTGCTCTGGTGATGGGGCAAAAGAATCAACTTTGGTGGGATCTGCCCGCCCAAGAGTCGTTTCGTTTGCATCAGCAAATTTATCAAATCGAAGCCACTTCGTTTCAGAAGACGCTCGATGAACTTACGAGTTTACTTACGGTCAAAGAGCTTCTTGGGCGTCCAGTTCGAGAGCTGTCCCTCGGCGAGCGAATGAAGATGGAGCTGATCGCGGCCCTGCTACACCGTCCAGAGGTTCTCTTCCTCGACGAACCAACGATCGGATTGGATGTGATCGCGCAGCACAATATTCAACAGTTCCTTAAGTACTACCAAGCCGAACGGGGCATCACGATCCTCTTGACGAGCCACTATATGAAAGATATCGCGGCCCTCTGTCGACGTGTGGTCGTCATTGCGCAGGGACAGATTCAATACGATGGCTCCCTGAGCGGTATCGTCGATGTTTTCTCGGGAGACAAGATCATTACCTTGCAGTTGGCGGTAGGTCAAAGCGATGCGGGTCTTGATCGATTTGGAACTCTCGAAAAAATTGCCATGCCGCGAGTCTCCTTTCGTTGTCCTCGAAGCGAGGTTTCCAAGTCGTTGGCCGAGATATTGAACAACTACCAGATCGACGATATCGCTGTGGAAGATCCGCCGCTCGAGGAGACGATCGCCAAACTGTTCACGCATGTTTCCCGCGACAGTTCCGACGACGATCCAGCCAATGCGTCTAGTGAGTCGAATAGTTTGGTGAACCCGTCATGAGCAAAGCGCCAACGCTGGTTGACAATCTGAGGGACTTGCTGCGTACCCGATGGGTCATCTTGCGTATTTCTTTAGCGGAACGACTTGCCTATCGAGGTGATTTCGTGCTCGGCACGCTGATGCGATTTCTGCCGATCATTACGCAGATATATCTTTGGTGGGCCATTTTTCAATCGATCAACCCGAGTGACCCTGATGCTGGGAGGTTGGCCGGCTATTCCTTTCAAGACATGGTGGCCTACTATCTGCTCACCATGGTCGGGCGAGCATTCTCCAGTATGCCAGGACTATCCTCCAGCATCGCGGTCAAGATTCGCGATGGCGAGATCAAGAAGTTCTTGGTGCAACCAGTCGACTTGATCACCTTCCTCTTTTGGTCGCGAGTCGCCCACAAGATAGCGTACTACATGGTTGCATTCGTCCCGTTTGCGATCGTGTTTTTCTTATGCCGAAGCTACTTTGCCAACGGCTTGCCGGACTTCTGGACACTTGCCGCATTCGTGGCCTCACTATTATTGAGCTTTGCGTTGGGTTTTTATTTGGAAGCGTGTATCGGACTGGTCGGGTTCTGGATGCTGGAGGTCTCTTCCTTGTTGTTCGTTTACATGCTCTTTCAGTTTTTTCTCTCGGGACATATGTTTCCCTTGGACATTATTCCGGACCCCTGGCGTACGATCGTCAACTACCTGCCGATCAAGTATTTGGCTTACTTCCCGGCGGCTGTGTTTTTAGGAAAAGTCCAGGGAGGCGCTTTGGTTTTGGATCTTGCGATGCTTCTGGGATGGACACTTTTTTTCATGGCCATGACGCAAGTAATCTACTGGCGTGGTCTCAAGCGTTATAGCGGCTATGGCGGCTAAGCTGGCGGTGCCCAGCTGAACTGGGTGAACTGCTACGAGCATTGAGCTCGTTGATCTCGTTCCCAAGCGGTGATGGATTTTCGGTTGAGGAAACGTCGCTTTTACTTCATGGTCACACCCGGCAGGGGTGACCCACGGTGGGTCACTCTTGCCGAGAGTGACTCTGCAGCGGTGGGTCACTCTTGCCGAGAGTGACTCTGCAGCGGTGGGTCACTCTTGCCGAGAGTGACCTTGCACTGCCAAAGCTGCGTCCAAATCCTTCACGGTGTTCCCAAGCTGGAGCTCGGGAACACGGGTGTTAGGCGTTCCGTGAAGTGGCTGACTGCCTCCCATAGCGATTGAACAAGTTGCTATACTGTCCACTTGTTTGTTGATTCCATCCAAATCCGTTCTCTGAGATAGGAAAAATTATGTCTTCTGGGATGCCATCGAATCCTTATGGAATGAATCAAAATCCGTACGATGCCAGTGGGGGAGCTGGCTCGGTTCCCCCTCCGAATTATCTGGTCCAGTCCATTCTGGTAAC
>Ga0105049_10002496_pt1 | contig 21861 bp, 16 predicted proteins | sample MAT06_FD_78087 | JGI IMG/M metagenome (GOLD analysis project Ga0105049, IMG submission 78087) | Freshwater microbial communities from Lake Fryxell liftoff mats and glacier meltwater in Antarctica - MAT-06 | ecosystem: Environmental > Aquatic > Freshwater > Ice > Liftoff microbial mat | place...
CATCGCTCGACCAGTTGGTCTTGGCATCCGCCGAGGGTTCGAGCTGAAGGACACCCATCAACTCGGCGAGGTCGGCCGGCTGCACGGGCACCCCGAACTTTTCGACCGTTTGCCGCGTGGCTTTTTCGTGCGTGCCGATCTTGGCACGGTTCTCGTCGGCAAGGTCGAACCACCAATAACGGTCGTTGTTGGAGCCGAGCACGAAGACGGTTTGCCCGACCTTGTCGATCCGCAGGTTCAGGTTCCGCGGCCTTTGAAACTGAAGGTTGCCTTCGACCTGATCGCTGGTGGTGCCGCCCTCGCCGTCCGGGCGGGTGATCACGAGCCCTGCGGTCGATCGGATTCGGTCGAGTTTGAGAACGCGGGCGTTATAGCGTGCGGCCACTGAGGCGAACGGCGGCGGTGGCGTGGAGCGCACGACCGTGTTGGGCTTGGTGACCTTCTGCTCACTCTCGCACGCAGCCCCAAGAACAAGCCCGCCCATCAGAATCCCGATCGCCATAAAGGTTGGCAACCTTCGGGGGCGTTCGGGCCGGGTTTGTTGAAGCGAGATGTGCATATTCATGTCTCTCCGTGACACCGGTGGTCGCCGAACACGCTCGAACGGCTCGGCAACCGTCCGACGTGGTGCCGGCTGATCCGTTCCGTCCGTGGCACCAGACCGATCTCAAGGCGACCCGGTTGGTTACCCATCCTTACCTGCCGCACCGGTCTCGGCGGGAATAATCTCCCCCAACTGCTCGATGGCTTCGGCGATCATGGTATCGCTCATGCCGGGGTCTTTGACTTCCATGATGATGGAAGTGTCCGCCCCTTTCGGCGAGACGGTCATTCCGGAGCGAGTCGTCGTGAGACATCGCAGGACGCGGCGGCGGATCAGGTGGAGAGCCAGCAGATATCGGAACGCGATGCGACGGTCTTCCGTGGCCTCGGCCAGTTCGGTGAACAGGTCCAGCAGTTCCTCATCCGACAACAGCAACTGCTTTTTGGTTTCAATGGGATTAAAGATTGCCCTCCAGAAACCGAACAACCGTTCGCCCGCTCCGGGGCGAGCCCCCGCATCCCACGCGGCGAGCGAATAGTCCGCCCGTTCCAGGCCGATCGTGCCGTCGCGTTCGATCAAAGCCGTGATAAAGCGTTCGCCGGGCGCGATGGCGTGCCCCGTTGCCGCACACACCCCACGCGACCGTGTGACTGAAAAACCCGAACCCCCGATGCTCATGCCGCCAGTGTAGCGAGATTGGCCGGAGGCCCCCAACTTCTCGCGCCCAGACCCCCATCGTGCCTCCGCAGGCTCAGTCCCACCGGATGACGATCTTTCCGAACTGCTCAGCCGCCTCAAGCCTGCGATAGGCATCGGCGGCATCGGCGGCATCAAACACCCGATCGACGACCGAGAACAACTTGCCGGCGCGGAACAGTGCCGCGATCTCGCGGAACTCATCGTTTGAACCCATGGTCGAGCCAAGCAGCCGCAACTGATTCCAAAAAATGCGGGCGAGGTCGGTAGTGGCGTCGGGGCCGCTGGTGCAACCGGGTGTGACATACGCCCCCCCCCTCGCCAGGCTCTTGATGCAGTTCAGGTGGGTTGCCTTGCCCGATGAGTCGACGGCCATGTCGACGCCACGCTTCGCGGTCAGCGACCGGATTTCCCTCGACCAATCCTGACCCGAATCAAGCACGCCATGTTCGGCGCCGAGCGATTTGGCACGATCGAGTTTTTCCTGCTTGCGGCTCGTGACGATGGTGGGGCAGCCCATGTGCTTGGCGATCGAGAGAGCAGCCGTGGCGACGCCGCCGCCGATGCCGGTGATCAGGACGGGCTGTCCGGGCCGCAGTTGCCCTTTCGTCACCATCATCGACCACGCTGTGAGCCCGCACAATCCGAAGGCAGCGGCGCTGGCCGCTGAGTCCTGCGAATCGGCGTTCACAACCGCCAGGTTTGAGAGCGGCGCAAGGAACCGTTCAGCCAGCATCCCATGATGGTGTTCGCCAATGAGTTCGTAGTTGGGAGCGAGTGTGGCACCCGTGCCTTCTTCGGGCCGCGTGCGCTCCGGGACGCGAAGGGCAGCGTTGACGATCACATGCTTCCCGATCCAAGCCGAATCTGCGGCGTCGCCCACCGCCTCCACCCGAGCACATGCATCACACCCGCTGATCCGAGGGTATAACAATTCAAGACCCGGGACGCCGCGGCCCACCCACAGGTCCATTTGGTTGAGGGCGGTGGCCATGGTCCGCAGGAGTGCCCAGCCGGTCTTGGGCGGGGCCGGGTCGGGCCAGTTCGTGTGGAAACGAATATTGGGCGTCACCGGGTTGCCTTGCTTTTCGACGACAATCGCTCTCATGGAAGGTATCTTTCATGTGAATGCCTGTGCTGACGTTGTTTTGGCAGTGGGGGAGTTGAAGACTTACTCGGTCGTTGGAAGCAGAAGCCGAAAATCAGAACCGGTGCCAACCTCGGTAACGAGTTCGACGCGCCCGCCGTGGGCTTCCACGATGCGCCGTGTGGTCGCGAGGCCGAGGCCGGTGCCGGTATTCTTGGTAGTGAAGTACGGTCGGAAGATGCGGTCCCGTACATCGGGCGCAATCCCTGGACCGGTGTCGATGACGTGGATGATCGCGAGCGAATGTTTTTCCGTATCCTCTGCCGTTTCGATCTTCAGGATGAGTTCTTTGGTTGCGGACGAAGCGGCTGTCATCGCCTGCGTGCCGTTGATCATGAGGTTAAGCACGGCCTGCTTCAGATGTGCCGCATCGACATCCGCGTGGACGGGTGCTGCGGGCATGTCGCACCTCAGCAGCACCCCTTGGTGCTGGGCTTGCGGCATGTAGAAATCACAAAGTTCGTCGACCATGCGCCCAAGGTCACAGGGCTTGCGGTCGAGGCGGAGTTCCCCCGCGTACGCGAGAAAATCGGTGAGGATGCCCTTCAGCCGCTCAACCTCGCGTCTGAGCGAACCGAGACGTCGCAGCAATCGGCCCTTCGCCTCCTGCTCAGACTCCGGGAACTCCTCAATGTCCTCCGCCAGCAATTGCGCATTGAGGCCGATCGTGGACAGGGGATTCTTGATTTCATGGGCGAGTCCCGCCGTCATCGAGCCCACTTCGGCCAAGCGTTCGGCCCCGAGGGCCCTCCGTTCGGCGGATCGAACCTTGGCCAATGACCGCTTGACCACGAATCGAGCGGCGATCGTGGCTACGCCAACACCCGCCAGCAGACCCGCTCCGAATGTGAAAAGCATGTTGGGCACGGTGTGCCAACATAGGCCGCGATGGCACCGCCCGCCTACTGCCGTGAGGTACGCGAGTAGCCAGACCGGGGCGCGGTTACCTCGATCCCGACCAGATCGATCCGCCGAACCGCCGTCGCTTTCCAGCCTTTGTCGGTATTGACCGCGCTGTAAGCCACGGAAGAACCGTCTTTCAGCACGCGGAAACCATCGCCGTTGATGACGCTGTAATGTGTGAATATGTCCTGCCCGTCCGGGCCGACAATGAACCCAAACCCTTTGCGCGGGTCAAACCACTTCACAACGCCTTCGGTATTTTCAATCACCTGCGGACCGGACGCATCCATGGCCCATCTCCAGAAGTCTCTCGCCCCCCAACACAATCGCGGCGATTCCGGAAACCCCCACAACGCTCGAGACGCCCCTCAGTCGGCCTCCCGGCCGAATCCAAGTGGTTTCCAGCCCCCAGACGAGCGAGCGGGAAAACCTAAGTTATCAAGACTTGACGGAAAACACAACCTTCATTCGAGGGTTGTGGCCTGTTTGGGGAAAACCGGTGCGAATTGTCGGGAAACTTTCAGCCGCCAACGGCTTGGATGCTGGCAGCGGGATTGACGGCCCACCCGCTCGCACCGCCACCTTGGGGGTGCAGTGACGCCCAAAGCCTTTCAAGCAAAACAGTCAGGTTTTCGCGGGCGGCACCGCTGATCGCGAGAATGTCGCGATCGGCCCGGATGCCCAATTCACCCGCGAGCTCTTTGATAGCGGTGTCGCGTTCTTCCGCCGAGAGGAGATCGATCTTGTTCAGAACAATCAGTTCCGGCTTCTCGGCCAAAGCCTCTGAATAATTCTTGAGTTCGGCCCGGATGGTCCGATAATTCTCGGACGGGCGGCTGCCGTCCATCGGCGCAGCGTCCAGCAAGTGCACCAGCATCCGCGTCCGCTCGACGTGCCGAAGGAACTCGTGACCGAGACCAGCACCCTTCGAGGCACCCTCGATGAGTCCAGGGATATCGGCCAAGACCATTCGGCGCGTGGCATCTACTTCCGCGATTCCCAATTGCGGCGAAAGCGTTGTAAAGGGATAATTTCCGATCTTGGGTGTCGCGCGCGTGGTCGCCGCGAGCAGGGTGGATTTGCCAGCGTTCGGCATGCCGATAAGGCCGACCTCTGCGATCAATTTGAGTTCGAGGCGGACATCAAAGGCCTCACCTGGGGCACCGGGGGTCGCGGTTTTCGGGGTTTGATTGATCGAAGATTTGAAGTGCTCGTTGCCGAAACCGCCCCGACCACCCTTCGCGATCACGATCGATTCGCCCGGCTTCAAGTCGTGCATGAGGTCGCCGGTATCGACGTTGTAGACGAGTGTGCCTGCGGGCAACTGGATGATGAGGTCAGGCGCATCCGCGCCGTGGCACTGCTTTTTGCCGCCCGATTCGCCGTTCTGGGCGTAAAACTCCGTCTGATGACGGAAGTCGTAGAGCGTGCTCATGCCCTCTTCGGCCTTAAGAACGACGGAACCGCCCGTCCCGCCATCGCCGCCGTGGGGCCCGCCCTTGGGCTCGCCCTTCTCTCGTCGAAAGGCCACTGCTCCGCCGCCGCCGGCACCCGCACGTAATTTAATGATCGCTTGGTCTACAAACACGACCGATCATAAGCCGACCGGGCTGACTATTCCCGGTCTGTGCTCACGTCCGACGCCGGTTCAAGCGGCCCGTGAAAGCCGCCCGCTGCTGATCTGTCGAAGCAGACGCTCTTTGTCGCCCGCCCGGACGAATCGTGTAAACGCGATCGCCATGCGGGCTGGGCCGGGTTCGGTCTCATCGAGCCATACGACGTTGCCGAACACTCCGATGGTGCGTCCGGGGCCAAGGTCGTCACATTCGGTCCACGAGCCGGCGGGCATGGTCACCTGCATCAGCACCGGGCTCCCGCAGGTGATCCCTTGGTCCAGTTCAAACTGGCACCCGCCTTCGCAAAGGTCATACGCATGGCCCTCGCAATGGTCACCGCTGTCATCGACCCTCCGGACGGTGACGGGTGTGTACATCGGCGAGAGCACAAATCGTTCAAATCGACGACGGTTGATCGAAGCACCGTTCACGTCTTGATTCCTGGTGCGAGCACACAAAGAGGCACATTCCGCACCCGTCGCCAACACGCGTCGGGCACACAACGGGTGCTATCGGGCGTGAACTCGACCCACTTTGTGGCGATCCTCAATAATCTAAAAAATGCAGCGGGCCTGGACTCTGGCTCTGCACGCTCGGGGGCTCGGTCTGGTCTGCCGCATTGGTTCCGGCCGAATCCGCCAGGGGTTGTGAAAGACGCGGGTGTTCGATTCGTCTTACCGAGTCATCTGCCCGGTCAATTGAATCTGCACCCCGCTGATGCGAAGCCCCAGGGTGCGCTCAACCTCGCGGAGGACCTCTGACGGAATTGCCGCGATGAGTTGCCGACTGAGGTCCATCGGCACGTCCATCACCTTTCCATCGGGCGTGGTGACATGCACGTGCGGTGCGTGTTCCGAACAAAACCGTGCCGCCGTGGAGCCCGCCGTCGAGACGGCGATCCTTCGGCACAACCCCGCTTCCGAAAGAGTGTCGAGCGTGTTGTAGACCGTTGCCAGACTCAGCGGTTCTTCATCGTCGCGGATCTGCCCGAGCAACTCCTCGGCGGTGGGGTGGCTGCGAGAAGTCGTCAACGCGGCATACACGGCCCCGCGCTGGCGCGTCCAACGGACGCCGCGAGCAGCGAACAACAGCCGGATGTCGTCTTCGTCGTGCATGGTCGTTAAATCCACCTTTTGCGTTCTCAGCCGCGAACCGTCAACCGCCCACCCCGGTACACACCCCGTAGTATTCGCACCCTTCAGCGTCCACGTTGCCCCCCGTTGCCCGCCACGTTTCCACTCGCCCGTCGACCTACAAGGCTCTCATGTCGAATTCGGTCTCCGTTGCCTCTTTCGTTCCGCTCCTCTGTGAAACCTGCGGATACCGCCTGACTGCCCTTCCCACCGATTCGGTCTGCCCCGAGTGCGGCACGCCTATCGCCGCATCGCTCCCCGCCCAACGCATCGGCACCCGATGGCAGCGCCGGCCGGGGCTTACATCTTGGGCTCGTACAAATTGGGACGTCCTCCGCCACCCGAACGTCACCTTCCGGTTCCTCCGCCTGGTGCCTGTCGGCTGGAGACTCCTTCTGGCGATCAATCTCTTGATCGCGGCGTTCTTGCTCGTTGAGCCTTACGCCGGCACCTTTATCGGCGACCCTTTGCGCAATACACGGGCCTTCAATAACCCCAGTGCGGTTGCCCTTTACGCCTTCTCGCTCGTCTCCCGGACCGTTGGTGCGGGTCTTCTGCTCCTTGGGCTCACCTACGTCGAGTGCCTCGGAATCCGGTTTTTCGCGGCCCGTCGAGGCTGGCGGATCACCCCCCACGCCGCTTGGCAGATCTGCGCCCACGCCTCGATCGGCTGGGTTCTGATGGCTCTGCTTCCGCTCCTTGCACTGGCGCTGCTTTTCACTCTTAACCTTTTCTTCGGCACCGAGATGTCGCGATGGACAAGCCGAACCATAAACCTCCGCCAGTATGTGGGGTTTACGTCAACCGTGGGGGAGGTCGCGGCGATCGGCCTCACGTTGGCCGCTTACGCCGTCGGACTCGTCATCTTTGAAACGCTCGTGTACGCCGGCGTTCGCCGGTGCCGTTACGGAAACGCCTGAGGCGAGGGGAACCTGAGATATGGTGCCGCTTTGTGAGCGGTGCGGGCGGAACGTCCACGCGGCGGCGATCCTACTTCAAGGCCGCGAGAAACTCTCCAAAACGGTCCATGCCCTTGTTGATTTGGTCTTCGCTGCACGCGAAGGAGATCCGCACGTGGTTTTTCCCGCATCCGCCGAAGTCCTCGCCGGGGACGAACGCCACGAGGCTCTCCTCCAGCAGCACGTTGCAGAAGTCGAGGGCCGATGCGATCTTTTTCCCACCCTTGCTGGTCTTACCGAAATGGGCGGAGACATCGGGAAAGGCATAGAAAGCACCGGTGGCTGCCGCGCATTTGACGCCCGGAAGTTCCTTTAGGCGGTTGTTAATGACGATGCTTCGGGCCGCGAAGGCGCGGCGGAACTGTTCGACCTGCGGCGCACATTCGAGGATGGCCGTGCGGATGGCAGGGTAGACGAAACTCGTGATGTTGGTGGACATCTGCCCCTGCAGCGTCGCCATGGCGTTGGTGAACTTCTTGCCGAACTCGCCGGGCATGGCGGTGTAGCCCACACGCCAACCCGTCATGCCGTAGGCCTTGCTCAGGCCGTTGAGCGTGATCGTGCGGTCGGCGACCTCCGGCATGCTGCCGATCGAGAAGTGGGGGATACCGCCGAAGGTGATCTTCTCGTACAACTCGTCGGAGAGAATGACAATGTTCGGGGCGATGGTGGCGGCGGCCTCGGCCACCACCTTGCCGATGGCCTTGAGTTCATCCGGTGTGTACATCGTGCCGCACGGATTGCTGGGGCTATTGAGGATCAACATTTTGGTACGGGTTGTAATGGCTTTTTTGATCTGCTGTGCCGTCGCCTTAAAGCCGCCCTCAACCGTCGTCGGAACTTCAACGACCTTGCCACCCGCCAACTCAACCAAAGGCGCATAACTGACCCACGCCGGAACGGGGATCAGACACTCATCCGCGGGCTCGCCTGCCTTGGGAAAATCAAACAGCACGTGGCACAAGACGTAAAGAGAATGCTTGCCGCCCGACCCGATCGTGATGTGGTCGGCCGTCATGCCGGGGATGCCGTTCTCATTTGTGAACTTCTCGGCCAATACCCGCCGGGTCTCGGGGTCGCCTAGGGTCGGCATGTACTTGGTCTGCCCCGCCAGCAAAGCCTTGATGGCCGAATCCTTGATGGGCTGGGGCGTGTCAAAATCGGGCTCCCCCGCCGCGAATGAGAGCACATCAAGCCCTTGGGCCTTCATCGCCTTGGCGCGGTTCATAAAGGCGATGGTCACCGAAGGGCTGAGATTGATGACGCGGGGTGAAAGCGCGGAGATCGGCATAGAACGGAAGCGTAGAACGCCCAGTCAGCCGTCCTCTGATCGAGAAGTCATCCCTCGCGCGCCATCAGCCTTGGCTCATCGCCGCCAGATCGGCCAGCGTTCGCCTCGCCCTGCCAGAATCGATCGACTCGCGCGCCAGGGTTGCCGCGTCCGGCAGCGTCAGGCCTTCTAGGGCAGTTGCAAGGGCAGCGGCAGCCGAAAGAACCACCATATCGCGGCAGGCCCCCACCGATCCCGTGGTTTCACCCATCAAAATGTGCGATGCCAAGGTGGTCGCCGCCGCGAGTGAATCGACCGTCAAGGCATCGGGTGCTGGACGCGCAAACCCGCAATCTGAACCGTCGAGCGTGTCCGCGATCGAGCGTCCCGCCTCGATTCGCCAGACCAGATTCGGGCCTGTCGTCGAGAGTTCATCGAGCCCGCCGTGTCCGTGCACCACAAGTGATCGGACCGACCCGAGTTTCGCCAAGGCTTCGGCAACCTTGGCCGCCAGATCCTCGTCATAGACTCCCAGCAACTGGTGCCCCGCACCGGCCGGATTGGTGAGCGGCCCAAGCAGGTTGAAGATCGTCGGTGTGCCGATCGCCCGCCGCGCCGGCCCAGCGAACTTGGCGGCGGGATGGTGATGAATGGCAAAGCAGAAGCAAACACCGCACGCCCTAAGGCACGCTTCCTGCACCGACGTCGGCGCATCGACGTTGACCCCCAACGCCGTCAGAATCTCCGCCGAGCCGCGCCCGGTACGGCTCCGGTTTCCGTGCTTCGCGACGAAGATCTGGCCCGGCAAGGCTCCCGCGACGACAATCGCGGCAATCGTGGAAACGTTGAAGGTCTTGGGGGCGCCACCCGTGCCGCAGGTGTCGATGACCGGCCCGGCCAGCCCGCCCGTGTCGAGGGGTGTCAAGTGGCTCCGCATAGCCCGCGCCGCCCCTACCAGTTCATCCACCGTCGGCGACCGCCGTTGAATGGCGATAAGCACATCCTTGATCACTTGATCGCCCAGCCCCCCGCGCAGGATCTCATCAAATAGCCGGTGCGCACCATCTTCGCTGAGCGTCTCGCCCCGCACCACCTGCGCGATAACTTCCGGAATGTCACGCGGCCGTCGATCCATCATGGCGGGGCCATCGTACGATTGATGGTGGCGACAACAGAACCTCCCATTTTGCAGACGCTCGGGCTGACGCGCGATGCTGTTCGAGCGCTGCAACGCCGTCGGCGCTGGCTCACGGTGCTCGCTGGCTCAAGTTGGTCGTTGACGGGCGTGTTCCTCTCGGCGGCGATGGGCATCATCACGCTCCGCTTGGCCGGTCAATCCGTGCCCGCCTGGCCAATCATCGGCGGCATCGCCACGGGGGCCGCCTTGGTGGGTGGTGCATTGTGGGCCGTGCGACGCTTCTGGGACGCCCCCCGCGCCGCTCGTGAACTCGATCACGCTGCACGCTCGCACGATGCACTTTCGACTGCGCTATCGCTCGACAACCAAGCCGGACCCATCGCCGAACTTGTTCGCAGTGAGTCCGAACGGCGAGCGCGGACAGCCAATGCTGCGAGCACGCTACCGGCGAAGGGTCTCTGGAAGGCCCCGTCCGCTGCCCTCGCCGCCGTCGCCGCCTTCATCGCCGTCGGCTTCTGGGTTCCCCCGCGCTCAACCCCCTTGCGCGAAGCCGTTGATCCCGCTCGGTCGGCGGCCGTCAGGGCTGATGTTGCCGCCATCAAAGCCGCCGTCGCCATCGACGCCGCCAACAATGAACCAACCGAGGAGTTCCGGCGACTCGAAGCCGAAATTGAGCAACTCGAGGCCGAACTCGCCGACGGCTCGCTTTCGCCCGACTCAGGCCGGGCCCAAGCCGCCGAAGCCCTCACACTCGCCGCCGACGAAGCGGGCACACAAGCCGAAAAGTCCGAGGACCGTGCCCGAGCGCTTGAAGAGGCTCTTTCCAAGGCGGCTCGCCATTCCGCCGCTCGCGCGGCAAAGAGCCCCGACGGCACCACCGCCCAAGGCTCTTTCGACGTTGCCCCCGCAGGAACGGGAGCGATCGATGATCTCCTCGCCGCGTTCGAATCCGGCGATTGGGAGAAGGCGGCCGCCGCGGCGAACGCGTTTGATGACGCCTCGGAATCGATGACGCCCGCGGAGCGGGCCGAGGCGGCGGAGCGCCTTCGTGAGTTTGGACGCAGTCTCGAAGAATCGGCGAAAGCGGCTGCATCCGCGGAGAGTCCTGCCGAAGTCTCCAACGGCGATTCAACCGAGAAGGCCGCGTCCGCAACACCGCAGGGCCAACCCGATCGCCAGTCCTCCAACAACCCGAATCCGAGCGAAGGTGGAGCGGCCGAAAGCGGCGACGTTTCGCAGAACCCCGCCAGCCCGCAGCAGGCACCAAGGCCAGATGCCGGTGCCGAACCAACGAAACCAAGTCAAGCAAAACCTGAAGCGCCAACGCCACAACGCTCATCGGATGCGCCGCCACCATCCCCGGACGCAGCCCCCGACAATAACGCCGCCTCCGACAGTTCGAAGAGCCCTGGCGCAGCATCTCAATCCGATGAGGATCGGAAATCGTCACCTTCGAGTCCGCAGGAACAACCCCCGCAGCCCTCAAACGACACCTCGCGCAACGGAGCCAAACCCGACCGATCCGGCGAACAGTCCGAAGGTCGCAGCGGAGAAAAGCCAGCGGAGAGTTCCGCGTCTGAAGCCATGCGAGAAATGGCTTCTGAGGCGAGCCGCGCTGCCGATGCAATCGATGAAAAGCAGCCGTCGCAATCGTCGAATTCGAGCCGGCCTGAGGGACAACCTGCCGAAAAATCCTCACCACCAGCCAAAGCCGCGGCACCACGCGCCGCTGAATCCGCCGCACGGCCGACGCCTGACGAAAAAACCGAGGCCACGCCGGGTTCGGAACGGCCGTTGGCATCCAAGACTCCAGAAGGCCGGCCCGCTGAAACGAATCGCGAGAAACCAAGCCCCGGTGAACCCAACGCACCGAATAGCACGCCCTCAGCGAAGCCCTCCGACCCAGCCCAGCAGCCTGAGCCAGCCGAGCCTTCTGGGACGCCACCACCGGGTGAGGCCACCACACCGGCACAGCAGGGACCTCAGGCGGAACGACCCCCAACAGACCCACCAACGGACCCGGCGAGGCAGAGCGATCAGCAACCGCAGCCATCTCCCGAATCCCAACCCGCGCAACAGCAGGCGGACCGTGCAAGGACGCCGACCCAGGAGCAACCTTCCAACGCAGCAGACGGGGCCAAGAGTTCACGGCCAACGCCCCAATCTTCGGGGCGCAACTCTGGAACTAGAGCGACACCCGCAGCCCAGCCCGCCGGCGGCACCGATCCCAAGGCCGACCCAGCGCCAACCACCGATCCAAAGCCGTCACAGACGCCCGACCCGAAGGGTTCCAATCAACCCGGTGGCGCGGGTGGAAAACGCATGGAGGGTTTGGCTGATCAGATCGATCGCATCCGCCAGCAAGCCGCGCGCGGCAAGGTCGATCGTCAGCGATCCGAGAATCTTCGCAAGCAAGCCGAGAAACTCATGAAGGGCATGACCCCGCAAGAGCGGGCGGAACTTGAGAAGGCAGCCCAAGAATGGGCCAAGGGCCAGAAAGATCCTGGCCAGAACGATCCGGGCCAGAGCAAGCCTTCTCCCGAGGGGCCTTCAACGGCTGAAACGCCCGCCAATGGTGACAGCCGAACCGCCGGCGCAAGCCGTGGCCCGCGCACCACACCCACCGACCGAACTCTGCCAGATCTCAACACCAAAGGCGAAACTGTGCGCCCCGCTCAGGACAAACAATCACCTACTGGCGGGCAGACGCTGGCCGAATGGCTCGCAGAACCAGCCCCCGCCGATCCCTCCTCGCCCACGCCCAGCAGCGGGCGTTCAGGATCCACAATCACCGAGGGCGCGAATCGGGCCATCGAACAACGTCGCGTCCCCAAGGGCTATGACGCTCTCGTGCGTCGGGTCTTTGATCGCATCGGCCAACGGGCACCAAATCAGTCGACCGGTTCCCCGACCCCTGCCGCCGAACAAATGGCCCCGGCCGCGTCTCCCGCCGCACGGCCCCCCGAGTGATTTCCATTCGCTCGTCACTTCATGAACTTTGCCTTTGACCACCCCGCATGGCTTTTCTCACTCGCGTTGCTGCTGGTGATGGTGCCATTTGGCCTCCTCGCGTTCACCGCACTGGCCAAGGTCAGGCGTCGTGCAGCCGTGGTGCTACGGTGCGTCCTCATGGTGGCCGTCGCGGCGGCAATGGCCGGCCTCGCCCGTGTGCACTTCACCAACAGGCTGGCCGTGGTCATCGTCAGCGATGCCTCCGCTTCAGTTCTGCAGGGCGCACCCTTCGGCCCGGACGCTTTGTTCGTCGGCTTGGACGGGCTCGATCGACTTTCGCAACGCCTCAACGCCGAGTTGGGCGATGAAGATCTCCTTGGTCTCGTCACCTTCGATGGTGCACCAACACCGCTCTGGGTTCCTTCATCGGGCCAGATAGGGCCGCTGGCTACTGCCCGCACCCCAAAGGACGGCAGCAGAATCCAGGCCGCCCTCGCGCTCGCGACTGGGCTTATCCCGCCCGATTCAAACGGCCGAATCGTACTGATCAGCGATGGCATCGAGACGGAGCCGGGCGCTCTGGTTTCGCCGCTCGGCATCGCCATCGATGTCCTCCCGATCCGCTACACGCTCACCAATGAAGTGATCGTGGAAAGCCTCGACACCCCCCCCCGCGCGGCCGGCGAATCAACTATCGCAGCGCGCATCAAACTCAGTGCATCCGGCCCGTCAGAGGGTGTCCTCCGCATCTTTTCTGACGGTGCAGCCGTGGGGAGCCGGCGTGTGTCGCTCGCCGCGGGTGAGTCCATCGAGCGCTTCGAAGTTCCGCTCGGCGATGGCCGCGTCCACCGGTTTCGGGCGGTCTTTGAGCCCGATGAAGTGGCGAGCGGCGATGCCACCCAATTTTCGGGCGACACCATCGCCCAGAACAACTCCGCCGAATCCATCACCCTCTCGCCCGGGGCCGGTCGAATCCTGTTCGTTCGTCGAACGGGCAACACGGATGATCCTGTCGCCGATTCACCGCTGCAAGGCGTCTTGGCCGCCGCGGGTTTGCCAGTCGAAGTCGTGACCGCCGAACGCATGCCCGACGACGCCGCGGCGTTCCAGGCGTTCGACGCCGTCGTGCTCGAGGACGTCCCGGCGGATGAAGTGAGCAGTCGCTCACAGACCGCACTGGCCGAGTTTGTTCGCGAAATCGGTGGCGGGCTCGTGGTTGTGGGGGGGCGACACTCCTTTGGGGCGGGCGGCTGGCGCGACACACCGATCGAACCCCTCCTCCCAGTCAATCTCAAACTTCCCGACCGGGTCGTTACGCCCGATACAGCCACCGTCTTCGTGCTCGATAACTCGGGCTCGATGCGACGCTTTGTCATGGGCTCGATGCGAACCCAGCAGGACGTTGCGAACGACGCAGCCGCCCTGGCCGCCGGCCTTCTGTCGGCCTCCGATGAACTTGGTGTCGTCACCTTCAACACCGATGCAGACGTGCTTGTTCCGCTCGCACGCAATGTCAATGTCGAGCCGACCCGTGCACGCATCAGGCGGATCAGCCCCGGCGGCGGCACCAACATTGTGGCGGGCATGGAGTTGGCCAAGCGCGAACTCTCGAAATCAAAGGCCAAATCTCGCCACATGGTGGTGCTCTCTGACGGCAAAAGCATGAACGCCGATCGGCTCCCGGCCCTCGCCGATTCCTGCCGGGAAGCCGGGATCAAAGTCTCCGCGATCGCGGTTGGAGACGACGCCGACGTGCTGGGCCTCGAAGAGATCGCCGAGCGCGGCGGCGGGGCATACCACTTCGTCTTCAACCCCGACCTGTTGCCCAAGGTATTCGTCAAGACCGTGAAACTCGTCCGCTCCCCGTTGGTGCGAGACGAAGTGTTTTCGCCGCTCGTGGTGCAATCCTCGGCCCTTTGGACGTTCGGCGATGCCCCATCGTTGGGTGGCCTCGCGCTGACGTCGCTCAAGACAGACCCGATCGTTTCGACGGTCTTGCTGTCGCCACAGGGAGAGCCCGTCTTGGCTTCGGCCCGTGCCGGGCTTGGCGGTGTAGTGGCCTTCACGTCCGACGCGTCCGAATGGGGCAGTCCCTGGCACACGTGGCCCGGCTTCCGACCATTCTGGACCAACGCCGTACGCAGCGTGATGCGGGCCTCGGACGAAGGCGGCCCTTCCGTGGAAATGAAGGCCGAGCGCGGAAGCATCCGTGTGCGGATCGGCGTTCCGCCCGGTATCAACGACGTCGGCCGTGTGTCGGTAAGGCTCTACGGTCCCACTGGGGAAGCCATCGAATCCCAAGCCGACATGATCGATCCGGACACCTTCGAGGCCGCCATCCCCGCCACTGAATCCGGCCCTTACGTCGCCGTCGTGCGTGCAGGGTTGGCCGCCGTCCCCGTTTCGGCAGCGACCACCATCCCCCGCGTGCCGGAGTTCGCGCAGATCTCAACCGACATGCAGACGCTGGAATCCATCGCGCGTGTTTCTGGCGGTCGCGTTCTCTCGCCGATCGAAGTGTCGGCCGGCGCCCTGTTTGATCGCACCGGCCTTGAGCCCAAGCGCTCGTTGGTCGCGTGGTGGCCCCGATTGCTCGTGTGGTTGCCGATTCTGTTCTTGCTCGATGTGGCATGCCGACGGGTGGCTTGGGATCGTTGGCTCGTGCGCGAGCGTGCCGCAGCGCCGAGGGTCGCCGCCGAATTCCCCGTGATTTCAAGATCGCCGGAAGCGACCACCGCACGCCAATCGCCTTCGCTCGTTCTGGATGATCGCGACGCCGAGAACTTGCGGCAGGCCGCCCGCGACCGCCGCCGGGCCAGGAGGCTTCGGACAGAAACATCCGAACCGCTCCGTCCGGCGGAAACCAATCTTGACAATCCGGCACCCGTCGAAGAAACCGGATTCCTGGCCGCCAAGCGCCGCGCGCAAGACCGCTTCGACGATACGGACCGATAGTGGGAGTCCGAAACGGAGTTACCGATCCGAGACCAATGTCCCGTGCAACGACAGTCGATCGCTCGAATCAATATGTACCGGAACGATCCGGCCGATCAGGGAGGCCGCCCTCGCCGCCTCGGTTTCGATGAAGACAATCAAGTCGCCCTCGGTCCGGCCCGCGAGTTGCACAATCTCCGCATCATCGACCACCGCCGCCGAGAGGCCCGCTTCGCCCAGATCGCGCCCGCCAATGGTGATGGCCACCGCACCCGCCGACTTGAGTCGCCCCGAGGTCATGCCGCTTTTCTTCAGAGACTTTCGGCTGTAACCCTCGATGAAAACTTCGAACCTTCGCCCCACCTGCTGCAAGCCAATCGTGTGGCCGATGCTGTCCTGAAGCGACAACAGTTCGGCGTTGCGTGACCGCTTCACGGCCTCCGGAACATCGTCCGGAATCTTGTCAAACGCGATCGTCCCCGGCCGCGGCGAGTACTTGAAGATAAATGCGTTCTTGTACTGAGCAGCGACCAAGAGCCGTTTGCTGGCCTCAAAGTCTTCGTCGGTTTCGGTCGGGAAGCCCACGATGAAGTCACCGCTCAGCGTTAGGGGCCGCCCGATCTCCGGTTGATCAAGATACTGGCGGCAGCGAGCGAGAAACTCCAAGTATTCCTCAACCTCGTAGCCGCGGTTCATCATCTTGAGCAGCCGGTTGGAGCCCGTCTGCGCCGGAACATGCAGATACCGGCATATGCGGGGCGAAGCCCGGATCACCTCAAGCACATCGTCGCCAAAGTCACGCGGATAACTGGTCACAAAGCGCAGCCGCTTGATTTCGGGGACTTCCTCGTGGATCCGCAGCAGAAGGTCGGCAAAGGTCGTGACACGCTCGCCCGCGAACGGATCGCGTCGGTGACCCCCGGTATACGAGCGACCCTTCTGAGGCTGGACATACCCGTTCACCGTCACCGCCGAGCCGTGCTCAAAGCGGTAGTGGTTCACCGTCTGGCCTAACAGCGTGATCTCGGCGACGCCCGCAGCGCCCAGTTTGCGGCACTCCTCCACGATGTGGTCGGGCGGCCTGTGTACTTCCGCACCGCGGGTAAAGGGGACAACGCAGTACGTGCAGAACTTGTTGCACCCCCGTGTGATCCGCACGTACGCGGAGCGCTTCACGGCACTGTCGTCATCCAGGGGGCTCACGCTCCGCGAAAGGTCCAGGAGTTCGAGCGAGTCTTCGGCGGCCGCCAGTGTGGCGCTCCGGCGCGACGAGTTCCCTTGAAGAGCCACCGATTTGGCGGACGTGCGGGCCGCCTTGCCGTCTTCTAGGTTCTCGTCGGCGATCAATGACGTTCTGGTGCGGACGGCGTTATCGATCAGCGACGGGAGTTTGTCGAGTTCGCCGGGCCCGCACAACAGGTCAACCACCGGCATCCGGCGGATAAGGTCTACCCCGTCGCGCTCCGCCATGCAGCCCAGAACGCCGACGACCAAACCCGGATCAGACACCTTGCGTTCCACCAGTTCGCCCAGGCGGCTCCAAACCTTCTGTTCCGCGTGCTCCCGCACCGAGCACGTGTTGTACAAGACCACGTCGGCACCTGCCGCCGCGTCCACGAACCGATAACCAAGGGAACGCAGTTGGCCGGCCACCAACTCCGAATCCAGTTCGTTCATCTGACAGCCGAAGGTTTCGAGGTAGACGCGTTTAGACATGAGCACCGATGGTATGGAAGTCGCAGCGCCCCTAGACGGCGGCCTGTCCATCAGCCCCCCCTACGCTCACCCCTATGTTCCGCGGGCTTTCTCTCGCAGCCAAATGTCTGGTGGTTTTCGGCGGCGCGATCATCCTGATCGTCACCGCCGCCATGATCGTGCCTTGGCTCCGCATGACGGGCCTCATCGACGCCGGGCAGTTGGAAGTTTCGCGTCAAATGGTCTCGACGTGGGAGCGGCTCGATCCCGGCGAGCCCGAGACATCTCGCCCCACTTGGTTCGTCCCCACGCTGGGCGGCGGTGATTCCGAGGAACGGGGCGGGATCGTCGCGAGGCAACTCGGACTGCAACGAGCCGCCGAACTCGCTCAAAACGACCTATTCCTCGAGGACGCCATCACCCGCTTCTCCGCCGAGCCGGAGCGCGATGAACTCCAAGATGCACGATGGTCGGGCACCAGCCGGGAATATCGGTACGTCAAGGCCGAACGCCGGTTTCGAAATGGCTCCAAAGAACTTACCGGATTAATCCTCCTCCAACGCCGATCAATCGAGGCGACCCGCCTCATCGTCATCAACACGAGTTACGTTCTCACCACGGGCGCGGTCGTCCTCGCCTTTGCGATGCTCGTCTTCTACGTCATCACACGCACACTCGTGCTCTCCCCGGTCAAGGCCCTCGAGCGAGCGGCCGAGCGGGTGCGGGCCGGCAACCTCACCTACCGCGCCGAACTCAACACCGGCGATGAGTTTCAGCAACTGGCCGAGACGCTAAACCGCATGCTCGGCGACATGCAGGTGTCGCAGGAGCGACTCCGCGCCATGAACGCCGCTCTCGATATGAAACTCCACGAGATGGCCGCCACCAACTCCGAACTCTTTCAGTCCGCCAAACTCAAAGGCGAGTTCCTGGCCAACGTCAGCCACGAACTTCGTACACCCCTCAATTCCATCATCGGCTTCGCGGAACTCCTGATGGAGACCGCCAAGACGGATGCGGGCAAGGCCGAATCGTCGGAGGCTTCCGCGTCTTCAGCCAAACGCGTCCGCTACCTCGACAACATCCTCACGGCCGGCCGCAACCTATTGGCCATGATCAACTCGCTCCTCGAAATGGCCAAAATCGAGGCTGGCCGCGTCGATCTCTCGCTCGAACGCATGAGCCTCCATGATACCTGCCGCGGCCTGCTCGGACTCATCTTCCCCTTGGCCCAGAAACGCGGCATCGAACTCAAACTCGAAGTCCCCGAGGACCTCCCGCTCGTTGTCACCGATTCTAAAAAATTTCAGCAGATCATCTTCAACTTCCTGTCCAACGCCGTCAAGTTCACCGAGCCCGCCGAGCGCACCGGCCGGACGCCGCAGATCACGCTCCGTGCCGAAAAACTCGTCACCTCCGAGCCCGGCGCCGAAACGCGATTTCGCATCAGCGTCATCGACAACGGCCGCGGCATTTCTCCGGAAGACCAAGGCCGCATCTTCGAAAAGTTTGTGCAGGCCGACGGCGGTCACACCCGCGAGCACGCGGGCACCGGCCTCGGCCTCGCCATCTCCAAAGAACTCGCGACCCTCCTCCACGGAGAAATTCAGGTCGTCTCCGAGATCGGCCGGGGCAGCATGTTCAGCGTCATCATCCCCGCTGAAATCACCGGTCCCGCTGCCCGCGAAACCCAGTTGGAAAGCAAGTTCCGCGGCACGCTCACCGGTCGACGCGAGTGGGCGGGTGCCTGAGCAGTAGCGGCTCGGCTCGGCACCGCCGAAATCACTCCTCGCGCTTTTCCGCCTTCTGCTTCTCGATCATCTGGCGGATCATGCGACGCATCTGCTCGGCTTGCTTCTGTCCGCCGGGCGTCGAGGCGAGGTCTAGGTCCATCGCCGTAAACCACGTGTCCTTCTCGAAGCGGTATCCGAAGTCTTTCTCAAGGCGGGCTTCCATGTCGGGCAGGTGGCCGGAGCCATAGAAGAGGGCGACGCGACTGATCTCTGGTTCGCTGTCGATCACCTTGCGGAGGTCGTCCAGCACCGCGGTGTTGCGGTCCACGACGATGACTTTCATGAATGCTCCGATCGCGCCCGGCTGCGCTTCCAGCAGCGCATCGGCATTCGCCACGGTTTCCACGAGCATCATCTTGATCATCATCGCCATCTGCGGGTCGCGCTCCACAAACCCCAGCAAGAAGCCGAGCAACTTGGAGCCGAAGGAACTGCCGTCCATTAGGCTGAACAAGACATCGCCAGATGCCCCGGACTCTTCCAGTTTTTTCTGCACTTCATCGATCGCCAGGTCGCTGTTGCGCCACGCGGAACGGGTGTAATTGATGGCGGACAGTTGGAACTGCAAACCCAGAGCCTTCGCGAGTTTCGGCTGAATCCCCTCGCCGCCCTCCCGCTCCGCCTTCGTCAGCGGCTTTTGATCGCTGAACTTCAGGTCGGCCGCGGCACCCTCGCCACCAACTGAAGCGTCGGCACCCAAACTCACGAGATTAAACTTGGTGCGGGCCGGACGCTCACCCTCGGCCGGCACGGTCACAAGGCGATACTCGATCTCACGACCCCACGCATCGACGGCAGCGGAGGCCGCCATTTTCTTCATCGTGCCATCCAACCCATCCAAAAACCCGTCAATCGTCGCAGGATACGCCTCGCCCTTCTTTCGTCCGCGCTCGATAAGCGTCGCGATCATCCGCAGGCGAGATTTCGTGACCTTCACCTTGGAAGCATCATCCGCTGTTGCGCCGTCGGGGCCATTGCCCATCCCGCCCGGCTTCACACCCTCGTACAAGACCAGATCAAACCCATCAAGGAAGGTCTGTAATTCTTCGTAATACGCGGCATCGCCGATGTGCACCACACCCACAAGTTCCACCGCAGGGCCTTTTCCTGATTCGGGCACCATTGTGCGGCTGGAAATGCGAAGTTTCACGCGGGACGGCGTCGAATCGTCGATCCGCATGTACCGCGGCGCATCGGTGCCGGTTGGTTCAACAGCCGGCGGCGTTACCGCTCGCTCCTGCGCGACGGCCGAGCCCGAAAAAATGGTCAGCAGCGCAGCAACAGACACCCAACGACGGAAGGCCATGCAAAAACTCCAAAGGTGGTAAGGGGCGATGCGGCCAAGCCGCGTTGCCGACAGTGATACGACACCGACTGAAGGTTAGTTACCCATCGGGCGGCCCGTACTGGCCGGGGAATCACCCATTCCTGATAGCGCGTGCAGCAAAGCCCGGGCGGTTTCCGTGCGGGTCGAGCGTGGGGCGATGGGTGCGGGTTCGAGCGCTGGCGAGGACGCAAGCCTGAACAGCATCGCGACCGGATGGCACGACGCCGCAGCGCTTCGACGCTTCACGTCGGCCCTCTCAAGCCGGGATAGTTTCAACCCGCGGGCCATCCGGCGGTACGCGGCGTCCGCGGGGTTCCTCGTCGCACGAAACCGCCAAACCGTGACCGTTCCCACGACAATGGCGGTCGCGATCAGCGCCGCGTATACCCAAATCTGCCCCCCAGCCGCTGCGTCGATGCGTTCGCCCGTCATGAGTCGAAGGGAGGAAACATCGGCCAGGGCGAAGGTCAGGCAGGTCATGGGTAGGGCGTCCACATGGTTACACCGGTTTAGTTTCAAGCCACAAGTCGGGGCGCAAATGGCACGCGCGATGGAGTCACCGATTGGCTTCGCCACGCAAGCCGGGCGGCGCATGTGCTGCGATCAATCGCTTCTACCAACAGTTGCCGCACCCGGGGCTCGACCTCGACCGAAGCGACTTGCCGAAGCCGGGCGGTCTCGCCCGTTCCCAGCGGGACGCGGCGGCACGACCACGCCGAGGCCAAGCGGTGGGACACCCGATCATCGGCCAGCATCGAGAAGAGGTCAGAAACACATGTCGAATCGGCAAACCAGCGAGACCGGATGGCGTTGGCCCTCACCCGATGGTGTGGATCGGGCTTGATTTCCACGAGCCTCAGCGCATCATGGTCGCCGCGGCGGATGAGCCGACCGGCGGATTCGACGGCATTTGCACGAATGCGGTCATCAGTGTTTTCACAAAGCACCGCCAGAAGTTTCCGAATAACCGGTCCATCGGCGTCGCCCAGCGCGGCCACCGCCGTTGCCGCGGCTCTTCGGTGCGTGCCAATCGGTCTCAGCGCAAGACTCGCAAGCCAACCCGTGAGTTCAGCGACGACTCCGGTCCGCCGGATCAACCCGACAAGCGCGATGTGCGCCTCGGACGGGGCGATCTCACAGGACCGACGAAGGTCACCAAGTGCACTTTGGCGGTCGCGCTCAAGCCGACGCCGCAACTCAAACCCTGCGAAAGTGCCCGAGGGTGACGTGATCGTGTGATCCTCCGCGCTCCATTGCGAAACCTGCGGAAAACCACACTCCTGAGTGTTGGAACTCTCCCAATCCAACTTCGGCATCCGAGATCCACGCCCGGCCGGAGTCACCATCCCGGACCCGACCCCCGACCGGAGCCCCGCCCGCAGCGTCGATCCTGCCTCGTGCAGCGTTCCCGCCGGGCTGGAGAACAAGAACCGCGTGCGGGCCACGCTCGGGTGCGGATCCGCCGGGACAAGCGTGGTGGACGCGGCTCGCCACAACCGGGCAAGCGGTTCCAAGGCCACGCGCTGGTGGACCTGCTCATTCGCCCGCGACAGCAACCATGCCAATCGTGCGGCACCCGCCCCAACCGATCGGCCCGAGGCGGGTGGCAACACTCGTGACACGGACAATCGCCGAAAGGCCTCTCGCAGCGCGGCCGCTCGTTGCGGGTTCTCCAGCAAGTGGCCAGCCCCGCAAATCTCGGAAAACTGGATTGGGTTGGGGGTGCCCGTCAGTTTGGTCAGGCAGGCCGACCG
>Ga0105049_10002499_pt1 | contig 21852 bp, 22 predicted proteins | sample MAT06_FD_78087 | JGI IMG/M metagenome (GOLD analysis project Ga0105049, IMG submission 78087) | Freshwater microbial communities from Lake Fryxell liftoff mats and glacier meltwater in Antarctica - MAT-06 | ecosystem: Environmental > Aquatic > Freshwater > Ice > Liftoff microbial mat | place...
GGTCGACTGGCTCAACCACCGCCGACTGCTGGAGCCAGTCGGCAATATCCCACCCGCAGAAGCCGAGGAACGATACTACGCAACGCCGGACGCACCAGCCATGGCAGCATGACTCAACAGAAATAGCCTCCGACAATCCGGGGGCGGTTCACTGGGCCGAAAGAATTACCTCTTCGTGGGCTCACAAACCGGCGGCAAATCCGCCGCCATCGCCTACACCCTGATCGAAACCGCCAAACTGAACGGTGTCGATCCGCAAGTATGATTGGCAGATACGCTTGCCCGCATCCCGGACCACAAGATCAACCGCATCGATGATTTGTTGCCATGGAACGCACGATAACTGCGGTCAGGCCGGACGCTTGCCCTCTAACGGCTGGCGCGGGCGTCGGGTTGACAGCCGACGCGCCTCTACTCGCTGGCGCGGGCGTCAGGCTGACAGCCAGCGCGCCTCGTTCGCCGTGATCGCCGCTATCCGTTCGGTAGTCTTGGGATGCGACAGCAGCCATTCCGGCGTTGCGCCGCGATTGCCGCCGGTCAGCGCGTCCAGCTTGGCGAACAGTGCCTTTTGCGGGCCGGTGCCGATCCCCGCCTTGATCAGCAGGGCCGAGGCATAGGCATCGGCGGCATATTCATCCGCCCGGCTGATCCGCTGCGCCAACAGCATGACCAGCCCATTGGCCACCAGCGGCCCCACCCCCGGCAACACCCGGTTCAGCACCATCGCCAGCACGGTGCGCACCGCGTTCTGCCCGGAGAAATCGATCATCCGCCGCCGCCCATGGCCCAGCGCCACATGCCCCAGTTCATGCGCGATGACCGACGCCAACTCCTCGGCGGTGACATGGCCGGCGCGATAGCGGTCCACAAAGCCGGTGGTGATGAAAATGCGCCCGTCCGGCGCGGCCAGCCCGTTCACCTGCGGGATGTCATAGACCTGCACCCTGATCCCCGACAGCCCCAACGCCGCCGCCAGCCGCGCCGTCAGGCCCAGCAGTCCCGGATCGGTCAGCGGCGCAGAGCGCGCATCAAGTGCGGCCTTGGTCCGCCAGACCGAAAACCGGGCGGCGACCAGACCATAAAGCACGGCCAGCAGGATCGGGGTCAAAGCAAGCATACCGGCGCAGATAAGGGTGAGCAGGGCGGTGGACAAGGACCGTGGCACAGGCTTGGCCTCGGTGGCTCCGAAGTGCAGTTGCGTCGGGTCCAGCCGATACGGCCGCAGGACCATCGCCAGAGCCGGGTCGCAATTGCAGGCGTTCAGCTATTGCAGTCCTGCGCCGTCGCACCGCCCGCCAGTATCGCCACGGTCAGCGTGGCCCTGGTCGCTGCTGGTGTGCTGAGGTTCGCCCTGGGGGGGCCGCCAGATCGACTGATGCCCCCCAAGGGCCGCGACGGCATCGGCGATCGTGCGCAACTCAGACGTATTCGGTGCGGTTGCAACGCCAAGTCTGCCAGATCGGGCTGCTTTCACCGTCATGGCCATGCGCCCTTGTCGCCGGAACGGAAGGCTGCTTCTGCCCATACCTTTGCTTGCACCCGAACCAGAACCGGTCAAAATCCTCCCCGTCCTCATGGGCGGCCCAATCGGCGATGATCTTGTCGGCGACCCCTTCAGGCGGCAGGTCATATCCGGGCAGAACCTTGTCGGGTATGCTTGGCCCAGATGCATGAATTGGCGTTCCCCCTGTTTCAGCGATCTTGCTGACCGACAGACGCATGAACGCATCGCGGTGAGTGCCGGAAAGTTCCCGACCCTTGCGTCACCAAGCCGTGCTGCCGCCAAATCGGGGGGTGACAGCCCATGGGCGACAGGTTAAAGCGGCGCCAGCCAAAGACCCCGTCAAGGGGCCCGCCTAAGGGATCAAGCCGGATGACTGGTGAAAGTGCCGCGCCAGCTTTTGCGCCAAGCAGGGGTAACGACATGAAGGCCGAAGTCTTTTTGCCCGACGATTACCGACCGGCCGAGGGCGAGCCCTTCATGAATGACCGCCATCTGGTCTATTTCCGGCGCAAGCTGCTGTTGTGGAAGGCTGATCTGTTGTCCGACAGCCGCGATACCGTGGCAGGGATGAAGGACCAGACCCGCAACATCCCCGACATCGCCGACCGTGCCAGCGAGGAAACCGACCGCGCGCTGGAACTGCGCACCCGCGACCGGCAGCGCAAACTGGTCAGCAAGATCGACGCGGCGCTGCGCCGGATCGACGATGGCGAATACGGCTATTGCGAGATTACTGGCGAGCCGATCAGCCTCAAACGCCTGGACGCAAGGCCCATCGCAACGATGAGCCTTGAGGCGCAGGAACGCCACGAGCGGCGCGAAAAGGTCCACCGCGACGACTGAGACCGGGCAAAACCGGGGCCGCACCGTGCTGGTGATCGGCGGCGGGATCGGCGGCTTGACCGGGGCGCTGGCGTTTGCCCGGACTGGTGCGGCCGTCACCCTGATCGAGCAGGCGGCCCGGCTGACCGATATCGGCGCAGGCATCCAGATCACCCCGAACGGGGCGGTGGTTCTGGCCGCACTTGGCCTGGAACCCGCCGCCGCAGCACTGGGCGTCCGTGCGATGGCCGTGGCCCCGATTGACGGCAAGTCCGGGCGCAGGCTGGCCCGATTCGACCTGAGCCGCTTGTCCGGCGCACCGTACCGGTTTTTCCACCGTGCCACATTGATCGGCATGCTGGCGGATGCCGCGCTCATGGCAGGCGTGGCCGTGCGGCTGGGCGCGCGGGTGGTGGCCACCGGCCCGGGACCGCAGGTGTTGCTGGCGGACGGGGCGGTGGTTGCGGCCGATCTGGTAATCGGTGCGGACGGGGTGCATTCGGTACTGCGGTCCGCGCTGAACCCCGGCCAGACCGCCAGCTTTACCGGCCAGACCGCATGGCGCAGCGTGATCACCGCCGACGCCCCGCCCGAGGCGCGGATCTGGCTGCTGCCCGGCCGCCATGTCGTGACCTATCCGTTGCAGGGCGGCCTGCTGAACATCGTCACCGTCCGGGCGCAGGCGGCCTGGGCGGCCGAAGGCTGGACCCATCCCGATATGCCCGCCGCCCTGCAGGTGGCCTTTGCCGATGCCTGTCCCGAATTGCGCGCCATTCTGGCGCAGATCACGCAAACCCGGCTGTGGGGCCTGTTTCGCCATCCTGTCGCCACGCATTGGCATGACGGCGCACGGGTGCTGCTGGGCGATGCCGCCCACCCGACGCTGCCGTTTCTGGCCCAGGGAGCCAATCTGGCGCTGGAGGATGCCTTTGTGCTGGCGCGCGCCTGCAACAATGCGGCGACCCTGGCCCAGGCGCTGGCCCGTTATCAGGTGCTGCGGGTGCCACGGGTGACGCGCGCCATTGCGGCCGCGCAGATGAACGCGGGGCGCTATCACCTGGCCGGTCCGCGCCGGGTGCTGGCGCATCTGGGCTTGCGCGTCGTCGGCCTGGCCGCGCCCGGTGCATTCCTGCGGCAACTGGACTGGCTTTACGGGCATGACGTGACCGTTTGAGCACCCGATCCGTCGTGCCGATGCCCGTGGCGCGACCATAGCCCGATTGCTGGCCAAGACTGCAACGCGCGCATGTTTCCGACCTGTCGGCCGGGGCGCGGATGCTCAGGGGGGGGCCATGCCCGATGCCGCCCGGGGGCGCCTGACGCATTGGCGAACGCTTCAACCCAGTCGCCCGCGACTGGTGACGGTGGCCACCTCCTCGACCACGTCACCCCGGATCAGGTGAACGCGGTCGAACAGGTTGGTGACCACGCAGGCATGGTTCGGGATCACCCGCACCCTGTCGCCGATCCGGGGCCGCGCGGCGCAGGCGGTCAGGTCGACCTGGCCATGCTCTTCGGACAGGCCGGTGATGCTGGCATCGGGATAGGCGGTCAGGCGGCCATGGCCGGGCAGGGGGCAGAGGTCGGCAGCCAGCGCCTTGGACCCGGCATCCAGAATCGCGCGGGTATCGGTGGGGCGGCTGACGACAGTGGCCAGCACCGTCATCGCGCAGTCATCCCAGCCGCCATGCCCCCAGGCGACCTGCATCCGGTCGCCATAGATATAGGTGCCGGGCCGGTATTCGGTCGCCGCCGTCACCAGCGCGGCGCGGTACAGCCCCGGCGTGCCCCCGGTCGAAATGCGGTCGGGCGGCAGTCCATCGGTGGTCAGCAGGGCGCGGGCGGCGAGCAACCACTGGTCGGTCGCGCCTTCGCCCCCGCGCGGGGGATAGGTCATCAGCCCGCCAAAGCGCAGCCCGGGGGCCGCAGCGATGATGCGGGCCAGCGCCAGCGCCTGGGCCGGGCTTTGTACGCCGCAACGCGCCGCCCCGGTATCGCATTCGACCAGCACGCCAAGCGGATGGCCGGGATTGGTGAATGTTGTGGCATAACCGGCCACAGCCTCGGCGCTGTCAGCCGTAACCGACAGCGTCACCCGCCCGTGCAGCGCGCGCAACCGCGCCAGCTTTGCCGCGCCAAGGATGTTGTAGGGCACGAAGATGTCGCTCAGCCCGCCATCGGCCATCGCCTCGGCCTCGCCCAGTTTCTGCGCGGTGATGCCGACGGCCCCCAGCGCCATCTGCGCCTTGGCAAAGCGCGGCAGCTTGTGCGTTTTCACATGCGGCCGCAGGCGCAGGCCATGCGCATCGGCATAGGCCTGGGCCCGGGCCAGATTGGCCTCCACCCGGTCAAGGTCGATCAGCACGGCAGGGGTGTCGATATCGTCCAGGGTCATCGGATTGCATCCAGAAACGGCAGATTGCCGGCCATCAACCCGGCATCGACGGTCAGCGTGGTGCCGGTGATGCCGCTGGCGGCGGGCGAGGCCAGGAAAACCACCGCGCGCGCGACCTCGTCCGTGGTCACGATGCGGCCCAGCGGATAGATGGCCGCCAGCCGGTCCATCACGGTTGGATCGGCGGCCAGACGATAGTCCCACGCATTGGTGCGGATCGAGGCGGGGATCACGGCGTTGGAGCGGATGCCATGCCGTCCCTCTTCGACCGCAATGGCGCGCGACCAGGCCAGCAGGGCGGCCTTGGCGGCGGAATAGGCCGGGTTGCCGTGATGCGTCAACCCGTTGACCGAGCCGACAAAGACAAAGGCCCGGTCGCCGCCGGCGGTGCGCAGCGCGGGCAGGAACGCTTGGGTGAAATGCGCCGCCCCGGTGAAATTGCGCGCCAGTTCGTCGTCGATCCCATCGGGCGTGGTGGCCTCCAGCGTGTCCTGCCGTGTCCATCCGGCGTTCGAGATGATGATCTGCGGTACCCCGCCCCGCAGGATTGCGGCTGCGGCTTCAAGGGTGGCCGAGCGGTCGCGCAGGTCAAACACCTGCCGCTCGGCGATGGACGGCGCCGACAGGTCCGCCCCCGCCACGTCGCAGGCCACCACCTGGGCGCCCAACGCGCCGAACGCGGCCAGCAGCGCAGCGCCAAGGCCGCCGCCCGCCCCGGTGACCACGACCCGCGCGCCGTCAAGCTTGATCATCCCGCTTTCCCTTTTGCCGCGCCGCAGGCAGGATCGCGCCACCTTATCGGAGGAGCCCTCATGCCCAAGCAGGTGTTTGGCACATCCCATGTGCCCCTGTCCCCCGCTGTTCGCGCCGGGGATTTTGTTTTTGTCAGCGGCCAGGTGCCGGTCCTGGCCGGGGCCATCGTGCCCGGCGGGATCGCCGCAGAAACCCGCGCCGTGCTGGAAAATGTAAAGAAATGTCTGGAAATGGCAGGTGCCAGCCTGGCAGATGTGGTGAAAACCACAGTCTGGCTGCGTGACCGTGACGACTTTCCCGCCTTTAACGCGGTGTACGCAGAATACTTTCCGACCGAACCGCCGGCGCGCAGCACCGCCGAATCGCGCCTGATGATCGACATCGCGGTCGAGATCGAGGCCATCGCCTATGCCCCGCCTTGATCCGGGCCGCCCCAGACCGGGGTGGCGATGCCTTCCATCCGCGCCTTGATCTGCAGCGCGACCACGCGGGAATAGAACCGCGACAAGGCCAGATTGCCGCCGTGAAACCACAGATTGGCAATCGCGGTCGGGGTCCACATGTTGCGCAACTCGCCCCGCCAGGGGCCGGGATCGCCCCGCACGCCGGACCCCAGGCCCCAGCAGGGACCGATCGCCCGGGCTGCCGCCTCGGACACGATTCCGGCGACGGCGCGGTGCATGGATTGATAGCCGGTGCAGGCCACCACCAGATCGGCTGCCACAATCCGACCGTCGTCCAGCACCAGCCCTTCGGGCACCATGGCGGCCACGCCCTGACCCGCAATCACGCCGATCTGCCCGGACGCGATCAGGTCGGACGTCCCGACATCGATGTAATAGCCCGAGGCCGTCCGCAGGGCCTTCATCATCAGCCCACTGTCATCCTCGCCAAAGTCGAACAGAAAGCCGGACGCCGCCAGTCGCGCATAGAAATCGGCATCCCGCGCGCGAATCCGGGCATAAAGCTCTCGTTGCCCTTGGGTGAACAGGGCAAAGGGGGTGGCTGCGGCCAGCAGGTCGGCGCGATCCACATCGATGCCCCGGGCCAGCGCGGCCTCGGAATACATCTCAAAGCCCAGTTCCATCAGCGTCTGCGACTGCACGACGCAGATGGCGCTGCGCTGGACCAGCGTGACCTGGGCCCCGGCCTCCCACAGATCGGCGGCCACGTCATGGGCGGAACTGGCCGCCCCCACCACCACGGCCCGCTTGCCCGCAAAGGCGCGGCCGTCCTGATAGGCGCTGGAATGGATCAAAGTGCCGGCAAAGCGGTCCGCCCCCGGCCAGTCGATGGCGCGCGGCGGGCCATAGGCCCCGGTGGCAAAGACCAGTTGGGTCGGGGTCAGCGTCACGGGCCCATCCGTGCGCCGGACGGTCACCTGCCAGCCCGCGCCGGTCCAGACAGCGTTTTCCACGGTCGAGGACAGCCAGATATCCAGATCCATCGCTTGGACATAGGCCTCGAGCCAGTCGCCCATCTTGTCCTTGGGGCAGAAGACCGGCCAGTTCGGCGGAAAGGGCAGATAGGGCAGGTGGTCGTACCAGACCGGATCATGCAGCACCAGGCTGCGGTAGCGGTTGCGCCAGCTATCGCCGGCGCGGGCGTTGCGCTCGACGATCAGGGCGGGCACGCCCAGCGATTTCAGCCGCGCGGCCAACGCGATGCCGCCCTGACCGCCGCCGATGATCAGCACATGGGGCTGATCCTGCCGCCCCAGCCGGGCGCGGCGGTCGTCGCGGTCCTCGGCCCAGGTGTGGCGGCTGCGGCTGGCCTGATGGGCCACGCCCATCGGCCGGGTCGGGCCGCGCGCCTCGGGGTGGTCGGTCAGATCGGCGATGGCGGTGAACAGCACGCTTGCCAGCCCGTCCCGCAACGTCAACCGCCCGATGCCCTGCGCGCTGGCCGTGGCAAAGCCGAGCCAGGCCGACTGGCTGTCGCCTGCAGCCTCGACCGGCCCGGTCAGGTGCCAGTCGCGCGGCGCGGTGGCTGCCAGCGTGCCGTGCAACATGGCCCGGATGGCCGGGCGGCCTGCGACCGTCTGGATGTTCCAGGTAAAGCTCAGCAGATCGCGCCAGCAGGCATCGCTGTGAAAAAGCGCGGTCGCGCCATCGATATCGCCGCTGTCAAGCGCGTCGGCAAAAGCCGTGATCCAGTCCTGCGGGCTGCGCGTCACCTTAATCCCCCAACGGTTCGATCATTGGCCCGGCACCACGCTCGACCAGGTTGAACTTGATCCGGCGCAGGTTTTCCCGCGCCAACGGCCCCATCGCATAGCCCGTCGCCGCCGCCACCAGATCGATGATGGTCAGAAACGCAAAGCGCGACGCGCTGGGCGTCAGAGCGTCGGCATATTCGGCGATATGGGTGGTCAGCGCGATTTCGGCAGCCGCCGCCAGCGCCGAACCGGGCGTCGTGATGGCAATGGTGCGGGCGCGATAGCTGCGCGCAAGCTCGACGCAGTCGATCACCTCGGGCGTGCGGCCGGTGGCCGAGATGGCGATGAACACATCATCGGGGCGGAACGTCGACAGGGTCATCCGTGCCAGATAGGGGTCCTTGCAGGCGGTGACAGGCACGCCATAGCGGAACAGCCGATTCTGGGTTTCCTCGGCCAGCGTGCTCGAACTGCCACCCAGCCCCAGCGTCAGCACGCGGCGCGCGGGCGCGATGCAGGCAGCCGCGCGCAGCACCAGCGCAGGGTCCAGTTGGCGTTCGACCTCGCGCAGGGCCAGCCGCGCCTCGCCCAGGACCGAGGCCCAGAACGGCGGCGCAGCCCCCGGCAGCGTGGCCGGGGTATCATGGGCCAGAAACAACTCGCCCACCACCAGCGACCGCGCCAGTTGCAGCTTGAAATCGCGCACCCCGTCACAGCCGATGGTGCGGCAGAACCGTGTGACCGTGGGCTGGCTGACGCGCGCACGCAACGCGATTTCGGCATTGGAGGCCCGGACAGTGCCCTGCACATCGGCCAGCACCGCATCGGCCACGGCCTGTTCGGCCGGCGACAGGCCCGGATAGCTGTCCTTGATCTGCGCGATGATGTCGGGCAGGCGCGGGCGCAGGGGTAACAGGGTGGCGGTGGCAGCGGGCATGGCCATAGCGGTCCGGGTGTGGCGATGGGATCAGTCTGCGGTGGGCGCGGGGCCAAGGTCAAGCAAGCGATGTAGGAAACTTACACCGCGCGGCGCCCGCGTTTCCCCAGCAGGGGCGGCAGCCTTGCTGCCCGATCACCCGAATCGTTGACAGGGGTGTAAGCGGCTCACACAGTTGCCAAACGGGGGGCCGGATGGGGAACGGGATGGCGGCGACGGCGGCGCGATTGTCGGTGCGGGGGGCGGGCAAGCGCTATGGCGACTTGCAGGCCTTCGCCGAAATCTCGTTCGATGTCGGTCGCAACTCCATCGTGTCCATCGTCGGGCCTTCGGGTTGTGGCAAGACCACGTTGCTGTGGTCGATGTCGGGCCTGCTTGCGCTGACCTCCGGGCAGGTGCTGCTGGAAGGCAGCCCGATCACCGGCCCGCACCCCGAGATCGGGCTGGTGTTCCAAGAGGCCAACCTGCTGCCCTGGCGCAACCTGATCCAGAACGTGCTGTTCCCGTTCGAGATCAAGCGCCAGACGCCCGACCGTGCCTGGATCGACCATCTGCTGGACCGGTGCGGCCTGAAAGGGTTCGAAGCCAGCTCCCCGCGCGAATTGTCGGGCGGGATGCAGCAGCGGGCCTCGATCGTCCGCGCGCTGTCGCTGCGGCCATCGGTGCTGTTGATGGACGAGCCCTTCGGCGCGCTGGACGCCTTTACCCGCGAGGACATGAACCGGCTGCTGGAAGAGATATTCCTGGAAACCCAGACCACCATCGTTTTCATCACCCATTCGATCGAGGAAGCGATCTTTCTGTCCGACCGGGTGATTGTGCTGACCCGGCGTCCGGGCCGGGTGCTGGCCGATTATGCTGTGCCCTTTGCCCGCCCGCGCAGCATCGCCACCATGGCCAGCCGCGAGGTGTTCGACCTGCAGAACCGGATCAAGTCCGATATCTACGGCCAGCCCGGGCCAATCGCGCAACCTGCACAGGGGGCCGTGGCATGAGCGACGCGGTCCCCAGCTTTCGCAAATCCGACGCTGCCCCGGTCGGCCTGGCTGCGGTCAGCCTGGGTGGCGTCGGCGCGCGGACGCGCCGAGAGGTGGCGATCATCGTGCTGGTCGCCGTGGTGGTGATCGGCACCGTCGAGGCGTATCTGCGGCTGGCGGCGGTGCCCGAATACATCTTTCCCACCCCGTCCGCGATTGTGGTGGCGCTGGTGGTGCAGTTCCCGCTGATCCTGCCGCATCTGGGCTATACGCTGGTCAGCCTGCTGTCGGGGTTCTTCATCGGTGCCAGCGTCGGGCTGGTTCTGGCGGCGGTGGTGACGCAGAAACCATTCGTGGAAAAGGTCATCACCCCCTATATCCTGATGCTGGTGACGACGCCGATGCTGGCGCTGGTGCCGCTGCTGATCCTGCGCTTTGGCTTTGGCTATACGCCACGCATCATTGCCGTGGCGCTGGCGGTGGGGCCGATGGTGATGATCAACGCCGCGACCGGGTTTCGCCGCACCGACAGCGCCAAGATCGCGCTGGCGCGGTCCTATGGCGCGTCGGTGCTGCAGATATTCTGGAAGATCCGCGCCCCGATGGCGCTGCCGATGATCCTGGTCGGGCTGATGATCGGTTCGATCTTTGGCCTGCTGACCTGCGTCGGCGCCGAGATGGTGGGCGGCGGCTTTGGTCTGGGCAACCGGCTGACCACCTATTCCAGCATGATCAACATGCCCGAATTCTTTGCGGTCATCACGCTGCTATCGATGATGGGCATCGGGATCTATGTGGTGTTTTTTCTGATCGGCAAGAAATGGGCAAGCTGGGAAACCTGAGCCGATCCTGGCAATCCTGGCAATCATCAAATCAAAACAGGGAGTTGCAATATGTTGTTCACCCAAGGTTCGGCCCCGCTGACGCGGCGGCGGCTGCTGGCGGTCACCAGTGCGGGTGTCGTGGTCAGCGGTCTGGGCCTGCGGCCTGCGCTGGCGGCCGGGTATGACCGCCCGTTCACCTGGATTTCCCCGCGCGGCACGCTCGAGGTGCTGGACGATTACGGGTTCTGGGTGGCCAAGAAGATGGGCTATTTCGGCGATCTGTCGGTGGACATGCAGCCCGGCCCCTCGGACGGGACGGCGACGGTCAAGTTCGTCGATGTGGGCCAGGCCGACATGGGTTTCCCCAGCCCCGGCGTGTTCAGTTTCGCGCTGCGCGAAGGGATGATGCTGAAATCGGTATTCCACATGGGGGCGCGCGACACCTTCAGCCTGGCCTTCCGCAAGGGCGAAGGCCCGGCCGACATCAAGGGGATCGAAGGCAAGACGATCCTGCTGGGCTCGGCCGCATGGCAGCCGATCGTCGATCCGATGCTGGCCGCGCAAGGGGTGGATATCAGCACCATCACCTATGTCGAGGCCGGCTGGCCGACCTGGGGCACCGCGCTGGCCAGCGGCCAGGGCGATGCGGCGCTGGCCTGGGAGGGGCTGCGCGCGGAGTGGATCGCGACCGGGCTGGAGTTCGAATACTGGCTGGGGGTGCAGAACTCGCCCCTGCCGGCCAATACATTCGTGGTGCGGGCGGCGGACATGGAGGATGCCGACAAGGCGGCCTTCATGACCGCCTATCTGCGCGGCTGGGCAATGGGGATGGAATTCGCCGAGACCAATCCGCAGGCAGCCGTGCAGGCGGTGTTCGACCAGTTCCCGACGCTGGCCAGCAATGTCGGGCCGCAACTGGGCTGCATGTCGCTGATCCAGCAGGCCAATGTGTTCCGGGGCGACATGGCCACCAGGCAGGGCTGGGGTTGGCATGACATGGCCAGCTGGCAGCAGTTCTTTGACCTGACGGCGCAGATCGGCCAGACGGACGTGATCGCCGCCACCGATGTATGTACCAACGACCTGATCCCGGGGGCGAATGACTTTGACCATGCCCAGGTCAAGGCCGATGCCGAAGCTGCCGGGATCCCGGCCGGGTTCGAATCGGTGGATGTCGCGGCGATCAAGGCCACGATGTTCGACCAGGCCATCGGCGCGGCAGGCTGACGACCGGAACCAGGGATGGGCAAGGCGCCCATCCGACCGGCAGGATGGGCACGCTGCCCATCCTGCCCAAGCCGCTTTGTCAAAGGAGTTTCCGACCATGGCCGCCCCCATCCGCATCCTTGTCGTGGGCCTGGGCAACATGGGCGCGTCCCATGCCAGCGCCTATCACCGCAATCCCGGCTTTCAGATCGTGGGCCTGTGTTCGCGCTCGATCACAAGCAAACCGCTATCGGAGGAGTTGCAGACCTATCCCCTGTTCGAGGATTACGCCGCGGCTTTGGCCGCGCTGAAACCGGATGCGGTGTCGATCAACACCTGGCCCAACACCCACGCGGAATACGCCATCGCCGCGATGGAGGCGGGGGCGCATGTGTTCATGGAAAAGCCGATCGCCACCAACAATGCCGATGCCGAGGCTGTGGTCGCCACCGCGCGGCGGCTGAACCGCAAGCTGGTGCTGGGCTATATCCTGCGGGTGCATCCAAGCTGGGTAAAGTTCATCGAGATCGGCAAGACGCTGGGCAAGCCGCTGGTGATGCGGCTGAACCTGAACCAGCAATCCTCGGGCCCGGCCTGGATGTGGCACAAGAACCTGATCGACAGCCTGATCCCCATCGTCGATTGCGGCGTGCATTACGTGGATGTCATGTGCCAGTTGACCGGGGCCAAACCGGTACGCGTCCACGGCATCGGCGCGTCGCTGTGGGCCGAGGCGGACAAGCAGAATTACGGCCATCTGCACGTGACCTTCGACGACGGGTCCGTCGGCTGGTACGAGGCCGGCTGGGGCCCGATGATGTCGGAAACCGCATTTTTCGTAAAGGATATCGTCGGGCCGAAGGGGTCTGTCAGCATGGTGCCGAACGACGAGGCGCGCGGGGCGGCGGATGAGTTGTCCGGCAGCGCCGATATCGACAAGCATACCAGGACCGATGCGATCCGGGTGCATTATGCCGATGTCGGGGCCGACAAGCACTTTACCCGCAAGGACGACGTGCTGAGCATGGAGGACGAGCCCGGCCACCAGGAACTGTGCGACCGCGAGCAGGCCTATTTCCTGCAGGCCATCGTCGCGGATCTGGATCTGTCGGAATCGATGGATGCGGCGGTGAACAGTTTGCGCATCGTGCTGGCGGCCGAGCAATCCATTGCCGAAGAGCGGGTTGTGCGGTTGTAAGGCAGGGGGGCTCTGCCCCCCTCTTGGCCTGACGGCGAATTCACTCCCCGGGATATTTGGGGACGAAAAATGAGGGCAAGCAGATGCATGATCTGGTTCTGCAATCCGGGCGGGTGATCGATCCGGCATCGGGGGTGGACCGGGTCACCGACCTGGCCTTTGCCGGGGGGCGGGTCGCAGCCATCGGCGACGGGCTGACCGGGCGCGCCTCGCGCGACCTGTCGGGCTGCATCGTCACGCCGGGGCTGATCGACCTGCATACCCATGTCTATTGGGGCGGCACCTCGCTGGGGGTCGATCCGGACGCCTATGGCCACCAGTCGGCGGTGACGACCTGTGTGGATACCGGCAGTGCGGGGCCGGGCAATTTCCCCGGCTTCAAGGCGCATGTGATCGACCGGGCGGCAGTGCGGGTGCTGGTCTATCTGCATGTGTCCTTTGCCGGCATCTATGCGTTTTCGCCCACGATCATGGTCGGCGAGGCGCATGACATGCGCCTGATGGCGGTGCGCGAGGCGCTGACAGTGGCCCGGGCGCATCCCGACACCATCATCGGCATCAAGGTGCGGGTGGGGCGCCATGCGTCCGGCCCGTCGGGGATAGCGCCGCTGGACGTGGCGCTGGATCTGGCCGACCTGGCCGGGCTGCATCTGATGTGCCATATCGACGAGCCGCCCCCCACCTATGCCGCCGTGGTCGACAAGCTGCGCCCCGGCGATGTGCTGACCCATTGCTTTCGCCCGTTTCCGAACGCGCCGGTGACCGCAGACGGGATGCTGCGCAAAGCCGTGCTGGCGGCGCGGGCGCGCGGCGTGCTGTTCGATATCGGCCACGGCATGGGCTCGTTTTCCTGGGATACGGCACGCAAGGCGGTCGCGGCGGGATTCTGGCCCGATACGATCAGCTCGGACGTGCATGCGATGTGCATCAACGGCCCGGCCTGGGATCTGCTGCGCACGATGACCAAGCTGATGGCGCTGGGGATGCCGCTTGACCGGGTCATCGCCGCCGCCACGATTGCGCCGGCGCGCGCGATCGGCCGCGATCTGGGGCATCTGGCCGCGGGCGCCGTCGGCGATGCATCCGTCATCGCGCTGGAGGATGTGCCGATCGTGCTGGAGGATGTGCTGGGCCAGACGCTGACCCATCCGCAGCGGCTGACCGCGCGCGGCCGGGTGATCGCCGGGGTCTGGCAGGGATGAGGCGGGTTTCGGTCTGGGCCTATCCTTGGGATCTGCACGATATCGGGCTGGATGCCGCGTTGGGCCGGATTGCCGATGCGGGCGGCAATTGCGTATCGCTGGCCACATCCTATCATGCCGGGCGGTTCCTGCAGCCGGGCAATCCGCGCCGCCGGGTCTGGTTTCCACAGGACGGGACAGTGTATTACCGTCCTGACCCGAAACGCTGGGAAGGCAAGCGGATCAAGCCGTTGCAGGCCGATGTTGTGGCGGATGAGGGCGACTTTCTGGCCATGCTGTGCGACCGGCGCGACAAGGGCGGGATCGGGGTCAGTTGCTGGACGGTCTGCCTGCACAACACGCGCCTGGGCATGGCCCATCCCGACGATGTGTTGCGCAACGCCTACGGCGACCCCGCGCTGTACGGTCTGTGCCCATCCAGCCCGGCGGCGCAGGACTATGTCGTGACCCTGTGCCGCGAGATTGCCCAGACCTATGCCCCTGACCGGATCGAACTGGAAAGCCCCGATTTCATGGGGTTTGCCCATGGTTATCACCACGAAAAGGACGGGCTGGGCCTGATGCCGGATCAGGTGTTTCTGCTCGGCGTCTGCTTTTGCGCCCATTGCCTGGCCGCCGCCCGTGCCGAGGCCGTGCCCGCCGATGCCGCGCAAGCCGCAGCGGTGGCGATTCTGGACGCCGCGTTTGCCGCTGAACTGCCAGCGTCGGCCTTTCCCGGGTTTGCGAGCCAGGGGATCGCCGCCTTTGCCAGCCACCCGGCTTTGGCCGCCTATCTGCACTGGCGCTGCCTGCCGGTGGCGCGGCTGATCGCCGCCATTCGAGAGGCGGTACCCGGCACGACGGAACTGCTGCTGATCGACTTTGACGGCTCCGATTTGGGCGGCATCGACCTGGGCCTGATCGCGCCCCATGTCGATGGCGTGCTTTACTGTGCCTATACTGCGCCCCCTGACCGCATTCCCGTGCTGCTGGGCCCGGTGCGGGCGGCGCTGGGCGGCAAGGCGGTGGTGACGGGGTTCCAGCTGTTTCACCCCAATGTCGCGGGCCGCGCCGATCTGGCCGCGCGGGTGGCCGCCGCAGCCCCGTTCAGCGACGGGTTCAACTTTTACAACCTGGGTCTGGTGCCGCCCGCCAGGCTGGACTGGATCAGGACCGCCGTATGAGCCCCGACAGGATGCCCGACAGCATCACCGAGCCCAGCACGCAGGCGGTGAACAGATACAGCCCCCAGGCCACCTGCACCGTCGCCAGCCCGACCCCTTTGACCACCACGATGTAAAGCGCGATCAGAAAGATGTCGGCCATCGCCAGCTTGCCCAGCCAGGCCAGCACCGGTGCCAGCCGGTCCGACAGCAGGCCGAACTGCATCAACGCCAGGCCGATCAGCTTCAGCATCGGCGCGAATACCGCCATGAAGGTGACGATCAGGGCCAGCGTCGCGTCGGTTTCCCACAGCGATTGCAGGCCGGTGATGATGCTGATCTCGTCCAGGCCAAACAGCGGCAGCAACCCGGCCCGCATCACCGGCGCGAACCACGACAGCGGAAATGCCACCAGCAGCGCCAGGTTCAGCGCGATCAGGGCCTTGGCCATCGGTCTGTCCCCTTTGTGTCGGCATGGACCCTGTCTGGCGCGGCACAGGTCCGGCCGCAAGGCCCGCCTATTCGGCGGCGGGCTTGGCCTGGGGCAGGGACACCACGTTGTCGGGCCGCGCCGCGATCCGCTCCGGCTCGGCCTCGGCGGTCTCGAACCCATAGCCAAGGGCGGGCAGCACGGTCTGCAACTGTTCGTCCAGTTGCGACAACTGGCTGGCAACGATGGCCTCTTCCGTTTCGACCTGATCGGACCAGCGGCGGATGTCGCGCAGGATGTGCAGCGCCTCGACGATGCGCGATTGCTGGGCCTCGGCCTCGTGCTGGCGCTGGGCCAGAAAATCCCTGGCGCGGGCGACCTTGGCATCGGAATAGACATCGGCAAGATGGCGCGCCTGCTGGCTCATCTGGGCGGCCAGGGTCAGGATATCGGATTCAAGCTGCGCCAAGTCGGGGTGATCGCGCAGAAAGGCCATCCGTTCGCGCACCTGGTCGAATTCGGCCGACAGGGTGAACAGGCCGGCCCGGTCGGCAGTATGGGCCACATGATAGGCCCGCGCGACATCCTGCATCGAGACGCGAAACGCGCGGTGGGCGCGTTCCAGGTTCAGCACCCGCACCGAGGCGGGGACAAAGAACAGCATCAGGCACAGGATCGCCGTCACTGCGAGCTGCAGGATCGGCCCGGCCTCGGGGAAGTTGTAGCTGCCAAAGGTGGCGGTCATCGTCAGCCAAGGCATCGCGCCGATGGCCGACAATACCATGACCCCCAGCGCCGACAGCGCCACAGCCGAGATCACGAACAGCGACAGGGCATGAAAGACCTGCGTGATCCGCAAGGCCGCAGATTGGAACGACACCTTGCATCCCCCACATGGTCGCAACGACAGAACCCACGATCGCCAGGATAGGCCAAGCCGGGCCCGGCCCACAAAGGAAAATGGTTAACGTGCCTGTCGAATTGCCAAAGCGGGAACAATCACCGGGCTTTCCCCCCGGTTTCGCGGCCGGGGGAAACAGCGCCCGCCATGGTCCCGGGCGCGCCACAACTTGGCCGTGTCGGGCCGCTGCCGCAATGCGAATCCCCGCCGCAGGGGGATTAGGCGGTCAAGGACGCTGCCGATTACCTCAACATCGAATCCTCACCCGCGGGGGGGGGGTTAGCGCAGGGTGGCAATCGGCCCTTCGGCGCGGCCATGGATGAACTGGGTCACGTAAGGGTCGCCGCAGGTGTCCAATTCGGCCACCGGCCCCTGCCAGCGCACTACGCCGCCATGCAGCATTGCCACCCGGTCGGCGATGGCGCGCGCCGATGTCATGTCATGGGTGATCGTCACCGCTGTCGCGCCCATTTCGGTGACGATTTCGCGGATCAGGTCGTTGATCACCCCCGCCATGATCGGGTCAAGCCCCGTAGTCGGTTCATCGAAAAAGATGATCTGCGGATCGGCCGCAATCGCGCGCGCCAGCCCCACCCGTTTCTGCATGCCGCCCGACAACTCGCCCGGATAGCGCTGCGCCACGTCCGCCGACAGCCCGACGCGGCGCAGTTTTTCCACCGCGATCGCCATGGCCTCGTCACGCGGCCGGGCCAGCGTGCCGCGCAGCAGCCGAAACGCCACGTTCTGCCAGACGGGCAGCGAATCAAACAGCGCGCCGCCCTGAAACAGCATGCCGAACCGGGCCAGAAACGCATCGCGGGGCGCGCGCAGCACGTCCTGGCCATCGACGGTGATCCGGCCCGCATCGGGCGTGACCAGCCCCAGGATGCATTTGATCAGCACCGATTTGCCGGTACCGCTGCCACCGATCACCACCAGCGACTGGCCCCGTTGCACGCTCAGGTCCACCCCTTGCAGCACGCGGTTGGGGCCGAACGCCTTGTGCACCTGTTCCAGCACGATCATGCCGAGAAAAACGCTTCTGTCAGGATGAAGTTGGCCGCCAGGATCAGCACCGCCGCCGCGACCACCGCGCCTTTGGTGGCGCGGCCCACGCCCATCGCGCCGCGTTCGGATGCCATGCCGAAGTAACAGCCCATCAGTGCCGCGATGAACCCGAATACCGCCCCCTTGGCCAGCGATGACAGAATATCCAGCAGTTGCAGGAAATCGACGGTGTTCTGCAGATAGGTCGCCGGGTTGAACCCCAGCCGGTAGGTGCCGACCAGATAGCCGCCGTAGATGCCGATGATGTCGCCCACCGCCACCAGCAGCGGCATCACCAGCGTGGCGGCCAGCACGCGCGGCAAGGTCAGGTATTTCATCGGGTTGGTGGACAACGTGACAAGGGCGTCGATCTGCTCGGTCACTTTCATCGTGGCGATTTCGGCGGCGATGGATGACGTGACGCGCGCCGCGATCATCAGGCCAACCAGCACCGGCCCCAGTTCGCGCACCATGCCGATGGCGACGATCTGGGGCACCACCGCCTCGGCCGAAAACCGCGCGCCGCCGGAATAGATCTGCAAGGCCAGCGCGCCGCCGGTGAAAAACGCGGTCAGGCCGACAACGGGCAGACTGAAATAGCCGATCTGCAACAGCGCCAGGCCGAATTCGCGCGGATAGAATGGCGGGCGGACCAGATGGCTCAGGGTGTCGGCGGTGAACAGCGCCAGCCGCCCCACCGATGCCAGCGCCGCCAGCACCGCCCGCCCCAGCGCCGCCACGAACCGGATCATGAGGCGAGAAAGCGCCGCTGATACCGCGCGCCCAGCGCAGTCAGCACCTCGTACCCGATGGTGCCGGCCTGGGCGGCCAACTGATCGACGCCCTGATGCGGGCCGATCAGGGTCAGGGTCTGCGGAGCCTCGGGCAGGTCGGTGATGTCGACGCAGATCAGGTCCATCGACACCCGGCCCACGGCGGGGCAGGACTGGGCACCATGCCAGAACAGCAGGTTATGCGACAGCGACCGCAGCAGGCCATCCCCGTAACCGCCCGCGACCGTGGCGATCCGGCTGGGCCGGGCGGCCTGCCATGAATTGCCGTAGCCCACCACCTCGCCGATGGCCAGATCGCGGATCTGGATCACCGGCAGGTCCAGTTGCACCGTGCGCCGCGCCTGGACAAAGGGCGCGCCGCCATACAGGCCGATGCCGGGGCGGGTCATGTCGAAATGATAGTCCGGCCCCAGCAGGATGCCGCCCGTCGCTGCCAGCGACCGCCGGACCCCCAGCCCATCGGTCATCTGGCGGAACACGTCCAGCTGATAGGGGTTCATCGGGTGATCGGCCTCGTCCGCGCAGGCCAGATGGCTCATCAGCAACAGCGGGCCGGCGGCCAGCGCGGTTTCGGCCACCGCCGCCCATGCATCCCACTCCATCCCCAGCCGGTTCATCCCGGTGTCAAGCTGGATGCCGAAACCATGGCCGGGCAGCGATTCCAGATGGCGCGTCAACTGATCGACCGAGTTCAGCAGCGGCACCAACCCCAGATCGGCAATCATGTCGGTATCGCCGCGCATGTGGCCGGCAAAGACCATGATTTCCGGGCCGGGGCCCAGCGCCTGCCGCACGGCGGCACCTTCTTCGGCCATGGCGACGAAAAACGTGCGCGCCCCGGCCCGGGCCAGTGCCCGCGCGACCCGGCCCGCGCCCAGACCATAGCCATTGGCCTTGACCACGGCCGCGGTCTCGGCCCCGGTCATCGCGGCCAGCGCGCGCCAGTTCGCCGCGATGGCGTCAAGGCTGATCGAAAGCGTCCCGGTGCTCATGGCGGGTTCATGACAGGCGACCTTGCGCCCGGCAAGGGGCGGCGCGCCCGGCCGATGGCGGCATGGGGCTGGCGGCCCGCCTGGCGGCGTCGCGTTCGCGGCGCATGCACCGGGCTAAAACCCGCCCTGCCGGCCATCGCCCTGCCAGGGTTTGGCCAGATTGCCGAACCGGGTAAAGCGGCCTTCGAACGACAGTTGCACGGTGCCGATCGGCTCGTGCCGCTGCTTGCCGATCACCACTTCGGCGCGGCCATGCACGCGTTCCATCACCGCCTGCCACTCGGCCATCTTGTCCAGTTCATGATCGCCCGGCTTCTCGCGTTCCTTGTAGTACTCTTCGCGGAACACGAACATCACCACGTCGGCGTCCTGTTCGATCGACCCCGATTCGCGCAGGTCCGACAGTTGCGGGCGCTTGTCCTCGCGGTTTTCCACCTGACGGCTTAGCTGCGACAGCGCGACCACCGGAATGTCCAGTTCCTTGGCGATGGCTTTCAGGCCCTGGGTGATCTCGCTGACCTCGTTCACCCGGCTGTCCCGCGCGGTGGCGGGGCGGACCAGTTGCAGATAGTCCACGATCAACACGTCCAGCCCATGCGTCCGCTTCAGCCGCCGGGCGCGGGCTGCCAATTGGCTGATCGGCAGCGCGGCAGTATCGTCGATGAACAGCGGGCACGCCTCAAGCGCCTTGGCCGCATCGACAAAGCGGCGAAACTCGCCTTCGGTCATGTCGCCGCGCCGGATCTGGTCGGACGGCACCTCGGCGGCCTCGGACAGGATGCGCGCGGCCAGTTGCTCGGCGCTCATCTCCAGCGAAAAGAACCCGACCACACCGCCATTCACCGCCCCTTCGGAGCCATCGGGCCTGCGCCCCTTGCGATAGGCCTTGGCGATGTTGAAGGCGATGTTGGTGGCCAGCGAGGTCTTGCCCATCGACGGCCGCCCCGCCAGGATCAGCAGGTCGGATTTATGCAGCCCGCCCAGTTTCTTGTCCAGATCGGTCAGACCGGTGGCCAGGCCCGCCAGCCCGCCATCGCGCTGATAGGCAGCACCGGCCATCTTGACCGCATCGGTGACAGCGCGCAGGAACGACTGAAACCCGGTTTCGGACGTGCCCTGCTCGGCCAGTTTGTACAACGCCTGTTCCGCTTCGACGATCTGTTCCTTCGGCTCGCTGGTCACATCGACGCGGCCGGCCCTGGCGCTGATGTCGCGGCCAAGACGGATCAATTCGCGCCGTATCGCCAGATCATAGATCATCTGGGCATAGTCGCGCGCCGCAAAGGCCGAAATCGCCGCCCCGGCCAGCCGCACCAGATAGGCGGCACCGCCATATTCCTTCAGCCCGGCATCGTCTTCCAGAAACGCTTTCAGCGTCACCGGGCTGGCAAGGGCGTTCTTGCGGATGCGGACGGCGGCAACCTCGTAGATGCGGGCATGGACGGGGTCGTAGAAATGTTCCTTGCCGATGACCGCGTCGATCCGGTCGAACACGTCGTTATTGGTCAGGATCGCGCCCAGCAACTGCTGTTCGGCCTCGACCGAGTGCGGCATCAAGTCGGCCTCGGCCGGGGCGATGCCCTGGGCCCCGAAACTGGTGATCTCGTTCATGCACACACCCCTTTGCTGCCGCCTGTGATCCTGGCGGTCGGCCCCATTCCTGCCCGAGGGCCAGCGATTCCCCCCGCCTGGCCCGGCCATGGTCTTAGCCTGTTCCCTGCAGGTCAGGTCAAATTGTATAACTCTGGGGACAGGCTTGGGACAACTGTTCATTGTCCCCGATCTTGCGGAAGGCGCAATCCTGGCCCCCAGCCATGGTGGCTGCGCGGGCCTAGCGCGGCGGCGCCCATCCGCCGGGCTCGCGCAGATAGCGTTCGACCTCGGCCAGTGTCGCCGTGTCGAACGCAGCCTGCGCCCGCGCCTCGGCCAGCACATCCCACCAGGTCGCCAGATGGATCAGCCCGATCCCGGCAGCGGCCAGGGTTTCGGCCACATTGGGGTGGATGCCGTAGAAAAAGATCACGGCGGTATGCGCACAGGTCGCCCCCGTCTCGCGGATCGCCTGCACAAAGCTCAGCTTCGAGCCGCCATCGGTGGCCAGATCCTCGACCAGCAGCACCCGCTGGCCCGTGGTCATCACACCTTCGATGCGGGCGTTGCGGCCATAGCCCTTGGGCTTTTTGCGCACATAGGTCATCGGCAGGGCCAGCCGTTCGGCCAGCATGGCGGCAAAGGGAATGCCGGCCGTTTCGCCGCCCGCGATGTTGTCGAACGCTTCGAACCCGGCCTGACGCATCACCGTCACCGCCAGAAAATCCATCAGCGTCGCACGGATGCGCGGGTACGAGATCAGCTTGCGGCAATCGATATAGGTCGGGGCCTGCTTGCCCGAGGCATGGGTGAACGGCTGGGCGGCATTGAAATGCACCGCGCCGATTTCCAGCAGCATCCGGGCGGTCAGCCGGGCAATCTGGGGTTGCGGCGGATGGCCGGTGGGGATCATGCGCGGCCCCGGTCATCATCGGCGCGGTCGACGACCCGCCAGTGCAGCGGGAAACCGGGGTCGAATA
>Ga0105049_10002500_pt1 | contig 21847 bp, 16 predicted proteins | sample MAT06_FD_78087 | JGI IMG/M metagenome (GOLD analysis project Ga0105049, IMG submission 78087) | Freshwater microbial communities from Lake Fryxell liftoff mats and glacier meltwater in Antarctica - MAT-06 | ecosystem: Environmental > Aquatic > Freshwater > Ice > Liftoff microbial mat | place...
TCAAACCCCTCGTTGAAAGATGCAGTTGTTCTTTTTGGCAGAGGATGTACAGCCGAAATTATTTCAAACCAGGGACTTATGCTTACCAACCATCATTGCGGCCACAGTCAGATCCAGAGCCATTCTACTCTGCAAAATGATTATCTGAAAAAAGGTTTCTGGGCAAAGAACAAAGAGGAAGAACTATCAAACCCAGGTCTTACCATTTCAATTCTTGTGAGAATGGAAGATGTGACCCAACAATCGGAATTGGGAATTTTACCTTCCATGCCAGAAAATGAAAAGAATAAAATATATGATACAAATCTCAAAAGGATTGCGGCAGATGCTATCAAAGGAACGCATTACAACGTTCAGATAAAGCCATTTTTTGGAGGATTGCAGCAATGGTTACTGGTGTATGAAACGTTTCAGGACATTCGGCTTGTGGGCGCACCACCTGACAATATTGGTAAATTTGGGGGCGATACCGACAACTGGGTGTGGCCCAGGCAAACAGGTGATTTCTGCCTCTTCCGGATTTATGCAGGTAAGGATAACAAACCAGCTCAATATTCACCGGGCAACGTTCCATACACACCCAAAAAATTCTTGCCCGTTTCTACTTCGGGTATTAAAGAAGGTGATTTTACCATGATTCTCGGATATCCGGGTCGGACCAATGAATACCTTCCTTCGTATGCATTGGAATTGGTAACAACAGAATCAAATCCCAAGAAGATTGCATTAAGGGGCAAGAGACTTGAAATCATAAACAGTGCCATGAAAGCAACTCCACTTAACCGCATTAAATATTCATCTACCCAGGCCGATATTGCCAATGCATGGAAAAAATGGCAGGGAGAATCTCTTGGGATGGCAAAAGCAGATGCAATCGGCGCAAAACGAAAAACAGAAGAAGAATACCGGATGTATTTCAGAAACCAAAAGGAAGAAGGGATTCCATTTCTGGAAGCATTAGATCGACTTAAAACGGGGTATGAACAAGTTAAAAGGATCACGATTCCATTTCAATATCAGGCGGAGGCAGTAACCTGCAACGATGTTTTTGGATTGGTAAATCTCACCCAAAATCTTTTGGTGAGAAACCCAAAATCAATGGACGACGCTACCCGATCCAAAAAAATCCAGGATTTTAAGTCTGTCACCCGTTCGGTTTGGAAAGATGTAGATCCTCAAGTTGAAAGATCCTTGTTTGAAGTAACGATGAAAGCTTATCGGGATGATATTCCTAAGGATCTTCACTCAGCAGACTTTCTCAAGCTGGTTGAAAGTAATTCCCTGGAAACCGGGCGTTTTGTGAAGTCTTATTTTGATGATGGGAAATGGTTCGATTCTGTTTTTGTCTGGAAGATGGCTGAAAAGATGGTTAAGGGAGATTCCTCTTTTCTTCATAAAAATCCGACCTGGAAGCTTTGGAAAATCCTGGGCACCCAATATTCATATACTTTCTCGCCTTCGTATCAAAAATTGACTGCTACTCTGGAAAAGGATCAGCAGCTTTTTTTTGCTGGGCAAATGCTGATGAATAAGAACAAACAATTTTACCCGGATGCAAACCAAACCTTTCGCATAGCTTTTGGAAATGTAGCAGGTTATCAGCCAAAAGATGGGGTTAAATACCACTGGCAAACCACCACCACAGGCATTATGGAAAAAGCGGGTACTGAATATGATTTTTTACTGGACGAAGACCTGATGGACAAATACAAAAAGCAAAATGCAAGTGCGGCAGGTCCGGTTCCGGTTGCTTTTATTGCGTCCAATCACTCCACGGGAGGCAATTCCGGCAGTCCGGTTTTAAATGCAAAGGGCGAATTACTCGGCGTTAATTTTGACCGTGTGTGGGAAGGAACAATGAGCGATTACTATTTTGACAGTCGCATTTGCCGGAACATTACCTGTGATATTCGCTATATACTTTGGGTTATTGAAAATGTAGGAGGAAGTGGCCATCTTTTAAAAGAGATGGAGCTGCGGTAGTTTCGATTAAAGGAAAATCTGGTATTGGATTACAAAACAGTTTTTCCTTGATCCTGTTGAAACTTTTCCATCGTTTTCAGAGAATACGGGTCGGTTTTGCCAATCCAATGTGATCTTAGCTTTGTGCCCATTGATCAACCAGTTTACGCCGGCATTGTATAGCATCATCGGGTTCTCATCCAATCTTTTCCAATCGGAATAGGTGATTGAAACGTAAGGCATCAAAGTTCCATGATTGCCTAACAAACCGGCAGGCATTAAATATCCAAATTGTCCATAAACAGACTGACCGGTTCCAAACATAGGAAATGCATTTCCATATACACCGCCCGAACCACCCACTCTGCCTCCACCGGAATTGCCGTTTGCCGGATTCATTATTCCATTGTAGCGCATATAGTTGGTTCCATAGTTATAATTAAAATAACCCAGGTAGGCAGAAAAAGCAGTTCCTTTTTCTTTGTTCAGAGGGACATCGTAAAATGCTTCTGCCGACCACAATAGCATATCCTGGTAAACAGTATCGGTAGCACTCCCTCCTTGTTTCCACATTGCTTTGGGTTGATAGATTATACCAGCGCCAATATTGAAAACTTTCTTTTTGCCAAGGTAGGTGCCGGTCATATACGGAGTCTGATGCGCTTCTTTATCAAAAAACTGCCATTGTAAATAGCTTTGGTATTGAAAGTGCTGCGCTCTGCGTGCGAAATTGGCTTGCTTCGATAGTTTTACTTCCGGCTGGCCGTTGGAGGAAATCGGAAATGGATCGGAAACGACCAGCCTGTAATCCAGTTTAGAAATCTGCCCCCGTGCATACACACTTAATTTGCGGGAAAATTCATCCGTTTGGTCCACGGTTGCCTGGGCAAAAATGGGAACATCCATTGTTAATATAGTACCAATGGAAGGTTGACTAAACCGACTCAAGCCATTGGCAATGGTAAGTCCTCCGCCGATTTTCAACTGATTGCCATTGGATATTTTGTATTCGCACAAGGCATCATGGAAGAAAAAAGCAGCTTTTCGGTTGCCTCCAACCGCAAACTGGTTGTTGAAGTTGTTCTGTCCAAACTGGAAATAAAGAAAAACCCGGTCGGTAAGTTGGCCAAACATTTGAATCCGGGTTCTGCGCAAACCGATGTCTGCTGTACTTGTTTTTGCCGTTCCTTCCACGGTTGTCCCCGGATTCGATTCATTGTACCTCAACCAAGCCTGGTTAAGAAATGTGAACTGAAAGAACCGGCTTCCATCTTCATTGAGATTGAATTTAAGAGGATTAATTTCTTTGGATGGAGCAGGTTTTTGAATTGCTTTCATTGAATCGCTTTGTGCCTGAATGGAAAAAGAGATCAGGACGGCAAGTACTGTTATCGAAAAGGTTGGAATTCGTTTCATGGTGGCGCAAAGGTGAATTTGCTGTAAGGTTTCTAACTTAGGAAAAGATTAAAAAAAAAGCTGCCTTTTTTGAGACAGCCTTTTTTTTTAACATGATTATGACCTATTGCGGATCCCACCAAACCCTTGTTTTTAGGTCTGATACAATCGTTGCATTCGGATTGTTATTGCGTTCCCTTTGCTCGGTTGGATATCTTCTTGGAATTTCATTCAAAACGCCTTTCGGATTTGGAGTCAATGCAGGAATATTTGTTCTTCTCCAATCAGACCATGCTTCGGGTTGTGTGAACATCGCTATCCATTTCTGGAATAGTATCTGATTTTGCAATTCGGCATCCGTAGCTTCAGCAGGAAGTCCTCCGGAACCGGCCAGATAGGAATCAATGTCCGTTTGAGAAACGGCGATGCTTTTGAGCTGTTCTGTCAGCGCATCTGCATAAGCGGTTCGTGCTCTGCTGGAATTTCCTGCCCGTAATGCAGCTTCGGCCTCAATAAATTTCAGCTCAAAAAAGGTAACCATTGGAAGAGGTGCATTCTTAGCTGCATACGTAAGTCCCAGATAAGAATGCCCGGTTGCCTCACCGCCATTGGGTACTCCACTGTATTCGTCATTAGGGTTTTTATTTGCATAAATACGTAATCGTGGGTCACCCAAACCTCTAAGTGTATCTATCAAAGTGGCACTCATTTTCATGTAGTTGTTTCTTTCAAAATTAAAAGCGAACCACTGATTTAGTTCATTCCCCTTGTTTGAAAATACAGCGAACATATCCGGACTGGAAGAATATGCAGAAGCACTGTCAGCATACATCAAAGCATCTGTTGCCGAACCTGCAGCATTTCTTTTGCTTAATCGGTTTGCATATCTGGCTTTCAAAATATAAGCCGATTTGATCCATGCGGAAGGATTTCCTTCAAACATAAAATCATCACCTGCCGGAAGTAAGGCATTGGCTGATTCCGGTTTTTTCATCTCCGCAATTCCTTCTGAAAGCAAAGTTTGTATGGCTGCAATAACCTGCTCCTGGGTATCGTATTTTGGAGTCAGATTGGCTTGTCCTTTTCCAGCTTCTGTATTTGGAACATCACCCCAAAAATCCGTGGCGGCGCCCAGAATCATGGCTTTCGAAATTTTACCAATTCCTGCATAATAAGGATTAACCGTACCGGCACGAAAAATCAGATCGTTGCAATTCACAAAGCCCGAATTGTACAGTGTTGTCCAATCATTTGAAACGTCTGTCTCCGTTAAAATGTATTTGTTGTAGTCGTTAGATTGGAAGGCAATTCCTGCCGTATGCTGTATAAACATAGACGTATTTCTTGCGGATGAGCCGGTGTAACTTGAGAATAAGGCTACTTCAATTACAGGAAGCAAAGTGCTCAATGTAGCGACACTTGGTTCATTTGGACTGACATCATCTTTGCTCACAAAATCTTTGCAAGCCAATGTAAAACTGAGAGATGCCACGGATAGGATTACGAGTTTTCTTTTCATGATTAGTTGCATCTTAGAAGTTGAATTTAATACCCATGTTGTATGACTTTGTGTTCGGCAAATTGAAGTAATCAAAGCCGCCAATGTTTGAACCTGCTCCCGTAAGGCTGGTTTCCGGATCAATGCCGGTGTAGCTGGTTTGTAACCAAAGGTTTCTTCCGGTTGCAGTGATCTCAATGGTTTGTCCTGGTTTTAAGAAAGGTATTTTCTTAATCAGGTAAGCCAACGAAAGCTCACGAAGACGAACCCAGGATCCGGTTTGGATGTTCATTTCGGTAGCAGCACCGTCTCCTTTGTAATTGGCAAAATAGTCAAAGGCAGAAATGGCAATATCGTTTGCTGTTCCATCTGCCTTCACTCCGGGAATGATGTAGGTCTTTTCCCTGTCCTGGGATTGCTCACTGGCACCGTATCTGTTGAGTCTTGCTTCGGTTCCATTCCAAATTTTACCACCTTGACGAATGTCCAATAAAGCAGAAAGGCTGAGATTTTTATATGTAAATGTATTTCGGATACCGGCTGTCCAGTCAGGATAAGCACTTCCAAGATTTGAAACAGTTACACTTTGCTTTGGAAGGCCATAATTACTAGGATCATCATCGATGATAAGCTCTCCTTTTTCATTTCGTTCCCAGGTTGTTCCATAAAGTGCACCATAGGGCTTGCCAATGGCTGCATATGCGGCAGGAGTTCCGAACCCGGTTTCCAGTTCAAATTCTTTCAATCCGGCTATTAGTCTTTTAACTTCATTTCTGTTTCTGGTATAGTTCACAGAAATATCCCATTCGAAATTCTTTGATTTCACCGGACTACCTGAGAGGAGAATCTCCCATCCTTTATTTACGATTTCGCCTCCATTATCCCAGATCGCAGAATGGCCGGTTGAATATGGAATGGGTCTTTGCAAAAGAACATTGGTGCTAACCTGGTTGTAATAAGTGACGTCCAATTTCAAACGGTCATCAAAGAAACGAATGTCAGCTCCAAATTCAGTTCCGGTAGTAATCTCTGGTTTCAAACCTGTATTTCCAATCAGATTTGATTTTCCATACCCATTGTATCCATTGTAAGGAAAGCTGAGGCCGTTGGTAAATCCATCGGTAAAGAATGGTTGATTATAATAGCTGAATGCAGAGTATGCAGCCGGTGTGTTGGCCGATTGGGCAACCGCAGCTCTTACTTTCAATAAGCTCAGATTTTTAAAGTTCTTTAAAGCTTTAATTTCTGAAAGTACAATGGAACCATTTACTGAAGGGAAAAAGAAAGCCCTTTGGTTTGGTCCAAACGTTGATGAATATTCATATCGACCCGTTACTCCCAGATAATACATGTTGTTGTAGGAGACGTTCGCATCATAATAAAAAGCGGCACTTCTTCTTCGGGTAGTACTTTCATCGGCATACCGGTCAGAAGTATTGGATAGATTATAAAAATTTGGAATGGCCAGATTTCTACCTCTAGCATATGTATTCTGATTGGTAATCTGGTTCATATTATTTCCGACAGTCAGACTTCCAAAAAACTTTTCTGAGAATTTTCTGCTCGCTGTTGCAATCAAGTCAGCGTATAATTCCTGATGAAGAAGAGTGTTTTCGGTAATCTCACCGGTTGGGTCTGGTGTATTATTGGAACCCACTGCGAAGTGGCCTTTTCGTTGGTCACTATACATATCCGTTCCGACGCGATACGTCAGTTTTAACCAGTCTAATGGGTCATACGTCAAAGCAAAATTTCCAAGGAAACGATTATTGATATCCTTGAATGTGTTTTTATTCACCGTCCAATAGGGATTGTCGTACCCAACAAAATAGGTTCGCATGGCGCCGTTTTCTGCTTGTTCATATCCTTTGCTCAAATCAAAACTTACGGGTGCCCGAAGCAAACCAAGCATCACACCAGAAAGGTTACTGCCATTTTGAGCTCGTAATCCACCGGATTGAACGTAGTTGGCTGTTCCAAAGAGAGTGAATTTTTTTCCAAGATCGGTTTGCGCTGTAAGACGTAAACTGGTTCGACTAAAATCTGTGTTAGGTACGATGCCATTCTGGTTCATGCGGCCAATGGAGAGGCGAACAGATGAATTCTCGTTTCCGGCAGAAATTGATAAATTGGTATTGTACGTATATGCATTTCTGAAAAAATCTTTTGCATTATCAGTAGACTTCAATCCCAAAGAAGATACGGTTGGGCCCCAGGCACGAGGTATACCATACGATACATCATCGTTGGTTCCGAATAATTTATCAGCACCTGGATCGTAGGTATCGAAATAAAATTGGTTCGAATCGGCATCATAATAGCCTTGAGCGTATTTTTTCTGGAGTTTAGGAAGTTTGTTAACCTGTGCTACATCAATAGAGGTACTAAATGTAATTTGTGGTTTCTGTCCTTTTTTACCTCGTTTTGTCGTGATGATTATGGCTCCATTTCCTGCTCTAACTCCATAAAGGGAAGAAGCAGCTGGTCCTTTCAACACCGTGATGTTTTCAATGTCGTCCGGATTGATGTCAATCCCGCGGTTAGAATAATTAACCTGCTCAAGCAACGGATTAAAGGGATTGTCTTGTCCCGCAGTTTCAGTGGTGGAGTTATCCATCGGTACGCCATCGATTACAAATAACGGCTGATTTTCACCGGTAAACGATTTGTTACCTCGCAGGATAATTTTTGCAGAGGCTCCCGGCGATCCACCGGAAGAAATCACCTGAACACCGGCTACTTTACCGGCAAGTCCGTTCACCATGTTGGTTTCCCTGGAATTTACCAATTCAGAACCGTTGATTTTGGTGGCGGAATATCCCAAACCTTTGGTCTCTTTTTCTATTCCGAAAGCGGTAACTACAACTTCCTTAACATTTTTTACATCTTCATCCATAGAGATGTTGATGTTGGTTTGCGCACCAACTTCAATTTCTTTTGCTTTCATGCCCATCATGCTGAAAATCAGCACAGCATCGGTTTCCGGTACACTGAGAGAAAAATTCCCCGTTGCATCCGAAGATGTACCCGAGGTGGTTCCTTTCAATAGGATTCCAACGCCAGGAAGGCCGGATCCATCTTTTGCGTCCGTTACTTTTCCTGTAACGGTTCGCTGTGCCCAGGCTGGGAAATGGCCAATTATGCATAGAAGCAGAATTAGCCAGATGTCGTGTTTGTTTGTTCTCATAAATTTTGATAAACGGTTGTTATGTATTGACAATGTGATCTTTTCTATTTGAAAGGCGATTACAATTTTGGTTCACTTCAAAAATTATTTTTTTATTAAATTTTTAAGCAATACATTATCAGATAGTTAATGTAAACATTCAGGATGAGTTTTTTTTATAAAATCAGAGTGATCTGAAGAGAAAAGTTTTATAATAATTGAAAATTGGACTTATATAGTTTGAATTTTCTACTATAAAATTATACTATGATCTAAATGAAACTTTTAATAGTTCTATTTTAATATTAAAAAAGTAACATTTTTTTAGATCCTGGAAAGAAATTGTTCTCATTGTTTGCAATCTTCCTGAGAGTGACTAAAAATTGTGTCCGGAAGATGAGACCTTTCCATCCTCTGGCTTAGAAGGATGTTTCGACCTGTTATGGAATAGTTTAGATTAAATTAAATGGGTTTGATCGAATTCACATCCCTGATCAACTATCGAATGCAGACGAACCCGGAATTGTAAACCGGGAATCAGTAATTTTCCTCGTGCATCCGCTTGATTTCTTCCAACGATTCTTCCATTTCAAATCCTCGGGAGATGCAAAATCGGAGGAGTTTTCCTTTCCAGTCGGGATCTGCTTTTGTAGAAAGGGTTTGGTATTTCTTTATAAGATCTTTGCGCAACTTTTGCTTTGCCATTTCCAGATCTGCCGATTCCAATGCCAGATCCGCATCGAAATCCTTGCCCAGTTCAAAAGATAGATTACGGGTGATTTTAACCATTCCCCACCCTTTCATCCGACTTTTACCTCGAGCGTATTGAGTGGTAAACCGTTGCTGATTAATGAAATTTTCTAGTTCCAGTACTTGTAGAATTTCTTCCTGATTTTCCGTCGCAATGTGGAGAAGATTCATTTTCCTCTCCACCTGCTTCCGGCTTCTTTCCTGATAACCGCAAAAATGCCTAAGCTTTTCCAGGGCTTCTTCCTTTGTAAGAATTTTGGGTTCCCTGGTAAATTTCATTTAAGGAAGACTTGCTTTAAAATCTGCGTATGAGGCCGGATTCAATGGGTTTTTACTGCATCCAACCTGATCTGCTTTGGTATTGATTGCTGCAACCCGGTTGTCCGGATTGGGGTGTGTACTCAACCATTGCGGTTGGGTAGGAGCACTGCCATTGGCGATCATTTTTTCGAAAAAACCAGCGGCTCCGTTGCAGGCATAGGTTGTTTGGGATAAATAATCTACAGATTTAGCATCGGCTTCGGTCTCAAATTCCCTTGAGTTGGCCAATGTTTTCAGATTCAATGCAATGGTAGCCAGTGTTCCCGGTTGTTGCCCTGTTATGGCCTGAATTACTGTTTCGTAACCATATTGTTTGGTCATCTGTCTGCTCGTGTGACGCAAATCGGCATGGCCTATTTCGTGGCCCATTACACCTGCCAGCTGATCTTCTGAATCCAGGTATTTAATAAGTCCTGTATACACATAAATATAACCTCCCGGTGTGCAAAAGGCATTTAAGGTGGCATCGTCATGAATAATTTTTACCTGCCACACAAATTCATTGCGATAGGCCAGTTTTCCGGAGTTGAGGATTTTTTCGGTAATTCCCCTAATGTAGGTATAGGCTCCCGGATGGGTTGATTCACTCAAAAGTGGGTAATCGGCTGGGGTGGATTCTATTTGCTGACTTACCTGAAGACCCAGTTTTTTATCGTCTTCTACACTGAGAATATTGATGTTTCCGTTTTTATCGCATCCTCCAAAAAGCAGAAGAATGGAAAGTGAAAGGGCAAGAATTTGAATTCGTTTCATGTTTTTCGTTTGTTGTTTTTAGATCGTCATTTCGAACATTTGTTCAGATATCGTGAGTTTTCCTTCGGTTGAATCGATGATTTCCTGAACGCTCACACCCGGAGCCCTTTCCAGAAGTAGAAAACCTCCTTCCGGAAGTACATCAAATACACCGAGTTCTGTCACTATTTTTTTTACGCAGGAAAGTCCGGTGATGGGAAGAGAGCATTTTTTAAGAAGTTTTGATTTCCCGTCCTTGCTTCGGTGCTGCATCGCCACAATAATGTTTTTTGCAGAGGCTACCAGATCCATTGCCCCACCCATTCCTTTTACCATTTTACCGGGTACTTTCCAGTTGGCAATGTCTCCGTTTTCCGAAACTTCCATAGCTCCAAGAACCGTGAGATTGACATGACCTCCGCGGATCATCGCAAAACTGTCGGCAGAACTAAACAAAGAAGATCCGGGAATCATTGTAATCGTCTGTTTTCCGGCATTGATCAGGTCAGGATCCATGTCTTCGGCTTTAGGAAACGGTCCTATTCCAAGGAGTCCGTTTTCTGATTGCAGCACCACATCAATGCCTTCCGGAATATAATTGGCCACAAGCGTTGGAATTCCGATTCCCAGATTTACATAGTATCCATCTTTAAGTTCCCGGGCAATTCTTCTGGCAATTCCGTTTTTATCAAGCATGCTGTATCGGTTTTCAGGCCGCAAAAAAACAAAAAGGAGAGGGGTTTTTCAGGAAAAAGATTTACATCTTATCCATTTTTTGTTCCATGAAAAGGATGGAAAAGTTTTTTCAATGGCTCGATATCCTTATTCTCCACAAAGACAGATAGCAAAATTGGGTTCATAAAGAATGATTGAAACGGATTTTCAAACTTAATTTTACTTGATTTATACATCCCTTTCTTCGTTTCCGTTTGAAAACCAACATTCCACTTTAGTTTTGCAGTCGGGTCCGGTGTGAGGCCCGGTTGCGTATTTTGAAAATCTTCCGTCTTTTCTTTTTCCTGTTTCTCCTCTCCATTCCGGCTTTATCACAGGATCTGGAATTTATTTCCGATTACACCGTCCGGATTGATACACAGTTGGTTCGCTATTCGAAAGATAAACTCAAGCTGCAGGATCGTTGGGTTCTCCCCATTCCTTTCCAAAAGAAAAATACGGCCTTTGAAATTAAACTTGAGTTCCCTCTTCTTGATCCGGATTCGGATGTGGAACTGATATCCAGTGGAGATTATTCAATTGTTGACTCTCTCGATTACCTCACCGATTCGGAAATGCTACTCAAAATCCGGGTGCAGAATCTGAGTCAGATCAATGTACTTACCGTCAATTTTAAAGTGGTTAGCAAGGATGGTAAAGAAAAAAGAGTTCCTGTTTATCTGTATCCCTACGCCATTCCTGAAGTACAATTAAAAGTGGCGGAGGATGAGTTGTTTATTGGTGAAGAAAAGGCTTTTGAGCTAAATGGAATTCATCTTGATGAAATAGATGCCAGCAACCTTTGGGTAACAGCAGGCGCATTTGAATATCGGCTCAAGCAAATTGATGAACGCCTTCGGTTATTTATTCTACCACTGCAACTGGGAAATTTCGAATTTAAAATCCCTCTGAAAACCCGGAAGTTCATCCGGCTTCCCAATGGAAAATACGGTTCGGAACTGGATCCGATCCGAAAGAAATTTACAGTAAAAGGGGGACGTCTAGCATTTCTGGCACTGGATAAAAACGAAATCGTAGCCGAACAGGGAATTGGCCAACCCATTGAAATTCAGATTGACCGGGCAAGATACCTTCCTGCAAAAAAGACGTTTCGTGTGGAAACCCAACAGGAAGCAGGCGGGCAACTTGTGGCGGAAATTTTTACCCGAAGTTTGCTTGCCAACGATAAAATGCTTTGCTGGCTCCGGCCTTACGGGTATCACCGGATTTCAGAAGGTTACCTGTATATAAAGGATGGCGACGATCCGAAATTCATTTCCAATTTTAATCTGATTGAAAGGGCTTCAGTTTCGAAGGTTTCTATTATTCATGAAGGAACGGATTGGTCAGAGAATTTATCGGTGAATCCCGGAGAAAAATTTGATCTGAAACTCGAAGGAAATGGGCTGCAACGCTCCCGGATAAATCTGGAGGGCATTGAAGACTGGGTGAAAGACAGTACTGTATCCACCGATCAGATTGTGGTTTATCATGCCCGACTTCCACAGGATTTTAATAAGCGCAAGGTTTCGGTATTACTGAACAAGCGTTCATCCGGCTTTGAATTGTCTGTCCGTGAGTTCCAGCAGCCAAGGAATTTTGATTTTGTTTCGGTTGATTTTGGTTTGGGATACAAGCCTGTAACGGGATTCAACAAACCGATCCTTTATGATAAAACCCTTCAGAATGTGGTTTTGAAATTTAACCCGGAACAGATTGAAACAGTGAACCGGTTTTATGGCAAGCAATACCTTACGGTGGATATCAATTTGTACAACAATAAAAAGGAATTGATTGAATACAAACGTCTTGAAAATGTGGTGGTTTGTCCGGGCGATAATTCGATTCGTTTTCCTTTTTACGACAACCGCGATTGCAATCCGGCAGAAATTTCGTTGAACAATCAAATGGTTCGAAAAACCCAGGACTTGCCGGATTGGGGCCGGATTGAGATTCTGATCAAAAACAATTCGTTGAAATACAATGCGGTTGGTTTTAGCCAAAAGCTTGAAATCATTCAACAAAGACGGTATTCGTTTGATATCGATGTTTCATTCCCGGCGGGTTTGATTTTGAAAAAAGTAGGGGAGAAGGGATTGGGTAATTTGTCGGGTATCAGTACTGCTATTGTCGGGCAGCTTGGTTTTTACAGACCCGATAAGATTGAAAAATTTTATCCGGTCAAAGTAGGTGCCGGATTTATTGCACTTAATGCCTTTAATTTTAATGAAAATAGTGATCGGGATGTTGGATTGGTGGTTTTAGGATCCGTTTTCCCCACAAAAATGAGTTCCCGGTTTTCGTTTCCCTTGTATGTGGGGTTTGGATATTTGTTGAAAGATGCAAAGTGGTTTTATATTTTGGGTCCGGGGATTCAGGTACGATTTTAACATTTCAATTTTTGCCTTTAAACACTGTTTTGCAATTAAATCCAATTTGTTTCCTTTCAATATGAGACTAATTTTAATGTGCCTTTTTTTATTCTGCCTGGTTTCAGCTAAAGTTCAATCTCAATCGGATTCAAGTAATCGTAAACCTTTAAAGCACGGTATTTTGGTTGGAACCTTTCTGTCTGCTGTCCCTAATAATTTTAACTATTTTATCGGGTATTCTGTTTCAAAAGGTAGAAGCAGAATTTCTACAGGGCTTGTCTTTGGCAGAAAGCTATTTTTGTTTCCCGGTGCATCTCACACTGCGGAATCGAAAATCTTAGTAATTAATGGAATGAATGCAGCCTATCAGTTTTTTCCTAATCCAAAAGGAAAGAGATATAATTTGTTTTTTCAATTCGAAACCACCTTTCAGCGATTTAGTAATAGCGGATCGGATAGTAAATATTCTTATGGACAAAAGCATTTTAAAGCCACCGAAGTTTACTTTTCAAATTTTATCGGATATGGTATCAGCTTCAGGTTTTTCAGACATTTTGAAATAAATCATAATATTGGTTTTGGATATTTAGTGGATAAAATCAAGTTCAACGAAAATTCCTACAGATCCTATTCTCGCATTTCCGGGAATACCCGGCTGAGTCTTATTTATACCTTTCCATAAATTCAAATTGGCAAGAATTGATCTGGTTGCAATTTCAATTAGATTGTCCCGGTAAACGCAAGCCCAAATTTTCTGGATACTTCTTCTACCAATCCTGTCCTTACCACAACAATCAACTTCAAATCCGAATCCATTTCTGCTTTTTCAATAGCTATTTTCAACAATTCAGCAAAGCCATAGTCCCGCAATTCCAATGGACCAATTTCATCAAGAATAAGATTTCTTTCTCCATTGGCATCAATTGCTTCAATGATCACCTTTTCAGCCTTTTGAAACGCCATTTTAGAAAACCGGTACCGTCCAACTTCCAGAAATTCTTCTTCTCCTACGGCTTCCATCGGCCATTTTTCAGCACTCGAAACATTTTCAAAAAGACGGATTCCACCTTCTTTTGGTGTGAGAATACCGAAGAAATTCTTTTGGTTGATAGCCCAGGTTTTTAACCGGGTCGTTTTTCCTGTATTTATCTCGCCAGTAACAAGGAATATTTCAGGTTTCATTGTTTTGCAAAAGGTTGTAAAACAGAATTTTGAGGAATAAACCGATACCCGTTATCTTCTTTCCGGAAAGTCTCCAGGATTCCTGAACCAGCCATCTCATTTGCGGAAGTATCAATCGGATTTCTTCCAGACTTTCTTTCAAAGGCCCGGATTTCTTTTTCAACCAGACTTGAAGGATTTTCTCAATAAAAGGATCCACCAGGAGCTTCCAGATGCTGATAATGAGAACAAAGCGAAGCATCAGTTCCGGTATTTTTCCTTTGGGAAGAAGGGCCGATTCGGGTTGAACCAAAGACTGGACAAACAACCCAAATGCCAAAAGCGCAATTATGTATGAAAAACGGAACCATCCTTTCTGTGGTTTTTCGTTTGAAATTGTTGACAACAATTGGTTATTGGTAGTTATTGTTAATTCCCGGTTTTCAGAGTTCTGATCTGTTTTCCAATTGGATATTTTCCATCCCAGAAATGCAATTCCAAGTCCGGTAATGGCATGCAGGGTTACATATCCAGCTGCCAGATACAGTGAGAAATCATTGAAAGAATCGTCGCCGGTTAGTTTTGCAAACCATTGGTCTACGGCCTTCCAGAATTCCATCCCATACAATATTACCAGTACAACGATTCGTTGAAAAGCGGATTCCAGCATAGTAATCAGGCCAAAGAGCAAACAATTGAACAGGTAAAAACGGGAGTTTCTCAAAAGGAATTCCCCTAGAATCCCTTGAAAGAAAACCGCCACATAGGCAGTTGGCGGGCTGTGTGGACTCAACATCAATTTGAATATGGCCACCAGCACCATCGCCTTAAAAACAGATCCTTTTTGTGGAAAATATTTTGCAATCAGGATGATGCAAATCATGGCAGCACCACCCACCAGGATCCCAGTAACCGGAATTTTAAGACCATGAAGTATTCCACCCAACAACGATTCAATCAAAATCCACAAGGCAATCAACCTGTAATACAGTCTTTTATTTTCCTTTTGGGTCATTGTTGAAACTTCTGTCTGTTTTTTCTACTTTTAGCCGCAACAAAATTAGCTTCATTTGATCCGATTCATACTCAACCAAAAAGAAATTCACAGCGAGCTTCCTCCGGGAACTTTGCTTCTTGACTTCATTCGCTACCATCAGCACCAGATGGGAACCAAGATTGGTTGCCGTGAAGGCGATTGCGGAGCGTGTACTGTACTAGTCGGTGAGTTGAAAGAAGGCGAAATTCACTATCAAGCTGCCACTTCCTGCCTTACAGCGCTTGGAAATATCCATGGAAAACATGTGATTTCGGTGGAGGGACTCAATATGAAAGACCTCAATATGGTGCAGCAGGCTATGTCGGATGAATCGGCTTCCCAATGTGGCTTTTGCACACCCGGCTTTGTGGTGTCACTGGCTGGATTTTGTCTGAGTAAAGAAATTCCGAATCAGGAAAATGCATTGGCTGCACTTAGTGGTAATATTTGCAGATGTACTGGGTATAAATCCATTGAAAAGGCAGCAAGCCGGGTTGTTACATCGCTTCAGGAAAAAGGAAACCAAAATCCGGTCTCTTTTGCAGTAAAGAAGAAATTTCTGCCTGAATATCTGCTTGAAATTCCTGCCCGGCTTTCTGTAATTCACTTACATCAAAATGGTTCCCTCTCACCTAAAACAGTAAGTCCAAAATTTTTAGGTGGCGGTACCGATCTCTATGTGCAACAGCACGATACAATGGCTCATGCCGACATTGAGTTTCTGTTTAACAAGCCGAATCTGATTGGCATTCATGTCGAAAACGACTGTCTTTATATGGGTGGCTCTAGTACGGTGACCGATATGCTTGATTTTCCCGCTTTTCAAAAACATTTTCCGGATTGGAAGGCATTTGGAAAGCTGATTTCTTCTGCACCCATCCGTAACATAGCGACTCTGGCAGGTAATTTTATCAATGCCTCTCCGATTGGAGATATGAGTATATTTTTTCTTGCACTTGATGCCCAAATTCAATTAAGCGATGGCAAATCGCAGCGAACCATCCCCTTGCGGAGTTTGTATCTGGGGTATAAAAAACTGGATAGAAAACCGGAGGAATTCATTGAAACAATTTCGCTTAAATTGCCTGATTCACAGACAAGGGTGCATTTTGAAAAAGTATGTAAAAGAACCCATCTCGACATTGCATCGGTAAATTCTGCCATTCGTGTAACGATTGAAAACGGGATAATTTCGAAAGCCGGTCTTGCTGCCGGTGGAGTTGGTCCTGTGCCTTTGTTTCTCCCGAAAAGTTCTCGATTTATGGAAGGCAAAATGGTTTCTGTAGAATTACTGGAAGAATTATTGCCTCTCGTTCAATCTGAAATTTCGCCAATCAGTGATGTCCGGGGAACAGAAACCTATAAGAGGACTTTGTTGAATCAATTGGTGAAAGCGCATTTCATCAAACTGTTTAAAGAATTGGATGTGAGGAAAATACTAAATGCTGCTTCATGAAAAATACCGATCTTTTTTCACACGTCCGGGGCGAGTCTATCTATCTTGACGATGTTCCACTCGTGGCCGGAACCTTGTTTGCAGCCGCTTTTGGATCGCCACATGCACACGGCATTATTTCTGTTCTGGATTTGTCCGAAGCTTTAAAAATGCCAGGTGTGGAATACATTCTTACATACGAGGATATTCCGGGAGAAAATCAGATTGGTGGCATTGTACCGGATGAACCCTTGCTAGCTGAGCACCACGTTCATTTTCAGGGAATGCCTATAGCTTTGGTTTTGGCTGAAAGCGAGGAAATTGCACAGGCTGCACTCAAAAAAATCTACGTTGAAATAGAGCCATTGCCCATCATCACCGATCCGAGAGTGGCAAGGCAACATAACGAATTAATCGTACCTCCCCGTACGTTCCGGATGGGTGATTCTGCTTCTGCCTGGTCAAAATGCGCCCACATCGTAGAAGGAATTGCCGAAACGAATGGTCAGGAGCATCTGTACATAGAAACTCAGGGATCGTATTCGTTTCCGATGGAGAATGGTGGAATAAGGGTTATTTCTTCTACACAAGGACCAACCGCTGTTCAACGACATATGGCTCAGGTCCTGGGCATTCCAATGCATCAGATTGAGGTGGACGTAACCCGACTCGGAGGAGGATTCGGAGGAAAAGAAGACCAGGCAACTATGTGGGCCATCTTGTGTGCTTTGGGAACCTGGTGCTCAAAAAGACCAGTGAAATATGCCCTCAATCGCATGGAAGACATGCGGATGACCGGAAAGCGAAATCCATATTCTTCTGATTTTAAAATCGGACTCGACAAAGATTTGAAAATCATAGCATACGAAGCTACTTTTCATCAAAATGCAGGAGCAGCAGCTGATTTGTCTCCTGCCGTGCTGGAACGGACTTTGTTTCACAGCACCAACACGTATTTTGTTCCCAACGTAACCGCAACGGCCTATTCCTGCCGAACGAATCTTCCTCCCAATACCGCATTCCGAGGTTTTGGTGGGCCCCAGGGTATGTTTGTAATTGAGGCTGCTATTCATAAAGCAGCGAATCAGCTCGGAGTGCCGGCCTGGGAAATTCAAAAACGTAACCTCATCCAAACAGGCGATGAGTTTCCATTTGGACAGAAAGCGGAAAGTGAAGCGCTGGAATGTTGGTCACAGGCCGAATCACTGTATCAAACCGACCAATGGATTTCTGAAATTGACGAGTTTAACAAGGATACTATCCTTTATAAGAAAGGACTTTCTTTCATGCCGATCTGCTTTGGCATTTCGTTCACCAAAACACCGATGAACCAGGCTAGGGCTTTGGTTCATGTGTATACAGATGGTTCAGTGGGCATCAGTACCGGTGCCGTTGAAATGGGGCAGGGAGTGAATACAAAAATGCTTCAGGTGGCAGCACTTATTTTCTCGATTGAGCCAAAGCGTATTAAAATACACAGCACCAATACATTCCGGATTGCCAACACATCTCCATCGGCTGCTTCTGCCACGGCTGATCTCAATGGAAAGGCTGTAGAGATGGCAGCAAATGCGATTTTATCCCGATTTAAATCCATGGTTGGGGAGAAATTCTCTGTAAACGAGGCCGAAGTTTCGATTGAGAATGAGCAGGTTCTGGTTTCCGGTATGGCCGTTGATTATACATGGGCACAGATGGTTCAGGATGGGTATTTGAAAAGGATTGCCATGTCTGAGCATGCACATTACGCTCCTCCAGGGCTTCATTACGATGCGAAATTGGAAAAAGGGCACCCTTTTGCCTACCATGTGTTTGGAACGGCGATTACAGAAGTGACGGTTGATTGTATCAGAGGGACTTATGTGGTTGATTCTGTAAAGATTGTTCATGATTTTGGTTCGAGTATGAATCCAGTTATAGATCGTGGACAGATTGAAGGTGGATTGGTTCAGGGAATTGGTTGGATGACGCTGGAAGAGATTGTGTACGATGAAATGGGGCGGCTCAGATCCAACGCATTATCAACCTACAAAGTGCCGGATATCTATTCTGTTCCTTCGGTTATTGACATTCATTTTCTTGAAACAACCAAAGAAAACATGGCCATTCTTCGCTCCAAAGCCGTTGGAGAACCGCCATTGATGTACGGCATGGGCACCTACTTTGCTTTAAGGAATGCCATTTCTGCATTCAATCCTGGGAATTCGATTCCCTATTCTGCACCCATGACGCCCGAAAAAGCGTTGATGGCTTTGTATGGCGCTGTTCCTGTAATGGTCTGAGTCCTGTAAATCCCATTGAACCAGAATCTTAAAACCTGGAAGTTCATTCAGAAATCCATCGACCAGGGCTGGAAGGTGATTTTACTGTATGTCCTTGAAAGTAAAGGCAGTAGTCCCGGAAGACAAGGTTTTTTTATGGCGGTCAACGATCAGGGAAATATGGCTGGTTCAATTGGAGGTGGAATAATGGAACACAAGTTCGTTGAATTGGCCAAATCTATCTTGACCAACAATTCAGAAACCAATTCTGTTCACCTGCAAGTCCATTCTAAATCAGCCCCGGAGCATCAAAGCGGAATGATTTGCAGCGGAGAGCAAACGATTTTTCTTCATGACATTCACGAAAGAGAAAAGGTTCAGATAGTAGATCTGGTATCAAATCTTGAGAACAAAAACATAGGCTGGCTTTATTTATCTCCGGAAGGCATTCGTTTTTCAGTGGTTGAATACGGCAATGTTCAAGGACTTGAAATGAATTCTGTAGACGACTGGAAGTTTCAAATCAAGATAGGAGAGAAGCCCATCATTCATATTATTGGAGGTGGCCATTGCTCATTGGCACTTTCCAAACTCATGGATTTTCTTGATTTTGAGGTTCATGTGTACGAAGACAGGCCGGATCTGAACACATTCGTCGATAATTCATTTGCTACGAAAAAGGTTTTAGTTAAACATTATTCCGAATTGAGCACCGAAATTCCACAGAATGAAAATCATTTCGTTGTGGTAATGACTTTCGGATATCGTACTGATGATCAGGTCATCCGTGCCTTGAAAGACTGGAAATTCGCTTTTTTGGGCGTGTTGGGGAGTCGGAAAAAGATTGAAAAGATGAGGATGGATTACCATGCTGAAGGATTTGATTCTGGTTGGCTTCAAAGCATTTCAGCACCCGTTGGCTTGCCAATCAAAAGCCAGACACCGGAACAAATTGCGGTCAGCATTGCAGCAGAAATCATTGGTGTGATGAATAAGGATTTGAAATAGGGTTTCGTAATTGCCTTATATCCAACTTTGAACATATTCGAGATTCCTAAAAATAAGGCAAAAGTGTTTCCAGTTTCATTCCTCTCGATCCTTTTAACAATACCGTTGTACCTTCCACTTTTTCATTTTGCAGGAAGGATTCCAGTGCAGACTTATTTTCAAAATACCGTGCTTGTGGATAAGAAGCAGCAAAACTGCCCATTTCTTTGCCTGTAACTATGAATTGTATGGATGGATTTTTTGCCGCCCAGTCTCCAAATTCTGCATGTTCTTTTGCCGAATCTTTTCCCAATTCCAGCATGTCTCCAAGGATGGCCAGTTTTTTAGGGCTTTGAATCTTTAATAAATTCTCAAGTGCTGCCAGTACAGAACTGGGATTAGCGTTGTAAGCATCTGATATTACGGTATTCGTTTCGGTTCTGATCACCTGCGATCGATTGTTTCCCGGCTCATATTGACACACAGCATCCAGTGCTTTTTTGCCATCAATCTTATAATAGGCTGCCACTGCCAAAGCGGTAGCAAGATTACTAAAATTATAATCACCCATTAACCGGCTTTCTTTCGGTTCCAATCCGGGCACTTTGATTTTTAAATAGAAATCCGATTCCAGCATCTCACAGCAAAATTGATCCTGAGTCTGTGGAAAAGTAAAATGCTTTTTGATTTTGGACTGAAGTTTCAGATTCCATTCATCCAAAGTGTTGATAAAGGCAATTCCCAGATGGTGGTGTAGAAATTCAAAAAGTTCACCATTGGCTCTACCCGTTTTTTCAATTGTTCCAAATCCTTCCAGATGATCCTTTCCAATGTTGGTAATGATGCCTGAATTGGGTTCGGCGATGTAACAGAGATCGTCAATTTCTTTTAAGTGGTTTGCACCCATTTCGATCACGGCCAGGTCGTGGTCTTCTCGTAATTGAAGAAGACAGAGTGGAACACCAATGTGATTGTTCAGATTTCCAGGAGTGGAAAAGACGTTTTTTTCTGTAAAAAGCGCTATGGTAATCAGTTCCTTAGTAGTTGTTTTTCCATTCGACCCGCAAACAGCAATGATTTCTTTACCCCAAACCAAACGATGGTGATGAGCCAGTTTCTGTAAATCTTTAAGCCCATTATCGACCTTCAATACCCTGGAATCACGAATTCCACTTTCTTCATCCACAACTACAAAAGCAGCTCCTTCATCCAAAGCCTGTTTTGTAAAAGCATTCCCATTAAAGTTGGGTCCTTTTAATGCCCAGAACATTTGTCCGGGTTTCAGGCTTCGTGTATCGGTGTTAATGCCTGCTGATCTGAGAAAGCAGGAATAAAGAGGTTCGATTTCCATCCCGCCAAAGATGTGGAATGAAAGATGAAACTGAAAAAATAGGTCCGGTTTATTTTAAAAATCATGAAATCTGGCAGTTTATAATTCCTGATGATGTTCTAAAAGCAACAAAAGCCCATTCCTTTACGGACATCATTGCGTAAACAAGGAGGCGATAAATCAGATATTTTTTTTGAGGCGATTGAGATTTCCACCAAGATTTCCGGTCTCAATATTCAACATAAAAGAAAATGTGAATAGCAGGATCGGGAAATATATTTTTGATAGTTAAGGCTGAAATAGAATCAAAATTGAAAAAAACTTTAAAATTATTTGAATCTAAAATAGACCCTGCTTTCTTAAAATGCACCAAATCAACGAAATTGGACTAAATCTGTTGAAAATCAAATTTTTATTCGTCATTTTTTGTAACCAAATCTCTGACTTAAATGTCCACGGCTTTGAAATGTCCATTAAAAATATGGCATAGTTCAATTCTATTAACGGCTATACCCGTTTCTTTTTCACCTAAATGCCATTTATCATGAAACCTTTTTTCTACCTGGGAAAACTATGCCTTGTTGTTGCATTGGGGTTTTCTCTATTTCTGATTACAATAGTTCCTGTTTCGGCCCAACAATGGGAAAGTTTAAATGATCAGGACCCGTTTACGGGCAATAATCCTATGGACTAAACAGCCTAACCATATTTGTAACTTTTCCGTCAA
>Ga0105049_10002503_pt1 | contig 21822 bp, 16 predicted proteins | sample MAT06_FD_78087 | JGI IMG/M metagenome (GOLD analysis project Ga0105049, IMG submission 78087) | Freshwater microbial communities from Lake Fryxell liftoff mats and glacier meltwater in Antarctica - MAT-06 | ecosystem: Environmental > Aquatic > Freshwater > Ice > Liftoff microbial mat | place...
AGAATTGCCGGTCTATGAAAAGCTGGGCGATGTCCGTAGCGTTGCCATCACCAACGGCCAGATTGCCGATGTACTAGAGGCTCGTGGCGAGCTCGATGAGGCGCTGCGCATTCGGCGCGAAGTCGCATTACCGGTCTATGAAAAGCTGGGCGATGTCTATAGCGTTGCCGTCACCAACGGCAAGATTGCCGATGTACTTCAGGCCCGTGGCGAGCTCGAAGAGGCGCTGCGCATCTACCGAGACATCACGCTGCCTGCTATCCGAAAATTACGTATTCCTAACGAGATTGCCTATGTTGAGCGGCGTATTCAATCGCTTGAAGACGCGATCAACAAGCAACCAAGCTAGCGCCTCTAGCATTGAGATGCATTGAGATGCATTGGGATGCATTGGGATTAAGGCCGTAAATTAAAATGCAAATGTCCAAGCTAGACGGCGTTTTTCAGGCAAATATAGCTGAAACCCCCCGTCTTTACTACAGTTTAGGGGGTTAGTATGACTGATGATGTTTTCATGCGTGAGGCGTTAGCGTTGGCTGCACATGCGGCAACCATAGGTGAGGTGCCGGTTGGCGCGGTGGTGGTCAAAAATAACGAAATCATCGGTCACGGTTTTAATCAGCCTATTTCCTCCCATGACCCCACTAGCCATGCAGAGATTGTGGCGCTGCGGGCTGCAGCAAAAAATTTGCAAAATTATCGGCTGGTCGATTGCACGCTTTACGTCACCCTCGAGCCGTGCGCGATGTGTGTGGGTGCTATGCTACACGCGCGCTTAGTGCGGGTGGTGTGGGGTGCGCCTGAGCCTAAAAGTGGCGCTTGTGGCTCTGTAATCAATTTGGCCTCAGAGCAGAAACTCAATCACCACACTGCATTTGAAGGCGGCGTGTTGGCCGATGAATCTAGTGCGATACTCAGGCTATTCTTCCGTCAGAGAAGACTTCGTGAGGAGCGTTAAAAATGTTGAATCAATTATCAGCGCTTGATGCGTTGTTTTTGCACCTAGAAACGCCGGATACGCCGATGCACGTAGGCAGTTTTACGGTACTCGAAAAACCGCGCGGACATCGCGGTAGTTTCTACAAAAAAATTCGCGAGCACATCGCGCTACGTATGCATTTAGCGCCACTGTTTTCACGCAAGCTGGCGTTTATGCCGTTTGATTTGGCGAATCCCATTTGGCTAGAGAGTGACGCTATCGACCTTGATTGGCACATCAAATCAATGAAGCTGCCGCAACCGGGCACGCGCGTTCAACTTGAGGCGGCTATCGCTAAGCTGCATGAAGGCATGATGGATCGCGATCGCCCGCTCTGGCAATTTACGGTCATTGAAGGGTTGGCGTCAGGTGAGGTTGCGTTTTACGCCAAGATTCATCATGCGGCGTTGGATGGCCAAGGTGGCGTGGCATTGGCGCAGGCGATATTAGATGTAACGCCCATTCCAACTAAGATTGAACCAGCGACCGCAAAAAAAGCGCAGCCCTCATTAGCGCCATCGACCGCAAAAATGATTTCTGCCGCGCTGCTCACCAGCGTGGCGCAGTATGGAAAAATATTAAAGGCGGTACCTAGCGCCTTGAAGACAGCGGGCATGTTGGGTGCGAATGCATTGTCTACATCGGCATTATCGTCATCGCAAGCAAAAAAATTAGGCGCACCGAGTGAGCAATTGTTGGGCGTAGTGGAATTAGCCGCGGGAATATCGACGTTAAAACCATCAGATTCACCGCTCCAAGCAGCGAAAAAATTACTACCCAGCGGTATTAAGCTAGGGCCCCGCACCCCGCTCAATGTTGCGGTAAGTGGCGCGCGCGCCTTTGTGACGGCACGCATTCCGCTCGTGGAGGCGAAGGCACTCGCCAAACATTTTGAGGTGAAATTAAATGATGTGATCTTAGCGACTTGTGCAGGCGCGCTGCGGCGCTACTTTGCTGCCGAGCCAAGCACACTCAAAAAATCAATGATTTGCGCGGCGCCAGTGAGTTTGCGCGCGGCGGGGGACACCTCGCAAAATAATCAGGTCTCGATGATGCTCATCGATTTGGCAACCAATATTGCCGACCCGGTAAAACGCATCCAAGCCATACACAAAGCCAGCATGGCGTCGAAGACGACCGCTGGCGTGATGAAAGGCGTCATGTCGAGTGCGACCTCAGATTTGCCAACTCTAGGCATACCGTGGCTGATGAGCGTCATCACGCCGCTGTACAAAACGGCAGTCGCGACCAATCGTATTCCGGTGGTGGCGAATGTGGTGGTGTCAAATGTGCCGGGCCCACCCGTGCCGCTATATTTAGCGGGTGCGAAAATGCTTGAGTATTACCCGGTATCCATCGTCACCCATGGCTTGGCGCTTAACATTACTATTCATAGCTATGCCGGTCAGCTTGATTACGGACTTATCGCCGCAAAAAAAGAAGTGCCTAGGCTGGCTAAAATGGTGAAGGCCGTACACGACGCGCACCAAGAATTGATGACGCTGTTAACGCCCGTAACGACGCAAAAAACTAAAAAAATTGTCAAGAAAAAATAGGAGAGAAGCATCGTGGTAACAAGAGCAACAGCCAAAAAAGCAGCGACCGCTAGCAGCGTGAAAAAAAGTAAAAATAACACCACTAACAAGACAATAGATCTATCGCTCGATGAAGAAGTGCTGTTGATGGAGGAGCGCTTAAAGGCGCCCAATGCGTTATTGATCGCACTTGAGTCACGCGCGCCATGGGAATTGGGCGTCACACTTGCCGCGTGGCCACTACTTAAAAACGCGCCAGAGGGCGATGGTCATGCGGTGATTGTGTTTCCCGGGTTAGGTGCGGGTGATCTTTCCACCGCACCACTGCGTAATTATTTATCTAATCTCGGCTATGACACTTACGGCTGGGATATGGGACGCAATCTCGGCCCACGCGAAGGCGTATTACAAAAAAGTGTTGCGCGCATTGGCGATATTTTCAAAGCCACAGGCCGCAAAGTGAGCCTCATCGGCTGGAGCTTAGGCGGTATTTATGCGCGGGAATTCGCCAAGCTATTACCTGACATGGTGCGAAGCGTGATCACGCTAGGCACACCGTTTGCGGGTGACCCAAAAGCCACCAATGCATGGTGGTTTTACCAATACGCCAGCGGACAAAAAGACCACGACCCCGCACTAATTGCGCAATTAAAAGTAGCACCAGATATGCCAACCACGTCGATCTATTCGCGTACCGACGGCGTAGTGGCGTGGCAACTCTCGCATCAACGCGAAACCGCGAGCTCGGAAAATATCGAAGTTATTGCCAGCCATGTCGGTATGGGTGTTAACCCGGTTGCGCTTTACGCGATTGCTGACCGACTTGCCGAAGCCGAAGGTCGTTGGAAGAAATTTGATCGCGTCGGCTGGAAACAGTATTTTTATCGCGACACGACGCGTGAGGGGAATGGCTGGTTTTAATTTATTTAAAAGTCGTTTATTGGCGGGCACTTCAGGCACTTTTGTTCCCAAGGTGCTCGCCAATAGGCGAGTTTCATTTTTGAGCCCTTTGTGATGACTTTCCCGCAAGAGTGGGTAGGCAAACACGGCAAATCGTTTTTAAGATTCGCCACACACCACAAAACCAGGAGCTAAAAAATATGAACACCACACCACAAGTGCTAAGCCCTACCAGGCGCAACGTAACCGTTAGTGCAATCTGCGCTACGGTATTTATCAACCTTGCCCTGTGCCCAATCGCAAGTGCTGAGAATATTTCGAGCGTCCCCTTCACCGATAGCTTTAAGCCCGCCGAGCGTGCGAGTACCATGGTTACCATGACCGACGCGAGTAAGGCAAATTTCAAAGACATCAAACGCGTGGCCTTGAGTGGATTTCATGTGCAATTTGTGACCAAGGGCGCGGCGAGTGCTAGCGCGTACACCATCGGTAAAAAGGGCAGCGCGCAAACCAATGTTCAGCTCACCTTGGTTGGTTTGAAGCCAGATGATTTTCAAGCGATCACCGATAAGCTCTACGCAGATTTTGTTAGCGATTTGAAAGCCATGAATATTGACGTCGTGCCAACCGCGCAAATACTTGCCGCTACCGCGTACAAAAAGATGGCCGCGACTGGCAGGCCAGCGCCCGCCGAAACCCGTGATCGCACTAGCTGGTCGAGCCTCTATACGCCGGATGGCCTAGCGCTCTACGGCGTGGGCACCAGCGCTAACCCGGCGGGCATGTTCGGCATATTTAACACCATGAGTGAAATCTCGGCCACCGCGTTTGCCAATGGCGAATTGAGTAAAGAGTTAGATGCGACGTTATTCGTGGTGCGGCTAGTGGTCAATTTTGTTGATACCAAAACCAGTACCGCCAGTTGGCTTGGCCGCAGTTCAGGCGAAGCAAAAGTGAGCTGGGCGATGGGCCCGTCGATTGCGGCAGAGGAGTCAACCTTAAATATCAATAGCCAAGGCTGGAACACCGTGCTGACGCTGAAATCCCCACTCATGATCAACGGCGCAGCTTTCAAAGAAGTCAAAGACACCTCGTCTATTGCGGCCAATGTAGGGGTTGCGTTATTTTCGTTAGCCATCGGTCAAGGTGGCGCCGTCAGCATAGTCGAAAAGGAGGCCGTCGCCGACCCAGAAAAATACCGCGAACTTGTTGGCGCCGGTGCAGGTGCGGTGCGTGAAATGTGGATGGAACGATTTCGTGCGGGCAAGTGAGGTTAACCGTTAGGGTTGGCGCACACAGCACGATAGAGCTAAGCAATAGCCAGTTCAAGGGAGGCTGGGAGGGATTTTCGTTGAAGCGAAAAAGCTAGTCTCAGCGACCCAACCGCTATTTCCGCAATGACCGCAATTTTAGAGTCGCTACAGCGACGCTACTCGTTTAGCCTCAGCAAGCCAATCTTCATGTGGCTTTTTGCTAAACACGGGTGGTTTTGTTTTTGCGAAGTCAATTAGCATCGCGGCATAGCGGCGCTTCTCTACTTTGTTGCGTTCGGCTTCAGCAGATTTCATGGCGCGCCACATTGCTTCGGCTTGCTGCGGATAGACGTAGGCTGGCACGTCTTTACCATTGAGTTTTGCATATTCGTCAACGGAATTCTTAAACGCCAAAGTCGCTTCTTTAGGCTCGTTTTGCATTAATAGTGCCTTGCCCAAATGAGTGGCGTTGCGGGCAATGCGTAATTGTGTGTTGACATTGCCGCCGTCGATTGCCAGCATCTGGCGCATTTGCGCGCTTGATTTTGTTAATGCGGCGATGGCTTCTGGTGCGCGTTTATCATCGATTAGCACCACGCCTTTTGCGGCCCATGCGGCATTGATGTGACCTTGTAGGATCACGTTGTTTTCATTACCTTTCATCGCGAGCGATACGGCTAGCGACGCAACCTCTTCATCGATATATTTCAATGCATCCGCATAATTTTTGTTAGCAAACGCGTTGCGAAATTGGGTACGGGACTTTAAGCTTTCAAGCTCGCGCACGAGCGGCTCATCCAGGCGATTGCCCAGCCATTGTGTAAACGCAGCATCAGCGTCAACGATATATTTTGTAGCGGGCAGCCGCAAATTCATGGCACTTGCCACGACACTAAAGTGTGCCTGCACTAGCTTGAACGCGGCGTCTTTATTCGTCGGGTCTCGCTTTAGTATCTCACCATAACGCTGTATTGCACCTTCGATCTGCGCGAGCCCTTCTTTGGGTTTTTCCTGCACTAAGATAACGCCGGTTTCATTGTCCAGCTCGGCAAGCACCATTTGCGCGGCATTATTGTTTGGCTCTTTTTCGACCACAGGTTCAATGAGCGCATACGCTTTTTTTGCCGCACTTGCCGCACCGGCTTTGTCGCCAAGATGGGGCAAGCTGTGGCCGTTGAATAATACGATCATGAGTTGTCGATAGCCGTCAGCAATTTCGATTGCCAACGCGCTATTGTTACTCGACTCCGCGGCTAAGCTATCTAAAAATAATAAGCCTTCCGCCGCCAGCTCTTTACGCACTTGGGCGGACCCCGGTAGCAATTGAATTTTGTCGTAGTACTTAAAAATTAAACTGTTAGCAAGTTGCCTTACCTCTGTGTAGCGCGCCTCTGTTTTACGTTGCTGTGAAATAGTGGAAGTTACACCGATGGCGACGGCGGCCACAGCGACTAGTGCCATACCGGTCACCGCGCGATGGCGGACAACGAATTTTTTCAGCGAGTATTGCCATGACGGCGCGCGGGCTAGTATCGGGCGGCCCTCGCACCAGCGTTGCAAATCTTCATCAAGGGCGGCCACGGTTGCGTAGCGCTCTGCGGGAAGCTTTGCACAGGCTTTGAGCAAAATTATATCTAGGTCTCCCGCGAGCGAAGCGGCATCGCCGATGCTGTCATTCCCCTTTGCAACTTCACTTGCCTTGAGAATCTGATCGGACATTACCACTTCCATCGCGCCGGTAGCGGTGGTGATTTCACCGGAATTAAAGCGACGATACGGGCTAGAGCCTGCCAATATTTCATAGAGCAATACGCCCACCCCGTACACGTCAGTGGCCACGCTAACGGGCTGGCCACGCATTTGTTCGGGGCTGGCATAGCGTGGCGTGAAAGCTTGCACCGCATCTTGCGTTTGATTGATGTCTTGTGCGGCGTCGAGCAGCCTTGCGATGCCGAAATCGAGTAATTTTGGTTGACCAGACCCATCCACCAAAATATTCGCGGGCTTGATATCGCGGTGGATCAGTAGCTGCTGATGCGCGCTTTGCACAGCCGCAGCGACTTGGCGCACTAGCGCAACACGCTCGCGTAGCGATAATTTTTTTGCATTGCAATAGTCATCAATTTGCGTGCCGTCAATATATTCCATGACCAGATATGGCATGCCATCGGCGAGATTGCCACCGTCAATGAGCCTTGCGATATTGGGATGATTGAGTTGCGCGAGCGCTTGGCGCTCGCGCGTCATGCGCCGTGCGTCTTTGTCGGTGCTGACATTTTGTTTGAGTAGCTTTACCGCCGCTTTGCTTTCATAGGCACCATCAGCACGCGCGGCGGCATAGACCAAGCCCATGCCGCCGCGACCAATTTCTTCCCCTAAGATGTATGCGCCAACACGAGTGCCGACATATTTTTTAGTGAATGCGCTGGCGAGGGCAGCGTCTTGACGGGCGACTGGCGATGACTCAATAAAGTCGGTGGCATTTTCGGCGTGCTTGAGTAATGACAGCACTTCCGTCTTTAGAGCGATGTCGTTTTGGCATTGCGCGTCAACGAAGTCAGCGCGGTCTGGAGCCGGAAGTGCTAATGCATCAGCGAGTATTTCTTTCGCGCGTCGCCATAGGTCGGCTTGGTTGCTTGGGTCGGTCATTTTTTCCCTTGGTGTTTTAGTTGTATTTTGTGAAGCTAACTTATGTTTGAGAATAGCAGCGGTGGTTCACTTTATTGGCGGGTGCTGGTGGTTATCAACGTTATTTCTATGGTGCTGATGGTCATCAAAACAACTTGGTGGGTACTCACAGAAATCCCCTTCGGCTCCCCTTTTTTTAAGGGGAGAGTTGAGGGTGGTTGTCGTTCGTTTCCTAGTAAGCTGTTATTTTTGTAGTGCTCGTTTTAGAAAAATTTTTGCGGTGGTCCATTCGCGCTTGATGGTGGCGAGAGAGAGATTCATGGCTTCCGCCGTTTCTTCATTGGTCATCCCGCCGAAATAGCGTAGCTCCACTACGCGCGCTTGACGGGCATCGATGGCTTCTAGCGCTAGTAAGGCGGCGTTAAGATCGAGCACTTCCAGTTCGTTATTGATGCCGTGCTCAATCTCTGGGATGGCGCTGGTCAGTGTTAATTTTACCCATTCACCGCCGCGTTTCTCAGCGCGGTGGGCGTTGGCGTGATCAATCAATATTTGCCGCATTGCGTTGGCGGCAAGCCCGAAAAAATGCGAACGCGATTGCCAATCAGGGTTCGCCTTGGCAAGCTTCATATACGCTTCGTGCACGAGGGCGGTGGCCGATAACGTGTGGTCACGGCGCTCGCGACGCATGTGCGACGCCGCTAGCTGACGCAGCTCGGCATAAATTACCTCAGAGGCAATTTGTGCGTCAACAGCGGAGGGTTTCTCGGCATTCATTTGCGGCGGCTTCTAATCGTTGTGTAGTGCGAACACCTATTCTTATTTAAATCCACAATATATGCAAAACTCGCCTATTGGCGGATGTTTTCAGCCTAAATGTGCTGGAAATGCCTGCTAACAGACGAGTTTAAAAACGAGAAAAAAAGCCCCAGTCTTTCGACTGAGGCTTTTTGATTTATTGCAGCAGCTATTTACTTAAACGAGTACGTTAGAGAAGCGTAGTAACTGCGTCCGCGTGGGTCGCCGTAGCTCGAGTCCCAAGTGGTCTGAAAGTAACGTGCTTGGTTGGTGAAAGGTGGATTGGTGTCCAGAAGGTTAATCACACCACCGCGCAGACGCAGGTTCTTCGAGAAGCGGTAGCTTCCGCTCAGATCCCAAAGCGAGTAGGCATCTACGTCGCGATTGTTCCATTCCGGCGCTGCCAGCCCCGGAACGTTTTGATCGCGATAACTCGACAGGTAGGAGTTGGAAAGCGTCACGCCGATTGGGCCACGGTCCCAATCGAAGTTCAGCTTGTGACGCCAACGTTGCACCGCCTTGTCGTCGCGGAAGCGACCTAGGCCGTCAACCAGCGGTGAGCGTGGATCGGTTGCGAACTTGTATTCGGTTACCACGGTGCCAATCAAACCTGCGCCAAATCGACCGTAAGGGGTGTTGTCACCACGCCAACGCAACGCGACATCCAAACCGGAGGTGTTGAGCTTGCCGCGGTTTTCCTTCCTCACTGTGATGACGTCAACAAAGCCATCGGAGAAGCGGCGCACGACCGTTGGATCGTTGTAATAGACCGGGTTGCTAAAGATGGTCTCTTCACCAATCTCGGAGATAATGTCGGTCTTGCGAATTGACCAATAGTCCACGCTGCCGCTCCAGCTGCGCGACGGTTCATACACCACGCCCAAGCTGAACTGTTTGGACTTCTCCGGCTTCAAGTTTGGGTTGGAGAAGCGGTCAACGTTTAATTGGCCGACGTCACCTGATACCGGGTCGCGCACGAAGCTGGCCGTAATGCCAGCGCGTAACGGGCGGAACAATTCGGAGATCGACGGTGCGCGGAAGCCCGTGCCATAAGACCCGCGCAGCAGCGTTTTATTATCAGGGCGAAAGCTAATACCGACCTTTGGATTGGTGGTGGTTAGTTTCTGCGTGGTGCGGTTGAGCCTGACGTCATACACACCATCGTAACGGTCTTGCCGAACCGCGAGCTGCAATTCCCACTGCTTAGTGAATGGTGCCACCATTTCAGCGTAGGCACCTTTCACGTTGCGGGTGTTGGCCGTGTCTGCAAGCAATGCCGGTGCGGAACTTAGCGTTGAACGGTCGCCGACGATGTCGTTGTCCTTCAGCGTTTGTGTAGAGCGGAATTCAGTCTCCTCACGGCGCACTTCGGCACCGAGTGCCAGCACCACGTCGCCGCCAGCCAGTTGCGCAAGTGTGCGCGACAGCTTGCCATCAATGATGGTGGTGGTGCCCTTGGACATACGTGCTGCGCCGCTTATTTGAATGGAATCCATGAAGGCCCGGCCAGCAGCAGTCGACAACACAAACGGGTTGTACGCACCGCTGGCAATACCAGCGCGCAGGCGGGTGTTGGACACCCAGCCGGTGAGATTCGAGTCAGTGGCTTCGTTTACGCTGCGATTAACCGCAGCGTTGTAGTCCCAGTCGCCGATCGTGCCGACCGCGCCTAACACGAGTCGGGTGGCTTCGCTTTCGGCGCGGCTGGTTCGTAGTCCAGCATCCACGAGGCGAAAACGGAAGGCAACCGGCGTGGTGATGCCGGTAACAGCCTGCAATGCTGTTGGTAAGGTAATGCCCACGCTGGTGGCAATGTTACCTGAGGTAGCGGGGGAAGCGGCATAGTCAGTCTCAGTCTTGCTCAGCAGCAACTCAGCGAATAATTGGAGATTGTTGTCGACTTGGAAGGTGGCACGGCCGATAAAGTTAGCCTTTTCTGATTTTGGATAGATCTCGGTGTTGCCCATGTAGTTATAGCTACAACCTTCACGACCGCCCAACCCAGAAGGAACTACTGAATTCGGATTGTCGCCGCCGGTGCACGAGGCTCTTGAGAAGTTCACACGACGCGCCGTGGTGCTAGGCCCGCCAGGGTTCCATGTGCCGTTGGCATTGCCACCACGCAGTGCGGTGGTAGGGTTGGCGAGAACAAAATTATTTAGAGTGGTGAGCTGTGCCGCGGTGAGATCGACGTTAGCGGGGAAAGAGTTGCTCGACAATTGTGGTCCGAGGCGGCCCGGCAGGTCGTATTCGCGGATGAAGTCGCGCTCATTCGAGCGGAGCGAACCCAGTTTTTGCATGTCGACGGCGCCAAAAACGTTAAAGCCATCCTTGTTCAGATCGCCGTATCCAGCAGAGGCACTCACGGTCGTCTTGCTCGCACCACCGTCTTGGGTGCTCAATGTGTAAACACGGATATCGGCTCCCTGATAGTCCTTGCGTGTGATGAAGTTGATCACGCCGCCCATCGCATCGGTGCCGTATATGGCGGATGCGCCGTCCTTCAGCACTTCGACGCGCTCGATTGCACCGGACGGAATGTTGTTCAAGTCCACGCCGGCGTTATCGCCTGGGCTGGCGAAGTTGGCAAGGCGGCGGCCATTGAGCAGCACCAGCGTGCTGGATACACCTAGGCCACGAAGGTTGGCACCGTTGAAGCCACGCTGCGCGCCCGACTGGTCACTGATGCTCGCGCCATCAGTCAAGGCACCAACGTTGGAGGTGATCTTCTGGAGCAACTCGGCCGCAGTAGTTACACCTACTTTGTCGATGTCTTCGCGGGAGATAATTTCCACCGGCAACGCGGACTCGCCCTCGATACGTTTAATCGATGAACCCGTTACCTCAATTTTTTCCGCCTTAACCGCAGGTGCAACCGGTGAAGGCGTCGCTGGTGTTTGTGCAACAGCTTGAAACGACAATAACGCGGTGGCGACGGCCAATACGCAGGGCTTCAAAACAAAATACGGGGATTTAACTTGATTCATGGGATGTTGCTCCGTGCAAGAAAAGTTCAGGTGGATGAAAGGTCTAGTATTAAAAACGAAGGCGGATAGTGACGACTTATTTATAAGTATTTTTTATGACAAATGCAGTCTAGCGACCGCCACCAGAAAAAATAGGGGTGACGCCGCAATAGTCGCTTCACGATAACTACGTGTCGCAACGTTGAAAATAGTTTGTTGGTTTTTTGAAACGGAAGACGGTGTCGAGAGGGTAAGTGAGCCGTTTTTTTTGTTTTCATTGGGATGCGGTTAGCAATGTTGGTGTTATAAATCTTCTTCTACCTGTGCATTGGCTTAGCTCACCACGCAGCTCGTCTCAAGTGTCCGTCAAAAAAACCGATGGCAAACTTAAAGCGGTTCAATGTTTAGCGAACTGATTTACCAAATTTCAATGCTTAAAGGAACAGTATTGAACGTCGGCAACCTGCATAGCTCCTCTCTTTTCAACGGGAGGCTGGGAGGGATTTTCGATAAGGCGAAGAAGCGACTTCAGTCATAAGCTGCTGAACGTAATCCCACCCAACCTCCCTTTTTCTAAGGGAGGAGCCGATGCAAGTTGGTTGAACAGGCGGCGGATTTGCTGGGTGCTTTGTGCGTTGCTGAATGTGAGGTTGCGCTGGCAGATCGCAGCGCTAACTTCTGTGCAAAGCGGCGTAGGAAGAACAGCCGTAAGCGGCGCTTGCGAGCGCCGCACCAAGCAGCGAAGAAATAGCCAGCTCCTCCCTTTACAAAGGATTCCGGAGGGATTTTCGTTGAAGCGGAGAAATAGCCGTGATTTGGTAAGCCCACCAAATGATCTAGCACTACGCGATTTCGTCGCTCGAATAGCTATGGCTGTTGTCACCGTTACCGCGTATTACCTGTTCCAATTCCAGCACTGTTCGCGCGTCAAACAGCGAGGGCGCAGCCATGATGCACTTGGCGGGCGCGTGCTGCCATTAAGCTTCGGATTCAGTCTCAGTAATGTAAAAGCGGGCAAGCATACTGGTTGCGGGCGCTGTCGTGGATAACTCGCATCTCAATGATGTTTTCTCGCACGCTGAAATCAACCGAAGTGCCCGCAGTGATGCCTAGTGCTTCTCTGATTTTTCGCGGAATAACGATTTGACCTTTGCTGCTCACGATGGCTTCCATTGCATCGCCTTAAGTTGAGTAAATTAGTATCGTAGGCCATCGTCTTGTGCAGCAGGGAATCAATCTTACGGCAACGTTTTGCAATATTGTTACGTCGGAAAAATTAGTCGAGACGACAAAGGTTACACCGCGAGTCGAATTCATTTATCTAGCGCCGTCATTGGTGCTGTTAGGTGGATCGAAGACGGATTAAGAGAAATTTTTATAAAGCCGCCTATCTGCGGGGATTCCCAAGGGTTTTCGGCTGAAAGCGCCCGCCAATGGTAGAGCGCGCTATGCGCGCCGTTCAACATAAGTCCATAAACATTCAGCAGCTTACGCGTCGGTGCGCACAGCGCACCCTACTTAGCGGTATTGAGCACCGCGTATGTTCGCTTGCCTTTGCGGAGCAGCACGTATTTACCGAACAGCAAATCGGCACTTGTCACCGTGCGTGCAATATCGGTTGGCAGAATTTTCACGTTATTCACGTACACGCCGCCGCCCTCGATATCTTTGCGCGCCTGCCCCTTTGATACGCACAGCCCCGCTTCAACCAATAGCGCGGTCAGCGTTTGGCCGGTATCAGCGAGGCGCTCGGGCATGATCGTTTGCGTGGGAATCTCGCCCACTACATCACGAAATGTTTCTTCACTGGTCGTGCCAATTTCGGCGCCAAACAATATGTTGGATGCCGCCAACGCCGCGGCCAGTGCATCAGCGCCGTGGACTAGTGTGGTCAATTCACGTGCCAATGCTTTTTGCGCAGCTCTATCACCGGGGTTTGCTTGCGATTCGGTTTCGAGTGCTTTGATCTCGTCAAGGCTCAAAAAGGTCAGCGTCTTCAGTAGCTTAATGACATCCGCATCATCCGCGTTGACGAAAAATTGGTATAACCGATAGGGTGAGGTGCGCTTTGGATCCAGCCAGACCGTGCCTGTTGCCGTCTTACCGTATTTGCTGCCATCGGCCTTGGTGAGTAGCGGAAATACCAAGCCCCACACTGGCACGCCCATTTTCTTGCGGGTTAACTCAGTGCCGATGGTGATGTTGCCCCATTGGTCGGTAGCACCCACCTGTAATTCGCAATTGAATGTTTTGCGCAGGTGAAAAAAATCGTAGCCCTGCAACAGCATGTAGCTAAATTCCGTAAAGCTAATACCGCTGCTACGATCTTCCATCCGCGTGCGCACGGAATCTTTTGCCACCATGGTGTTGACGGTGATGTGTTTGCCGGTATCGCGTAGGAATTCAAGAAACGAAATCGGCCCCGTCCAATCATGGTTATTCACCAAACGCGCAGGATTAGTGACGCTGGAAAAATCGAGAAATTTAGTGAGCTGCGTTTTAATGGCGGCGATGTTGTGCTCGACCTGCGCTGGGGTTTGCAAATTGCGCTCATCCGATTTGCCCGAAGGGTCACCCACCATTCCGGTTGCCCCACCAGCGAGCGCGATAGGATTGTGCCCGGCAAGTTGAAACCGGCGGAGCGCTAATAGCGGTACTAAGTTGCCAACATGCAAGCTATCAGCGGTGGGATCAAAGCCGCAATAGAGCGTGATGGGGCCGCCAGCAAGCCGCTTGGCTAACGCGTCACGGTCAGTGCTATCGGCATAAAGGCCGCGCCATTCAAGTTCTTGAAGGATGTTCATATCGGTAAAAATAATGGTTGAGCCGTATTTTTGCACAACGTTTTGTACAGTGCTGGCTTGATGCTCGATATTGGAAGACCAGTCCACTCTCTGTTGACGCAGGCCAGTGTTAACACCTTCGATATGGCTTCTCGCCGTGTTTGACTCGAAGAATTTTTATAAAAACGGAGCTATTTTTCGTCGCTGAGTTTATTTTTTTTCTTTTGTCTAGCCACATTGACCCCGCGCTTAGCCAACGACTCACGCAGCAAAAATTCCACTTGTGAATTAACCGAGCGAAGCTCACTCGCCGCGAGGCGCTCAAGGCCGACCCAAACTTCTGGGTCAATCCTGAGTAAGAATGATTTTTTTTCTGTTGCCAAAGGGATTATCTTTTTAGTTCGTTATGCGTGAATTAGAGTGGATTTTAATTGTAGAGCGTGCCGGTATTAACGATGGGCTGCACATTCGATTCCGCGCACAGCACCACCAAGAGATTGCTTATCATCGCGGCTTTCCGCTCATTATCAAGCTCGACTAAATTTTTTTCACTCAAGCCGTTGAGTGCCATTTCTACCATTGTTACTGCGCCCTGAACTATTTTCGTGCGCGCGGCAATTACCGCTTCGGCCTGCTGGCGGCGCAGCGTCGCGCTGGCGATTTCCAGCGCGTAAGCCAAGTGGGTGAGACGCGCTTCTTCAACCATCACGCCCGCTTTGCCTAGGCGCTCTTGCAGCTCCGCCATTAGCGCGAGTGCTACATCAGCCATACTACCGCGCAGCGTCATGCTCTCTTCCGCCGTGGCGGGTTCAGCTTCATTATTGTCGTAGTGGTAGCTTAAGGCGACGTTGCGCAATGCGGCTTCTGACTGCACTCGAACATAGGCTTCGTAATCATCAATTTCAAATACGGCCTGCGCGGTATCGCGCAGGCGCCATACAACGGCTGCCGCGATCTCAATCGGGTTGCCGCTTTTATCATTCACCTTGAGCTTGTCGCCATTTGAATTAAGCGAACGAAGCGAGATTTTACCCACGCTAAAGAAAACGAGTCGCCAGCGCAGTCCCGCGGCGCGGTCGGTGCCGCGATAGTAGCCAAATAGCGTCGTAATTGCGCCCTCGTTGGGCTGCAACATATAAAAACCTGAGGATAGAAAAACCACCATTATGCTGTTCACAATTGAAATAGCGCCAATTATTGTTGTCATATCGTAAGTCTTAAAAACTAAATATTGCGCGCCCATAAGTGCCAGCAGGATCGCACCGATAACAGAGCCATTAGTGCTGGTAAATTTTGTTTCTGTCCATTTTTTTCTTGCTTTTTTACGACATTCATTAAATTACTCCTTCGGCTTTTATTTAGGTATTAGCGTAGCAAGCAACAAATTTACGCGGTATTAAAATGATATCATTTTAATATTAAAGTGTAAGCAATGTATTCAGCATCCATCAAGTTTTCTTTAACGGGTTGCAAAAACCAAAGTCACGTCTCCTATGAACTAGCAACAAACGCGTAGCTACGTATTTTTCGAAAACTACGGTCGACGATATTTGCCGTTGCAGCACCGCGCGTGATCGTCTGCTAGTTAGCTTGTTGAATAGGCTGAAAAGGCTGAATAGGCGCTGTTAAGATGCCTAGCGAAAATTCAACGCGTACGAATTTTGGCTGCTTAAACCGCTTCGCAGGCGCATCGTTTTACAAGAATGCGACTATCCGTGTCGGTTTTATAAACTTGGGCATACGTTAGCGTTGGATGCGGTGAAGCATTGTGGCAACATGAGAAACGTCAGCGCATATGTCGTCATGTGCTATTCCCTACTCGCCTACTTCATCACAATGTCTAGACTAATCACAATATTGTTTTTACTACCAGCCATTACGTTAGCGCTGGTGTTGGCGACATCAAGCATTGCACGTGACGTAAAGGCCGTTACCGCAACCCATGTAACAGCGGCTAGTAAAACAGCAAAGGTTGGCTGCGCGGTGCCTATCGGCGGCGCACTCAAGTATGACAATGCTGAAGTGTGGTCACGATTAGTCACGCTCTCTGGCGGCAAAGGCGCGTACTGGTTGGTCGTGCCCACTGCATCGGCCAGCCCAGAAAAATCCGCGCAACAAATTATTGCCGCCCTTGAAGGTCAAGGCGCTCGTGCTGAAATGCTGCCGCTCTCGGACAAGCTGCCCGGCAAGAATATTGCGGCCATCATCAGCGATAAGGCGTGGGCTGAAAAAGTTAAACGGGCCAACGGTATCTACTTTGCCGGTGGTGCGCAAGAGCGAATTACCGCAGCGCTTTTTACAAACCACGGCGAACGCACAGTAATGCTTCAAGCTATCTGGCAGATGTATGAGGCGGGTGGCGTGGTGGCCGGTTCCAGCGCAGGGGCGGCGATTATGTCTGAGACGATGTTTCGCGAGCCGCCAGACAATCTGACGATCTTGCGTCAGGGGGCTAAGCGAGGCAGTGAGATAAGCCACGGACTGGGATTTGTGGGTAAAAATATTCTCGTTGATCAACATTTTTTGAAGCGCGGTCGCATCGGGCGGCTGTTGCCAGTGATGGCCCAAGAAAATATTACGCTTGGGTTAGGCGTGGAAGAAAATAGCGCGGCGATTGTTTGTGGCGACGATGTTGAAATTATTGGCAGTCGCGGTGTGCTGTTGGTGGATAGTAGAGGCGCCACGGCTGGCGCGGCTTACCAGCCATTTATGCCTTATTCGGCAATGAATGTGGCGCTTACGTATTTAGAGTCGGGCGATAAAATCAATTTGCGAACAGGTGTGGTGAGCGTCGCCGCGCTCAAGCTTGCAGGCAACAAACTAGACCATAATCAGCCGAATTTTAAGCCGTACAACAAGAGCGTTAAGTTTTATCCCGATATGTTGGGCGACAACACCATTGTGCAGGCGATGAGTGCATTGCTCGATAGCCCAGCGTTGGAAACCCGTGGCTTAGCGTTTGCGACGACAAGTGAAATCGGTTTTGAATTTCGACTCTATAAAACGAAAGACACAAACGGCTATTTTTCGTCTGCACGCGGCAATGAAGACTATTCGATTATTCGCATGGCGCTGGATGTTATGCCGGTGAAGATGGCGTCCCCTTTGTATACGCCTTTGCCCCAAGATAAGCGTCAGACACCGGTTACAACCAAGGTGGGCAAACTAGGCGAAAATGCAGCACCAGCGGCCAGCACAGAAGCTAACCTGCGAGCCGCGCCCACATTACAGAAAGCAAAATAATGTCAATACTCACCAAATTATTCGGCGGCGTTTTTTGCATGATCGCCAGTTTTGCCTTAGTCAATGCAGTTAGTACTGCGCACGCACAAAACGCACAGCCAAAAAAAATCCGCATTGGTGTCGAAGGTGCCTACCCGCCGTTTAGCAAAATAGATCCGAGCGGTAAATTATCTGGCTTTGATATTGATATCACCAATGCCCTCTGTGCCGTAATGAAAACCGAGTGCGTGCTGGTGCAGCAAGCCTTTGACGGCATGATTCCCGCGCTACAAACCCGCAAAATTGACGCGGTCATTGCCTCAATGTCGATTACCGATGAGCGTAAAAAAGCGGTCGATTTTTCCGATAAGTATTATCAAACACCGGCGCGCTTCGTCACCAAAACAGGCGCCAAGTTAGCCGCAACGCCTGATGGCTTGAAAGGTAGAAAAATCGGCGTGCAGCGCGCCACTGTTCATGATCGCTATGCGACTGATTTTTTTAAGGCGGCACAAATTGTGCGCTACACCAAGCAAGATGAAGTGTTTCTTGATATGACATCAGGTCGTGTCGATGCTGCACTGGTCGATATCGTCGCCGCGCAGCAAGGTTTTTTGAAAACTGCGCAAGGCAAGGGCTTTGAATTTACTGGGCCTGTCTATGATGACCCTAAGTATTTTGGTGTTGGTGCGGGGGTGGCGTTACGTAAAGGCAATGATCAATTGCGCGGTGAATTCAATAAAGCGATCGCCGCTATTCGCAGTAATGGCACATACAAAAAAATTCAGGATAAATATTTTGACTTTGATGTGTATGGGACAAATTCGGGCACAAGTTCCGGCGCCGCTACAGTGGCAGCACCAGCGCCAGTCGCGCCAGCAGTCAAGAAATAACCAAAGATGCTTCACGGCTTTCTCCCTACCTTGATTGAGGGCACTGGCATCACCTTGGCGGTTGCGTTTCTATCGCTAATTATCGCTATTTTGTTGGGCTTAGTTGGTGCGGCAGCGCGGCTATCCGCGTCCCCCGTGTTACGCGGGATTGCTGCTGTCTACACCACTGTTATTCGCGGCGTGCCCGATTTAGTGCTGATGCTGCTTATTTTTTATGGTGGGCAATTAGCGGTGAATATAATTGCTGCGCAAATGGGGGTGGAAGAGCCAATTGATATTAATCCGTTTGTGGCAGGGGTGGCGACTATAGGCTTTATTTTTGGCGCGTATCTAACGGAAACATTTCGTGGCGCACTCATGGCAATTCATCCTGGTCAACGCGAAGCGGGTTTGGCGTTTGGTATGTCGCCCTTCAAGGTATTCATTCGCATCACATTTCCGCAGATGATTCGCTTCGCTATTCCCGGGTTCACCAATAACTGGCTGGTGCTAGTGAAATCCACCGCGCTAGTGTCGGTGATTGGTTTGACTGACATGATGCACCGTGCGGGCATGGCCGCCGGGGCGACGCGTGAACCATTTACGTTCTACCTTGCGGCGGCGGCAATATATCTCGCCATCACCACTGTCTCGCTCTTGATTTTACGTGCATTGGAAAAGCGCGTGAATGTTGGCATCCGGCGGCTTGCATGAATACGGAAGTGATCATTGAGGCGTTGCCAAGTTATTTTGATGGTGTGCTGGTGACGCTGCAATTGCTGGGTGTCGCGCTTCTATTAGGGCTTATTTTGGCCGTGCCATTGGGCATCGCCCGCGCGAGCGCTAACAAATTTCTGTCTTGGTCGGTTTGGTCATACACCTATGTGATTCGCGGCACGCCAATGCTGGTGCAGCTTTTTCTTATTTATTTTGGACTCGCGCAATTTGCCATTGTGCGCGACAGCGCGCTCTGGCCATGGCTGTCCTCCGCGTGGTTTTGTGCGGTACTGGCCTTCACCTTAAATACGGCCGCCTACACCGCCGAAATTATTGCAGGCGCGATTCGCGCGATTCCGGCTGGTGAAGTTGAGGCGGCAAAGAGTTTAGGGTTGTCGCGCTGGCAGGTGCTCTGGCGCATTGTGCTGCCCGCCGGTTTACGACGCGCACTACCGGCGTACTCGAATGAAGTCATTATGATGCTGCATGGCACTTCGCTCGCCAGCACTGTCACCTTAGTTGATTTAACCGGTGCGGCACGTGAGATGAATGCGCGTTTTTATTTGCCGTTTGAGGCATTTATTACCGCAGGCGTTTTTTATTTGGCGCTCACCGGCATTTTAGTGGGGCTATTCCACCTTGCTGAAAAACGTTGGCTACGTCATTTAGCACCACGTCAGTCGCGTTATGCGGTTGCTGTTGCTATACAAACGTAGAAGAACATCTTTAGTGCCTTGGCGACATAGGCTTAATTGCTGACTATTAACAAATATGCAAATTAAAAAACATCCGCTTACATCTCCCGCCATCGGCACCAATCGCGAAGTTGTTAGCTTTCATTACGGTGAAGCTTCTATGGGCAAGAAAATTTATATTCAAGCAGCACTTCATGCTGATGAGGCGCCGGGGCTATTAGTCGCTCATTATTTGCGCGCGCAATTTGCTCAGCTGGAGAGCGAACAGAAATTAAACTGCGAAGTGGTGCTAGTGCCAGTAGCCAATCCAATTGGACTCGCGCAGTGGTTGGATCACACCCACATTGGCCGCTTTGAGTTATCCACGGCTGAAAATTTTAATCGGCACTATCCGGATATTGCTGATGCCGTCGCCAATCTAATTGCCGACAAGCTTAATGACGACGCAGCACACAATCAGCGTGTTATTCGTGAAGCAATGCGGACAGCGCTGCATCAATTAACGCCGAAAACCGAGTTGGCCAGCTTACGTCACACGTTATTTACGCTGGCCGCTGATGCCAACATCATGCTTGACTTGCATTGTGATGCGGAGGCAAAGCTCCATCTTTACACCGGTAGTCCGCTGTGGCCGATGGTGGAGCCGTTGGCACGTTATACGGGCGCAGTGGCAACCTTGCTGGAAACCACATCAGGGGACAATCCGTTTGACGAAGCGTGCTCACGCACATGGTGGCTAATGCAGCAAAAATTCGCTGATAAGCCGATACCGCTGGGTGGGGTCTCGGTCACGGTGGAGCTTCGCGGCAGCGCTGACGTATCACACGCGAACGCCATCAAGGATGCCCAAGCGATTGTTAATTATTTAACCCACCAAGGTTATATCAACCTTCCCGCACCGCCGTTACCTCAATTAGTGGCGGAGGCAACACCACTAGCGGGCTCCGAGGCTATTGAGTCACCGGTGTCGGGGGTGGTGTCATTTTTACGCGAACTTGGCGAGACCATTAAGGTGGGGGAGGCAGTGGTGGATATCACCAACCCCATCACTGGTGAGACAACCGTATTATCGGCAACGACCGAGGGGATTTTGTATGCACGTGAAAATCGACGCTTTGCCCATGCCGGTATGCGGCTCTGCAAAATCGCCGGCAACGTGCCGTTTCGCACCGGCAAGTTACTAAGCGCCTAATCAACAACTATGACTACACAAAAATTACAAGTTGAACATATCGTGAAGCGCTTCGGCAGCCATGAGGTGCTCAAGGGTGTGTCGCTATCGGCCAATGCGGGCGACGTGATTAGCATCATCGGCTCATCAGGCTCCGGCAAAAGCACTTGGCTACGCTGCATGAATTTGCTTGAGCAGCCGCACGAAGGTCAAATCAAACTCAATGGTGAGACGCTGCAACTCAAGCGCGCCAAGGATGGCACTTTAATGGCAAGTGAGGCGCACGCGCTGGAAAAATTTCGCGCCCGACTATCAATGGTGTTTCAGCATTTCAATTTATGGGCGCACATGACAGTGATTGAAAATGTCATTGAAGCGCCGATGCAAGTGCTGGGTATTTCTAAGAGTGAAGCGATTAGCCGTGCCGAGAAATACTTAAATCGCGTTGGCGTATGGCATCGAAAAGATTTTTATCCCGCGCATTTGTCGGGTGGCGAAGCGCAACGCGTCGCTATTGCGCGCGCACTCGCAATGGAGCCCGAAGTGATGCTGTTTGATGAGCCCACCTCAGCGCTCGATCCTGAGCTTGTCGGTGAAGTGCTGCGCGTTATGCGCGATCTCGCCACCGAGGGGCGCACGATGATCGTGGTCACTCATGAGATGGGGTTTGCCAGAGAAGTTTCTAACCGCGTGGTGTTTTTACACCAGGGTTTAATTGAAGAAGAGGGCGATCCTCGGGTGGTATTAAGCAAACCTAGAAGTGAGCGCTTGCAGCAATTTTTGTCAGGCAGTTTGAAATAGCACGGTTCATTCCACTTCCAAATCAAAAAAACATCTATTTTTTTAAAGTATAAATATACAAAAGTATAACGTTGTCGTTCCGGACGCTTTCGTGAGAAATCTTACCCGTGTTGTACTGCTCGTTTTGCTGCTTTGGCGCGGATAAGATTCCTCATCGCAAGATAAAGCCTTGCTCTGTCGGAATAACAACGTTTTGCAGTTGGTAATAAAAAAATTATTGCACTTTTGATTTAGAAATAGAATTAGATAAATTATCCTAGAAACGGCTGTTGGACGGTTGTGGCCTGCAGGTATAACGTTCCGGTTGGGGACATAAGTGTCAGTTTTTCGGACTCTCTGTTAAGGCCTCATTTGGCAAACACGGACGACTGAGGCTGTTTCTAGGTTTATCCTGCTAGGAGAAGCAACACAGCCTAACGGCTCGCCAGAGAGGTTGAAAAAGGGGCAATCGCACCCGTAGCCGAGTTAGCAAAATAAGTCACCATATTGGTGAACGGTGTGA
>Ga0105049_10002504_pt1 | contig 21815 bp, 17 predicted proteins | sample MAT06_FD_78087 | JGI IMG/M metagenome (GOLD analysis project Ga0105049, IMG submission 78087) | Freshwater microbial communities from Lake Fryxell liftoff mats and glacier meltwater in Antarctica - MAT-06 | ecosystem: Environmental > Aquatic > Freshwater > Ice > Liftoff microbial mat | place...
GGAAGGTACTCCGGCAGCAGCACAATTGATGTTGAATCCTTGACCTATTTCTTGTTGGTGATTAAAATAAATGCCACTTGAATCCAATTTTATAAAATTAAATTTCGGAATGTTTAGTTCTGGAAGTATGATCCACCAATCTTCACCATTTCCGTGTTTTGTGTATGCCAATTGTTCAAAATTACCTTCTATGATGGGCTGATTCTTTGTAATAACCTTTAAGCCGTTGGGCACCTGATCAATAATAGTGTAATACAAGGGACTTAGGAAATAAGGTTGCCCTTGTCCTGATGCAAGCATTAAATTCAAATGTATCAACATCCATTTGTTTGACCATTTACTGTGTTTGATGATTACATTATTTTGAAAAGTGAATCCGCCGCCATCTTTTTGGTCTTGAAATAATATTTTATCAAAACTCAAGCTGTCACTGTTTTCTATGTATTTGTGTTGAGCATCAAATATTCTGTTGATATTGGAATAAAAGAGCAAATTGCCAATACTGTCGCAAATAGAAGCAACGGAGGTCCTAAATCCCATAAGGGAAGGTGTGTCAAAGGTCTTGAAGGTATCAGTTGATACATCAAATATGCAAGTTTTAAAATTTGGATCTCCCTTACCTGCATCATAACCATAAGGCCATTTGCTGTAATATTTTTGTGCTGAAAGTTGGGTTGCTGCTAATAGCAGCAACCCGTATAGGATGTATTTCATTCTATTGTTTGATAAATTTCAGGCTCTTTTTACTGCCGTCACTGAACACTATCTGAAGGAGATATATTCCTGGGTAAAGTTCGGAGGTACTGATAAGAGATTCGTTGAACGCAGGGACTAAAATCGTAATTCTTAAGGAATTTAGTATTTCCAGTTTAGTGATATTGTTTCTGTCTCCAATCAATTGTAATTGATTGATTACAGGATTGGGAACAATTTTATAATTGATCAATTCTTCAACTGAACTAAAAGAACCTAATGGCGCAGGCGATGGCGGAACAAGGCAATTGACGCTGTCATTGTAAATCGCTGAAAATCCTAAATTTGTTAGAATCTGCCTTGAAATGTAAACCCCGGGACCATCTGAAAGTGGACAAGCATTGGCAATTGCTTCAAGTCCGAGCTTTTGTGGGTTGGTAAATATAGGGTAATTGCCAGATTGTAGAGAAGTCATATTTTATTCAAGAAACTGCGCTCTAGGTTTTGTACCATAATTCCATCAACAAATATACTGTAAGGATCTTTCAAAGTCAATGAATGCTGCATGCAATACCGTGATTACCTTAATTTTTTTCATGTTATTTTGAATGAACAAATGACAAATGTGATTCGATTGCCTTTGTTACGATTTTGACTTCGTAGATTTGCAAACAAGTTTATATACCTTCCAATTATGGCAAAGAAACCAAATATTGCTGCTAAGGCTCCAAGACCCAAAACGCTTGTCATTCCTGATAAATATGCACCGATCCTAGGTACTGTGCTCTTGGCTGGTTTACTCTTTTTGTTTTTTTTATTGCGACTGCATTACAAAGACATGTCATACGAGCGTGACGAAGGCACTTATGCATACATGGGTAAGTTGCTGTTGGAAGGAAAAAAGCCCTACACTTATTTTTATGAAATGAAGCCACCGGGTTTGTTTTATATGTATGCTTTCATGATCAGTATATTTGGAAGCTCTGTTACTGGCTTGCACATTGGTTTCTTCATAATTAATATTCTGACTTCCTTGGCTATGTTTGGCTGGATTAGACGTATGCTTAACCCTACAGCTGGTGTGTTGGCAGCGGTGGCATACAGCATTATCAGTACTTCCCCCCATGCCTCAGGCTTAACCATACAGGCAGAACATTTGCTTTGTTTATTCCTGCTTGGTGGTCTGTGGATGTTGTGGGAAGCGTTTCATGCCAATAAATCATGGATGTGGATATTAGCAGGTGTCTTGATGTCTTGGTCATTTTTGATCAAACAGAATGGAGCCTTCTTTATTTTATTTGCCCTTGTTGCTATTTTTTTAAATCATTTCATGTCGGGCGAAAAAAGAAAAAATTCTGAACTCGTAAAATCTGTCTCATTATTTGGAATTGGTGGTATCATTCCTGTAGCTCTTATGGTGGGTATATTGGCTGCTCAAGGATCACTGAAAGAATTTTGGTTTTTCATCTACGAGTTTCCAAAACAACAATACCTGACAAGTATCGAATTCTCAAGAGGAATGGGTTACTTTCAAGACCGATTGGGATTGATCAAATCTGGCTATGAATGGGTTTGGTACACAGCAGGTTTGGGCTTGATCTTGAGCTGGATCTTTGATAGCTCATTGAAAAGAAAGATCTTGACGACTCTACTGCTCATATTATCAGTTTTGTCAATAGCACCTGGCTTGAGATTTTATGGACATTATTGGATACATTTTTTGCCGGCAATAGCGGTCTTATTTGCTGTGGCAGTTAATTTGGCTACTGAATGGATGGCGTCAAATAAATGGATCAATCATCCTAAGACCATCAGTTTGATAGTTTTATTTTTGGTATCAATTCTGACCATCAATGCCAATAAACTCTATTTCTTCTCAGCGGATCCTGAAAAGGTAGTTCGAATGGTTTATGGCAGCAATCCTTTTCCAGAATCTCGCAAAGTTGGAGATTTCTTGAACACTGTCATGAAGCCGGATGAAAAAATAATGGTTTTGGGTTCAGAGCCTCAGATCTATATGTACACGGATAAGTTTTGTGCTTCAAGACATTTTTATTGTGGCAACTTGGTTCAAAAACCTGAAATTGTCAAAACCTGGGCTAAAGAATTCAAGAATGATTTCACAAAGAATCCGCCTGATTATGTCGTTTGGGTGAATCATCCATTCAGTTGGTCAATACCACAAGGTGGTGACACTAAGTTTATTGATTGGGCTTACAAACAAATTATGATCAGTTATCATCCTATTGGTTGGGCAGAGTATATCAGCCCCAATGAAAGCAAATATACTTTTGACGTTAAGAATGCAATGAATTACAAGCCAAGTGCTAAGGAATATATGATTGTTTTGCAAAAGAACTCAAACGTAGGTTTGTAATCATCACTAAATCTAATTTGACATGAAAATTGGGATCCTTTGTTATCCAACGTATGGCGGGAGTGGAGTTGTAGCTACCGAATTGGGTAAAGGTCTTGCCAGAAAAGGTCATAAAATTCATTTTATTACTTATAGCCAACCTGCGCGATTAACAAATTTTTGGGAAAATATTTTCTATCATGAGGTGCCTAACACCGATTATCCATTGTTTGAATATCCACCTTATGACACCTCATTGGCTTCCAAGATTGTCGATGTTGCCAAATATGAGGGTTTGGATTTATTGCACGCCCATTATGCCATACCGCATGCTACAATTGGTTATTTGGCTCGTGAAATACTCAAGACACACGGCAAATATTTGCCATTGATCACCACTCTACACGGTACAGATATCACATTGGTTGGAACCAATAGAGCATTTTCGCCTGTAGTTGAGTTCTCCATCAATCAATCTGACGGAGTCACAGCAGTTTCTGAAAGCCTAAAAAAGGACACTTTTGCCAATTTTGATATCAAGAAGGACATTTCAGTAATCTACAATTTTATTGACTTTGAACGCTTCAAAAGGAGCAACAAGGATCATTTCAAAAAAGCCATTGCTCCAAATGGGGAAAAGATAATTGTGCATACATCTAACTTTAGAAAAGTTAAAAGAGTAGAGGATGTAGTCCTAGTTTTCAAAAAAATTCATGAAAAATTGCCATCCAAACTATTGCTCATAGGTGATGGACCTGAACGAATCAACCTTGAAGCAATGTGCAGGCAATTGGGTATTTGTGATGACGTCCGTTTTTTGGGTAAACAAGAGGCCATTGAAGAGATTTTAGCAGTTGCTGATTTATTCTTGATACCATCAGGAAGTGAAAGTTTTGGTCTTGCAGCATTGGAAGCAATGGCGTGCGAAGTTCCAGTTATTTCATCTGATATCGGAGGTTTACCTGAAGTGAATATTCATGGTACAACTGGATTTATGGCATCCGTTGGTGATGTAGAAAGCATGGCAAGCTATGCACTAAAATTACTTTTGGATGATGATTTGCTGTCGCGCTTCAGACAAAATGCACTCAATCAAGCCAAGCGTTTTGATATTCATAATATTCTGCCAGAATATGAACAATTGTATGAACGAGTTCTGGAGGAAAGTAGGGCGAAAGTCTAATTATCGTGAAATAACAATCTTAGCTGTACAAGCCTCAGGATTTTCAATGTTTTCAGTACTGGTAGCAAATACCAGATAAACGCCACTATCAGCTTTGCGTCCGTTGTAATCTTGCCCATTCCAAGTAGCTTGTCCGCCTGTGGAATTGGTTTCGTAGACCAGCCTCCCTTGGGTGTCAGTTATCTTAACGCTTGAATTCACGGCCAAGCCAGTTATGACTATTGGTCCATCGTATTGCGGCGTTATAGGATTAGGGAAAGCATAAAGATTGCAATCAGTATGGTTTCCTCCTTGGGTAGCCTCCATACGATACCTGCATATTCCCAGTGCAGTTGATATCCACGTTTCTCCATTGGTGTTATTGAACGTGATGTTATTTACTACATTGCTAGGAAGTGGACTGTTGTCAGTATTGAAGCGATAAATTTGGGTTTCACCATCAGCAGACTGCACGAAAATACCATTATCAGTACCAAACCATTTGCGGTTGGCACCATCAATGGCGATGCAGCGAATATTTTCAGTTTCCAGCAGGACTGCGCCAAATCCATCTTGTGAAATAATCCTTCGGGATGCTTTGCAATTAGAATTAAAGATATCACTACCACATTCGAACACTACCGGACCTGAACCAGTTCCAACCCAAACATCCCCATTCAGGTCAGTCTGAACACAATTTACGAGATTCACTGGTAGATTGGCAGTGGCATTATTTATTTCACGATACTTATCATCAACCCCTGAGCTTGGATCATTTCCTTCATTGAATACCAGCAGGCCCCCTGCTGTTGATCCGTTTATGACCCATTTGTTGTTCGAGTCATCCACATGCATTTGCAATAAGTTTCTGCTATTTAATGCTGGAAAACTTCTCCAGGTTTTGTTTCTATATTGAACAACTATGGGTTCAGCTGCCAGATTGTTGCTTATCCAGAGGTTGCCATTCTTGTCAAATGCCATCCCACCTACACGGTTGCGTGAGGGATCTTCAATTGCTTTCTGTAAAGCTGAATTGTTCGAATTATAAATTAGGGCAGTATCGCCGGTGAATTCTATCAGTCCTCCTAGAAAAGAGGCTGTATAAATGTGTTGGTTTTTGGGATCTACCAGAACATCTAGGTAATCCCAGTTGGATTCAAATTGCTTGAGGTTGGGATAAATATCTCCATTGAGTTGGCTAAACTGATCAGTTTGATCATCAAATACCATTATGCCGCGGTCGTTGAAGCAAGCGTTGATGCCATTACATAAGCCACCGGCACTGAAATAAACCTTTTCCTTACCCACTGCGATATCATAGGCATTCGGTTGTTTGATCGAATTGATCTCGAAAAAGCTACATGATCTATCTGGAATAAAAAATTTTCGGAACCCATTGTATTCGTCTGCCACCCAGACCACGTTATTCTGATCTTCCACGGCATAATAAGGTCTTCCAAAACAAGACTGACCAATTACTTCTAAACTTCCGTCTGGACTTACCAGAACCAATTGGCCACCGCAAAAAGCAGTTTCTTTGCAAAATTGACCACCCAATAAGTATGTTCCTTCAGTGGTTAAATAGTTAAATGTGAATTTGTTTTTGAAATATTCTTTGTTGAAATTATTATTGAATTGGCTCCATAAGGTATCATTTTGGGTAAAATATAAGCCTCCTCTATAATTTGCAATCGCTGTACATTCATATGGTTTAACATTTCCATTGACTTTAAGTAGCGTATAATTATTCAGGTCCTGTAGGTTAGCATTCAAATTGGCAAAAAAAACACCTTGGGCTGTAGCCAGATAAATACTACCATCTTTGACAATTGCTGAATTGACCACATAGGGTGTAAAGACAGTTGTTTTGAATTCTTCCTTTTTTAAGTCCAGTATCAAATAGCCAAAATTTGCACACAACAGCGCAGTGGATTCATCAAGCAGTACGATATCATTCAGGGTTTTAATTCCAGTTAATGATTGGTTATTGGCTATTTCATTCAATGTGCTGATGTCATTGTCTCCGCGATAAAGATCAATTCCACCATCGGCATAGGTGATGATTAAGGTATTTTTGAATGGGGTGTATTTGATTGGTCCAAAGTTTACATTATTTAACCCACTTGTTCTGTCAATACGTTTTTGAATGGATTGATCTTTGCCCACTTGAAGTATTCCCTGATTGCTCGCATAGTACACCTTATCACTGGCTTGTGTAACACTGTACCCGCCATAGTAAGAGTTATAAATCTTCCATTCACCCAAACTCAATTCACTGGATTGGCAAAAGCTTAAGAAGCTGCTTAGGCTTAGTGCACACGATAAGATATACTTCATACTTTTATTAATAATTGCAATGATAAGCATAACGCCTTAATAAATAGAATATTGAGTGGAATCTATTATTTAAAGAAATGGCTGGTCACAAGGTATTCCTCAACTTGTATTGGCACCAAGTATTTTATACTTTTCTTTTCCTTGATGTATCTCCGAATTTGGGTAGCAGAAAGTAACATTTGTGGAGCTTCAATCAACTTGATATTGGGATATTGCTTCCAGTTGGAAAGATCTTCGCCTGGTCTTGGATACACATAAAAGGAGTGATTTTTTAGCAACAGCTCATAATTCTTCCATTTGGGTATTGTAAGGAGTGAATCTGCACCCATGATCAAGTGAAATTCATGTTGCGGATACTTTTCTTGGATGTAAGTAAGAGTGTCAATGGTATATGATGGCTTGGGAAGATTGAATTCAATATCGCATGCCTGCAGTTTGATATTGTCTTCAATGGCCAACCGCACCAAATGCAGCCTTTCACGATCTGGAGCTAGAGATTCCTTAGTTTTAAGTGGGTTATGAGGACTAACTACCAACCAAACGGACTCCAAATCCATGTGGGTTGCAGCAAAATTTGCGATCATTAGGTGACCAGTATGAATGGGATTGAACGATCCAAAAAATAATCCTATTTTCACCTTGGTTACAGGTAACTTGTGTCGGTAACAGTTTCGTTCAGCTCATCTAAAAAGTCTTCTGTATCTTCTTGGGTTGGTTGTTCACTAATAGGAATATCAACAAGCCATTTGCGTCCGGTTTTAAAAAGATAAATTGAATCTTCTATTATACCTAATTCATCTTTGATCCTAAACCTACAAATACAAGAAGTATCATTCAATATTTGACAGCCAATGGAGTCGTATTTCACGTAAACCACTTCGGTAGTGGCGAACTCAGGATCCGTTATTGAGTTCATTTTTTCCATGGTTTTCAGCCAATCTTTACACCTTGGTGTACCCAATAATGCGGCCTCAGCAAAGTTATTTTCATCAATGAGTTTTTGCCATTTCAAAAAAATGTCCTCAGCATCGTTGTCTTTGCTGCATGCTATTAGCAAAATGCTGGCAAATACCAAAAAACCTATTGCAACTAAAAACCTGTTGAGGGAATGCATCGTCATGAGGAAATAAAACGGTATATCTAAATTAAGAAGTCTATTGGTGATTGTACAATTAATTGGCAGTATTCAGCATAACAGGCATAACCAACATCAGCATATCTTGACCAGGATCTTGTTCAGCAGGCTTTAAAATACCTGCACGATTTGGAACAGACATTTCAAGAACAACTGTTTCCTCATTCAATACACTTAGCATTTCAATCAAAAACTTTGCGTTGAAAGCGATATGCATTGAATCTCCGCTAAATTCACACTTAATGCTTTCCTCAGCTTCGTTTGAGAAGTCAAGATCTTGCGACGAGATCTTCAATTCACTTTTTTCGATTTTTAATAAGACCTGGTTGGTAGTTTTATTTGCATAAATGGCAAGTCGCTTCAAGGAATTAAGAAAGTCCAAGCGATTGATGCTCATCATATTGGGATTGTCAACAGGTATTACTGCGTTGTAATCAGGAAATCTTCCATCAATCAACCTGCAAGCAAGCAAATAATCACCAAAATTAAAAAAAGCGTTCTTTTTGTTGAATCGAATTGAAACGGTTTCAGAAACTGCCAAGGCAGATTTCAATAAATTCAGTGCCTTTTTGGGTACAATGAAAGTTGTGCTAATGTCTTTATTGTCAATTTTTAAGACAAATTTTACCAATTTGTGTGCATCTGTAGCCACAAAGGTCATTGCATTCGGTTCTATTTGAAAGTAAACCCCAGTCATAGCGGGGCGCAATTCATCCGAGGTAGTAGCAAATATCGTTGTGTTGATGGCCAAATTCAAAAGTGAAGACGGAAGGGTCACACTTAAAGCGTCGCTGGCTATGGGTGTTTCGGGATAATCTGCCCCATTTTCACCAGATAGCTTATATTTTCCATAGGCACTGGTAATGGTAATAGCATTTGTTTCATCATCAGCGTCAAAATCTATGGGCTGAGATGGCAAAGCCTTTAATGTTTCAACCAATATTTTGGCAGGGACTGCAATAACGCCACTTTGATCACTGGTTACTTTCACCTCAGTAATGATGGTGGTTTCCAAGTCGGAGGCTGTTATTTGCAATAAGCCATTTTCAAGTTTGAACAAAAATGCTTCCAATATTGGAATTACAGGATTGTTGCTGATAGAGCCCTGCGCTATTTGCAGGTGCTTTAACAATTCGTTGGAGGAGGATTGGAATTTCATGAAATGCCGTAGCAATTGTAGTCGCAAAAGTAAGCTTTGTTCTGCTCTTTTGGTGAAATAATTTCAATTAATATCAATGAAATGTGAAAATTCTTAATTTGAGGAGCTTGCTGTTAATATTTTAAATTTTGTTGACAAGTAATAAATCCTCAATTTTGGGCACTCAATACTAATATGAATACCAAACCAAGGATCACCTCAGTTAAGAAAATATTATTTGAAAAGCCTGAATTTTCTACCTTGGACAATGGAGTCGAAATGTGGATTCATCGCAGCAACGAATTGCCAGTTATTAAAATCGAATGGACTTTTATGGCTGGAAGACCCGCAGAACATAAAAAACTTGCCGACAGCTTTACCTGTAAACTTTTATCCGAAGGCACAAAAAGCAGAAGTGGAAACGACATAGCCGAGTTGTTTGACAAGGCTGGCGCTACATTTCAAGTCGATTCTGGAGTTGATTATGCAACAATTACTTTGTACTGTTTGGTCGATAAAGCAATTGAATTGATCAAGCTCATTGATGAAATAATCAATGAACCATTGCTGTCAGCCGATGATTTAGAAAGAATCAAAGACAACAGTGCACAAAAATTAAGCATTGATTTGACAAGGGGTGAAATTGTTTCTTATCGAGATATTACAGAAAATTTATTTGGACCAAATTCGCCATACGGTTACAACACGACCGCCCAATTGATTGAGGAAATTAATCAAGAAGATACCGTAAGGCACCACCGATTACTGCTTGATTCAAAGCTTCGAATTTTTATCAGTGGTTGTATTTCGAGTGAAATAGAAAAGGAATTGGCTATTAGATTTGGCAAGACAAGCAGCTTCCATGGGATTGATATATGCTATAGGCCCCAAATTTATAAAGGTGAGCGCGTAAGTATTTTGCACATTGATGACAAAACCCAAAGTTCGCTAAGATTGGCCAGGAAATCATTGCTCAGAAGGGATGCAGGATTTATTGATTTGTATATGCTTAATCTGATATTTGGCGCCTATTTTGGCTCTAGGTTGAGTATGGACTTAAGAGAAAAGCAAGGATTAACATACCACATTGGATCTTATTTGGAACCGATGGTGTTTGACAGCTGCTTGATTATTTCATGTGAGTTGAGCGCTGTTAATCTTACAGAGTCCCTGAGGGCAATAACCATTCACATGAAAATGATGAAAGAGCAATTGGTATCCAAACAAGAGTTTGAGCAAATGAAACGACACCTTATGGGAAATTTAATGCAATCAGTTGATGGACCATTTCGCAAAGCCAATCTGACAAAACTGCTGGTTAATGAAGCTGTGGCCCCTGAAGCTTTGGATTTTACTGTTGACAGAATTAATTCTATCAATCGCGATGAAATACTGAGAATTGCTTCAGATTGGTTGAACATTGAAGATTTTATCATAACGATAGCTGGAAATATTGAATCCAGCGAAAGCTTAAAAGCTGAAATTAATGCGGTGAATTGAGTTTCAGTGCAATAAATTATTGACTTCAATTGGATTTTGTAGGCTTAAACTTGGGTTATTTGCTATATTTTTCGTTGTTTTGCACTCTTAAAAAAAATTACTGTCTCTGTCAACTACGATACAGTTATATTTACGATATGAAATTTTTTAATTTTTTCAAACAAGAACTTGCTATTGATCTTGGTACCGCAAATACCCTCATCATGCAGGATGATAAAATTGTTATCGACGAACCTTCAATAGTTGCCATTGATCGCAAAACTGGAGAAACAATTGCCGTAGGTCGGAGAGCCATGCAAATGCACGAAAAAACGCACGATAACATCAGAACCGTTCGTCCATTGAAGGATGGTGTGATTGCTGATTTTCAAGCGGCAGAGAGCATGATTGAAGGATTCATCAATCTAATTGGGGTTCGCAAGAAGTTCTTCAGTCACATGAAAATGGTGATTTGTATTCCTTCTGGAATTACGGAAGTAGAGAAAAGAGCAGTTTTTGAATCAGCAGATCATGTAGATTCTAAAGAGACCTATTTGATCCACGAACCAATGGCTGCAGCTTTAGGAATAGGATTGGATGTCGAAGAGCCAGTAGGTAATATGGTAATTGATATCGGTGGTGGTACCACAGAAATTGCGGTTATTGCATTATCAGGTATTGTTTGCGATCAATCGATCCGCACTGCAGGTGATGAATTTACCCAAGACATTATAGATTATATGAAGCGTGTCCATAACATGCTCGTAGGTGAAAGAAGTGCTGAACAAATCAAAATTCATGTTGGCTCTGCTTTGGCTCATCTCGAAAATCCACCGGATGACTACCCAGTAAATGGAAGAGATTTGGTAAGTGGAATTCCAAGACAAATATCTGTGAATTACAAAGAAATAGCAGGAGCGGTTGACAAATCTATTGCCAAAGTAGAAGAAGCAATACTCAAGGCACTTGAGACAACGCCACCTGAATTATCATCTGATATATATAAAAGAGGTATTTATCTCACCGGTGGTGGAGCATTACTTCGTGGACTAGATCTTAGAATATCGGCCAAAACCAAACTCCAAGTTCATATTGCAGATGATCCACTTACTGCAGTGGTTAAAGGAACCAGTATGGCATTGAAAAATACGGAAAGATATTCATTCATCATTGACAGAAAAAGTGTCTAGGGCCTTCACTTTGAAGCATTATGGGAAGCATACTGTTGTTCATTCAAAGATTTGGAACCTTCTTTTTGTTCCTTGGTCTTGAATTGGTATGCTTGTATCTGATTATCAACTACAACAAAAGCCAGCAAGATATCTTTTTGAACTCCAGCAATATTGTAGCAGGAAAGGTATTTGATAAATTTGCACAAGTGCAATCATTCGTCAATATGTCCATTGTTGCCGACAGTTTAGCAGTTGAAAACGCTTCTTTATACCAAGAGAAATTCAACAATGCGATTGTTCTTGATTCTTTAGTTACCAGAATGGATTCCACCCAGGCATTTAAAGTCTCTGCTGCAAGAGTCATAAATAACAGTATCACAAGTAGCAGTAATTATCTGACTATTGACAAGGGTTATTTGGATGGAATTCGAGAGGGACAAGGTGTTATAACCAAGGACGGAATAGTTGGAATCGTTAAAAAGGTATCTAATCATTACGGATTAGTGCTTTCTGTTTTAAATGATGAATTCAAATTGAGTGGTGCAATTAGGAGTAACAATTACTTTGGCACTGTAACTTGGAACGAGAAAGATCCAAGAATTCTAGAACTCAATGATTTACCCAAACACGCTACAGTAAAGATCGGTGACACCATCCAAACTTCTGGATTTTCAATGATCTTCCCGAAGGGATACTTTGTTGGAATTGTAGGCAAAATCGGAATTAAGCCGGGTACCAATTACTATTCTCTGGACTGCAAAACAAAGGTAGATATTGCTAAACTGAACCAAGTATATGTGATTATATCAAAGTTTGCGCCTGAATTGGATCAACTTCAAAAAGATTCTTATGAATCCAGGTAATATCAGTTTATGGGCCTGGAGATTTATAATTGCCCTTTTAATACAGGTTCTTATCATGAAAAGCCTAATGATGCCAGGTGATACCAAGCATTATTTTCAATTTTTCTTTTTTCCGGTTTCAATTTTTTTTTTACCAGCCACCACGGCGCGTTGGTTGGTGATCCTCTTATCCTTCGTTTTCGGTTTGGTTGTTGATTTATTTTATGATACTCCCGGAGTTTTTGCAGGCTCCTTGATGATAGCTGCATATTTAAGGCCATTTGCATTGTCTGTATTAGAACCAAGTTCAGGTATCAAAATCGGTAAAGAAGGTGCAAGTTATCGCGTTGGTTTTTTTCCGCTTGTTTTATATTCTTCGATTTTGATGTTGATTTTTTGTTTTTCTTACTTCACTTTGGAGGTATTCACATTTTATTATATTGGTGAAATATTTATCAAATCTGTTTTGTCGTTCTTGGTAAGTAGTTTAGTTGTTGTTGCGTTTTTGTTTATATTTAATCCAAAACTGTAGCAAAAAAAATAATGAAAGACGAGTTAATCCAACGACAATTTGTAATTAAGGTAATTTTTATCATCTTCAGCCTCACACTCGTAGGGAAGCTATTTTATTTGCAGATTTTGGATAGCTCGTTAGGAAACAGAGCTCAATCGGTAACCATTTCACGACATTATACCTATCCCAGCAGAGGTCTGATATTTGACAGAAACGGGAAGCAGCTCATCATCAATGAGCCCATATTTGATATATCTGTAGTGGTCAAGGAGATCACTCCTCAAATGGATACTTTGAAATTTTGTAAGTTATTGGGCATAAACAGGATGACTTTTGATTCAATATTGAATAAAGATTGGCAGTCAAAAAGATTTTCAAAGGCCCTTCCTTTTACTTTTTTGACTGGCTTAGATCCAAAGATGATCGCACCTCTTTCTGAACAGTTGTATCAGTTTACAGGCTTTTATTTGCAAACAAGAGAACACAGAAGTTACCCTTTTCCTCATGCTGCCAATATTTTGGGATATCTATCAGAAGTTACTGAAAATGATATTGATAAAAATGAAGGAAAGTATTTTCCCGGCGATTACATTGGTTCCTCAGGTGTTGAACTTTCGTACGATGAGCAATTGAGAGGAAGCCGTGGAATAAGATACGGTCTGCGAAATAGCAGGGGCAAAGAAGTTGACAGCTATCAAGGTGGTAATTTTGATATTGCGGCTATTGCTGGACAGGATTTAATTGGGTCATTTGATATTGACCTTCAAGCATTTGCCGAGGAGTTATTGAGCAATAAGACAGGAAGTATTGTGGCAATTGAACCTTCAACAGGGGAAGTTCTTGCATTGGCTACCTCACCCAATTTTGACCCAAATTTACTTGCTGTTGGTCCCGAGCGAGGCAAAGCATATCAAAAGCTTGCCACTGATACACTCAAACCATTTTTTGATAGAACCATTATGGCCAAATATCCTCCTGGATCGGTATTCAAAACATTGGTTGGCTTAATCGCTTTGGAGGAGGGACTAACCACGCCCAATAGATATATTCCGTGTTCGGGTTCTTATTATTATGGTACCATCAAGTGGGGATGCCACCATCATGTGCCGATCACCTCAATGGCTTCAGCATTACAACATTCATGCAATTCATATTTTTTCCAACTGACTAGGGATATCATTGATCAATACAGTTTTCACCTGCCAGGAAAAGGTTTGAACATTTTTGTTGAATATCTTTCTGAATTTGGACTTGGGCATACAATAGGGATAGATTATCCGCATGAAAAAGCTGGAAATGTTCCAACTCCAACTTATTATGACAAACTATACAAAAAACGAAGAGGGTGGAGGAGTCCAACAATTATGTCTATCGGTATAGGACAGGGTGAAATTCAACTTACCACTCTTCAAATGGCTAACATCGCTGCAATAATAGCCAATCGGGGATACTTTTATACCCCACACTTAATCAAAGGATATAAAAATCCGGTCTGGAAAATTGATAGCTCATTTTATAAGAAACATACTGCCAAGATCAGTCCCAATAATTTCCAGCCTGTGGTGGATGGAATGGAACGTGTTGTATTATATGGTACTGGTAGGCAAGCATACATACCAGGCATTTCAGTAGCTGGCAAAACTGGAACTTCTCAAAATTCTCAAGGGGAAGACCATTCGGTTTTTTTTGGCTTTGCTCCAGTTAATGCTCCAAAAATAGCAGTTGCTGTTCTAATAGAAAACGCAGGTAGGGGAGCTGAATTTGCAGCGCCAATAGCAAGTCTGATTATGGAAAAATACTTAACTGGTACAACTACCAGAACTGCTTTGTTTGAACGTATGAAAAGTATAAATACCGTCCGAATTAAGAAAAAATCTTCTATTCGAAAGGGTGCAGGTCAGTTACCGGGTGACACCAGTTTGATTAAAATCCCTACAGCCCAAATTAATAATTCTACCAATAATGACAATTGAAGCAATAGTTGCAGCTGATAACAACGGAGTTATTGGCTTGGACAATCAAATTCCTTGGTTTTTGCCTGATGACTTAAAGTTTTTTAAGAAAACAACCATGGGTCATACCATGTTAATGGGAAGAAAATGCTGGGAATCATTGGGTAAACCTTTGCCTGGACGACATCACATCGTCATGACACGCGACCCACTTTATGTCGCTCAAGGCATTCATGTTGTTCATGATCTTGAATCAGCAGTTCAGTGGGCCCGAAACGCTCAAGCTGAAAAATTATTCATAATAGGTGGTGCTGAAATTTACAAATTGACTGAACATCTTTGGGATGTATTGTACTTTACACACGTTAAGGCAGAGGTACAAGGCGATACCTTCTTCCATCAAATCAATTGGCAAGCATATAATCTGATTGAAGAAATTGAACATGAAAAAGATGAGCGACATCCTTATGAATTCAGCTTCAAAACTTACGAAAGGATAAAATGAAAGAAGAATTTCTGCATTATTGGTGGAGAATGAAATACTACGGTACTTCAAAATTGTTTACTTCTGATGGAAATGATATTCAAATTATTCAGCCTGGCATTTATAATACCAATGCCGGACCCGATTTCAACAATGCGGTGATAAAGATTGGTGATGTTATTTGGTCTGGTGATGTTGAAATGCATATCAAATCATCCGATTGGAATTTGCATAGACATGAAATAGACCCGGCTTACGAAAGAGTTATCTTGCATGTTGTTTGGACCAATAACAAATCCATTTTCCGCAATGATGGATCTGAAATTCCAGTGGTGATACTCGATGGGATTATACCATTAATCCTAGTAGAACGATACCATAAATTGACGCCGAGCAACTCGTTTATTCCATGTGAATCAGTTTTTCCTTCCATTGATCCCTTTCAAATGTCGTTGTGGCTGGAAAGGATGCTTATTGAAAAATGGATGACCAAAGAATCAATTTGGAGGGAACAAATCAACAATTTAAAAGGAGATTGGTCCCAGTTTTTTCATTTGTGGTTGACCCGATGTTTTGGTCTTAAAGTAAACGCTGATGCATTTATGCTTCTGGCTGAGCGTGTTCCTTATTCCGTAATTCGTAAAATTGGACGCAAACAATCCACTCTTGAAGCTGTATTGTTGGGTGTAGGTGGATTTTTGGATGGAAGCGATGCACCATATCAAAATGAGCTTGCATCAGAGTACAAGTTTCAAAAATCTAAATTTCAACTGACACAAATCCCCAGTGGCGTTTTCAAAAGTTTCAGAGCACGACCTGATAATCATCCTATTGGAAGAATCACTCAACTCGCCAGCTTAATGGTTTGTAGGCCGAATATTTGGGATTCAATATTGGCTTCGCACACAGTTGGTGAATTGAACGAGCTTTTAAAGGTATCATCAGAAGGATTTTGGTCGGAGCATTCGAGTTTTAAGACCAAAAGAAGAAATGTGGTCCACGGTTTTTCTCAAGAGTTAATCAATAGCATAATTGTCAATGCCATTTGTCCAAGTTTATACTTTTATGGGTTGTACAACAATTTGGAGCATCACATTACCAAGGCGATAGAATGGATGATTGAACTTAAAGGGGAAAAGAACTCTATTATTGAAAAATTCCGTGACCTAGGAATCCTACCAACTACTGCATTGGATACCCAAGGTCTATTGTTTTTGAAGCACGCTTATTGTGATAAAATGAAATGTCTCGATTGCAACATCGGGCATAAAATACTCAGTAGTCCAGCTTCCGCTCCCAATAATTTTGACTCTTAATCTCATCCAAAAGCACCATATAATTATTATAGCGCCAAGGATGTATTTCACCTGTTTCTACCAAGTGGATCACATTGCAGCCCGGTTCATTTTTATGCATACAATTTGCAAATCTACAATGTTTTGAAGCTGTGAATATTTCACGAAAGTTGTGACTCAAATCTTTGGGAGTCAAATGATTGAATGACAAGGTTTTGATGCCTGGAGTATCTATAACTCTGGCATTCAGCGATTCAACCGGGTACATTTCTGCAAAAGTGGTAGTGTGCTGTCCTTTGCCTGAATGATCAGATATTTCATCAGTTATGGCTTCAATATCCAAATTCACAGTATTCAACAAACTTGATTTTCCAACTCCTGATTGACCCAATATCAAGCTTGTTTTATTTTTAAGTTTTTCATGAAATTCCTGTATGCCTTCACCTGTAACAGTTGAAACAAGCATTATTTCATAGGAAATATTTTCATACAACGTTCTGAGCTCATGGAATAAGTCCATCTCCTTTTCATGATACAAATCAGCCTTGTTCACAACGATTAGGGCAGGAATATCGTAAGGTTCGGCCATCATTGTAAAGCGATCAATGAATCCTTGCTTCAACATTGGCGAAATAATCGTAGTGATGAGTATGGCCTGATCAATATTTGCAGCCAAAAGATGAATTTGATGCAATTGACGGGGCGATTGCCTAAGGATGTAATTTTTGCGTGGTTTTATTTCACGAATAATACCGTTGATATCATCCACCTCCATTTCAAAGTTAACCCTGTCGCCCACGGCAACTGGATTGGTCACTTGAAGGCCAAAAAGTCTATGTTTGCCGCTGATTCTGCAATCCAGTCCCAGTCCATCATCAGTTAAGACTTTGTACCAACTTCCTGTGGATTTGATTACAGTACCTTCCAATAAGTTTTTCATGCCGTAGTTTCCATCATGAAATTGGTCTTGATGCGACAAAACTCAGAAATCATTTCTGGATTGTCTTCCAATTTGTTACCAATTACAACAATATCGGCACCAGCTTGATAAGCAGATTTCAAAGAGTCAGCTTTTTTTATACCTCCCCCAACTATCATTATTGAATTGATACATTGTCTGACCTGACGTATCATATCATACGGGACCGGGTTCAGTGCGCCGCTTCCACCATCCAAATAAATTGTGCTCAATCCAAGCATTTCACCAGCTAAGGCAGTTGCAGAGGCAATTTCAGGTTTATCAGCTGGAATAGGAAAAGTTGCAGAAATGTAGGAGGCAGAAGTTGATTTGCCGCTTTCAATCAACATGTATCCGGTAGCAATAATTTCCAATGCTGTCTCTTTTAAAGCAAAAGCAGACTCAACATGTTTGCCTATCAACAAATCGGCATTTCGACCGCTGATCATTGAAAGGAGCAGAATGGCATCAGCCTCGTTACTAATTTGAAGTGGGCCACCGGGAAACAAAACGATAGGCTGACTAGTATTTTCTTTCAAGAAGCCAATAGTTTCATGAAATTTATTGCTGGACATAAGACTTCCTCCTACGAAGATCAAATCGACAGGGTTGTTTTCAAGTCCTTTAATTAAAATAGAAGACTTGTTAAATTCAAATTTATCAGGGTCAATTAACACGCCAAGTTGCTTTTTGCCGGCATGTTGTATCCCAATCCAATTTTGGTACAATGGTTTTTTTGTCATTCTGTGCGTAAAATTACAATAAAACTCACTTATTTTGATTTTGACAATCAGCTTTAGTAACTACTATAATACTATGCATAATAATACAGCGAGTGTTTTGATCACTGATGGCGTTCACTCAGAACTTATTGAATCATTTGAATCCATTGGTTTCAATGTTAATTATCAGCCTGATATTAGCTATGAGGAGACATTAGCGATTATCTCCCAATACGAGGGATTGATCGTAAACTCTAAAATCTTGGTCAATCGAACATTTATAGATCGCGCTACACAGCTCAAATTTGTAGGCCGTCTTGGGTCAGGTATGGAAATTATTGATAAGACTTACGCAGAATCAAAGGGAATAGCGATTTTTAATTCACCTGAAGGAAACAGAACTGCGGTAGCTGAGCATGTGTTTTCAATGGTTTTATGCTTGATGAACAATATCTGCAAAGCCAATTCGGAAATTCGCAATTTTCAATGGAAGCGCGAGGAGAACCGAGGGAATGAAATATCAGCAAAGACATTTGGTATAATTGGAGCAGGTAACACGGGATCATCAGTGATTCGCAGATTACAAGGCTGGGATTGTGATATAATAGTATATGATCCTTATCGGAATTTAGACCCAAATGCATATCCCAATGTTGTTCAAGTAGATTCACTTAAAAAATTATTAAACTCAAGTGACATTGTGAGTCTTCATATACCACTAAATGATGAAACACATTATTTGGTAGATAAGGAGTTTCTACAAGAGATGAAATCCAATGCAATTTTGATAAATACTTCTCGTGGGGGAGTTGTAAAAACATCAGAATTAATTTTGAGTTTACAAGAAAATAAAATTGGAGGGGCTTGTTTGGATGTTTTTGAAAATGAAAATCAAAAAAATTTTTCAAGTAAAGAAAAATTATTTTATAAAAAATTGTACAATTTTGAAAATGTAATTTTAACACCACATGTTGCGGGATGGACACTTGAATCAAAAGAAAAGCTTAGCAAGATCCTATTTGAAAAAATTAAATCATTTTTAAGTCAAAAATGATTTTTCTAAAAACTTCAATGAATAGTAGTGGAAGCCAGACTTTTTTGGTGTCATCACGTAGAAGGAAGGATTAAAATTTTAAAAATTGTTTTGTTGACAATTAAGAAATCTTTAACATTGTGACTGCTTATGTTATTTGTCCAATACACGCAACTAGAAAAAGGTATGAAAAAACAGCTTGTCCTACTCATCGTAGGAATTCTATTCTGTGGTTTTTTGAATGCACAAACCACCTTACAAGGGAAAGTTACTGATGCTGATTCGGGAGAGCCCGCAGAATTAGCAACAATCAAAATTTTTAAGGGAGGGGCTCTTGTATCTGGAACCCAAACAGATTTTGACGGAAACTATTCTGTATCAAACATCGATCCGGGTACTTATACCGTTGAAGTGAGTTATGTTGGTTACAACAATCAAAGAATTGAAGGAGTTGTAGTCAAAATCGGAAAGACAAATTTTGTCAATGTGAAGCTTTCTCAAGGAAAAAGTATAGATGCGGTTGATATCGTAGCTTACAAAGTTCCTTTAATTGAGCCGGATAATACCACTCAAGGTAGCGTAGTGACAGCTGAACAAATAAAAAATCTCCCTCAAAGGAATTTGAATGCAATCATTGCTACAACTGCTGGGGTATCCTCAGGTGGGGAGGGTGGCAATCTGAATATTCGTGGATCTAGAACTGAAAACACAGTTTATTTTCTGGATGGAATACCAATCAGTGGAAACTTTATACCTGTTTGGGATTTGGAGCAAGTTCAGGTCATTACCGGTGGAGTTGGAGCAGAATTTGGTGATTTAACAGGTGGTGCGGTATCTGGAACGACCAAAGGACCTTCAAGCAAGTACGCTGGTGGATTTGATTTTGAAACATCTACACTATTTGATCAATATAATTACAACTTACTCAATGCCAACATATCTGGACCACTGTTAAGAAAGAAAGATACAAAAGAAACAATCTTGGGTTTCCGATTGTCAGGTAGTTACAATTCGTTTAATGATGATGATCCGTCTTACGTTGGTATTTATCAAGCTACGGATGCCACATTGGACCGTTTGAGTCTAGATCCAATCACCAGGCTGAGCAATGGTACGCTGGTAAATAGTGCTGACTTTCTGAAAGAGAGCAACGGAGATGTCGTTTTAAGAAAAGCACGTCCAAATCAAAAAAATAACAGAATAGATGGAACTGGAAGATTGGACTGGAGGGTCAATAAAGCAATAGATATATCTTTAATTGGAACCTTGAATAGTACCTACGAACGTTTTGATCCAAGCTTTGGTGACGGTATCGCTGGTGGCGGCTCAGCAAACTATGCATTGTTGAACTCACAGAATAATCCTGAACGTTTCTCCAGCAGATACAGAGTAAACTTAAGATTACGTCACCGTTTGGGAAGGGGAACCAGTGAAAATGCTGAAGAGGCAAAAGCACAATTGTCTTCTATTCGAAATGCCAGTTATACTTTGCAAGGTTTTTATCAATGGAGTGATAATAAAACTTGGGATCCAAGACACGAAGACAGATTTTGGGATTACGGGAATGTTGGTAGCTTTAACAATACTTTCAATGCATTAATAGGTGTTGTTGATAATCCAGATGCCCCAAATGCTACTAAAAATGCACAACTTGTGTTTAGCCCACTTGGAGATTCTTTATGGATAAAGCATCTTGATAATACCCAAGGCTTTGCTGGTGCTAATTTTGCCAATAGTAAGAACCCTGGACTGGCTAGGTACAATAAATTGATTCAAGATCCAGTAAATATTTTTTCTTATAATCAGTGGAATGGTCAAGGGATTGAAGCAATTGAAAATTCTTTTGGATTTCATTCCGGCATCAATACTGTTTTTAACAGTTATCAAAAGGGAGCTTCAAACCGCCGCACTTTTCAAGGATCAGTAAATTTTGATTTCTTACCTGGAGGTTCGGAAAAAGGAAAGCACAGTATTCAAGTAGGAGTATTGTATGAAGAAAGATTAGGAAGGTCTTGGAATATTGCACCTAGAGGACTTTGGAATTTAGGTCGTTTGCTTGAAAATGGACACATTGCTGGTGTTGATACCGTTTCAACTGGTGTCAAAATACCTGTTGATTTGGCAGTGTTGTTTCCAGGTAGTGGATTGAATGGTATTGTGGAGGTGGACTCACTTGGTTTGGTATTGAATCAAACAGATGGTGTATTTTACAAAGAATTGAGAAAAACACTTGGAGTTGGGCTTAACCAATATACAAATTTAGATGCATTGGATCCAGGTGCCTTAAGATTAGATATGTTCTCTGCAAGAGAATTGAATGATCAAGGCTTGATTTCTTATTTTGGTTATGATTATTTGGGCAATAATGTTGCTTCAACAGTAAGATTTGATGATTTCTTTACATCAAAAGTAAATGGAATCAGAAATCACCCAGTAGCTGCTGACAGACCGATATACGGTGCAGCTTATATTCAAGACAAATTTACTTACAAAGATATCATCTTCCGTTTAGGGTTACGTGCTGATATTTATGATATCAACAC
>Ga0105049_10002506_pt1 | contig 21810 bp, 17 predicted proteins | sample MAT06_FD_78087 | JGI IMG/M metagenome (GOLD analysis project Ga0105049, IMG submission 78087) | Freshwater microbial communities from Lake Fryxell liftoff mats and glacier meltwater in Antarctica - MAT-06 | ecosystem: Environmental > Aquatic > Freshwater > Ice > Liftoff microbial mat | place...
CGCCCCGTCCCGTGCTCCCCTTCCACCTCGCCTTCCCCGTCCAGGACCTCGCCTCCACCCGCGCCTTCTACTCCGGACTCCTCGGCTGCCGCGAAGGCCGCTCCGCCGCCCAGTGGATCGACTTCGATCTCCACGGCCACCAGCTCTCCGCGCACCTCGCACCCGACGCCTGCCGTGACGTCGCCCGGAACGAAGTCGACGGCGACGGCGTCCCCGTGCGTCACTTCGGGATCGTGCTCGACTGGGAGGCCTGGCATGCCCTCGCCGAACTCCTCCGCGCGCGCGCCACCACCTTCCGCATCGAACCTCGCATCCGCTTCCGCGGTGAGGTGGGCGAGCAAGCCACGTTCTTCCTCGACGATCCGAGTGGGAACGCGCTCGAGTTCAAGTCCTTCCGCGACCCCACGCGCCTGTTCGCACGCATTTAGTTCCGAGAAACCACGGAACACGCGCCGGCTCCGCACCGCGACCCTGGTCGCACCGTAAAGTCCGCGCGGTTTTCCCTGATCCTCGGCATCTCCACGGTTGCCGGAACCGAACCCAGGGCTATTCGAGCGAGAATGCGAGTTCCTGTCATCCTAGCCGCCGTGCTGGCGACACTCTGCGCCTCGGGAGCCCAGAGGTCCGACGGCGCATCCGCATCGGCGAAGCCGCTGCTCATCCTCGAGCGCACGGACGGCGCCACGCGCGCCGAGGGACTGCTCGCGCGCAGACTCGCGGTCTATCCCGACGGCTCCGTCCTTTCCGCGAGCACGCTGCCGGAGTTCGGGCGCGGACAACTCGAACCGGCGCAGATCTCCGCCCTCACGGAACTCGTGTCCCGCGCGCGCCTCGCGGACCTGCCCGCGATCGTCGAGTCGCGTGCCGACTGGTTCGACCTCGGCGACGCATCCTCGGCGTTGCGTTGGTCCGGAGACGACGCGGCCGAGGTGCGCGTCGCGGGCGACCTGCGCGCGGACGCCGCGGATCGAGCGCTCGCGCCGCACGGTTTCGTGGAAGTGCTCGAGTTCATCGATTCGATCCCGATCTCGGAGAGCAAGGAAGCCCTCGAGGGCGACGCTGTCGTCGAGTTCACGCTGGAACCGTGGACCCGGAGTGACACGTCGCCCTTCGAGGCGATCGTCGACGTCGAGCCGCGCGCGTGGCCGAGCGGGCTGACGGCTCCCCGCGGCCATACCGCGCGAGCCCAGGGCGGCGCGGCTCGCGATCTGGCGCAGTGCGCGCGCGAGGGGCGGCCGGTCACGTGGGCCGGGAAATCCTGGCGCGTGCGCGGCCAGACGCTCTTCCCGTTCGAGGTCGCGCGCCCGCGGTCGGCCCGTTCCGAAGACGCTCCGCAACCCGGTTGAGCTCGATCCGCCGCGGGATCGGTCCGTGGTTTTCGCGCCGAAGAATGCGCCGCGTGGTGAAAGGTGGGGTGGCTAACGGGATTCGAACCCGCGACCCCCAGGACCACAACCTGGTGCTCTAACCGACTGAGCTATAGCCACCGTCCGAGGGCCGAAGAGGATCGTCGCGGGAGCTTCCGAAGTCAATCCCCGCGCGCCGCGAGCTACGCTTTCGGCGTGGAAGAACCCGCCTCCAGCCCGCCGCCGGCCGGCTCTCCGATCCCGCCCGAGAAGAGCTTCGGGAACATGGGCGACCACCACTGGTCGCGCGCTCGCGAGGGGTCGAACACCGAAGCGCTCGACTACTACCGCGAGCGATCGAAGGCGCCCGGCGTGGCCGAGGGCGGCGGCGCGCGCAACATGTACTGCATGCACTGCGCCGGCGTGATCCCGCTCGGCACTCCGATCGAGTCCTGTCCGCACTGCGGCCGCGAGCTCGAGGGCGACGTGAAGCGCTACTTCAACTGGGTCGAGATCGACCGTACGCCGAAGAGCGACCTGCGCGTCTTGTGGCCCGTGCTCGCCGGTGCACTCGCGGTCCTCGTCGGCGTGCTCTGGTGGCTCTTCAGTTCGTTCACCATGATTCGCGGCCCGGGCACATGAACTCCCCTTTCGAACGTCGTTTCGCGCGGCAGGTCCGCTTCACCGGCCTCGGCGCGCGCGGACAGGAACAACTGGCCGCGAAGAGCGCGTTGCTGGTTGGTTGCGGCGCTCTCGGCGGAGCGATCGCTCAGTCGCTCGTGCGCAGCGGCGTCGGCCGGCTCGTGATCGTCGATCGCGACGTCGTCGAGGAGTCGAACTTGCCGCGCCAGGTCCTGTTCGAGGAACGGCACGCGCGCGAATCCGTGCCGAAGGCCGAAGCCGCGCGCGAAGTGCTGGCGCGCATCGGCGGACCGACGCGCGTGGAAGCGCACGCGGCGCACCTCGACGTTCTGAACCTGCCCGACTTCGCGCGCGGTGTCGACGTGGTGCTCGACGGCACGGACAACCTCGAGACGCGCTACCTCGTCAACGATCACTGCGTCGAGGCCTTGATCCCGTGGGTCTACGGCGGCGTCGTCGGATCCGGTGGGCTCGTGATGCCGGTGATCCCCGGTAGCGGGCCGTGCCTGCGCTGCATTTTCCCCGAAGCGCCGCCGCCGGGCGTGCTGCCGACCTGCGAGACGGCCGGCGTCATCCAGCCGGCGGTCGCGTTCGTCGCGGCGCTCCAAGCGGGCCTCGCGCTGCGCATCCTGGCCGGCGCGACGCCGCTCGTGCCGCGGCTCGTCGAGCTCGATGCGTGGGACGGACGCGCGCGCGAGATCGAGCTCGCGCGCGATCCCGAGTGCCCGTGCTGCGGCGCGCGCGATTTCGTGTACTTGCGCGCCGCGCGCACGCAGCGCGCCGTGAAGCTGTGCGGCCGCGGCACCGTGCAAGTGCGCGCCGCGCGCGCGAAGCCCGACCTCGACCTCGTGGCGCGGAACCTGAACGACATCGCGCGGGACGTACGGCGTCAGGGGCCGATCCTGCGCTTCGCGATCGAGTCCGAGCGCTTCACGCTGTTCGCCGACGGGCGCGCGCTGATCGAGGGCACCGAGGACGAGGATCGCGCCCTCGCGCTGTACGACCGCTACGTCGGCGCATGAGCGTCGCGCTCGTCGTCCTCGCCGCCGGCGCGAGCACGCGACTCGGCGCGTGCAAGGCGCTGGTGGACCTCGGCGGCACGACGCCCTTGGCGCGCCTCCTCGCGGCCGGACGCGCGTGCGCCGGCGCGCCTCCGCTGGTGGTCGCGGGAGCGCACCACGCCGAGATCGAGCGCGCGGCGCCGGCCGGCGTCGAAGTGCTGCTGAATCCCGACTGGGCCGCGGGACGGCTGGGCGGCCTCGCGCTGGCCTCGGCGGCGCGCCCCGACTGCGATCTGTGCGTCGCCCCGGTGGACGTGCCGCTCGTTCCGCCGGAGGTCTTCGCGGCCCTGTGCGCGGCGTGGGACGGCGCCCAGAGCCCGCCGCTCGGATGGCTCGCGCCGTTCGTCGTGCGCGGCGATTCCGAGCGCGCGTACGGCCATCCGTTCCTGCTCGGACGCGCTCTCGCCGCCCGGATCGCGTCGCTTGGGAAAGATGTTCCGCTCCGCGAGCTGCGCGCGCACGCCGCGCCGCTCATGTCGATCCAAGTCGACAGCGTGGCGATCCTGGACGACCTGGACACGCGCGCGGACCTCGATCGTCTGCGGCGTCGCATTTCCTAGACGTCCGCCTCCATTCGCCCCCGGGGTGGTGCCGATACGCCACAGAACCCCATGAGCTTCCAGGGAGACGTCGGCGGAATCGGCCTGGCCGATCTATTGCAGAGCCTCGCGCGCGGACGTTCGGGCGTACTGTCCCTCCATTCGAAGGACGGATTACGCGCGACGCTCGGTGTCGAGGACGGATTCATCCACCTCTTGCCGGAACCGGAGGAGGATCCCGAAGTCTGGCGCAAGCTGGCGCGCATCGCGTGGGTCGACGACCCCGAGACGCACGTCGACGCGCTGCGCATGGAAGAGATCGCGCGCGCGCGGCGCATCGAGACGCTCTACCGGCTGCTCGATTCGAACACCGTCCACTTCCGTTTCGCTCCCGGTCCGGTGCCGAAGAAGCCCGAGGGCAGCGGCATCGGCGCCTCCGAGCAAGGACTCGAACGCCGAGGTCCGGGCCGCGAATCGGTGTGGTGCCCGCAGATGCAGATCGAGGGGATGCTCCTCGAGTACGCGCGCCTCAAGGACGACTGGGACAGCCTCGACACGGCCTGGCGCGACGTGGAGAACGTCGTGCTGCAACGCCTCGACTCCGGCCCGATGAAGGGCGACGTCGAGCGCATCCACCGCGTCTGCGACGGGACCTCGAGCCTGCTCGAGATGTCCGACCGTCTCGGCTGGGCGCTGCGCCTGACGCGCAACACGGCGCTCCAGGAGTTGCGCCGTGGCGCGCTGCGCTTCTCGACGCCGCCCGAGCTGCTCTACCTCGTGCAGCACGAGCTGGCGCGCGCGCAGACCGATCGCGCCGTCGCGCGACTCCGTACGTGGCTCGAAGTCGCTCCCGGCGGTCCGCTGGCCGAGGTCGATGCGCGCGGATTCGAGTCCGAGTGGCAAGCCGGTCGCTTGCAGCCGCTCGTCCACGCTCTCCCGGCGCGCAACGCGCGCACGTTCCTGCGCCGCATCGATCACGCGGTGCCGGCCGCGCTCCAGTCGCTCACGCGCTGGAAGGACCTCGTCCGCGAGAAGCCCAACGACCGCACGGCGCAGATCCGACTGATCGCCTGGCAACTGCGCGCGTCGGTGGACCCGAACATCCCGAGCGTGCGGGACCTCGTCACGCTCTCGCGCAGCCTGCTGCGCGAAAATCGGCGCTTCGCCGCGGCGTCGGTGCTGCGCGTCGCGGCCGCGCGCGCGCCCGAGACGACCCACGTCCGGCTCGAAGTGGGTCTGTGCATGGTCCAGGCGGGCGTCGCCGTCGAGGCCGCGCCGTTCCTCCTGGAAGTCATCCGTCCCGAGCTCGAGGCCGGACGCAGCGACGAGATCCTGCCGGCGCTGCGCGCGCTGAGCGAGGCGCTGCCCGACAGCCGCGACATCCGGCGGCTCTACCTCAAGGCGCGCGCGCACGCCGTACAGCGCACGCTCGTCAAGAAGCACTCGGTCGTCACGATCTCGGTGCTCGTCGCGCTGTCGGTCGGCGCGATCGTCCAGTACACGACGCACAAGCAGACCGAGGACAGGCTCCGGAGCGTGCTCGAACTGGCCGCCGATCCGACGGCCGCACTGCTCGAGCTCGATGCGGGCTTCACCGGCGACGAATCGCCGCGCGTCGTCTCGCTGCGCGCGGAACTCACCGACCGCAAGCGACGCGCCGAGCTCGCGATCCGGACGGCCTGGACCGACGAATACAACGGTGCCGCGCTGGAGTGCACGGTCGGCGACATGGAGCTCGGGTTGCGGCGCGCTCTGTCCCTGCCGCCCGCGCCGACGATGCGTGCCGGCGAAGAACCCCTGCCGCTCGTTCCCGACCTCTACAACGGTCTGGCGGCACGGCTCGACACCCAGGTGGCGCAGCTCGGCGTGAAGATCGAAGACACGGGCGAGCAGATCCGCGCGGACGAGCGCGTGCTGTCGCTCCTGCGCTCGCTCGAGGAACCGATCGGCGCGAAGCCGCCCGAAGCCGCGCGCGAGTTCGAGAAGCGCTTGAAGGCGATGCGCAAACGCATCGAGGAACGCGGCGATACACGCGCGCGCAATCGTTCCGAGCGCATTCGTCGCGACGACCTCGCTGCGCAGGACGTGCTGATCAACACAGCGCGTGCTCACGAGAAGGCGGGCGATCACAAGCGCGCGCTGGACACCTACCGCCAGCTCGTCGACGCCGATGCGAGCGGCAAGCTGAAGGACCTCTTCGCCAAGGAGATCGGCGCCGTCGAGGACCGCGTCCAAGCGATCGCGGACGTGCGCACCCTGGCGGAGGCGGGCCGTCATCCCGAAGCCTACAAACGTCTCGTGGACGCGCTCGACGACCCCGATGCCTGGCTCCTGCCCTGGCGCGTCGTGACGACTCCGAGCGGCGCCCGCGCGAAGCTCGCCGACGGCTCCGAGCGCGTGACGCCGTTCACGCTCGAATCGACGTGGCCGGAAGTGGTCGAGTTCACGCTGACGCTCGACGGTCACGAGCCGCACGCGGTCCACTCCGAGCACCCCGGTGACGTGACGGTCTCTCTCTCGCGCATCCCCGAGCGCGCCTGGGTCACGACGGGGCGCGTCGAAGCTCCGCCCGTCGCCGTCGGTGACGACCACGTGGTCGTCGACCGGAACGGCGGGATCGCGCGACTCTCGCGCAACGGCACACTCGTGTGGGCAGTGCGCTTCTCGTCGCTGGGCGGCGTCGGAAGAGCGCCCGTCTTCCTGCCCGGTCGCCCGGGACACTTGCTCGTCGTCACGGAGGACGGCGAGGTCTGGATCGTGAACTCCACCGACGGTTCGAAGGACGGACCCTGGTCCGCCGGTTCGCCGCCGATCGAAGGCCCGACCAGCGCATCGGACCGCTCGATCGTGCGCTTCCGGAACGGGAAGACCTTCGCTTGGACCGAGCGTCTGCTGCCCAGCGAGGTCGACGCGACCGAGCTCGCGGTGCCGTCGGATGCGAACCAAGGCTCGACCGCCGGGATGGCCGTGCTGCGCCGCCGCGCGAGCTCGGCCACGACGTTCCCCTGCCCGTGGACTCCCTACACGGTCGAGATCAGCGCCACGCACTTCACGCTGCGTTCGACGGTGAGCGGCGAGCGCAACGCGAACCTGCGCCGCGTCGGCGATTGGACCTACGTCGCCTGGGAAGCGCCGAACGTGTCGATCCCGCGCGGCCGATTGTGGGTCTCCGACGAGAACGGTCTGCGCGCGTTCGCTCCGTGACGTGGAGCCGGGCCGCGGGCTCGGCTAGGCTGCGGGCGATGGTCCGACCCGTCGTCTTCCTGATGCTCGCGAGCGCGTGCATCCAGGCTTGTGCCAGCTCCGCGCCGACGGGACCGGACGCCGTGCGCGACCACGCGACCACCGAGCCTCCCGCGGCGAGCGCCCTGGTCAGCACCGACACGAACGCAAGCACGAGCCCGAACGCGGGCACGAGCTCGAGCACCAGCTCGAGCTCGGGCGCGGTGCTCTCCGCGGATCGCGCCCCCGAAGCCGTGCCCGACGTGCGCCGCGATCTGTCCCTGCCCTTGGGCTGGGACACAGTCGCCCCCGTCGCGTTCGAGGAAGCGCTGGCGCGCTGGAATCCCGAGGGCGCCGTGGGCCGGCTCGACGGCGACACGCTGGCGCTGCTCGGGCGCGCGCTCGACGGCGACACGCCGCGCGCCCTGCGCGCCGTGCTGCTCCTGGCGCACAGCGCGGCCCCCGAGGCGCGCGATCCGCTCCTGGCGCGCCTCGAGCGTCACATCCGGCCCGCGGGCGACGACTTTCCGGCGGTCGACGTCGCTGCGGCGGCGGCCCTCGCACGCCGGCCCGGACTCGCGCGCGAAGAGGCCGAACCGGCGCGCGCGGCGAAGCTCGACGAGCTCGCGCGCGGGCGACGACCTCATCCGCTCCTCGTCGTGCGCGTGGAGTGCGCCGCGGCCAGCGTCGCGTTGGGCGGCCGGGGCGCGAGCGCGTTCCTCTTGGCCATCCTGCGCGAGGGCACGTCGGCCTTCGACCCGCGACCGAGTTGGGTGCGCGGCGGAACCGCGCTCGACGATCTCGCGTTCGCGCAGTGGCGCGCAGCGGAGGCGCTGGCCCGGGCCGCGGGCGTCGTGAACACCTACAGGCCCGAGCTGAGCGCCGTCGAACGCGCGCGCATCGCGGGCGAACTCGAGCGCGCTCTCGCGGCGCGGACCGCCACCCGAGGATCGTGAGCATGTCGTCGACCGTGAAGTTCTCGATCGCAGTGACCGTCCTCGTCCTCGGGCTCTTCGGCCTCTGGTTCGCGGGCCGTGCGCCAGATCCGGTCGCCCCGCGCTCCGTGCCGGCACCGCTCGCCGTGTCACCGCCGACCGCTCCGCCCGCTAGCGTGGAGCGCACGCCGGCCGAGGACGCGCGCTCGACTGACGCGCGCGCGACTGACGCGCGCTCGACTGACGCGCGCGCGATCGCCGCCGATCCCGCGCGCGCGGACAGGCCGCGCACTTCGGTTGCAATCGACTCGAATGGCTGGCGCCTGCTGGGCAGTGTGCGCGCGGCCGCCGACTCTGCTCCGGTGCCCGAAGCGCGGATCGATCTGTGGTTGCGTCACGCCGACGGCTCGACGTCGCCGCTCGCGCGCACGAGCTCGGCCGCGGACGGTGCGTTCGCGGCCGAGCTACAACCGATCGGCGCGCTCGATCCGTCGCAGCTCACCGGCGCGCGCGTCGCGGGGCGCGTCGAGGCCGCGAACTTCCAACCGTTCGAGGTCTCCGTCCCACTCGCAACCGCGGTGGAGAAGCGACTCGCGCTCGACGCGCGCCTCGTCGACGGCGCCGCCGTCCGCGGGCGCGCCGTCGACGCCGACGAGAAGCCCGTGCCGCGCGCGACCGCCGCGATCTCGATCGCGGACGGCCGTTCCGGACCGGGCGGATTGACGCTCGTCTCCGAGGCCGAGGCCGACAGCGACGGCTACTTCGCGCTGGGTTTTTCGGCCGAGCGCAAGCTATTCCTGAGCGTGCGCGCTGACGGCGTCGGAGTCCACGCGCGCGAGATCGAAGTCGAACCGCGTCGCGATCTCGACGTGGGCGACGTGGTGCTCAGGGGCGGGGATGCGCTCGCGGGCTTCGTGCGCCACCTCGACGGCACTCCGGTGGCCTTGCTCGAGCTGTGGGCGATCGAAGGCGAGACGGGGTTCAAGCCCGACGGACTCGAGATCGCCGTGCGCCGCGCGCGCGAAGTCGAGCGCGACGACGCCGGGCTCTCGTGGTCGCGTACGTACACGGATGCCGGCGGTCACTTCAGCTTCCGCGGACTGCGTCCCGACCACTTCATGCTCAAGTCGGCCGACGCCACGATCGTGGTCGAGCCGCGGCAGGGTCGGTGGCAACCGGGCCAGACGAACGTGGAGCTGCAAGTGCACACTCCGCTCCTTCTCGTGCGCGTCGTCGACGAAGCCGGCGCGCCGGTGTCGGGCGCGTTGGTCGAGGTGACCGAACTCGGCGTCGAAGCCGACGGGACCTACACGCCCGGCGGCACGCGGCGCGCGGTCGCGCGCGGGTCGGACGCGGCGGCGTCGTTCAGCGCCGATCCCGAGACTCCGATGGCCGTGCGCGCGCGCTTGCGCGGCCGGGTGTCGCCCGAGAAGGTCGTTTTCTTCGGCCAAGGCACGCAGCATCTCACGGAGACGCTGATCCTCGCTCCGCGCGCGAAATCCGGCTCGCTGCGTCTCTCGGTGGCCGGGACACCCGCGGAGAAGGTCGCCTTGCGCGTCGCGCTGGCTTCGCCCGCGACGGGACAGCGCGACGAGGACCTCGGCGTGCTCGAAGCCGATGCACAGGGCGTCGTCGCCGGGGTGCCAGCGGGCGAGCACCAACTCGTGGTCGACTTCGCCGGGGAAGCGGGCGCGTGGTTCTTCCCCTGGACCTCGCGCACGCCCGCGCGCGTCGCGCCCGACGCCGAGACGGCGGTCGTCATCGAACCCGTCGTGGGTTCGCGCCTCGCCGTCCGGTGCGAGTTGGTCGGTCCCCCGCCGAAGGGTTTCGAAGACCGCGCGTCGTCCACGAACGAGCGCGAGCGATTCGGCGCGCGACTCGTGCTCGCGCCGGCGGGAGGCGGACCGGAGCGCACGCTCGATCTCCGGCTGGGCGAGTCCGACGTCTACTTGATCCTTCCCGGCGAGAGCGCGGAAGCGCGCGACCTCCTGACGCCGGGAGACTGGATCGTGCGCGTCGAGGGCGCGAGCTGGATGTCGACGGAGACTCCGATCCGCCTCGTCGCCGGACGCCGGATGGCGGCCACCGTCGAAGTGCGCGGGCGCTGAGGGTCCGCGCTGCGCGCTGTTTCTCGCGCGTGACCTCGACATCCCGGCGATCCGCGGCGCGATCCGCCGCGTGCACGGCGGATCGCTCGACGGACGCGCTTCAGCCAGCGATCGCCGGCTCTTCGGCGTAGTCGACCTCGTACGGCGGCATCGCGCCGCCCGGGCCCTGCAGGTAGTGCTCGAACCACTGGAGCATGCGCACGGCGTAGTCGAGGCGCGACGCGGCCTTGCGGTTCCCGTGACCTTCGCCCGGATACAGGACGAGCCGCACCGGCGCCTGGCTGCGCAACTTCATGTGGCGGTACATCGTGCGCGACTGACCCGGATCGACGCGCGGGTCGTCCTTGCCGTGCAGGATCAAGAGCGGCGTCTTCGACTGCGCCGCGTACGTGATCGGCGAGCGCTCGCGCGCGAACTCGAAGTCGTCCCACACGCGCTTCAAGGCGTGGACGTTGAACTCTTCCTCGGGGATGTCGGTCGTGCCGAACTTCGAGAACTTGTCCGAGATGCCGACGAACATCACGCCCGCGGCGAAGCGCTCGCTGTACTTCGTCGAGCACCACGCGGTCGCATAGCCGCCGTACGAGCCGCCGGTGATGCCGACGCGGGCTTTGTCCACGAGACCGATCTCGACCAGGTGGTCGACCGCGTCGACGAGGTCGTCGAACTCCTTGCCGGCCGCATCGCCTTGCGAGAGCTTCTGGAACGCGACGCCGCGCCCCGTGCTGCCGCGGTAGTTCGGGTAGAGCACCGCGAAACCGCGCGCGGCGGCGATCTGGCCCGGCCGGCTGTAGTTCGTCGACCAGCCGTTCGAATCGTGCGCTTCGGGACCGCCGTGCACCGAGAGGATCAGCGGATAGCGCTGGCCCGCGACCTCGTTCGCCGGACGCACGAGCACGCCTTCGAGCTCGAGCCCGTCGTGCGCCTTCCAGCGCACGACCTCCTGCTCGGCGAACGTCAGGCCCTCGAGTCCCTTGTTCGAGTGCGTGCGGCGCTTCGGGGCCGCGTCGCCGTGCTTCATCGTCCAGAGCTCCGGCGGGTGCATCGCCGTGTGGCCGACGAACGCGGCGGTCTGTCCGTCCTCCGAGACGGACGCGCCGGTCCAGATCGCGACGCCGGTCGGGATCAGCGTCTTGCGCTCGGCGACGGCGTTCGTCACCGAGACCTTCTCGTACGACGTTTCACAACCCTGCGCCGCGACGACGAGCGCGTGCCCGCTCGGCTGGAAGTCGAATCCGACGGCGGCGCCCTTCCAGTCCTTGCCGAGCGGCACGATCTCGACGAGCCCGCCGCGCTCCTCCGCCGCGTGCGCGACGAACGTCGTCGACGCCGGATCGTTGAGGTCGGACGCGGCGATCATCGCGACCCACTTCGCGTCGGGCGTCCAGCCGATCGTGCCCAACTTGCCCGGGTTCTCGATCCGGCGCAGGACGGTGCCGTCCTTGCTGTCGACGATGCGGACGCGCGTGCGCATGTACTCGTCGTCGACGAGCGGCGTCGGCGCGACGGAGAGCGCGAGCCGTGCATCGGCCGGGCTCCAGACGCACTGGTGGACGTGTCCGTCGATCGCGAGCTTGCGCGGCGCGGCCGCGCCTTCTTTCGTGGAAGCGATCCACACCTGCGCGCGGACGTTGTCCTCCTCGTAGACCTGCTGCTTGAAGCCCTTCTCCTCGCGCGCCTTGCGCTCCTTCGACTGCGGCTCGGATGCGACGAGCGCGACCTCGGAGCCGTCGGGCGAGAAGCTGAACGAGCCGATCGACGTCTCGAGCGACGCGAGCTTGCGCGACTCGCCGCCGTCGACGCGGATCGCCCACAGCGCGGTCTCCTTGTCGCCGTCGCGCTTCGCGAGGTACGCGATCGTCTTCGAATCCGGCATCCAGCCGATGCGTCCGACGTTCTCCTTGCCGGTGAGGAACGGACGCGAGACGCCGCTCGCGACGTCGAGCACGTGGAGCTCGGTCCAGGGCGTCCCGTCCTCGTCCTTCCACGCCGTGCGCGGCACGGCCAAGGTGTAGGCGACACGCGCGCCGTCGGGAGAGATCTCCGCAGTGCCTACCGAGCGCAGCGTCTCGACGTCCTGGGGTGTCCAGGACATCGAGGTCGACTCGACCTGGTCATCGGCGCGGGCCGCGCGGACGTCCGAGGACGAAGTAGCGCATCCGAAGACGGGCGCCAGAGCGGCGAGGAGGAGTACGAAGCGGGGGGTGGAACACAGCATCGTCAAAAGTTCTCCAGGGGCGCGAGAATCGTGCGCCGGGAGGTCGAGGATACCGAGGTCCGCCCTGCGCGCTTCGTTCGAACCCGATGTTCCGGTGCGATCAGAACTCTGCAGGTTCCGCGACCTCGAGTTGCGGACCTGGGCGCCCTCGACCTCATCCGGATCGTCGTCGTTCACGCATCCAACGCACGGGGAAAGTAGGATCGAGATCGGACGCCTCGGTGTGGCAGCTCTCGATGCCGCTGGTCTCCTTCCGAGCCGATCCGCCCACGTGAGGGCCCCGAGACGTCCGGTGCAGCCCCTCGGCTCCCGGCCCCTCGGCCGCGCAGGGCGTCCGGTCGCAGACAGACTGGCTGACGTTCGTGTCGCGACACACCTGGGTCACCAGGACGGTCCGCGCGCACGGATCAACGGACACTTGCATCTCGCTGATGAACTGGACGGCGTCGAATGTCTGCAGGAACCGCTGCGCGCAGATGAGTTCGAAGCGGAAGTACCGCATGGACTGCCCGAGCCCGTGCGCGCCAGGCGCTGCGGTCCATTCGTCGGTCACAGTCTCGGTCGATTCCTCGCCGTACTCGAATCCGCCGCCGCTCGTCAGCGGCGTACCCGAGCCTCCGCCGAACTGGAAGCTCACCTTCCACTTTGCAACCCGACCCTGCATCACGCTGCCTGGAGCCGCGAACAGGCGATCCGTCAGCACCTCCACCGACGTGAGAACGGTCGACGTGGAAGGCTGCGATCCTGCGCCTGCGGCGAGCAAGCAGGGCGCGATCAGGGCAGTGGTCGCGAGAGCTGACCAGAGACGATGCATGCGCGTATCCTCGATTCGGGGAAAGTCGAACGGGTCCGCATGAAGGTACCCCCCCCCGGCTCGCGTCCAGGCCTTGCTCAGTCAGCGACACGAGCGCGCGCGATGCTGCGCGACCAATTGTGGTTGGAGCTTCTTGGCGAAGCTTCGCGCGGCGCTCGCGTTCAGGACTCCACGTGCGAGTGACGGACCGGTATCGACGCCGATGTCGCCAGAGGCGCCGGCGTGATGCCGTAGTAGCTCTCGAGCTCGTCGGCGTCGTGCCCGTAGTCGTAGACGAGCTCTTCGCCCGCGGCGATGTCGCACAACGCGTAGAAGTCCATCGTGCGGTCGTCGAAGTTCGAGTCGAGCTCGACGTTCTCCGCGGGGGCGTGGTTGATCAAGCTGCCCATGCCGAGCACGACGCACAGCTCCTTCTCGTCGCTCCACTCGAACACGTAGCGACCGAGCAAGGTCTTGTTCATCAGGTCCGACTCGGCCGTCGGCACGACGATGACTGGATCGGCGAGGATGCGCGTCCCCTGCGCGATCGGGCGGACGGCGACGACGCAGCGACCCTTGACGGGATCGACGGTCACCGCGACGAGGTCGTGGGCTTCGTGGAGCGTGGTGGTGTTCATGCGTGGGCGCCGAATGCGTGCGAGCACGTTACGGCGGGCCACGCCCCGGTCAAGGACGAGGAATCGCTGGCATGGACGACCATCTGGCCGAGCCTCAGGGATAGATCCGGTGCATCATCCGCGGGAATGGGCTGGCCTCGCGCACGTGCTCGAGGCCGCAGATCCAGCCCACCGTGCGCTCGAGCCCGAGGCCGAAACCGCCGTGCGGCACCGAGCCGTAGCGGCGCAGGTCGAGGTACCAGGCGAACGCTTCCTCGGGCAGCTTGTGCTCGCGGATGCGGCCGAGCAGCACGTCGAGGTCCTCCTCGCGCTGCGACCCGCCGATGATCTCGCCCACGCCTTCGGGGCCGAGCACGTCGACGCACAGCGCTTTCGTCACGTCCGCCGGGTCGCGCTTCATGTAGAACGCCTTCACCTCGTGCGGATAGCGGTGGATCATCAACGGACGGTCGTACTGGTTGGACAGGATCGTCTCGTCGGGCGCGCCGAGGTCGTCGCCGTACACGTGCTGGCCGGGCGCGGCTTTCTCGAGGATCGCGTGCGCTTCGTCGTAGGTGAGGCGCGGGAACGGAGCCTGGATCGCTTCGAGCTTCGTAAGGTCGCGCTCGAGCACCGCGAGCTCGGGCCGGCGGCGTTCGAGCACGCTCTTCACCACGTAGCACAGCAGGTCCTCGGCGTTCTGCATGACGTCGTCGAGCGTCGCGAAAGCGATCTCCGGCTCGAGCATCCAGAACTCGGTCAGGTGGCGGCGGGTCTTCGATTTCTCGGCGCGGAACGTGGGTCCGAAGCAGTAGACCTTGCCGAACGCCATCGCGGTCGCCTCGGCGTAGAGCTGGCCCGATTGCGTGAGGTAGGCCTTCGCGTCGTCGAAGTAGTCGACCTCGAAGAGCGTGCTCGTCCCCTCGCACGCCGCGGGCGTGAAGATCGGCGAGTCGACGCACACGAAACCGCGCTCGTCGTAGAAGCGGCGGATCGCGGTGATCACCGCGTCGCGGATGCGCAGGATCGCCCACTGACGCTTGCTGCGCAGCCACAGATGGCGCTGCGACAAGAGGAAATCGGGCCCGTGCTCCTTGGGCGTGATCGGGAAGCCTTCGACTTTCTGCAGGACCTCGCCGCCGTTCACCGAGATCTCGAATCCGCCCGGTGCGCGCGGTTCGGCCTTGACGAGACCCGTCAGGATGAGGCTCGATTCCTGCCCCGCATGACCCAGCGCCTCGAACAGCTCGTCGGGCACGTCGGCCTTGAACGCGACGCACTGCACGTAGCCCGTGCCGTCGCGCATCTGCACGAAGTGGAGCTTCCCTTTCGAACTCTTGTTGTGGATCCAGCCGCGCAGCGTGACCTGCTGTCCGACGTAGTCACCGAGCTTCTCGATCGTCGCGATGGGAGTCATGGATTCGATTCAGGGGAACGCGGAGTAGGCCGGTTGGACTTCGACTGCGCCGACGAGGCCGCGCGCGACGCGCACGCGACCTTTGCACAGGGCGCCGTCGCGGCGTGCTTCGACGATGGCCGAACCCTCGGACGCGCCGAGCAGCGCCAAGTCCTCGGGGCTCGTCACGATCTGGATGCGCTCGTAGCCGAGCGCGAGCAGGCGCGCCAGGATGCGGTCGGTCACGAGGCTCGTCGCCGAGGCCGGCGTCGCGTTCAGCGCGAGCTCGCTGCCCGGATGTTCCGCCGCCTCGCGCGCACGGCTCTCGACGACGGACACGAGGCGGTCCTCGAGTCGCTTCAACTGGTCGCGCATGTCGAGCAGCGTGTGCTCGGTGCGGCGCAGGTCGATCGCGGCTTCGCGCTCGGCCAGCTTCTGCAGCGCCGCCTCGAGTCCCTGCAGACGATCGAGCGATCCCAAGCGTTTCTCCAAGCGTCGCACGCCGGAGAGCAGCACGATTTGCAGCGCCAGGATGCCGCCCGCGGCCGCCGCGGCGATCACGAATACCATCGTCTCGGGATCGCCGGGGGCAGACATGAACGCGCAGCGTAGCGGCCGGGGTGGCGAACCTTCAACGAGCGGCGCGCGAACGGCCGATGAAGGCGGGCCGTGAGCGCGTCCCCCACCGGATCACCGACTGGAACTCCGAGCGGATCCCAGGCCGCGAGCGGCGAGAAGAACCTCGGCCGTTCGCTGGCGATCGGAGCCGTCTTCGGGCTCGTCGTCCTGGGCGTCCTCGCCGCGTGGGCCGACGTGCGCGGCGTGGGCGCGGCGCTCCTGCGCTTCCCGATCCACGTCGCCGCGATCGCCTGCGCGCTCTCGTTCGCGAACTACGCGATCCGCTTCCTGCGCTGGCAGCTCTACCTGCGCGTCCTCGGCATCTCGATCCCGGCCGGCACGTCGTACCTGATCAGCCTGGCCGGACTCGCGTTCACGGTGTCGCCGGGCAAGCTCGGCGAGGCCTACAAATCGTGGCTCGTGAAAGAGGTCCACGGCGCGCCAGTCCACGTCACGGCGCCGATCGTACTGGCCGAGCGCTTCACCGATCTCCTGGCGTTCCTCGTGCTCATCGCGATCGGTGGACTGGGCACTTCGCGCGAGCACGCCTGGATCTTCTGGTCCGTGCTGGCCGGATGCGGAGCACTGCTCGCGTTCGCGGTGTCGGCGAACTTGCAGGAGCTCGCGCTCGGAATCGCGGCGAAGCTGCCGCTCGTCAAGAAGCTAGCGCCCAAGGCGCGCGCGTCCCTCCACACCATGCGCGCGCTGCTCGCGCCGCGCGAACTCGCACTGCCGACCTTGCTCGCGACCGCCGGCTGGGGGCTCGAGTGCGTCGGCTTCTGGCTCGTAGCGGACGCGTTCGTGCCCGGCGCGATCACGCTCTCGTACGCCGCGTACACGTTCGCGCTCAGCGCGGTCGCCGGCGCGGTGCTGATCCTCTTCCCCGGCGGGCTCGGGCCGACGGAGGCTTCGATGAGCGCGCTGCTCACGCCGCGTTACGTCGCCGCGGGTCTCACGACGGATGCCGCGCGCTCCTCGGCCGCATCGGCGACGCTCGTGATCCGCTTGTGCACGTTGTGGTTCGCGGTGCTCGTGGGCGCGATCGCCGCGCTGATTTTCCGCCGGCGATTCCGCAAGTCGAGCGCGCGAGACAAGGACCTCTGAGCGAGCTGCGCCCGACGCGCAGGGCGGCGCGTCGTGTGCCGCGATACTCAGCGCTGCGCGTTCAGCGCCGACGCGCGACCACCGCGATCTCGACGTGCGCTCCGGCGGGGAGACCGGCGGCCGCGACCACCGTTCGCGCCGGATACGGCTTCGGCATCCGCTCGGCGTAGACCGCGTTGAGCCGCTCGTACAGCGCCATGTCGGAGAGGAAGCAGGTCGCCTGCACGACGTCGGAGAGCGTGAGGTTCACGCGCGCGAGCTCGACCTCGACGGCGAAGATGGTCGTCGCGACCTCGTTCTCGAACTCGCCTTGCGTGTCGCCGATGCGGCCGGCGACGAAGACCAGATCGCCGGCCTCGACCAGCGCCGAATAGGGCCCGAGCGCGCCTTTCGCCTCGTGGTGCAGCGTCGGTGCGCGCTCGAGCGCGCGAACCTCGTGCGCAGCCGACGTGGAGCAGGCCGGGACGAGGACCAGGACGCCAAGGATCGCGCTCTTCATGTCCCGAGCATGCAGCAGCCCTTGCGCGCGCGTCAACGAGCGCGGATCCTCTGCTCGAGGTACGGCGCGCGCCCGGCGCTCCGACACGCTCGTTCACCGGCCGGTTCCACGCAATCCCATGTGCAACACAGCCATCTCGCGACTTGGACGCAGTGCACTCCGCGTCCTGACCACCGGCGCGCTCCTCGCGGCCGCCGCCGTCGCCGATCACAAGGATGCGCGTCTCGGCTTCAGCCTGCAGACGCCGCGCGAGTGGAATGCGATCCCACAGAAGGCCGACGAGGCCTGGCTCGTGGCGAACTACCAGTCGAACAAGGCCTTCTTCTTCACCGAGAAGGGCGGCTGGACCTCGGAGCACAAGCCCGACATGCAGGCGATCGCGTTCGTCAGCGAACAGGTCAAGGAACGCGCGAAGGTCGAGAAGAAGAAGGACAAGAAGGGCAACGACGTCCTCTACGTCGAGTTCGTGAGTCCCTACGAGGACTACAAGGACTACATGGCGCGCCGCTACACGGGCGGTGGCTGGTACGTAGACAAGGAGGAGCAGACGAAGGTCGGCGACGTCGAAGCGACGATCCTCGAGATCCGCGTCGACAAGCTCTCCTACACCGGCCCGAAGCGCATCGTGACCTGGATCTACCACCTGCCCGATCTCGACCTGGCCGTGCAGTTCGAGGTGCTGCAGGACTCGTGGCCCAAGATCCAGGCCGAGGTCACGCGCTGCCTCAAGTCGTTCAAGACGATCCCGCGTTCCGGAGAAGCACTCGTGCGCGAGGTCGCGACCGGCCGCAGGCTCTCGATCCTGGAGGCCGACGACCTGACGCCCGAAGAACGCAAGGGCTGGCGTCAGTCCGAGGAGCAGAGCTTCCACGAACGCGCGTCGAAGGGCCTGCCGACCGGCTGGAACTCGAAGAAGTTCGGCCGTTTCCTGCTCGTTTACTCGTGCGACGAGAAGTACGCGAAGAAGATCGCGGACCAAGCCGAGTGCGTGTGGGAGTGGCTCGACACCACCTTCCCATTCGTCGGCGAGAAGGAGTACGTCCGCGCGCCGGTGATCCGCGTCTGCAAGAACCAGGACGAGATGATGCAGTTCCAGAAGGCCGGCAACTGGAACTGGAACAACCTCGAGATCGTCACGTGTCAGGACTACGGCGGATCGACCTCGTGGGCGTTGGGCGCGGTGAACCGCGGCGTGCTCGACGTGTGGTTCGAGGACAAGGATCGCGACCTCTACTGGGCGATGCCGGCCTGGCTCTCGAACGGGCTCGGCGAAGTGCTCGCCCAGGCACGCGTGGACAAGGGCCGCATGGAGTTCCAGCGCGACGATTGGAACCGCGAACAGGTGCGCTCGATGGTCAAGGAAGGGCGCGCCAAGAAGCCGCGCGAGCTCATGATGCTCACCAACACGGAGATCATGTCCGGCACCGGCACGAACTTCTGGGACGTACACGGCCAGTCGCAGGCATTCGTGATGTTCCTGACAACCGGCCCGGCCGCGAAGAACGCCAAGACCAAGGGATTCCTCGCGGAATACGTGCAGAGCCTGAAGTCCGTGCAGCTCGAGGTGAAGGCCCAGAAGGAAGCCCAGGGCGGCAAGACGGACGCGAAGCCGAAGACCGAAGCGGAGGAAGAGAAGTACTTCCGCGAGAAGCAGCAGGGCTACAAGCAGGCCGAGACGGACGTCCTCGAGAAGTCGTTCCGGCGCGCGTTCGGCGCCTGGACCGACAAGGACTGGCAGCAGTTCGAGAACGTCTACTTCCAGACGATCGGTTGACTCGATGTTGACCCAACTCCTGCTCGCCGCCGCGGCGATGCTCGGCAGCGGCGATGTCCTGTGCCTCAAGGACGGGCGCGTCGTCGACGGCGTTCCGATCGAGCGCAAGGAGGGCGGCTTCGCGCTCACCTACGAGAACGGAATCGTGTTCGTCGCGAACGATCTGGTGCAGGACGCGGTGCTGGAGGCGGACGCTGCGCTCACACCCGCCGACGCCGAGTCGGTCGAGCAGAAGAAGAACGGGATGGTGACCTTCGAGGGCCGCTGGATCCCGGCCAAGAAGCGCGCCGAGATCGTCGCGAAGCGCATCGCCGAGCGCCGCGCTGCCGCCGCGGAGGCCAAGGCGCGCCTCGAATGGCGCAACCGCGCGATCGTCGAGACGAAGAACCTGCGCTTCGAACACCAGTTGCCCGAGCACCTGTTCGCCGAGTACCGCGAGCCGCTCGAGGCGTTTTTCGCGGCCTTCTCGAAGACCTGGAAGCTCGAGACGCCGAAAGACAAGGCCCGGCTGCCGGTCAACATCTACATCGACCGCAAGAACTTCTCGCAGGTCGGTGGGGTCGGCGGCGGCGTGCTGGCGTACTACCGCTTCGTGCGGCCGTACGACCTCAACGGCTACTACGACCGCCTCGATCCCGAGTACAGCAAGCACGTCCTCTTCCACGAGTTCGTGCACCACCTCCAGAAGCTCGTCGACCTCGACTTCGCCTATCCGCACTTCCCGAACGAGTCCGTCGCGGAGTACTACGGCGCGAGCCGCTACGACCCGGTCACGAAGAAGTTCACGACCGGACTCCTCCAAGAAGGCCGACTGTGGGAGATCCACTCGGACATCGCCGCGGGCGAGTTCATGTCGCTCGAGCGCCTGATCAACGCCGAGCGCGGCGAGCCGACCGCGTACGCCCACTACACGTGGGGTTGGTCGCTCGTCCACTACCTGATGAGCGATGCGAAGCTGCGGCCCAAGTTCGAGTCGTTCTTCCTGGCGCTCTCGAAGGGCAAGGGCATCCGCCGCGAGGAGATGGGCATCGACAATCTCCGCACGTGCAAGCAGGACGAAGTGTGGCGCGTCTTCCGCGAGGAACTGGGTCTCGAGGACGGCGAGGCCGTGCGCAAACTCGAGGTGGCTTGGCACGACCACGTGGCCGAACTCATCGCGAAGAACACGAGTGTCTCGGGCAAGGCCAAGGCTGGTTACGCCGCGCTCGAGGGCGATCCGAGACGCCCCTTGCGCGCAAAACGCTTCTTCACGGAAGCGATCGCCGAGGGCTCGAAGAGCCCGCGCGTGTTCATCGAGCTCGCGCAACTCCTGATCGCGGACGGCAAGGTCGGCGACGGCCTGGAGCTGCTCGACAAGGCGATCGCCCTCGATCCGCTCAACGGCGCGTTCTACGGCCGCAAGGGGCGCGCGCTCCAAGACTCCGGGAACGAGACCGAAGGCGCGCGACTCCGGAAGCTCGCCCAGGAGATCGGCGGCGACGACCCCTGGGTGCTGATCGAATTCACCGACGAGGGCGACGTGAAGGTGGGCGGCGACAACTCCGAGCGGCCGCGCTCGAGCGGTGCGGCGAACGGCTGCACGGGTTCTTCATGCGCGCCGCGCGAGCAGGGCGCCGAGCGCTAGCAGCGCGGCGAGCGCGCCCAGGATCCACGTCGCGTTCAGGGCGTCGCCGCGCGCCGGATCCGTCGGAGGTTCCGCCGCCGCTGCCCCCGCCGCGACGCGTTCGTCCAGCGGCACGACGCCGCGCGGAGAAGTGACGCACGCGTCGAAGAGGCGCGCCCAGGAGACCGCGAAGGCCGCCGGGTCGTCCGGCTCGCCGGGCGACCACCCGACCACGACGAGCCCCGGCGCGGAGGCGACGAGCGCCTCGCCGTCCGCGGAGATCCAGGGCTCGAGCAGGCCGGCGGACTCCAACTCCGCAGTGCGGGCGCCGCCCAGCGCTCGACCACTCGCGCGCCAGCCGTCGCGCCCAGCGACGAACTCTGGGCCCGCCGCGTTCCCGACGCGCACGCGGAGAACGATGTCGAGCTGGGCATCGAGGCCAGGCGGCGCGAGCTCCAGCCCACGCGCCGAGATCCAGGCGTCGAGCACGCGCTCGATCGGTTCGCGCGGCGGATCGAGGCTCGCGCCCGCGACCTCGATGAACCGACGCGGCGCCGCGCCGACTCGGCGCACGAGCTGTGCGCCGTCCCAGTCGATGCGATCCGCACCGACGACCGCGACCGGCCCGGGTACCGCCGCGCCGCCCGAGGCCGAAAAACCAGCGAAGCGCGGCCGATTCGCTGGGATCGCGTCGGTGATCCACAGCGCGCCAGGTACGTCCCACGCCGCGAACGAAGTCGGCCGCGCGATCCCGTCGGGCGGCCAGGCTCGCGCCGCCCTGTCGAAGCTCTCGACGCGGAACGCCGGCGCGATCCAGCGCAGCTCGGCGCCCTGTCGCTCGGCGAGTTGCAGCGCGGAGTCGATCGCGCGCGCGCCGCGCGTGACGTCGCCGTCGACGAGCGACATCGAGGCACTCGTGTCGAGCACGCACGTCCACTGCACGCGGCTTGCGTTCCCACGCGGCCCGGCGATCGCCATCGCGGCGCACACGAGAGCGAGCAACGCGAGGACGAGTGCCACGGACGCGCGCGTCGGCAGACGCGGTCTCGAGGCCGCGCCGCGCGCCTCGCTCGCGCGCCACACTTCGAGATCGCTGGTCGCGACGACATGTCGAGCGCGGTGGCGGAGCGCGAGGAGGATCAGGACGACGGGCACGGCGAGGAGCGCGAGCGCCCACGGCCGTTCCCACCACGAAGCCCAGAGCTCCGTGCTCACGCGCCGAGGAGCCGCGCGCAGGCGGACTCGAACGCCTCGTCGGAACTCGCGCGCACGAGCTGCGCGCCGCGCCGCGCCAACGCGCTGCGCAATGCTTCGCGGCGTGCCTCGAGCGCGCGC
>Ga0105049_10002509_pt1 | contig 21801 bp, 16 predicted proteins | sample MAT06_FD_78087 | JGI IMG/M metagenome (GOLD analysis project Ga0105049, IMG submission 78087) | Freshwater microbial communities from Lake Fryxell liftoff mats and glacier meltwater in Antarctica - MAT-06 | ecosystem: Environmental > Aquatic > Freshwater > Ice > Liftoff microbial mat | place...
CGTTTGGAATCGCCCGCATCGCGAGCGATCTTCAGTGCCGCAGGCAGTTCGTTAAGAACAGCCTGCGGTTCGGCGAGTGCGCGCACTTCCAACGGGTCGCGGATCACTTCGGCCTGCACCCAAACGCACAAACAGCTCAACAATCCGAAGGTGATGCAGCGCAAAGTGCTGGGGTAACCGTTGTGTGCCGGATTGCCTTGCACGCGAGCCTTAGGCCGCCAGCTCGCGATAGTCTTCGGGCGTGGGGCAAGTGCACATCAGGTTGCGATCGCCGTAAACGTTATCGACGCGCCCGACCGGGCACCAGTACTTATCGAGACGTGCCGTACCGGCTGGGAATACCGCATGTTCGCGAGAGTACACGCGAGTCCAATTCGCATCGACCAAGTCGTGCACGGTGTGCGGCGCGTGGCGCAACGCGCTGTCTTCAATTTTGAGCGCGCCCGATTCAACTTTTGCGATTTCCTGGCGGATGGCAATCATTGCGTCGCAAAAGCGATCGATTTCAACCAGCGCTTCAGATTCGGTCGGCTCGATCATCAACGTACCGCTCACTGGAAAGCTCATGGTGGGCGCATGAAAGCCATAGTCAATTAGGCGCTTGGCGATGTCATCGACGCTCACGCCGCAAGTGTCTTTGAGTGCACGCGGATCAATGATGCACTCGTGCGCGACGCGGCCTTTGTGGTTTTGATACAGCACCGGAAAATGCGCGTGCAGGCGGCGCGCGATGTAGTTGGCCGACAGAATGGCAATCTCTGTGGCGTACTTCAAGCCGTCGCCGCCCATCATCAAAATGTACGCGTAGCTGATCGGCAAGATCGACGCCGAGCCATAGGGCGCCGCGCAAACCGGGCCGACCAGCGCCTGGCCGCCGTCGAGCATGTCGTGGCCCGGCAAGAATGGTGCAAGGTGTGCTTTCACCCCGATGGGGCCCATGCCCGGACCGCCGCCGCCATGTGGAATGCAAAAGGTCTTGTGCAAGTTCAGATGCGACACATCGGCACCAAATTGGCCCGGTTGCGACAAACCCACTTGCGCATTCATGTTCGCGCCGTCCATGTACACCTGGCCGCCATGCAGGTGGGTCACGTTGCAAATTTCGCGGATGTGTTCCTCGAAAACGCCGTGTGTCGACGGGTAGGTGACCATCAGCGCGGCCAAAGTCGCAGTGTATTTCTCAGCTTTGCTGGTGAGGTCGGCTAAGTCCACGTTGCCTTCCTCGTCGCAGTTGACCACGACCACATCCATGCCGACCATTTGCGCAGACGCCGGATTGGTGCCGTGTGCGGAGGACGGAATCAAGCACACGGTGCGCTGTGTGTCGCCGCGCGAGAGGTGGTAGCCGCGAATGGCTAGCAGCCCGGCGTACTCGCCCTGCGCGCCAGAATTTGGCTGCAGGCTGACCGCGTCATAGCCGGTGATTTCAACCAGCCAGCGCTTGAGGTCGTCAAACAATTCCAGATAGCCTGCGGTTTGCTCTTGCGGCGCAAACGGATGTAGCGCGCCAAATTCCGGCCAGGTGACCGGCACCATTTCGCTGGTCGCGTTGAGTTTCATCGTGCATGAACCGAGCGGAATCATCGCGCGGTCGAGTGCTAAATCGCGATCGGAGAGCTTGCGCAAATAGCGCAATAGCTCGGTTTCAGAGCGATAGCGGCTGAAGATCGGGTGCTTGAGACAGGCGCCTTTGCGGGTCAGCTGCGCTGGCAACCGGCCGTCGCTGGCGAAGTCCGCGTAGGTCAACTCGCCGCCAAAAGCGCGCCAAATGGCCTCGACCGTGGCAGCGGTGGTGGTTTCGTCCAGCGCGATGCCTAAGCGCGTCGGGCTCACCATGCGCAGATTCAAACGTGCAGCCTGTGCTCGCGAGACGATCAGGTCGCGCTGCTCGCCCACATCAACGGTGATCGCGTCAAAGTACGCGGTTTGCAGCGGCGCGAAGCCTAGTTTTTGTAGACCAGCCGCCAGCGTTGCCGTGCGCGCGAGTACATCGTGGGCGATCGCGCTCAAGCCTTCTGGGCCGTGGTACACCGCGAACATTGAGGCCATCACTGCGAGCAACACTTGCGCCGTGCAAATGTTTGACGTGGCTTTTTCGCGGCGAATGTGTTGCTCGCGCGTTTGCAAGCTCAGGCGGTAGGCAGGCTGACCGCGTGAATCCACCGACACGCCAATCAAGCGTCCCGGAATGGCGCGCTTGATTGCGTCCCGCACCGCCATATAGGCCGCGTGTGGGCCGCCAAAACCCATCGGCACGCCAAAGCGCTGGGTCGATCCAATCGCGATATCGGCACCCAATTCGCCGGGCGGTGTGAGTATCGTCAGCGCGAGCGGATCAGCGGCCATCACCGCAATCCCACCGGCTGCTTTGACACGCGCGATCGCCGCGCGAAAATCACGCACCTCGCCGTAGGTGCCCGGATATTGAAACAAGGCGCCAAACACCTGCGATGCGTCCAGATCGGTGTCGGGATTGCCGATGATCAGCGCCCAACCCAGCGGCTCAGCGCGCGTTTTCAATAGCGCGATCGACTGCGGATGGCAGTCGGCGTCGACGAAAAACTTAAGCGCCTTGGACTTCGCAGTGCGTTGCGCCACCGCCATCGCCTCGGCAGCGGCCGTGGCTTCATCGAGCAGCGAGGCATTCGCGACATCCAAGCCGGTGAGTTCGCAAACCATCGTTTGAAAATTCAGCAGCGCTTCCAAGCGCCCTTGCGAAATTTCAGGTTGATACGGCGTGTAGGCCGTGTACCACGCGGGGTTTTCCAGGATGTTGCGCTGGATCACCCCAGGCGTGTGAGTGCCGTGGTAACCCTGGCCAATCAGCGAGGTGAACACCTCATTGCGCGATGCCAGCTCGCGCAGGCGGGCCAGCGCATCTACTTCTGACAGCGCTGCGCCCATGCTGGACAGCGCCGTCGTTTGGCGAATCGAAGCCGGCAGCGTTTCGCTGATCAGCTGCTCGAGGGAGTCCGCGCCAATGGCGCTCAGCATGCGCCGTACGTCATTCGGCGACGGCCCAATATGACGGGCGGCGAAGGTGCGGGCGAGGTGGGGTTGCGGCAGGTGTTTGATCGCGTTCATCGGGACTTTGGCCTCAAAAAAGGGAGCAGCACACAACATTGCTGGACAACATGTCCAACAAAGCGATGCCCCATCTGTCTTGGTGCCTGAGAGCGTTATCCCTTCGGCGGGCGGCGCCGATAGGCGCTTACCTCTTTCCAGATCAAAATTCTAAAGCCTAAGCGGTCTTTTTTGCCTGAGAGTTTCCGGGGCGGTTGCTCCTTCGGCGCCGGGCTCAAAGTCCCGGTCTCTCCCGCATTGGGCAGGGCGGAGCATAGCTAAAGTCACTGCGAAACGGGTGTGATTTGCAGCACGGGGTCGGTTTATCCATCGAACATCCGTTTCGAGGATTCGAGAGCTACGCTGTTTTCTCATTGATGACGATAACTTTCGGGCATGGCAATACTGCCTCTGGGTATTTCTGGACGGTCCAGTGCTGGCGCATCCTCGGGGTCTATCGATTTGAAAGCGGTCGCGACACGCGCTATTTCCTGAGTTGAGCACGCCTTGGCGACCCGCTCTTAACCCGCTGTTAACCGTCAAGGAGGCTTCATAGGGGCTCTTCAAGCGCCACTTACACCTACACCGGATAAAAGTAATCGGCGCTTCGCGCGCTGCAGGTTCTTCGTTTTTGAATGAGTCCTTTGCATGAAAACCATCCTTTTATTAACGCTGTTGAGTGCCATGTCGTTTGGCGCCGTTGGTGCTGAAAAGATCACCTTGCTCAATGTGTCCTACGACCCGACGCGCGAGCTTTTTGAAGACGTCAATCGCGCTTTCGCTGAAGATTGGCGGGCTAAAACCGGCCAGATTGTTGACATCGAGCAGTCACACGGCGGGTCGGGCAAACAGTCGCGTTCGGTGATTGATGGGCTTGAAGCCGATGTGGTGACGCTGGCGTTGGCCTATGACATCGACGCAATCGCTGAAAAGGCAACTGCGCTGCCAGCGAACTGGCAACAAAGTTTGCCGAACAACTCCTGCCCGTATACGTCCACGATTGTGTTTCTGGTGCGCCAGGGCAATCCCAAAGCCATCCGCGATTGGGGCGATTTGGGCAAGCCCAATATTGAGGTGATCACCCCTAATCCGAAAACCTCCGGCGGCGCACGCTGGAACTACCTGGCGGCATGGGCGTGGGCCAAGAACCAGCCAAACGGCAGCGATGCGAGTGCAGAAGCTTTTGTCAAAGCGCTTTACGCAAAGGTGCCGATGCTCGATTCAGGCGCACGCGGCTCAACCACCACGTTTGCCCAGCGCGGGATTGGTGATGTGTTGCTCACCTGGGAAAATGAGGCGTACCTGGCGCAAGCGCAGTTCACCGATGACGCCCTTGAGATCGTGCGGCCCACGATCAGCATGTTGACTGAGCCGCCGGTGGCGCTCATCGAGCGCGTCGCGTCGCGTCGCGGCACCCGCAAAATTGCCGAGGCGTACTTGCGCTTTTTGTATACCCCACGCGCGCAAACATTGATCGCCAAACACCATTTTCGCCCGCAAAGCACTGAGGTTTTGAAGGATCACGCGGCGCATTTTCCGTCCATGCGCATGCTCAGCATCGACGCTGAGTTTGGCGGCTGGAAAAAGGCCCAGGCCGACCATTTTGCCGAGGGCGGCAGCTTCGATCGAATTTACCTAGTACGCTAAAACGCAATCCCGCCCCGCCATGAGCGCCGTTTTGTCGATCTCTGCAGTGCAATTAAGCGCGCCCTCGCGGCGCCAACGCGACGTTTTGCCGGGGCTTACCTTGACCCTCGGCTGGACGCTGTTTTGGCTCGCGCTGATTGTGCTACTGCCGCTCGGCGCGCTGTTTGGTAAGGCCGCCACGTTGGGTTTCGATGGGCTGTATGACGCCCTCAGCGCACCGCGCGTGCGCGCTGCATTGGCTCTGAGCTTTTCAAGCGCGCTGATTGCTGCCGGGGTTTGCGCGGTGTTTGGGCTGCTGATCGCGTGGGTGCTGAAGCGCTATCGCTTTCCTGGCCGCGGCCTGCTGGATGCGTTAGTGGACCTGCCCATTGCGTTACCCACCGCGGTTGCTGGCATCGCGCTGACCGCGCTGTATGCGCCGAAAGGCTGGCTCGGCGCGCCGCTGCTGGAGTACGGCATCAAAGTGGCTTACACGCCGCTTGGCATCGTGGTCGCGCTGATCTTTGTTGGTCTGCCGTTTGTGGTGCGCACGTTACAGCCGGTATTGGAGGAGCTCGAACGCGAGCAGGAAGAGGCCGCCGCCACGCTTGGTGCCGGGCCGTTGCGAATCTTCATCAAGGTGACTTTGCCCGCCCTATTGCCGGCTTGGCTGACGGGCACCACGCTCGCCTTCGCCAGAGCGGTTGGCGAATATGGCTCGGTGATTTTTATCGCCGGCAATATTCCGATGGTCTCGGAAATCGCACCGCTGCTGATCGTGAGCAAGCTTGAGCAATTCGACTATGCAGGCGCGACTGCAATCGCTTGCGCGATGCTGACGGTGTCATTTTTGCTGCTGCTCCCGCTGAATTGGCTGCAAGGGCGTCTCGTGCGCCCGGTGCACTGATGCGCGCGCACCAGCTCCAGCACAAGCTCGGCAAATGGCTGCTGATTTCGATCGCGGTGCTGTTTTTAGGCTGTTTTTTACTGCTGCCGCTGGTACTGGTTTTGGTCAGCGCGCTGTCAAAAGGGCTTGACGTGTATTGGGCCGCGCTGAGCGAGCCCGACGCGCTGAGCGCGCTCCAACTTACCTTGTTAGTTGCTGCGATTTCGGTCCCGTTGAACCTGGTTTTTGGTGTGGCCGCTTCGTGGGCAATCGCCAAGTTTCAGTTTCGGGGGCGCAGCTTACTGATCACCCTGATTGACCTGCCGTTCGCGGTATCGCCGGTGATTTCAGGCTTGGTATTCGTGCTGTTATTCGGCGCCCAGGGCCTCTTTGGGCCGTGGTTGGCCGAGCACGATGTGCGCATTTTGTTCGCGCTGCCGGGGATTGTGCTGGCCACGGTGTTTGTCACGTTCCCCTTTGTAGCGCGTGAGCTGATCCCCTTGATGCAGGCGCAAGGCCGCGATGACGAAGAAGCTGCGCTGTCGCTCGGCGCGAGCGGCTGGCAAACCTTTCGACGGGTGACGCTGCCCAACATTAAATGGGGCCTGATGTACGGTGTGCTGCTGTGCAACGCTCGCGCGATGGGCGAATTCGGCGCGGTGTCGGTGGTCTCTGGGCACATTCGCGGGCGCACCAACACGCTGCCGCTGCACGTTGAAATTCTCTATAACGAGTACCAGTTTGTCGCCGCATTTGCCGTCGCCTCGGTGCTCGCGCTGCTGGCCTTGCTCACTTTAATCTTAAAACGCATCGTCGAGACGCGCGTCGCGCACTCGCTCAATCGAGGAGCCCACGCATGAGCATTGATGTGCGCAATTTGAGCAAGCGTTTTGGCCGCACGCAGGCGCTGCAACCGCTTGATTTGCACGTTGCAAGCGGCGAGCTGCTGGCGCTGCTCGGGCCGTCGGGCTGCGGTAAAACCACACTGCTGCGCTCAATTGCGGGCTTGGTGGCACCCGATACGGGCCAAATTCATCTGCATGGCGTTGACGTCAGCGACATGCCGGTGCAAGCCCGCGGCGTTGGCTTTGTGTTTCAGCATTACGCGCTTTTTCGGCATATGAGCGTGTTTGAAAACGTCGCCTTCGGCCTGCGTTCGCGGCCGCGAGCAACGCGGCCTAACAAGACCGAGCTCGGCGATCGGGTCAATGCGGTGTTGAAAACCGTGCGCCTGGATGCATTTCAGCAGCGCTATCCCGAACAGCTCTCCGGCGGCCAACGCCAACGCGTCGCGCTGGCCCGCGCGCTGGTGATCGAGCCGCGCGTGCTGCTGCTTGATGAGCCGTTTGGCGCGCTCGATGCGCAAGTGCGTCGCGAGCTCCGACGCTGGCTGCGCCAGCTGCATGACGAGCTTAAGATCACCACGGTGTTTGTCACCCACGACCAAGAGGAAGCGCTCGATTTAGCCGACCGCGTGGTGCTGCTCAATCAGGGCGCGGTTGTGCAAAGTGGCAGCAGCGATCAGCTGTACATGGCCCCCGCAAGTGCGTTTGTCTGCGATTTTTTGGGCGAGACCAATCATTTGCAAGGTGAGCTGCGCGCGGGCCAGATCCACATCGACCGCGCGCGCTGGCCGTGGCCCAACCAAGCCCATCTCGCCGACGGCCGTGTGGATGTGTGCGTGCGCCCGCATGATTTTCGCGTGGTGGGGGCGGACTCAGCCAACGCACTACAAGTCACCGTACAAGCTGTCCGTAACCTAGGCGGCCGCGCGCGCATCGATGCGATTTCCGCATCCGCCGGACCGATCAATATTGACCTCCCGATCGAGCAATTCAGCGATTTGAGTGTGCAACCCGGCGCAGCGCTGTACCTAACTCCAGCCCGCCTAAACGTATTCGCCGTGTAATTTTAGCTGCCTTATACCTAAGCGCTGTGCTGCACTAAAAGCTTGCTTAGGCGATCGCTCCACGCCTCGGTGCTCATCGAGCCGCGCAGACGATCGGCGTACAGCGGAAATGCCAGCGGTGTGAGGCGCTCGGTGAGCATGATTTTGAACGTCTGGGTTTGCAGGCGTTCCAGCGTGCGCTCAAGTTCAGGTTCATCGAGGGTGCGCTCAAGCACCTCGCTCAGCGCGAGTTCGAGCAGCACGTGGCCGGGGTCGTGGGCGAGCAGTGTGTCAAACAGCAGGCCCGCCGATGCTTGCAACTGTCGCGTTGATTTACGCGCGCCCGGGCGGCCTTCGATGACCAGCCCCGACACGCGCGCGATCTCGCGAAACTGGCGACGCGCAAGTTCGCTTGCGTTCACCGAGGCGAGCAGATCGCTGCGCAGATTGTGCGGCGTTAACAGCGCTCTGAAGGCGGGCTCATCGAGCGCAAGCGGGTGGCGCGCGAGCAGTTCGAAACCGTAGTCGTTGACCGAAAAGCTAAAGGTATTGGCGCGCGCGGCACTCAAGCGATAGGCGAGCAGCGCAGCCATGCCTTCGTGCACGCGGCGCCCGGCGAACGGAAAGCAAAACCAGTGTTGGCCTTCGCGGGTCACCGTGCGCTCGATCAGCAGCTCATCCAGCGCGGGCAAGCATGAACGCGCCTGCTGCAAGGCGAGCAGCGGTTTAAGCGCCTCAAGCTCGCGCTCGGGGCCAACCGGTGAGGCCAACAGCGCCCGCATCCAAGCAGCCAGTTCGGTGGACAGCGGCAGGTTGCCACCCGCCCAGCGCGGCACATTCGCAGCGCGCTTTGGGCTTAGGCGCACATAGGCGGTGAGCTCGCGCACACGCTGTAACTCGAGCGTTTTGCCGGCAAACACAAAGCGATCGCCGGGCTTGAGGCGCGCGATAAAGCCTTCTTCGATGTTGCCAAGCGCTGCGCCGCGCAGCATCTGCACGCGCATCTGCCCGTCTGAGGAGATGGTGCCGATGCTCAGCCGGTGCAGCAGGGCGATGCGGCGACTTAAGACTTGATAGCTGCCCTCGTGCAGCGTCACTTTTTGATAGTCCGGATAGTGCGCCAGCACTTCGCCGCCCTGGCTGATCAAGCGGATGACGCGCTCAAAATCAGCGTACTGCAAGGCCGCAAACGCATGCGTGCTGCGCACTTCGCTAAACACTGCAGCGGCATTGAATCCGCCGCCCAACGCCAGCGTCACCAGATGCTGCGCGAGCACGTCGAGCGATAGCGTAAGCGGCACCCGCGCCTCGATCGCGCGCGCAGCAATGGCGCGACGCGCGGCAACAATCTCGAGCAGTTCAAACGAGTTGGTCGGCACAAACCACAGCCGTGAGACCGCATCGGGCCGATGCCCGCCACGACCGGCGCGCTGCATCAGGCGCGCGATTCCCTTTGGCGAGCCCACTTGGATAACCTGCTCGACCTCGCTGAAATCGACGCCTAAATCGAGGCTGGAGGTTGCCACCACGCAGCGCCAACGGCCATCGCGCAAGCCTGCTTCTACCTGATCGCGATGCGCACGATCAAGTGATCCGTGGTGCAGCGCGATGTGCTCGTCGATGTCTGGCGCACACGCAACCAGGGCTTGATTCCACAGCTCCGCCTGCGAGCGGGTGTTGGTGAACAGCAGCGTCGAGGGCGCTTGGCGAATCTGCGTAAGCACCGCTTGGAGCTGTTTGAGACCTAGGTGTCCGGACCACGGCAGCGGCTCGAGCGCTTTAGGGATCAGCGATTCAATCTTGACCCGTTTGTGATCCGGCGCGTGCACGATGCGCCCGCGGTGCTGCGGGCCGAGTAAGGTGGCGAGCGCCTGCTGGAGATTGCCGATCGTGGCTGAGAGTCCCCACACGCTGATCAATGGGTTGAGCTGGCGCAAACGGGCCAAACAAAGTTCCATTTGCACGCCGCGTTTGGAGCCCAGCAGCTCGTGCCATTCATCGACAATTACCCAGCGCGCGCTGCGCAATTGCGCTTGCACATCCGCGTAGGTGAGCAGCAAAGACAGGCTTTCTGGCGTGGTTATCAGCGTGTGCGGCAGACGTTTTTTGAGCCGCGCGCGCTCGGCGCTGCTCGAATCGCCGGTGCGTTTGGCGATTGCAATCGACAAGCCCAGTTCGCGCGCCGGGCGCTCAAGGCTTTTAAGCGTATCGGCGGCCAGCGCGCGCATCGGCGTGATCCATAGCAGCTGCAGGCCTGAACTCGGTTTTTTCAGCTCAAGATTTAGCGGTGCGCCCCAGGCAGCCAGCGTTTTTCCCGCTCCGGTAGGTGCGTGGAGCAAGCCCGATTCGCCGCGCTGCATCGCCGCCCACAGCTCGCGCTGAAACTTCGCCGGGCGCCAGCCGCGCGCGCTGAACCACTGCGCTAGGGTCACTGCGCGAGGGCCTTCAAATCCGCTAGGGTGTTGGCTTGCGCTACGGTTTTGTCAGTGCGCCAGCGCAAAATTCTGGGAAAGCGCACGGCAACGCCTGATTTGTGCCGGGTAGACGCATTGATCGCCTCAAAACCCAGTTCAAACACGTGGTAAGCGGTTACCGAGCGCACTGGGCCAAAGCGTTCGAGCGTGTTTTTGCGAATCCATTGATCGAGCTTGACGATCTCTTGATCAGTCAGGCCGGAGTACGCTTTTGCGACCGGCACCAAGCGCTCGGCGTCCCACAGGGCAAAGGTGTAATCGGTGTACAAATTGGCGCGTCGCCCGTGGCCTGCCTGCGCGTAAATCAACACCGCATCGATGGTCAGCGGCTCGAGTTTCCATTTCCACCAGTCGCCGCGCTTGCGGCCGGCTTGGTAGGGCGAACTGCGCCGCTTGAGGATCAAGCCTTCGACTCGGCGTGCGCGCGCGCCGTCGCGCAGCACTTGAAGTTCGCTCCAACTGCTTGATTTGACGATGCCGGATACGCCAATGGTCGCGGGAGCGTGCGCAAGAACCGTGGCCAAATGCGCGCGTCGTTGGTCGTAGCTCAAAGCGCGTAAATCAATCCCGTTGAGCTCCAGCAGGTCATAGGCCATACAGCGCAACGGCGTGGATTGGATCAGCTTTGCGCTGGGTTTCAGCTTGCCGATGCGCTTTTGCAGAAGCGCAAACGGGGCGGGCAGCGGTTCGTCCCACGCCAGAATTTCAGCGTCGAGGACGACGTCGTCTGGCAGCTTCAGCAGGGCGGCTTCAAGTTCCGGAAAGCGCCCGTCGAGACGCTCCTCGCCGCGTGACCACAGGGCAATCTCCCCTTGGCGTTTAATCAGCTGGGCGCGAATACCATCCCATTTCCACTCCGCCGCCCATTCGCTAGAATCGCCTAACGACTCAATCGGGTTCTCCAAAGGCGAGGCGAGAAAAAACGGATACGGTCGGCTGTGGTTGAGGCTTAGATCAAGCGCCGGATCCAGCAGCCGCGCAAACGCCTCAGCGGTCGGCGAAAAGCCACCCATCAGGCGATGGGCGATGGTGTCTGTGGGCAATCCCGCACATTCAGCCAGCGCGCGCACCGCGAGGCCTTGCGACACCCCGACGCGCAGCGCTCCGGTCAGCAGCTTGTTATAAGCAAAGCGCTGTGCGCGCCCAAGGCCGGCCCAGTGCGTTTGGATGCAAGCGCCGCGCGCCTGCGCGTCGAGCTTTTTGAGTGGATTGATGCGCTGCTCGACCCACACCGCGAGCCCCACATCCGGGCTTAAGTGTTCGGGTTCTGGATGCAACAGCGTGAGCGTCTCAGCGAGATCACCAACATGTGCGTAGCTGTCGTCAATCAGCCACGCTTGAAGAGAGCTCACCTGCCCGATCAGCGCGCGCAACTCTGTGCCGCTGGCAATTCGACTGAGTTTACCGCCGAGCAAAAAGTGCAGCGCCCAGGCGGCGTTCGCTGGACTGGCGGCGCGAAAATATTGGGTTAATCCTGCGATCTTGTCCAAAGTGCCGGTTGATTCGTCCAGCGCACGATACAGCTCAGCAAACTCGCGCATGCGCGTTGGGCACTTCTAGCCGATGAAGGCCTGGAATCATTCGCTGCGGGCTGTGGCGGTGGCGTGTGTTGGCGCGTCTCTGCAATCATCATCCACAAAAAAGCCCGCAACTGCGGGCTTTCTTAAGGTATGCGCGAAACTAAATCGCTAAGCGCTAACCAAGGTTTTACTTAAGCGCGACGACGCACGGCGACAAAGCCGAGCAGGCCCAGCACGAAGGCCAGCGTGCCGATGCCCCATGCGTTCAACGAGTTCACCGCAACTGCGGGTGTTTGAACCGGTGCTGCTCCGCAGGTGGTGATTGATGCTGGCTTACCAATAGCGGTCGGTGCTGCAACGCCTGACGATGCGCCGGTTGCGGTGTTGATCGAACCATAGCGGCTGGCGGTGACATTCGGGGTCACGAAGGTGTGCAAGTTGCCGTACAAGGTGCCATCGTTATTGTCGAAATCGATGCCCGAGCCGTCCACCAGGTTGCCGGTGTCAAAGCCGAGCGGACCGATGGTCGTTGATGCGCCCGTAGTGCGATTGACCGAGATCAGCTGGTCGTTGCTCGACTGCAACGCGAACATCTGGCCCTGGCAATTGATCGCCAAGTCGGTGATCAACTGGGTGGTGCTCATGACGCCAACCAATGTGGTCGCGCCGGTGGCCAAGTCAACCGTGCGCAGGTTCATCGCCTGTGGGGTCTGTACAAACTCAGCGGTGAAAGCCTGGCCTGAGACCGGGTCGGTCGCCATGCCGAGTACGATACCACCAGCGACAAGGCCGCTTAAGTTGCCGATTGTGGTCAATGCGCCAGTAGCACGATTGATGGTGACCAAGCGCGGCGGATTGCCAGCGCCAAAGCCCGCAATGCCAAACACCGTGGTGCCGGCTTGATTGGTATCAATGCCGACGATCAGGTTAGCGTTTGCAGCAACTGGGATCGCGCCGAGCACGGTGGCAGCGGGGAGATTGTTGTGCGGGTGGCTGAACATGCCGGGTGTCGCGAAGATGCCCGATCCGCCAACGGCGTACATCAAAGCCAAATCGCCAGGCGCATTCGGCAGGCGGCCGGTGTCAGGACCTGAGCAATTGCCGGTCGCCGAGAACGCGCCCGCATCGCTGCCGCCAGCGCATTTCAGCGATTGGCCGAACGACACGCTAGCGAATGAGCAAGCGGCTAAAGCAAGAAATAGTTTGGTTTTGCTGGTCATTAAAATTCCCTCAAAAATTGGTGAACGCGAAGTTACGCAGGTTGGTGGTTAAAAACAAGAATTTGCTGGTGCGCGGGGGCTTAAATCTTTGGAAACAGGTGCTCAACAGCGGCACGCTCTTCGCGCAGCTCTTTTTCGGTGGCTGTCATGCGCTCGCGCGAAAAGTCGTTGATCTCAAGGCCCTGCACGATGCTGTATTCGCCATTTGCGCAGGTGACCGGATAGCTATAGATCACGCCGGGCGCAATGCCGTAGCTGCCATCGGACGGAATCGCCATCGACACCCAGTCGCCAGCCGTGCTGCCCAGTGCCCAGGTGCGCATGTGATCGATCGCCGCCGACGCAGCCGAGGCTGCCGACGATTGCCCACGCGCTTTGATGATCGCCGCGCCGCGCTGTTGCACGGTCGGGATAAAGCTGCCAACCACCCACTCGCTATCGACCAGCGAACCTGCCGCCACGCCCGCGACTAGCGCGTGGTGGATATCCGGGTATTGGGTGGCGGAATGGTTGCCCCAAATGGTCAAGTGGGTGATGTCGGTGGTGTGCTTGGCGGTTTTTTCAGCCAGCTGCGAAAGCGCGCGGTTGTGATCAAGGCGCGTCATCGCGGTGAACTGCTTGGGGTTGATCGACGGCGCGTTTTGCTGCGCGATCAACGCATTGGTGTTGGCGGGATTGCCGACCACCAGCACCTTGATATCTCGAGAGGCATTGGCGTCGATCGCACGGCCTTGTACCGAGAAAATCGCCGCGTTGGCTTCAAGCAAGTCTTTGCGCTCCATGCCCGGGCCGCGCGGTCGAGCACCGACCAGCAGCGCGTAGTCGGCGTCTTTGAAGGCCACGTTTGCGTCGTCAGTGGCCACAACGCCTGCAAGCGTTGGAAACGCGCAATCGTTGAGCTCCATCACCACGCCCTGTAAAGCTGGGAGCGCGGGGGTGATTTCTAGCAGATGCAAAATAATCGGCTGATCCGGACCCAGCATGTCACCTGCTGCGACACGAAAAAGCAGCGCATAGCCAATCTGACCGGCCGCACCGGTAACCACAACTCGAACGGGCTTTTTCATGGTCTTAAGCTGCTCCAAAAAAGGGAGGCGGAGTTTAGCAGGGGCTAACGCTGCGGATGGCGCGTCGATTTGAGCTACTCGGACGGCGTTTCTTCGATTTGTTCCTCAAAGTTGGATAGCAGCTCACTGATGCTTGCGTTTTGTGCGTACTTTTGTTTAAGCGCAGCGAGCGCTTTATCGGTGCCAACGCAATGTTGGGTAATTTTTCCGATCACTTCATTTCTCCGCTCTAGCGCCGCTTCGTCGTCGCCTTCGACCGGCTCACCGCGAAAGTGGTCACAGATTTCCCGGCTATCGGTAAAGGTTTGCACGTCGGCAGGTAGAGTGAGTTCAGCCGCGCTAGCTGCACCATAAAGCAGCAGAAGGACAACAGCAGCGCTGGGTGTTTTCATTTGGGCAACCGAATGGCTTCGTTGACGCCGGAGCCTACAAGGATCAACGGCGCAGGGCTACAGCAGCGATTCGCCACCCAGCTCAGTTTTCAGTGCCGCGGCATAAATGCCGCGCTCGTTGAGATAGCGCACCAGTAAATCGCTGTTGCCATGCGTCGCAAGTACGCGCTTGGCGCCCGACTCGCAGACGGTTTGGATCAGCGCGGGCCAGTCAGCATGATCCGACAGCACAAAGCCGCGATCAAACCCACGCCTGCGCCGATTGCCGCGTACCGCCATCCACCCCGACGCAAAGCCAGTGGACACTTGACCAAGGCGCTTCATCCATGCGCCGCCAGCCGCCGCGGGCGGCGCTAGGATGAGAGAACTAGGTGCAGACTCCGCTAGCGGAAGGGTCGGCAGCATTTGCACGCCCGCGTGTCGATAGATATCGATCAGTTTGACCATCGCGCTATGCACGTAAACGGGATGGTTGGTAAATGCGCTCAGTTCGGCGAGCAGGCGCTGGGCTTTGCCTAGTGAATAGCAATACAGCACGCACGTTTTGCCTTGAGATTGTGAGTGCGTCCACCAGTCGTAAACCTCGCGGGCAATCACGTGGCCGGGTTGCCAGTGGTAGATTGGCACGGCGAATGTGGCTTCGGTAATCAGCGTGTCGCAGCGCACGACTTCAAACGGCGCGCAGCTTGGGTCGGCTGCGCGTTTAAAGTCGCCGGTCATTACCCAAACCTCGCCGTCGACTTCCACGCGCACCTGCGCTGAACCCAAAATGTGCCCGGCGGAGTGAAACGACACTTGTGCCCGGTTTAAGTGAAAGGGCTCGCCGTAGGCATGCAGTTGCAGCGCGATGTCAGCGCCTAGGCGCTCTCTTAAAATGCCTGCTGAGGAATGCGTCGCGTAGTACTGCGCGGCACCGGGGCGCGCGTGATCTGAGTGTCCGTGGGTGAGGACTGCGCGCGCTACGGGCCGCCACGGATCGATATAAAAATCACCCGCCGCGCAATACATGCCCTCGGCTTTGAGCTCGATGAGTTCAGGCACGGTTCTCGCCGAATTGCAGCTCGGCCAAGCGCGCGTAGAGCGCGTTTGATTCGAGTAGCTCCGCGTGGGTGCCGATTCCGACAATGCGCCCGTCGTTGAGCACCACGATTCGATCGGCCTTAAGCACCGTCGCCAGGCGGTGTGCAATCACCAGCGTCGTGCGCTTGGCGATCAGCCGCTCGAGCGCTGCCTGCACATGCGCTTCGGACTCCGAATCGAGTGCCGAAGTCGCCTCATCGAGCAGCAAAATCGGCGCATTCTTTAACATGGCTCGCGCGATGACCACGCGCTGCTGCTGGCCACCCGACAGGCGCACGCCGCGTTCGCCTAGATAGGTGTTGAACTGTTCGGGCAGCGCTTGCAGAAAATCGTAGGCGAGCGCATTGCGCGCGGCGTCGGTGACTTGCTCATCTGAGGCGTCGAGTTGGCCGTAGGCGATGTTTTCGCGCGCGCTCAAGCCAAAAATGATCGGATCTTGCGGAACAAAACCAATTGCTTCGCGCAGCGCGTCGAGCTTCAGTTCGGTGATCGGCACGCCGTCGATCGCAATGCTGCCGTGGGTTGCATCGTAAAAGCGCAGCAGCAGCGAAAACACCGTGGATTTGCCCGCGCCGCTCGGGCCGACCAGGGCGATGGTCTCCCCAGGTTTGATGGTCAGCGAAAAGTCTTTCAGCGCCGGGCTTTGCGGGCGCGCCGGGTAGAAAAAATCAACCCGATCAAACTGAATCTCACCGCGCACGGGCGTGTTTAAGGTCTTGGCGTCTGCTTGCTCAACCACGGAGCTGTCGGTCTGCAGAAGTTCGCTTAAGCGCTCCATCGCGCCGGCTGCGCGCTGCAAATCACCCCACACTTCCGTTAGCGCACCGGTCGAGCCCGCTGCAAACACCGCGTACAACACAAATTTGGAAAGCTCCCCGCCCGACATCGAGCCGCCGAGCACCGCTTTGGCACCGATCCACAGCACAAAAACGATCGCACCGAACACGACAAAAATAACCGTTGCAGTCAAGAAGGCGCGCGCTCGGGTGCGTTTGACCGCGGTGTCAAACGAGGCGGTGACGGAGTCGCTGAAGCGGCTTTGCTCGAAGCGCTCGCGCGCGAACGCTTGCACGGTGCGGATCGCGTTGAGCACCTCGCCTGCAATTGCCGATGAGTCGGCGATGCGATCCTGGCTTTGCCGCGAGAGCTTTTGCACGCGATTGCCGAACACTACAATCGGCAGCACCACCAGCGGAATGCCGAGCAAAACCGAGCCTGCCAGCTGTGGCGCGGCGAGCACCATCAAAGTCATCGAGCCCAGCAGCGTGACGATCGAGCGCAGCGCGACCGACGCCGACGAGCCCACCACCTGCTGGATCAGCGTGGTGTCGGTGGTCAGTCGCGAGAGCACTTCGCCGACGCGGGTCGATTCAAAAAACTCAGGGCTCAAGCTCAGCAAGCGCCGATAAACCGCGTCGCGGATGTCGGCCATTACGCGCTCACCCAGCACGGTAACGAAGTAAAAACGCAGCGGCGTGGCAATCGCCAGCACCGCCGCCACGCCAAAAAGCGCCACAAAATAGCGATCAATCAGCGCGGCGTCAGCGGCTGAAAAGCCGTGGTCGATCATTTGTCCGACCGCGGCCGGTAACGACAACGATGCCGCAGACGAAACCATCAGTGCCAGCAGCGCCAGCAGCATTTGCCGCCGATACGGCCGCATAAACGGCCAGATCGACGTGAGCGTGCCGAGTCTTTTTGATTTTGGGCGGTTATTGGCGAGATCAGACAAGGTGATTGATTCAAAGAGTGGATGGGCGCCGAGGCTACTGGATGCTGGCACTGCGCCGCGTATTCAATAGCACGCCGTGACGAATTGCCGCGAGCGGGGCGTTTGAGCGTCCATTGGCTATCATCGGCAGCCCGTTCCCGAGCTTCAAGCTGCTGCCATGAGTAAATTCCCATCAAAGCGCATTGCGATCACCGGCGCGGGTTCCGGTTTAGGACGTGCCCTAGCGGTGCGCTACGCGCGCGCTTCCTTTCGCGTGGCGGTGCTGGATATCAATTTGGTCGGCGCGGAAGAATCGCTGCGCTTGGTTGAACAAGCCGGCGGCAGTGGTTTCGCGCTCGAGCTCGACGTGCGGCGTGACGCTGATTTTTTGAATTTGGCCGAGCGCTTGGAACGCGAATGGGGCGGCGTGGATATCGTGGTCAACAATGCCGGCGTGGCCTCGGCGGGCGAGTTGCTCAAAGCGCCGCTCGATGAATGGCTGTGGATGCTCGATATCAATTTGCTTGGCGTGGTGCGTGGTTGCAAGTACTTAGGCGCGCTGCTGGCGCGGCAGCGCAGCGGCCATGTGGTCAACACCGCATCGTTTGCCGGGCTAGCCGGTGCGCCGGGAATGGCCAGCTATGGTGTGGCCAAAGCTGCGGTCGTGGCACTTAGTGAACAGCTGCGCGCTGAGCTGCTGGGTCGCTCAGTTGGCGTCAGCGTGGTGTGCCCGTCGTTTTTCACGACCAACCTGCTCGATTCAATGCGCGGTGGCTCCGATTCGGTCAAGCAAAAAGTCTCAAGCTGGATGAATTCAAGCGAAATCACGGCCGACGATATTGCCGAGATGATTTACCGCGCGGTCGAGCGCAATCAGTTTTTGCTGATCCCGCATCGTCGTGCGCGCCAGCAGCACTGGTTCAAGCGCTTTTTACCGAATGTGTATTTCAAGCGCATGGTCGAAATGGCCAATAAACGCATCGAATCGCCCGCTGCTGGCAGCCCATCGGCATGAGCGCGCCGTGGCTTTTGTACGGTGCCAACGGCTACACCGGCGAGCTGACCCTGATCGAGGCGGTCAAACGCGGCCTCAAACCGGTGATCGCTGGACGCAACGGCGGGGCGATCGCGCTATTGGCCGAGCGCTACGGCGTTGAGGGCGTTGCGCTCGATCTCAGCGACACGCCCAAATTGGATGCAACGTTGAAGGGCAAGCACCTCGTTTTGAACTGCGCGGGACCGTTTTCGCAAACCTCCAATTTGATGATCGACGGCTGTCTGAAGAGCGCCACGCACTATTTGGACATCACCGGGGAGATCGACGTGTTTCGCTCGACGTTCGCGCGCTCGGACCAGGCGAAAGCTGCTGGTATTGCGCTGCTACCGGGCGTCGGCTTCGACGTGGTGCCAACCGACTGTCTAGCGCTGATGTTGAAAGAAGCGCTGCCCGAAGCCACTGAGCTGACGCTTGCGTTTGAAGCCGGCGGCGGGCCGTCACCGGGGACCGCTAAATCGACCGTTGAGGGGATCGCCAAAGGCGGTCGTGTGCGTCGCGGCGGCGAGCTTGTAGAGGTGCCGCTGGCGTTCAAAACGCGCGATATCCCATTCGCCAGCGGCCGCCGTTTGGCCGTCACCATTCCGTGGGGCGATGTGTTTACCTCGTTTATCTCAACGGGCATTCCCGATTGCGAGGTGTACTTGTGCCTGCCGCCCAGCGCGATTCGCAATATGCGCCGGGCGCGCCTTCTGCAACGCTTGCTGAAGTTTGATTTTGTCCAGAAGCTGCTGAAAGATCGGGTCACGCGCAGCGTACGCGGCCCCAGCGACGCCAAACGCCAGAGCACGCACAGCACGATTTACGCTGAAGTTCGCTCACGCCAGGACGTCATCATGACCGCAGAAATGATCACGCCCAACGGCTACGACCTAACTGTCAGCGCCTCGCTCGGCGTGGTTGAACACGTGCTCACTAACCGCATTCCGAGCGGCTATCAGAGCGCCTCACAGCTGCTGGGCTCGAGCTTCGCAAGCACCTTAGCCGGCGTCAAAGTCAGCCCAATTACAGTGGTTTCACGCGGGTTAGGCCAGCTCTAAAGCGCCACGCGCACTTTAAGCTGGAGCCAGCTTGCGCTCAAAGGCCATTTGCCGCCGCAAAAATCTCTGCTTGGGCAGCTATCGGCGGCATCTCGCACACCTTCGCGGGTCGTGCTTGAGCCGATGCCAGCGCGTTCGCAACGGGGTGCAAGTTGTCCTCGCCCCATGGGTGGCGACATAAGGATTCGATGGGAGTGGAGCGCAACGGCTGCTGGAGAATTGCACGCAAGATGGTTGCTGCTGCAATCAAACTGCCCGCAGACGACAGCTGGTCGCGCGCTAGCAGAGCACCCGGCTCGCCACGGCGCATGGCATAGCGCATGTATGCGTGCCCGACGTCGGCTAAGTCGAGCTTCAAATCACCTGCCAATGCAGCAGCGCGCAGACTCAATATCTGCTGAACCGGAGGGTACTGCTGATAAGTCGAATACCAGATCGCGCGCGCACTGGAGCGGCGCACGATCGCTACGCTTTCGCGCAGAGTAGTTGCAGCGCGCAAGCACTCGGGGTCTTTAATTGAACACAGCGGATAGCTGCGTAGGTCCTGCAGCACCACGATGTCAAAACGCCGCTCGGCCAGTACGCGTTCTAGCGATCCATCGGTGATGCGATCGACGAGGCGTGCGTCGCGTTCTGCCAGCAGCTCGGTCTGCGAAATAGCCAAACCCGCTTGGTTTAAAGACAGCGCGCGCACCATCGCGGGCAAGTCGTTGGCGTAACTCAACTGATTACCCACAAACAGCACGCGCAATCCGCGCGCGGGCGCAATCGCGCAGCCCGCCAGCAGCACGCTCAAGCCCACAACCATCAGCAACTTCATGAGTAAGCGGTTAGCCTTGAGAAAGTCTTGAGCTAATTGTGCCCGCAATGAATCGATGCGTCTTACTTGCGCTGCTCGCGCTGATGGCTGGTCAAGCCTGCTTGGCTCAAAGCGTCGCATCGCCAAATATTTTGGTCGCCAGCTACGCCAATTCGGAGCGGATTCTGGCGGATCCAGCGGGAGCGGTCGGGCCTGCGCAGCTGATCGTGGCGATCAACGGGCGGCTGCGTTCGTTGAATAAGCTTAGCGGCTTGGCTGATGCTGCGCTGGAGGCGTCGACTGAAGATTTTTTTGCATCTGTTTTAACGCCAAGCGCCAGCAACTCAACGTTTGCCACGCGGATTCGCTTTGATCGGCTGAGCGGACGCTGGATTTTGCTGGTCACCGACGCGCCGGGGCTAGCGGGCTCGCAAGCCAATCGCGTCCTGATTGCGGTCAGCAGCGCGGCTGTAGTCACTGGCATGGCCGATTTCAGCTTCGCGCAGTTTCAGCTAACAGCCACACAATTTACTGACAGCGCAAGCCTCGGAATTGACGCGCACGCGCTGTACATCGGGGCCAATTTGTTGGATTTCAGCGGCAACTACCAATCAAGCGCAGTGGCGGTGGTCAACAAAGCAGCGCTACTGAGCACGGCTACGCTTCAAGTAACACGCTTTTTGGACATTGGCTCCATGAGCAAGGCCGGCCCATTTGCGCCCGTGGGCGTGGACAACGACGACTCGCAGGCGCAGGTAGGCTACGTGATCGGCGTGGATACGCAGCGCTTGGGGCAGCTAGATGTCATCAAAGTGATCAACCCCGGCGGCTCGCCGCAGCTATCAGCCCTGCACCGCGTGATCGTGGCGCCGACCGCGCTGCCGATCAATGTCGCGCATTTGGGCAATCTCAACTCAAGCGCCGGCGAACTCAATACGCTCGACGATCGTTTAGGCGCCGCACAGATGCGCGCCGGGCGACTATGGACGGTGCACCACATCGGCAGCAACGCGCAGGGAATTGCTGCGGCATCCGCGTCGCGCAACGCGCTGCGCTGGTACGCGCTTGATGGGCTCGACGGCGTGCCACAGGTTCAACAAATGGGCACGATCGTTGACTCAGGCCAAGGGGCTTTGAGTTATTGGAACAGCTCGGTGCGGGTTTCAGGCCAAGGCCATGCGCTGTTTGGATTTAGCTCAGCTGGAGCTGAGACACGCATCAATGCAGGCATCGCGGCGCGCTTAAGTAGCGACGCGCCGGGCGCGATGTCGCTAGCAGCGCAAACCTACACGCAGGCTACGGCTGCCTACAACCCGCCAGCCGACCCGGGCGGCTTAAATGGCCGAGTTTGGGGCACCTCATCGAGTACATCCCTTGATCCGTGCGATGACATGACGCTGTGGACCTTTCAACAGTACGTAAATGCCAGCAATTCTTGGGGCGTGCGCGCGGTGCGTGTATTGGCACCCGCGCCCTCATTGCTGAGCTGCAGCTCACCGATTTCAATCGAGCGCGGGCAGAGCAACGTCACTATTCAACTGAGCGGTAGCGGGCTTTTTGATACGCAGCCGAGCGTTGGCGCGTGCCGCGTGGCGGGCTTAGCGAGCACCAGCGGCGGCGGGCTGTTGATTGAGCGCAGCACCTACAATTCACCAAGCGCTGTGACGCTGCGCTTGCAGGCAACCAGCACGGCTACGCTCGGCTTGCGCACGCTCGGCTGGCGCAATCCAGACGGCCAACAGGCCCAGGCCGACGGCTGCGTTCACGTGGTCAGCGATGCGCTTTTTGTGAACGGCTTCGAACAGCTCTAATTCGTACGCGGGGTAGTGGCGCACTTCTTGCATAGCGGCCTCAAGCGGCGTAGAACCGCAGCCCATTGAAGGCTCACAGCGCGAGACTAAGGCTATGTCAGATGAACCAAGCGGTCAGCGCCCCAAGCGCCTGAGCGTAAACACCGCCGTATTGCTATCGCGCGGCCCGC
>Ga0105049_10002513_pt1 | contig 21768 bp, 16 predicted proteins | sample MAT06_FD_78087 | JGI IMG/M metagenome (GOLD analysis project Ga0105049, IMG submission 78087) | Freshwater microbial communities from Lake Fryxell liftoff mats and glacier meltwater in Antarctica - MAT-06 | ecosystem: Environmental > Aquatic > Freshwater > Ice > Liftoff microbial mat | place...
CGCATCGTCCATGCCGGGTCCCATGTTCTACGTATCTGCCCTGATGGGGCTGGGTGTCGCTGGTTACGCGATAGGTTATGCAAGGTTTTCGACCCGCGATTTGCCAGCACCGCAGTGAGAAACATACTCCCCTAGTACAAACTGGAGTGCCGTTCCCCTTAGGAGTTTGCCATTTCAAGCTCAGCATCAACGGTTTTGGTTTCGGTCGTCACAGGGCGGCTGTAGCCCAGGTCTCGGATGACTTCCAGAATTTCGCTGCAGGTAGGAAACATCCGGCCATGCTTGCGTTTGTATGCGTCCATGGCTTGCATGAACTCGACTTCGTCACTCGAGTAATCTCGTTCGCAAGTGGTGGGGTCGATTTGACGCCGGCGTTGCGTTTTGGTTCGCTTTTTCTCTTGCGCAATGGCGGCTCGAACATTGGCCTCGTCGGGATCCGATAGTCGGCGGCTATCTCGTCTTCGATCCATTGCTACGATTTGTTCACCGGCGGTTTCAGCTTTGGACATTCTTCACTCTCGAGTTTGTGGAAGCGGCTCATTCGATAAAGTCGGCAACTCTTCGCTGCACCGTCAAGTCTACGCCTGCGATCCGATCGGGCCGGGAAACTCAAGCCAATCGTTATAGATTCCGTCCTTTCCGGGGCGACACAACCGGATGTAGGGCTTGAGTCCGGTTCGCGTTCCGATTCTCCGTTTCGAGAATGCTGTCTTTAATCGGGCTATCCGACCCGAGACAGTGCAATCAATACCTTTTCCGAATGGGCTGGGCAGTCTGCGCAAAGTTTTCTGCTTTTGCCGAAAGATCTGTGGGTTCCGTGTCTAGCGGCTCGATAAACCTTTTCGGGTAGCGAAGCCTCGCGGCGTGTTCGCCACGAATTGTCTAGCCAGAGACTTGCCAAAGGGAATTGCATTTATGTCAGCGTTAGCTCAACCGATTCGGAAGCACACTCGAGCTTCCTTGGCTCGCACGCTCGCTCAATTGTCTTTTGGTTTTGGGATCGTAGCCGGAACCGTACAGCTTTCGACGCCAGTGAGTGGGCAAACATGCGATCGTTGCGATAGCATCCCTGCATTGCGGTCCGGGTCGAGTAGCGGGTGCGAATCCTCTGGCCAAACGGGGAAGAAGTGTAGCTGCGCCTGCCAGCCTTCGTGGGGTGAAAAACTGCTAAATCACCTTGACAAATTAGGGGACAGGGTCGAAGCCAACTCGAAAAGATCTTGCCGCTGCAAAGTCTGCGCTAGCACCAATTCGCCAAGCAACTCTGGCTGCGAAACGAATTCGGGCACAACCTGCAGATGCGAACCAGCCGCATTGATCACTTCGCATTCATTCCAACAAACTTCCCCGCACACCCAAATCAGACAACCCTTCGTCGACAACTCCGGCAGCGCTGCGATTGGCTCCATCGGTGATTCTCAACGAACCAATCCGATCCCACAGGTCACCGCCCCGCCAGCCACTGTAACACGATCCAAGCCCTCTGATTCCTTCGATGCGCCGCGTTCCCAGTCTAGCACGCCATTCGATGCAGCGCCGGAGCCTCTCGTTCAACGCATCCCGTTTGAACAAAGAACTTCTCCCGCAGTCGAACACCCTCGAATACCAGCCGTTGAGAATGTTTCTCCGAAACTGTCGACGCCCATCACGATTCCACCCACTCCGTCCGAGCCACCGCCCATCCTCAGACCAATCCCTCTCAAGCCGGCGATCAGACCTCCGGCGAATTCCGTGCCACCGCGGCGGAACGAGAGCAATATTCCAGACGTGCTCATCGATCCCTTTAAGGACGACGCGAGTGTTCGACGCACTCGCGACCAACTCGAAGGGGTATTATTGACCAGCGACAGCCAATTGATGCGACAGCCGTTGCGTCTCGCTCCCCCTGGCGGTTCCGAAGCGATCGATTCGCCGACCACCATCAGCCCTCTAGAGCTCCCACCTCGACTGACCCCAGCACAACGCCAGGTTCCAAGCAGTGAGTTGGACGCAATGGAGTCGGTTCCTCGAGAGGACTCGATGGTCGTGCCCTCGAATTACGTGCAAGCTTTCCCTGTCATCGTGATTCGAGGCAGGACGGACACGAAACCTGTGGACGTAAAGCCTCAGGTATCCAGGATGAAGGTACCGACGAGGCGTTAGGACTCGATCATTGGATCGGGAGTTCCGCGCTCTCATTTAGTGCGTTCGCGTACAGTGAGCGCAAGTCGTTGATCGACGTCGGGCGAGGATTGAAACTTGCGGTCCACTGTTTCGATGCTGCCAAAGAAAGCTCATCCATCATTTGCCCCGTCAACCGTGGGTCACCCCGCAGATGCGGGGGCCACTGAGACAGGTCCTCGAGCGTGGTTGCCAACGACGCTTCGGTCAGCCAGCGGCCGCAAAGCCTTGCGATAACCTCTGACGATGAAATCGCCTCATTGTCGACCAAATCTGTCGGCAACAGTTTTGCAAGCTGGGCATATTGCTCTTCCATGATTTGGCCGTTGAACCGAATGACATGAGGCATCATCAACCCGACCGCTTGTCCATGCGCAATACCAAGCGTGGCGGTGAGCGGGTTCGCCAGGGCGTGAGCAGCGCCCAGCATGGATGCTTCAATCGCCATACCTGCGAAACAGGCTCCCAGCTGCATGCGTCCTCGCGCTTCGATGTCGAGCGGCTGATTGAGTACCGTCCCGAATCCTTGTGCCAGCAATTGCCATGCTTCTCGCGAGTAACACTCCGACATGGGATTGCGTTTGGAGCTTACGAATGTTTCAAGGGCGTGTGTGATAGCATCCATTCCCGTTAACGCGGTCACCATTCGCGGTTGCGTTACCGTAAGTGTTGGATCCAAAAGGGCGATGCGACACGCAACCCGCGGATCCCCACAAGCCATTTTCACGTGCGTTTGTGAATCGCTGATCAACGCAAATGATTGGGTTTCGCTCCCTGTACCTGCAGTCGTGGGGATAGCGATCATCGGTAACATTTCTTGGGTAGCTTTGCCGATTCCCCAATAGTCTTGAATGCGTCCGCCGCAAGCGTACAAGAAATTCATCCCTTTGGCACAATCCATGCTCGAGCCACCCCCCAGTCCTATCAACAGATTCGGCTGGAAAGCCTTGGCCGCGACAAGCCCCTTTTCCACATCCAAGTCGGTAGGGTTTTCGGAAAGATCGTGAAACCCAGCGACCTCTACGCCAGCATTCCTTAAACTGGACTCGCCCCGGTTGTATAACCCTGCCTTGACCACGCCGGGGTCGCTGACAACTAGTGCGCGGGTGCATTTCAGTTCATTGGCGAGTGAACCTAACCGGTCGATCGTGTCGGGACCAAAAATGACTCTCGGACGCAAACGGTAGTCGAATTCCTGCATCAATGGTTCCGTATTTCGTCGGTTCAAATTGGGACTGGGATGATTCGCCACCGCTTAACGATGCAGCATGCGGCCCAAGCACTCTAACAGGAACTCCATCACTTCGATATGCCGAGTCGCTTCGGCCAAATCCCTGCCCCATGTGTAGAGACCGTGCCGTCGAATCAAATACCCCCAACACTTCTCATCGGGATGATCCTGCATGTAACGCACTACTTTAGATTGCAGCAAAGGGATATCTTGAGTATTGTCGAAGATGGGAATCCAGCACGATGACTCGTGTGTAGTTATCCCCTCGAGTCCCTTGAGCATCTCGAATCCATCAATGCGAATCCCACCCAACTCAAAGAAGTGGTGCGACAGCAGCGTCCCCCAAACGCTGTGGGAGTGCAGGACTGCGCCCGCTCCACACGTCGCGGCGGCCGTGCAATGCAACAGAGTTTCGGCGCTGCTTTTCGATTGTCCTGAAGGTGTGACTTGGCCCAACTCGTCGACGATGACGAAATCATTCGCGGCCAAGTGACCTTTGTCCTTACCACTGGCCGTGATCAACAGTCGCAATGGATTGCGATCGATGACGACACTATAGTTGCTGGATGTCCCCAACGACCAACCGCGATTCCACAGTTGATGACCTACCCGGCGAAGTCCATCAATATGCGCCGCGTAGGGTTGCAGATGAGTTGCAAGGGAATCAGGTGCTTCAGACACGTGGTGGAAAAATTTCTCGAGTACAAATGCGACCACAAAATAAAGTAGGACCGACAGGATTCGAACCTGTAACCAAGGGATTATGCGTACCAACTACGGCTTTCGCCGCCTCTTTCGAGTTTGGGGTCTGGACCATACCTTCACTTTACGTGTCTGCCGTCTGGTCTCTACACCTTCCGACACCCAATGACGAATGGTCATCCTCGGTTGCCAGCTTGGCTCGGGATTAGCATGCGAATCAGTTGATCTGCGAAGCCTTCCCCGAATTTGACAAATTCTACAAGCACCCTGTCGAACCAACGCATTGGACTCTACAAAACGCATGCAACCCAATCGACTGCTCCGTAGCCCTCTCTCGCGTTTTGGCAAGACAGAACCTTAGGGTTCGTCGCTCAAGTCCCCTGCTCTAACCGTTGAGCTACGGTCCCAGCTAGGAGAGTAGTTTAGCCGATTTGCCATCGATCGACAAATGGGTAGACACTTCTCTTAAAACTCGGGCTCCGGAACGACGGCAATTCCGACGCCAGCCGCTGAAACGTATTCCGCACTTACGAATTGTCTCCGTCAAAGTGATTTAGTTTTGTTGTTCCTCAACCTTCAGCGGCTTGTAGCCACCGATCGACTTGAAGTAGAGCAGCAACAGCAAATAGACTACAGCCATCGTAGCAGGAATGACGGAGTCAGCCTTCAGCGTGTTGCGGTCACCGGTTTGGTCAGCCTCAATAACGGCTTTCTGATCCGACGTACGATTCTCTTTTGCATCGCGCGCCTCACCGAGTTTCGTTCCGTCTAGGCCAAAGACGGCGGTTGATTGTAGATTCAAGAACTTGCTTGGCTCTGCAGCCTTGTATGACTCAAAGAGTGAGGGATTCGTTCGTTGCAATTCAGCACCAGCAAATCGATCTTTGCAGTAGCCAAGTCCTGGTCCGCCGATCAATCCGGCTGAGAGCATTCCAATGCCACCCATGATTGACATGGCGACAGCGCCTGACTGAGGGTAGCGGTCTCCCACTACCGCCAACATGGTTGGCCAGAAGAAGGTCTTGCCTACGGCATAGATCCCCAATGCGACAAAGGCGAGTACGAAGCTCAAGCTGGAACTGCTGCTGACCATACTGGTCATATTCAATCCGATACAAGCGATGATGGAGCAAACCAGCAATAGCCCAATCGGCGAAAGCTTGAGGGTTTTCTCTATCCAATGAGCACAAAATCGCAGACTGAACATGATGACCGACGTCCAGATAAACAGATACTTCCCCTGCTCCGACGAGAATAGATTTCCTGTGATATTGGTGATCCATGTGTCGGTGCCCAGCTCAACTGCACCGACCATTGCGTGGGTCACAAAGAGCACAAACAACATGAAAGAGCCTACCGAAAACTGAGTCATGACAGCTACGACGATCAATAGCGTGCCTCCAATTCCATATCCTATATACGCCGAGTAGGGTTCAATGGCTTGAATCCCCAAACCCTTGACGATATCACTGAAGAAGAGAGCCAGCAGATAGCAAGCCACTAAGGATCCGAGAATGCCGACAGGTTTGAACATCTGGACGAAACTTGCACCTTTTGCAGCTGCTTCCGATTTCGGAAACTTTTGTCCAAAAAACATCATGGCGTAGAGAACCGTCGGAACCAAATAGAGAGCCAATTGGTATTTCCAAGGCCATTGCAATTTATCATCCAGTAACCAGCCGGCAACAGTCCCCAGAATCAAACCTGCGGGCCAGCTGGCGTGCAAGATATTGAGGTAGTGCGTCCTGTTTTGCGGGAAGATTGTCGCAACCAGGGGATTCGCAACCGCTTCGAGCGTTCCATTCGCAAACGCGAAGATGAACATTCCCCAAAACAGGAATCCATAGGCATTCTCGGGCGTCGTTGCCCCAAATGTCACGAATGCAGAAAGAATGTGTCCCAAAAGCGCGACCGCAACGAGTTTACCGTAACCGATCTTATCTACGATGACGCCACCGATAATGATTCCAAAGCAAAAACCGGACAGTCCCGCCCCGCCAATTTTCCCAAGTTGAGTTGACGTGAAGCTAAACTCCTTCCCCCAGTTATCCAGGATTCCGCCTCGAAGCGCAAAGCCAACGCCTGCTGCCAGAATCGCCATAAAGCCAGCCCAAAGCAAACGGGAAGCATTTGGAACGATGCCCGTGGTAGGAGATTCATTCGTCATTGGTGTGTGATCTCAAGGTAGAAGTTAAGGGGGGAACCATCGGGAAAACGAGAAGTCTAATCACTGGGGGGCGGTTACGCTACGGTAGAGCCAATCCAACGGTAGACAATTTTCCTTTGGGGTTAAGCAGCGCAAAGTCACTCTCGGCAAGAGTGACCCACCATGGGTCACGCCTGCCGGGTGTGATCATGAAGCGAAAGCAACGCTCCCTCGACCGAAAATCCATCCCGGCTTGGGAACGAGCTCAAAGCTGCGTTGGCATTGCAGAGTTTACTTCAGGTACGAGCTATCGAAGTCGACCATCCCATCACCTGTTCCATACGAAATCGTCGTTGGCTTCGTCGTTAGTCCGTACTTCTCGCAGAACTTACTCACCAAAGGCATGGTTTCCTTTTGGAACTTAGGACTGCTCAATAATGCTTGGGCGTCCTTCGGGTCGCTGTAGAACCGCGTCTGCGTCACTACCTTCTTCATGTCAGCAAGTTCTAGTTTCGCGAACTTTTCGCCGATACCAATCAACGTTCGATCCGAAGTAGCTGGGTCCACCATGCGTTTGTTCATTGCATAAAACGTCTCAACAATCGCTGCGGCAAATTCTTTGCCACCCGGCTTCTTGAGCGAGTCCGCACCCACGACCACCATGTCGATGATCTCTTCCGGAATCGCTGTCGAATCAAAGAGTACTTTCGAATCAGGACGGGTCACCAAAGTCTGCATCACAAACGGGTTCCACACCATGATCGACTGAACGTTGCTGGCTTTTCCTTGAAACGCTTGAGCGGCTTGCTCGGGATCCATCTGCGAGAAAGGGAAATCCGCAATCTTCTTGCCAGCTTTTTCCAAGCAACGATCAAAACAGAACTGCGAGACACTCTTTTCCAAGCCGTGAGTTGGCTTGCCCACCAATGCATCAATCGAATCGATTCCCGCACCCGCAATGCAAGCGTCCGCACCGTTCGACGTAGAAGTCGGCAGTATCGCCACGCTCTTGCGAGAGGCGGCCGGTCCCAGAATATCGACATTCGTAATGCAGACAGCGTCCGCTTGCGAATTCCCATAGAGGGTGATGCACTGGTCGTACGTCACACCTTTAAGCTCGATGTCGATGTTGTATTTTTTCTCGATCGAACCCATTTTGCCGACATCGCCGTCGATCAAGCCAACGTCGCTAGCTACACCGAAGATGCTCCACGAGGGATACTCGCTCCAGGCGAGAATGAACTTCGTAGGGGCTCCGCTTTTCGCAGCGGTACCGCCGGTAGCGGCGGTAGCGGCGGTTGGGGATGGCTTCGAATCGCAACCGGACGCCATCAGCGCGATCGCAAGAAGTGAGACGCTTCGAAATGGAGTTAAGATTTTCATAGTTCTGATTTGTCTTATTTGTAAAGTGGGTGGGTGATAAACGTTAGCAGCCGATGGCTACTTTAGGCTTCAGGAATCTTGGAATCGCGAGCGGTCGACTCGGTTGCTTCTTTCTTGGCAGAGATGCCGATGAGCGCATCGAATTCATCATCGGCTGCGCTCTTTTGGGCGTACTCCATGAATTCAGACTCTGCCTTTTTGTTATCCATGCCGGCCAGTTCTCTCGAGATTCTGGCGTTGGCGCTCGCCTTTTGTCGCAGCTCTCGCAAACGATGGAGCTCTTCGTTAGTCCGGTCGTTCGAGATACCGTTGACCATATCGGCAATTTGCTTTTCCTCGGTAGCAGACAAGATATCAGCTACTGCATCATGCTTCTCCTCTTTGAGCTTATCCAAATCTCGCATCAGCGACTGGATTTGGTTTTTGTGCCCGTTCACGTTGGACATCAACAGCTTGAGATCCGATTCAAGCTCGGAGGCTCGCTGTTGTTTTTCCACGAGCGTGTTTGAGAAATCCTTGTACGCGGATTGACACTTGAGGTATTCAGGATCATTGCGGACCGCTGCTGCGTCGCCGTTGTACCTGTCAGCCACTTGTTTGGCCCGAGATGCCGCTCCCGACTTCAGTTTTTCTAGTTTCTGGACCTCTTCGGTGATGCTGCCCAGTTTGTCTTTCTTGCTCTCTTCCTGAGCGATCATGGCGCTAATCGCATCCTTGTACTCATTCAGCCTCTTCTTCTTTTCCTGAATGATCTTGTCAAAGGTGGCGGAAATGACGGTCGGGTTATTGCTCATTGAATCGGCAGCCGAATTGACTTTACCGGTAAACATATACCCTATGGCTCGAAAGAAACGACCGATAGCTCTAAACATCGAAGCTTGACTCCTGTGAGTATTATCTGAAAAAGTGGGTTGCGAGATTGTAAGTCATGCGAGGCTATGCTGGCTAGCCAGTGGCTCGCTTCCGAACTTCAACTGGCTAGAAATTCTGGGTGACTGGTCACGAATTCTTGGTTTTTAAGACACTTCTCGCAGATCACCAGCGTACAAAACGACTCATGGAAGATTTTGCATTGCAAACCCTTGAGATTTTGAGCCTGAGGCGCTACCCGAGCCACTCCGCAAGAAATCGGCTAGCGCCTCCGGCTCAAAAAGGCATTTCATGGGTCCACGCGCGGACAGCCAGCTTACAGGGCCATCTCAAGGAATCTGATCGGCCGGGTCGATAAATCGCGTTGGAATGCCGGGGGATGCGGTCGGCATGATCATCTCCACTTTCAAATCGGAAAGAATGGCTCGTATCTCCCCTCGCGTCTCGAAATGCAATCGCATGCCCTCCGGTTTAGTCACAAACCGAATCAAGCCAAATCTTCGCCAAGCGTAGGTTGACGGATCGGCGCTAGAAACCAACTGTCCTAGCGATTCGCCTCCTAAGCTATCGCAGATCAAAAGACCACTCTGTGTTTCATCAGCTCGCGATTCGATGTTCACCAACCCTTGGACAAATACCAAGGAACCGACCGGTGCCATGATCGGAGGAGAGGAAACTCGCATGGCTGCTCCGGCGTAACCGGATGAAATCGGTTGGCTCGTTAGGGGCTTGGCAGTCAAAACCATCGTCGGTTTGTTGTCTGGACCCAAGGCCCCAATATTGCATTCGGTTGCAATATTCTCGCTCAAACGACGGTCGATTTGCCAGGCCTGTGTTTGCAGTTGAGCCGTATCTCGCCAAGGGATACCCGGCAGCTCGAGAGCTTGCCACACTCGACCCTCGAGCAATCGATGGTATTCCCAGTGCAGGGGCAGCGACAGCGGTGAAGCCACCAAGGGGCTGCTTTGAAACGCGCTGAACTGCTTTGCTGCTTCGTCCCAGGATAGCCGAACCACCCTCTGTGCGCTCAACAACGCTCGGTCCGAGGACTTGAGCGCTCTGCTAATGTTGGACCGGGCCAAAAATTGCGTCGATTCCCTTTGGAACGCGAGAGCGCGTCGGATCTCTTCCGATTGCGGGTCCGAGGACGGAACACGCCGTGCAATCAAACACATCTGCGCGATTTCAAGCACCTGTTCGGCGATATTCATGCGTGATTCGAGCAGGTTCGGCTTGAGCAATTCCAATTGATCGCGCAGGTAAGCGACGGGCTTCGGATCCAACACCGTGACCACTTGTTCGATCAAGCCCGGGTTTTCGATGGTGATGACCATCCCGTTGGGTGTTTGCTCCGGGCGAAGGGATTCGAGTTCGCCATGGGTAATGCGAAAGACATTTCGCAATTGGCCTGACATTGGCAACGTGATTCGGATCCGTTCGGCGCTCGGCGAAATCGCACAGATTTGGTCCATAGGACCAGATGCCACGATGATCGCAAGCTGACTATTGGGTGTCTCTAACACTGCCGCCGTATGTTCCTTGGAATCGGTGGTCACGTTCGTCCAGGAGGATTGCCCCGCTCGAATCCAAGGTTTGAGAAGCTCGATTTCTTGATTGATGCCGGCATAGCCTTGGCTTCGCGACATGGACGTTGGGTCGGCCGAATCGAGGGGCGAACCGGAGCGAAAGATCCATCCGCGAGCTCCTTGCATCAAGCTGCGATAAAACTGCATTCGAACTTGCAGTAGGTCGTAATCCAAAGGTCGGCCGATTTGTCCATCGAGACCTCGCATCGCCATAGCCTTTTGCGAAATCCAATCGCCGGGCATTTGTGTGGCCATGGAAGTCAACGGGATCGATCGGCCAGCCATCGGGCGCAGATCCGATTGCATGATGGACGCTTCCTCCTTAGACGAACGGACTCGAGTCGGCAAAGGCATCGGTACGGCTGTCAAATCGTTCAATCGGCTGTATGCACCGTACATCTCCATCGGTTCCGTAAACGTGGGCCTAGAGAGCGAACTAGGAAATCTCGACAGCTTAGAAACGGTTCGGCGAGTGTCGTCCAGATGCGATTGATCGCGTGCCATTCCCAAAAGCCAGCCCTGAACGTGTCGATAGTCGGCTGCAACATCCTCCGAAGGTACAAACTCCGGGGGCGGCCCAATCACCCCCAATTGCGATCTGACGGATTGTTCGACGATGAGCGGATCGTTGGGGCGGTTGGTCAGAATAGCCGTGAAGCCGAGTGACTTGAGATAGTCCAAACTCTCCCCTTGATGCGAAATCCATCTGGGTACACTCGCCTGCAAACTTCGAAGCTGCTCCGGTATCGATTGATTGCCGATGTCCGGCCCACCACCGATCGAGAATTCATCCTTGGCCTGCGAGAGTGTATGGGCGACCATCCCTTCGACTCTCAAGTCATCGACTTGCATCTTGAGCGTGCCAGGCCAAGAGTAGATACTCAAAACGACCCCATCAATAAAAGGGTCGCTTAAATCGACACCGGATCCGTAACGCGTTCTTAAATATCTTACACGCTCATCGAAGAGCGGCATGACGTTGGCGATGGAGGAGGTCGACCATCTGCCTGCTCCCTCGATCGGTGACCCTAAAAGGACTTCGGTAATCGGGTCATGCGTCGCGGGATGGGTGCTCCGCGGAAAGACAACTCGAAATCCGATGCGTAGTCCGCTCTGGGCAGTTCGGATGCGTATCGAGGCGTTCAGATCCTCGATCACCGCGCAGCGATCGATGGGATAGATCAAATGGACATAGCTGCCGTTACCATACGCCACTTCGATCACTTCGAGATCAGGATCGTTTTTTCGGGTCGGTAATAACTGCGCTTTTGCATCGCTTTGCCAAAGTCGAAACTGCGGCCGGGGCGTATCAAACGTTTCGTAGATTTGCGATTGCGCAAGGCTTTCTAGATGTGTCAGCACGACCCAAAGTGCCAGGATCCATCGGCAACGTGGGTTCGCCCCAGGGAGGACCGTTCGTCTTCGCCAAACTGCTTGCAGAAAGTCGGCTGCGGATTGTGGAATGAATTGCCCAGACGCGATAAACGGCCTTCGGGTTGACTTTTTGCGACAAAGTCGGAAAGTAGTGTGGAGAACGGGCAACATGCTAGGCTACCTGGATTGAAACTGCTTAAGTCATTCTTGTAGCAAGACTTAGAGCCAGATTCCAGATCGCTTTGTGATGCCAAAAGCCCACTGACTTTTCGGACTACAGAATTTGAAACGAAAGAGTCGATTTTCCTAAGTCCTTGACTAGCATGGGTTTACCATCCATTATAAGAACCCAGTCGTTCAGTGTCGGCACATGGCGTGCATTACTTGAAAAGTATCTTCGCCAACGACACCGACGGCACAACCAATACCAATCGCTACCTTGAGGAGCCTCAGTATGAGCCAAGCAGCCCAATCGACAGAAAATCTCCTAAACGACACACCCAGCGAATTGGTCGATCTGCAGAAGGTCATCGAAATGCTACCGCCGGCTCAACGATTGACGATTCAGCCAGCGTTCCAACGCGTAGTCGAGAGCACCAATCGCCGACGCAAGATTTTGCAACTGGTTCAAGACTCGATCGGCCAACTCCGATTGGACATGAAGTATCTCGTATTCGATTTGGAAGCGACACGACGCGAACGAGACTCCTATCAGAACCAAATCAAGGAAATGATGGGGGAGCACGGCGACAACAGCTCAGAAGATTCCGCGCCGGAAGAAAACCAAGACTAGACCGCCGCGGCTGATCCTAAAAATGGGAATACGCAATCGCTTTGTGTCATCGGGAATAGGAGGTCGCCACCTTCTACCCCGATGCCCTCCGATACACGAAGCAACATGCGTTGGATCGCAGAACAGGCGAGTAGAATCCAGCGAAAAGTGCCCGAATCGACTCGCCTGTTCGTTTAAAGGTTTGCTTGCGGCCACGATTTGGCTTAGTCTAGGGAGGGTGGCACAGTCACCTTTTCCAAACCAGAGTTCTCTTCTTCATCTCCTCGTCGGTTAGTCGATTCGATGGAATTTACTCCTAGATCCCTTACCCAGCGCGTCATCGATCTCGAGCTTGCTTCGCAATCCGAAGTGGATCGTATATGGGGCGAGCTGCGCAGCGGTGACATCCAGTTGGAAGATGTAAAGAATCTATTGCTGCGCAAGGGGATACTGACCAACTTTCAGCTTGATCGCATGGTTACCGGTGAGCGGCTCGGTTTTTACTATGGGCCCTATCGCGTTCTGTACATGATTGGTTCGGGAACATTCGCGCGCGTTTTTCGATGTGTGCATCGCGACACGGGCCGCGTCGTGGCAGTAAAAGTCTTGCGTCGCCGCCACCGTGATGAGGTCGTTTCGGTAGAACAGTTCTTGCGTGAGGGGCGAATGGGTTTGCAACTCAAACACCCCAACATCGTCACGATTTTCGAAATCGAGAATGATTCTCGTTCCCCCTATCTGGTCATGGAGTTTGTCGAGGGGGAAACGCTGCGAGAGATTTTGAAAATTCGTGGTTCCTTCGGGGTCCTGGATTCGCTGCGAGTCGTTCAGGATGTGTGCGCTGGGCTTGAGTTTGCCGGCCAGAAAGGGATCACCCACCGCGATTTAAAACTGACCAACGTGTTGGTACACGCCAGCGGGCGCTGCAAGCTGGTGGACTTTGGTCTGGCCGCTATGGCCGATGTTTCGTCTCCCGAAGCGATCGCCGATTGCCCGAGCGAACGGGCGATTGACTACGCAGCCTTGGAACGGGGCACCCGAGTTCGCAAAGGTGATATCCGAAGCGATCTCTTCTTTGTCGGCGTGATCCTCTACCACATCCTGTCGGGAAAACCCGCACTGACGGAAACTCGCGATCGTAGTCAGCGACTCAGCATCTCGCGATTCACCGATTTCCCGCCCCTCGGCGAACTAGTCCAGGGGCTTCCGGACGAGATCTACGCCATCTGCCACAAGGCTCTAGAGTTCGATCCCGAAAAACGGTACCAGACTCCCAGCCAATTGTTGAGCGACATCCAATCGACGATCCAAAAGCTGGAGAAGCCGAACGCGGACGCTCCTGTCAAACGGACTTCGCAGCATTCTATTGCAGAGATCAACGAAGAAGACGCGAAAGAGGGAAATGGCAAGACGTTGATTGTGGTTGAGAGCAAACTGGAGCTACAAGATATTCTGCGCGACAAACTGAAAAAGCGAGGTTATCGCGTTCTCATCTTTGGTGATCCTCAAAGGGCCTTGAGCAAATTCTCGCCTGACGAAAGCGCGCCGGCGGATTGCTTGGTGATGTGCGCCCCCGACCTGGGAAATCTTGCGTTGGAAGCATTTAATCAGTTCGCCGAACAGGAGCATACTCGCCACATTCCGGCGGTCATGCTGGTCGATCCCAAACAGCAACACATCATTCGAGGTGCCAAGACAGGTCCTCACCACGTCTTGATTCCTATGCCGCTCAAAGTCCGTGAGCTGCGCCAAGCGCTCGTGAAACTAACCACCCAAGCCGCGTCCAAACCCGCGTAAAGAGCTGTCTTACCAACCCAGCCCGTAGTCTTCGCCGTGATTGCTAGAGCCGCCCCACATCGTTTTGTGCTTGCGATCAAACCAGATGGCGTTGATGGGGCCCGACGTTCGCTCTTGATACGTCGGCTTGTATCCCATACGGACCAAGTCCTTCCGGACCCAAGTCGGGATCTGTTCGTTGAGCGTCAGCGCTCCTACGCTCTTCTTGTGATCGTCGAAGCTGGCATGCATCTGAAGGGTCTTGAAACTAGGCGCTTCGCACGCTTCCTGCACCGTCATATTGAACTCGACGATGTTTAAGAAGAATTGGAGCAGCAGTTGTTCTTGTTCGTCTCCTCCCTGTTTTGCAAACGACAGAAATGGCTGGCCGTCTTTCAAGGCTAAACTTGGGGTCAAGGTAACTCTCGGTCGTTTGCCAGGTTCCACCACATTGAACGGATTCTCTTTGGGGTCGCAAACAAACGACTGCATCCGTTGGCTCAACCCGATACCGGTCGTACCTGCAATGCAAGCAGGTACCCAGCCTCCGCTCGGGGTCATACTAACAACCCATCCCTCTGCATCGGCTGCCTCTACCGATGTCGTGCCCGCTTGAAAGGCTTGCAGCAATCGGGCGTCGGCCAACGGGTTCCCAAACTCGTGCAGGTTCGACGGTTGCGAACTCCACTTGTTTAACACGTCGAGATAGGGATTCTCTTTGCCCTCAAATGGGTAAGGATCACCTGGCCCGATCTGAGGCGTGTTCCTTTCTGGATCGATCCTTTTGGAACGTTCCAACGCGTACTCTTTCGACAGCAACCCGCGCATCGGCTCGTCTGGCGCAAAAGCGGGATCACCATAGTAAAAGTCTCGATCGGCAAAGGCCAAGTTCATCGTTTGGTAGAGCGTGTGAATGTACCTCGTCGAATTGTATCCCATCGCTTTGAGGTCGAAGTTCTCAAGGATGTTTAGCGCTTGGAGCATGGCAGGCCCCTGTGTCCACTGTTGCAGTTTGTAAACCTCGATCCCTTTGTATGTCGTCATGAGAGGTTCTTCGATCTTGACTCGCCATTGAGCCAAATCTTGCTCCGTGATTAGGCCGCCTTGTTCCTGGCAGCCGCGAGCAATTTCTTTGGCGATGTCACCGCGATAGAAGCGATCGTTGGCCGCGTAGATGGCTTCCTGGCGAGTCTTGCCATTCGCCAGAGCTTGCTGCTCCGTTTCAACCAGTTTTTTGAAGGTTGCGAGCAGATCGGATTGGACGAAGATCTCGCCCGCGTTAGGGGCTTCGCGTTTCTCGCCCAAATGAGTAAGAAAAACTTTTTTGGAGTAGGGCCATGTCTTGATTCTGGCTTTCTCTCGTTCCATGGAGTTGGCGGTTTGGGCTTCGATGGGGTAGCCCTCCGCCATTTGAATCGAAGGCGTAAGCACTTGTTCCAGACTCATGGTCCCGTACTCGGCCAGCATGCTCATCAGACCGCCGGGAGTCCCCGGCGTTACCGCAGCAAGCGGTCCGTACTCGGGTGGGTACCTCATTCCTTTGTTCTGAAAAAACTCGACCGTGGCGCCCGTCGGAGCAACGCCGAGCGCATTGATGGCGATGACCTTTTTGGTCTTCGGATTATAGATCAGGGCCTGTGTCTCCCCGCCCCAGCTCAGAACATCCCACATGGTGCAGGTGGCGCCCAACATCGCACAGGCTGCATCCACCGCGTTACCCCCTTTAGCGAAAATCATGCCGCCCGCCGTGGCCGCCAACGGCTTGCCGGTCACAGCCATCCAATGCCGCCCATGCAACGGTGGCTTTTGAGTGGTTACCGGCAAGTTATTAAACTCTTGGCCCATTGCGATGGAGCTAAAAAACACGACACAAAGTTGAGACAGAATGGTTTTCATCAGATCCATTGTATCCTCTCGCTGTCGGCAATGCCTACCTTAGCAATTCATTGACATGTTCGACCAGGAGTTCGCGTTGATCGATGTCCAGCCAAACATAGGAACCAACGATATCTCCCGCAGCGTTCACCAAACAAAAACGGTCGGGATGACCCCGCTTTTCGACTCCACCCAAGAAGAACTTTTCCGTTCCCACGCGCACCACCTTTTCAATCGCCCCGGTTAAGAACAGCCAACGATCTTTGTCCGCTTGGAACTTTTCTGCGTACTCGCTTAGCACCTGTGGCGTGTCGATCTCTGGATCGACGGAGATGCTTACCAATTTGATCTTTTTTCCTTTGAACTTGCTCTGCAATAACTGCATCTGGTTGCTTTGCCTAGTACAAGTTCCAGGGCATGTCGTGAAGAAAAAACAGGCAATGTACGGCTCGCCTCTCAACTCATCGGAAGTGACGGCTCTTCCGCTCCGCTCCGTGAACTCGAACTCTTTCAACCAACCTGGCTCCTGCTTGGCTTGCGCGACCAATCGCTGCAACTCTCTTCGCTGACCTGGGTCAGGGATGGCAGGTGGCATCAATGGATCATCATCGACTTCGATCGTTCGAAGTCCGCTCCCAGACAGGGCTTTGCCATTGTCGACCGTCCGAAACGGCCCTCGGAACAGCAAGGCCGCTATTGTACCGGCCAAAACCCCAGCCATTACGCCCATCCATCGAGTGTGGTTTCGGCTCATTGCAATTCTCCCGACTGCTCTCGTCGCACCACTAAGGAAGCGGCGATCGAAGTTGCAATCGCAAAAGCGATCGTTACCATCAAACTGGTCGAAAACGAGGGAGTCCAGAAAAAGCTGTCGCTCTTTACGCCCGACATCAAATGTCGCATACCGGAAACGGTGTAAGACATTGGGTTGCACCGCATGATCCAGTGCATCGCGATTTGACCAATGGGTTCGCCACCCGTTAAAGCTGGTATCGGAAAGAAGGAGCCGCTCAGCAACCACATCGGCATCAACACCATGTTCATCAACGCATGAAAGCCCTGCGTGCTGTCCATCGGCCATGCAAAGCAAACGCCTAAACTCGTCATCGCAATGGCCGCGATCAACATGAATCCAAAGAGCAGCAGCAACTGCGGACCCAAAGGAATCATACCTGTCAACAAAGCGATGACCACAAACACGATCGCTTGCACCCAAGCGATGGCAGAGCCACCGAGGACTTTCCCCATGGCAATCGCCCAACGAGAGGTCGGGGCAACCAGCACACTTTGCAGGAACCCCTCGCGTCGATCTTCGATGATCGAAATGGTGGCGAAAATCGAGGTGAACAGCAAAATCATGGCGGTTGTACCAGGCAAGAAGTAGGTCATGAAATCACCCGACTGCCCGCCACCGCGAAACGCGCTATGCATTCCAGTACCGAAGAGAATCCAAAACAGAATCGGTTGCCCTAAGGCCGCGATGACCCGAAACGGCTGTCGAAAGAATCGGACCCACTCACGCTGAGCCAGCATCCAAATCACCTGGCTCGAAACACTCTTTGCAGGCCGCATGGCCCCCACCAAGCTGGCGGATGACGGGGTAGACTCGGTTGCGATCTCGATGGCATTCATGCCTATAGCATAACGGAATCTAGACAGTTCCGTCTAGCAGATCACCCTCGGTAATCATATGAAAGCCTTTGTGAGCCAAGGTTTCTAGCGCGTGCTCGGTGTTGTCCACCATGATGGCGACCGCGGGCTCACCGTTGGGACGAAAAAGCAAAGGGTAAGCTTGAATAATGTTGATTTCGGCTTGAAGCAGGGCTGTGCAGATCTGCAATAGGGGCTGTCCACTCTTGGGGAGTTCAACGCCGATCAAATCACTCTCGATAATCGCCAGTCCAGCCCGCTCCAAGATCTCGCGTCCCCGTTCGGCATGACTCAATAAAAATCGAACAAAGGCGCACTCCGCTGAGTCGTTGATGGAAAGAGCAACGATGCGAATGCCGGTCCCCTCAAACCGTCGAACCACTTCTAACAATTGCCCAACACGATTTTCCAAAAAAACCGTAAACTGGCGGAGAGTCGGATAGTTACGGCCGTGCATTGTCTGGAAAGACGTGGTCGATCCCTCTCCTGTACTCATGATGCAAACTTTCTAAATGCGATGGCAACTTATCGGAACTGGCGATTGAACAATTCGGGATCGAATGGGTCTTTGCGCGTTGGAGATCCGTTGGCGTCACCATTCACCGTTTGTTTTTCAAATTTTTCGATAATCGACTCTAAGTCATTCAACTCCGCCATGGAAACGATTTCAGTGGGTGAAGCAGTCTTGGCGGGTTTGGATAGTTTTGCATTTCTATCTTTTTGGACCGGCTCGCCGATCATTCGACTCTTTCGCGTCGAAGTGGGTTTCAAACCTGGCAAAACGTTCGGCTGAGGCAGACTGGTAGATTCTAGCCCAGTTGCGATCGGCATGTTGGCGACAGCCGGACTGACTGGAGTAGCGATCGCGCCGGCAGATAGCGGATAATGAGCAGGCATGGAGGTCTCGACTTTCTGGGACAGGACCAGGAGTTTGACCCATTGATTGATTCGTTCGATCAAAATTCTTTCGTCGTCTCGAGTTTGGTTCAAGCTTGGGTTTCGCTGGATCCCGTGCGCCTGCGTGGCGTACGCCATGAGCCGACTGTCGTGCGTATGCTTACGATCGATGTAACGCAGGACTTCGTCCAGATCGCGAGCTAACAAAGTAGCCGCCTGATCCCCGACCGGTTGATAGAGATGAAAGTCCGATTTGCCCAGCATGCCATGACAGCCTGACTGGCCACAACGCGCGACCAGGATCGGCAAGACCGATGTTTGGAATGTTTTGCGAATATAACCAGGGATCTCGTGCTTGATCCATGGGTCGTTGGAAGCGTCATTGCCCGTTGACATATTGCTCATCAGTTTAGGCTCCTGGAGCGATGTCTTCAGCAGAGTTGGTGATTGTGAACTAGCCAAGATGACGGGGTTGCCATTGTCTGCTACCGGTTCCGCCGAAGCAGACTGCTTTTGAGCCGATTGCTTCAGGTGGATGTCCGCCAATAGTGCCTCGCGCATGAGGTGCTCCAACTGTTTGAAACGGGGAGAGCTTGAAGCGGTTTTCTCTAAAACTTGGTAGTGGGAAATCGCTTGTTCCAACAAGCCTTGTTGGATGCACCAATGGGCGAGATGCCAATGCTCACCCGTTCCCCATTGCCGAACCCCGGAAACCTGATGTTGATACAAGGATACTAGAGTTGGCCCAACGAACGCAAGCTGCTTTGGATCGACAAAAAGCTTGCTGTTCCCATCGACCTGAATGCAAATGCGATCTTTCTCCTTAGTCACAACTCCCTTGAGTACGTTTCCGTTTTGGAGGAGGGCATAGCTGGTGAGACCAGATCCCGGCTGATCCGCATTCGCCGAAACGATCGTCAGTGCAAGGAAGCTGGTCAGGCACAAAAGAGCCGTTTTTCGAGTGAACATATTGGTTCGGCACACGGTAGGTAGTTGCGAGCACATGGAGATGTTCGGGAGACTAGCAAATCGTAGGCCGCGAATGCAATACGATCGAGATGGCCGATTTCTCCAAACTTCCTACGCGTCGACAAATTTTTTGTCGTGCTTTTCCCGTTTTGCAAGTTCTAAGTCGTGATCCACCATGATGCGAGCCAATTGTCGAACATCGGTTTGGGGAACCCAACCGAGCTTTTCTTTCGCTTTGGATGCGTCACCGAGCAACAGATCTACTTCCGCGGGCCGGAGATAGCGAGGATCGATCTCGACGTACTTGTGCCAATCTAATTCCAGTTGGCCAAATACCATGTCGAGGAACTCTCGAATAGTGCGAGTTTCTCCGGTTGCGATCACAAAGTCGTCCGGTTCCTCTTGCTGGAGCATTCTCCACATCGCATCCACATAATCCTTGGCAAACCCCCAATCCCGTTTCGAATCCAGGTTGCCCAGAAAGAGCTTGTCCTGCAATCCAAGTTTGATGCGAGTGGCCGCTCGCGTTATCTTTCGCGTCACAAACGTCTCGCCCCTCCGCGGAGATTCGTGATTGAAAAGGATGCCGTTGCAAGCAAACATGCTGTAACTACGGCGATAGTTTACCGTTTGAAAAAATGCATAAACTTTCGCACAAGCGTAAGGAGATTGGGGATTGAACGGAGTCGTTTCGGTCTGCGGAGTCTCCAGGACCATACCGTACATTTCCGAACTGCTAGCTTGGTAAACTCGGACTTGTTTTCGCTTGTTGAGAAGTCTAGCTGCTTCCAAAACGTTAAGCGAACCAACGCCATCGCTCATCAACGTATAAACGGGCTGATCAAACGAAACGCGGACGTGACTTTGTGCGCCGAGATTGTAAATCTCGTCAGGCTCGATTTCCTGGACCAAATTGGTCAAGGATTGGCCGTCCGTCAAATCGCCGTAGTGGAGCAGAAGCTGTGGCTTTTCATGGATGTCACGATAGAGATGGTCAATTCTGCCAGTCGAAAAACTGCTTGAACGTCGCACTAACCCGTGGACCAAATAGCCTTTGTCCAGAAGAAGCTCCGCTAGATAGGAGCCATCCTGCCCTGTAATGCCGGTGATAAGCGCTGATCGTGCCATGCGTGAGTTGACCTAAATTGAATTCAAAGGTTGAAAGCAGAATCTTAACGAAAGGGTGAGCAGGAGACCTAGACCAATTTTTGCTTGAGTTGGCGTCCTACGAAAAACCCTCGGCCAAGTGGACGAGGGTCAAAATCGACTTCAAAGGCTTGATAGTCGAGCGTTACTTCATGGCGACTTTATTTGCATCGGAAGCAGCTTCGAAGTTGAACGTAAGTTCCAATTTATCGCCACCGATCAAACGGATGGTCTTTTCCTTGGTAACTCCTTCGTAGGTGACTTCAATTCGATAATCATCCCACGCTTCTCCCTGTCGGAGCTGCTTGGTGCGATAAACCCGTTCCGCTCCTTCGCTTTTCGTCGAATTCTGAGCCAAAACGACCTTGGCCGTCTCCGGTACGTTCAAGGTAAGGATGGTTTCGACCGGATCATCCGACTTGTTCATGTCGAAATTCAGTTCCTCGCCGTTGCCACTATTGAGAACCAAAGTCTTGCTCTGAACCAGTTCCGTGCCATCGTCGTTGGTCAAAACTGCCTTGACTTCGAAGCGATACGCATCGTTAGGCCTCAAGTCGCGGCTCACGAAGTGACGCTTTGTACCCGAGGTCGTTGTCAGATTTCCATTCACATAGACCTTGGCCGCCTCAGGCAAATTAATGGTCAAATGGACTTCATCGGGCTGGATCAGGCGACTCGATGCCAATTTGTTAACCGATTGATTAGCAGTCGATGCACCCGGCACCATTGGAATGCCGTTGGGAGGTACAACCACCGACCCTGGACTTTCATAGGTGCTTTCCATCGGAACTTCCGACGGATAGCTTTCGTAAGCTCCGTAACCCATGGACGAACCAACGCTTCCACCACCACCCGTGCTGCCGCTCCCTTGGTACGCACCACCCATGTAGGAAGGTGCATAACTGCTGCCAGTGGAACCACCACCAGTGGAACCACCACCAGAGTAGCTGCCGCCGTAGTAGCTGCCACCTGTGGAACCACCGCCAGAAGAGCCCGAGTGACGCACCACCGAATATCGTCTCACATACCCACCATGCGAACCACCGGAACTGCCGTAACCTGAGGTAAATTGCCCTCCAGAAGAACCACCGCCTGCAGAACCACCGCCTGCAGAACCATAATAGGCCGAACGTCGAGCCGCCTTGGCGTGGACATGGTCGTGGACGCGCGAAGCGAACCTACGCAAAGGACCAACCTGCCCTCCCGAAGAACCCCCACCGCCCAAAGAACC
>Ga0105049_10002516_pt1 | contig 21759 bp, 18 predicted proteins | sample MAT06_FD_78087 | JGI IMG/M metagenome (GOLD analysis project Ga0105049, IMG submission 78087) | Freshwater microbial communities from Lake Fryxell liftoff mats and glacier meltwater in Antarctica - MAT-06 | ecosystem: Environmental > Aquatic > Freshwater > Ice > Liftoff microbial mat | place...
GAGACAAAACAAAAAACAGGGAACCTTAAAGACACCATCGTGGTGCAATCCTTTGCTTACAAAGTAAAGTTTCTGGGAGCTGCCGCCAACGCCACCAGGACACCCGACAAAGCTTTACCAACCTATAACAATTACTTTCTTGGCAATGATCCCTCCAAATGGGCCAACGAATGCAAAATATTCCAGGCAGTTACTTACGAAAACATTTATCCCAATATCGACATTCGCTACTACAGTGATGGTGGCGCCCTCAAGTATGATTTTATCGTAAAACCCGGTGGAAACCCCGATTATATTGCCATGCAATATGATGGACCAGATAAGGTTTCTGTAAAAGACAAAGAACTGATTATCGAAACACCAGTGGGGGTTGTGAAGGAATTGTACCCTTACACATATCAAACACCCCTGGGTAAAAAACAGGAAGTAGCCTGCCGGTTTGTGGTAAAAAACAACGTGGTTACTTTTAAATTAGACGATTACGATCCAGCTGCTACTCTCATCATAGATCCATCGATTATATTTTCCTCCTTCACCGGAAGCACGGCAGATAACTGGGGGTACACAGCCACACCCGGACCAGACGGTAGTTTTTTCGCAGGAGGAATCGCTTTTTCATCCGGTTTCAGGGTATCACCCGGAGCATTTCAAACAGCCTACGGAGGTGGCGTGGATGAAGGGGGGATTGGTGGGTATGACATGGCTATTTTTAAATTTAGTGCAACCGGCTCTAGCAGGCTGTACGCCACTTATCTCGGTGGTTCTGCTAACGAGCAACCTCACAGCATGATCTCTGATCCCCAAGGCAATTTGGTGATCGCAGGCAGATCCAATTCCGCCAATTATCCTAGAACAACGCCCCAACAGGGAGCAGGAGGGCAATATGACATTGTTATTACAAAATTTAATGCAGCCGGAACAGCTTTAATTGGTTCTGTAAAAATAGGTGGTGCCGCAGATGATGGGGTCAACATCAGAAGCAAATATCCTTTCACCAACCCTTCTGCGATAAGCCTTAGAAGAAATTACGGGGATGATGCCCGCAGTGAAGTCATTCTGGATAACAACAACAATGTGATTCTGGTATCTTGTACACAGTCGCCACTGATGCCCATTGCCAATGCCGTACAGCCAATATTTGGAGGTGGATTGCAAGATGGTTATATCGTTAAACTTAATCCCAACCTTTCTAACATCCAGTTTGCTACATTCTTTGGTGGCAGCTCCAACGATGCTTGCTTTGTTACCAGTATTAGCCCAATAACCGGCGATTTGTATGTTGGTGGCGCTACCAGCAGCAACAATCTTCCCGGCCTCACGGCCAGTGTACTTGACAATACCTTTAATGGTGGTGACGCCGATGGATTTATCACACAGTTGCGTGGCGACGGTTCAGTCATTATCAGAACAACTTACCAAGGTACCGCAGGAGTGGATCTGGTTTATGGACTCAAATTCGACAGGGCTGGTTTTCCTTACATCATGGGTACCACCACTGGTAACTGGACAGTATTAAACGCAGCATTTAGCAATGTATATCCAGGCGGTGTTAACGCCAAACAATTCATCAGTAAACTTCTACCCGATTTATCGGCTTATGCTTATTCGACCGTTTTTGGCACCAATTCAACCGTTCCAAATATTTCTCCGGTAGCTTTCTTGGTAGATCGCTGCGAAAACGTATATGTTTCCGGTTGGGGCGGAGGTATCAATATACAACAGCTGTACACCACAGGTAATACCAGTGGATTGGCCTCTGTTGCACCACTTCCCGGAATTCCCCCTCCTGATGGAAGAGACTTTTACTTTTTTGTAATGGAAAGAAATGCTGGCAGTCAATTGTTTGGATCTCATTTTGGACAAAACGGTGGACTCGGCGATCACGCAGATGGCGGCACCAGTCGCTTTGATGAAAATGGAATTATCTACCAGGCTGTTTGCGCCAACTGTACCGGAGGGGCCATTTTCCCCACAACGCCGGGCGTTTGGGCGAGTACAAATGGCAGCAGCAACTGTAACCTCGCCGCCATTAAAATTGAAATGAATTTTGCCGGGGTTGGTGCTGGTCTTCAAGCATCTATTAACTCTGTGAGAAACGACTCAATCGGTTGTGTGCCGCTGCGCGTTGATTTTGCAGATACCCTTTTAATGGGAAAAACGTTTTATTGGAATTTTGGTGACGGCTCTCCACAACAAATTACAACGGTAGGATCCATATCTCACGTCTTTACGAGCATCGGCTCGTACAGGGTTCGCATGATCGCAGAAGACAGTACTACATGTAACATCAGAGATACCGCTTATGTTAACATCAGAGTAGGCGACAATGAAGTAGTACCCAATTTTACCTTTACAAAAGTACCTCCCTGCGCAAGTTTGACCATGCAGTTTAACAACACTTCCTCCAACGCTGGCGGTACCGCTTTTGGTCCAAGAACCTTTGTTTGGGATTACGGGGATGGTTCACCAAGAGACACTGCAGGGTTCAATCCACCAAGGCTCCACACCTATGCGGCTCCCGGAACTTATATGGTAACGTTATACGTAATTGATACAAACTTTTGTAACGCTCCAGATACCACCACACAACAAATAAGGCTCAATCCTTTGGTAAGAGCCCAGTTCAATACATCGGGTTCTGGTTGCGCACCGTATCAGGCAACATTTGAAAACACGTCCTTGGCCGGCACCGATTTTATATGGGATTTTGGAGACGGAAATACTTCAACGGTAGTGAACCCCACCCATTTGTATGCCAACCCAGGTACTTACAATGTTCGTTTGATCGCTACAGATTCGAGTACTTGCAACATAATTGATACATCTGGCTTCTTTTCGATTCAGGTGTTTTCTAAACCCACCGCATTTTTCAATTGGTCGCCAAATCCGCCCATTGAAAACACCCCCGTGCGATTTACCAATTTATCTATTGGTGCCAACAGATACCTTTGGAATTTTGGGGATGGTAGCAGCTCTACATTGGCCAGTCCAACACACCAATACGAAGCTACCGGTACCTACAATGCTGAACTGATTGCCTACAACGCAGCAAATTGTTCAGACACGTTTAATTTGGATGTGAATGTCATCATATTACCCCTGCTAGATGTTCCCAATGCCTTCACTCCAGGCCAGCCCGGTATCAATTCTATTATAAAAGTGGAAGGGTTTGGGATTGGTAAAATGAGCTGGCGCATTTACAACAGATGGGGGCAATTAGTATTTGAATCAGCCAGTAAAAATATTGGATGGAACGGAACTTTTAAAGGGAAACTACAACCAATGGAGGTGTACGCCTACACGCTAGATGCAGAATTTACAGATGGAACCAAATTGCGAAAAACAGGAGATATTACCCTGCTTAGATAGAAAAAAGGAGCTTGTTATGAATACGTTCGGAAAATTTTTATTAGGATGGATTTGCCTGCAAAGCAGCACCACGCTGCATGCTCAGGATCTTAACTTCTCTCAGTTTTTTAACTCCCCATTGACCACCAATCCTGCCAACACCGGATTTATTCCCGACGCTGATTTTAGATTGGGAGCGCAGTACAGAAATCAATGGAGTTCCGTCATGACGGTACCTTACAAAACTACCAGCGTTTTTGGTGATGCTCAATTGTTCAGAGACAGATTAGAAAATGGTTGGCTGGGAGTAGGCGGCGTAATTTTAAGCGATGTTGCCGGAAATGGCAGTCTAAGGTCTACAAAAGTATATGGGTCTGTCGCCTACCACCAAATGTTGGGTAATAGCAGTTTGTTGAGTGCAGGATTTAACCTGGGGTATGCTCAAAAAAGAATTGATCCCACAAGGCTTAAATTCCCGGATCAGTTTGATGGTAAATTTTTTGATAGCAATATTCCTACTGCAGCTATTCCCTTGGTGAACAGCGCCAGCTATTTCGATATGCAGGTTGGAATGAATTATGCCTATTTCCCTCAAGAAAATATTTACATCAATGCGGGTTATTCTATCCACCATGTAAACAGACCACGTGAAACTTTTTTTGGCGACAATACAGAAAATGGTACCGTATCCATGCGGCATATTGGTTTTGTAAATGCCATTCTTAAAGTGAACGAAAAAGTAATCCTTAGCCCGAATATCTATTTCAGTAGTACACAGACAAAAGCCACTGAATTAACTGGCGGCTTACTCGCCAATTACAACCTAAGTGAGGCGGGAGAAAAACAATTGATAGCAGGACTTTACTATCGCCACAAAGATGCAGCCATCCCCATGTTGGGCTTTGAAGTAAACTCATTACGTTTCACTTTTAGTTATGACGCTTCGCTATCTAACATCAACAACTTTAATGGTTACAGAGGCGCCAGCGAATTTACTTTAATTAAAAAAGGATTCTATCCTCAAAGCGGAGGTCGGCAATCCATGTGCCCTAGTTTTTAATTTTGCTCCACAATAAATTGTTGTAGCAATTTTTTTCCGATTTTTGTTTAAAATACCATTTATGACCGTTCATATAAATCAGGATAAATTGTTGGAGCCGCTGGCCATGTTCAAAGCCATTTTGGGAGAAGCATACGTGTTTACAGATGAAGAGAGCCTTAACCATTATGCACACGATGAAACAGAGAACCTTCATTTTCTACCCGACATAGTCGTAAAACCCATCACCGCAGAAGAACTCAGCGCTGTGATGAAAATTTGTAATGAACGAAAAATTCCGGTTACCCCCCGTGGTGCAGGAACAGGACTGAGTGGAGGCGCGCTCCCCCATTTTGGCGGCGTACTGGTTTCCTTTGAACGAATGAACAGTTTTGATATTGATGAAAGAAACCTGCAAGTGATTACAGGGCCTGGTGTAATTACGGAAGTATTACAAAACGCCGTAAAAGAAAAGGGATTGTTTTATCCACCTGATCCCAGCAGCAGAGGCAGTTGTTTTATTGGTGGTAATATTGCGGAAAACAGCGGCGGCCCAAAAGCTGTGAAATATGGCGTGGTAAAAGATTACGTGCTCAACTTACAGGTAGTTTTACCCAACGGCGACATCATTTGGACAGGTGCCAATGTACTCAAAAATTCTACTGGTTACAACCTCACACAATTGATGGTAGGGAGTGAAGGTACCCTTGGATTGGTAACTAAAATTGTGCTCAAACTAATTCCCCATCCCAAGTTTGACCTGCTGATGCTGGTTCCATTTCGTGATTTGGAGAAAGCGGGCGAAGCTGTAAGTGCTATATTCAGATCAGGATTTACACCGAGCGCTTTGGAGTTGGTAGAGATCGATGCACTAAAAATTGTGAGCAGTTTTGTTGATAGTACAGCCGTTCCCGTTAGTGACGACATCGCTGCGCATCTCATCATTGAAGTAGACGGCAATCACCTAGAAACGTTGATGGCTGAAATGGAAGCCATTGCAGAATTACTTGTACAATATGATTGCGGCGAAGTATTTTTTGCCGATGATGCACAACAAAAAGCTGAACTTTGGAAATTGCGTAGAAGGGTAGCGGAAGCAGTAAAACTAGCTGGTTATACCATAGAAGAAGATACCGTGGTGCCAAGAGCAGAACTGCCAGCACTTATTAGAGGAGTAAAAGAGTTGGGCAAACAATACGATTTTGACGCAGTGTGCTACGGCCATGCCGGGGATGGCAACTTGCACGTTAGAATAAAAAAAGAAGGAAGTATTTTTAGTTTGAACAACCAAGACGTGATTCCCGCGCTACGGGCACTTTTCGTATTGGTCAAAAAATTGGGCGGCACCATAAGTGGCGAACATGGAATTGGCTTAATTCAAAAAGAATATATGGACATTGTTTTCGATGATGCTCAACTCAATATCATGCGGGGAATTAAAAAAACCTTCGATCCAAATAATATTCTTAACAGCGGAAAAATATTTGATTAATAAAACAGTACCCTTGAAAAGAAAAATTGTGATATTCCTTGTTTTAATCACCAGCTCTGCTACTACATTGCTGGCTCAAGATGAATACGTAGATGACAGAAAAGGGAAATTTAAAAAAGAAAATCTTTTTACGGGCGGTAGTGTAAACCTATCATTTGGTAACCGCATTACAGCGCTGGGTGTTAGTCCACACTTTGGTTACAGCGTCAACAAATACCTGGATGTAGCAGCCTCTGTGGGGTATAACTACATTTCTCAGCGAGACAATATTGTGATTGGTGATAAGCTTCGCCAAACTGTGGTGGGCCCTGGTGGATTTGTACGGTTGTTCCCGGTTAATTTTTTGTTTGCACAAGCCCAGTTCGAATATAATTTTATCAAATTAAAATATATCGCACCCTCCAATAGTGGCCTCCAAAACGAAAACTACAATGATGAGGTAAGCAGCATCTTAGTAGGTGCAGGCTATGCGGGCGGCAGGGCACCCGGGAGTAACACGTATTTTTATTTTTCTATCATGTGGGATGTTGCCAACAATCAAAATTCTCCTTACAAAGATGAGTTCAACAGAGCCATTCCAGTGATCAGAGCTGGTTACAACATTGCACTTTTTCAGGGTAAATTCTCAGGTAATCGCTAAAGATAAGATAGCAATTCCTCTGGGTCGTTAAGCATCGTAATTTTTTCTTCCGGGTCGCCATATAGAAATTGCTCCTGCATCATCAGTTTGATATGTGCCATCAAGTGGTCATAAAAATCGTCTGTGTTTAAAAAAAATATTTTTTTGTTGTGAATGCTCAACTGGTTCCAGGTGAGCATTTCAAATACTTCATCCAATGTGCCATAGCCACCTGGCAAAATAATGGCGGCATCACATTTTTCATACAGCATTTGTTTTCTGATATGCATCGTCTCTACCACATGTAGCTCTGTAAGTCCGTCGTGCTGGTGTTCCCATTCTGTAAGTACCCTGGGTATAATGCCAATTACTTTGCCATCGTTCTCCAAAGCTGAATTGGCTACTGCAGCCATCAGTCCTTTGTTTCCTCCTCCATAAATTACGGTGATATGGTTCAGTGCAAGAAGTTTGCCCAGTTCCCTGGTTTGCCTTTCAAAATTTGGATTGGCCCCCGTTTTGCTGCCGCAAAAAACCGCAATGGCTTTGATACTGTTCATTTAAAATATTTATGAGACAAAGGGAAAACATTTTTCTTTATCTTCAAAAATTATTATTGCCGTTATTATTTCATAAAATGTAATTATGTCTCCAGTTGTTTTATTTTCATTTGTAATAGGCTATTTCATTTTATTGCTTGGGGTAGCTTGGTATACCTCCAGAGGTTCTAACAATGAATCCTTTTTTATCGGTAACAAAAAAAGCAACTGGATGCTGGTAGCTTTCGGTATGATTGGTACTTCCCTGAGCGGCGTTACGTTTGTAAGCGTGCCTGGTGGCGTGGCTACTGGCAATTTTTATTACTACCAAATTGTTATTGGTTACCTGTTTGGTTATCTCACCATCGCCTACGTATTACTTCCGCTCTACTACAAAATGAACCTAACGAGTATTTACACTTATCTCGAAAATCGATTTGGTGTAAATGCGCACAAAGTTGGGGCTTCCTTTTTTATTCTTTCCAGATCTGTAGGAGCCACTGCACGTCTATATTTGGTGATCAATATTTTGCAATTGTTTATTTTAGATAAGCTGGGCGTGCCTTTTTTGGTTACTACTTTCGTTATACTATTAATGATCTTACTGTACACTTTTGAGGGAGGTGTTAAAACCATCATTTATACAGATACGCTACAAACTTCGGGTATGCTCATTGGTTTGGTTGTGTGTATCATCGTTATCATAAAGGCTTTGGGTACAGATTTCTCCGGTGCACTAGAAATGATGAATGCCAAAGGATATACGCAAGTGTTCAATACAGACGTTAAGTCGGGCTCCTTCTTCCTAAAACATATTATTGGGGGTATGTTCATCGCTATTGCTATGACCGGCCTTGATCAGGAGATGATGCAAAAAAACATCAGCGTCAAAAACTTGAAGGACTCTCAAAAAAACATGATGAGTTTTACAACTGTATTGATGGTCGTTAACTTTTTATTTCTTTTCCTGGGCGGCATATTATACCTATACGCATCCGCCAATAATATTCAAACGGCCCCCGATGATTTATTTCCTACCATTGCCCTCAGCGATGCTTTCAGCGGCACCATCGGGGTATTGTTTATCATTGCCCTCATCTCTGCATTGTTCCCAAGCGTTGATGGCGCCATCACTTCTTTAACCTCCTGTTTCTGCATAGACATACTCGGACTTAACAAAAGCAACGACACCGAGAAAGCCAAAAAAACAACAAGGCTAAAAGTTCATTTTAGTTTTGCTGCCATATTTTTTTTATTGGTACTTGTGTTCAAATTTATAGACGATAAACTCATCATCGATTTTATTTTAAAATTTGCAGGCATTACTTACGGTCCTTTACTAGGGTTATTCGCCTTTGGTATTTTAACCAAACGTACCTTAAAAGAGCGCCTCATTTGGCCAGTTTGTATCATTGCACCTGCGATCACTTTATTATTAGACATGCTCAGCAGTCCTAGATGGTATGAAACCAAGCTTCACATGCAACTGGGATTAAATGACTTATCAGCCAGCATCTTTGGCGGGTATGTTATTGGCAATGAACTGATCCTGATCAATGGTTTCATCACTTTTATGGGATTGTATTTCATCTCTAAAAAGGCATAAAGATTTTTAAATATGGAATTAGTTTCACCACAGGCAGAATTGTATGCAGCTTATTTTACTACGCCATTGGATACACTGTTACAAGAGTTGCACGACCATACACTATCACATCACCAACACGCCCACATGCTGAGTGGAGTCGTGCAAGGTAAATTTTTAGAATTTTTCAGTATAGCAATTAGTCCTGCTAAAATTTTAGAGGTCGGTACTTTCACCGGCTTTAGTGCATTGTGTTTGGCAAAAGGGTTAGTGCCCGGCGGCGAATTGCATACCATCGAGATTCGTGCAGAAGATGCCAACACCGCAGTTAGTTATTTTAACAGATCTTTAAATGCACCACAAATAAAGCTGCATCTCGGTAATGCTATTGAAATGATCCCCATGCTCAATCACGCATGGGATCTGGTATTCATCGACGCCGATAAAGTGAACTATATTGAGTATTACGAGTTAACTTTGCAACGATTAAAACCTGGGGGCTGGATCATCGCCGATAATGTACTTTTTCATGGGCAGGTATTAGAAGAAGAAGTAAAAGGAAAAAATGCATTAGCCATACATCATTTTAATGAACACGTTAAAAATGACGACAGGGTAGAACAGGCTTTGATCAGTCTGCGAGACGGGTTATTATTTATTAAGAAAAAGCATCACATACAATGAAAGCCATTCTTAGCATTACCTTATTTTTTTTGGTGGGCCATGTTGCAGCACAACGCATGACACCCCAGGAATATATAGAAACTTACAAAGGGGCCGCCATCGCACAAATGAAAAGATTGGGGGTTCCCGCTTCTATCATTTTGGCACAAGGCATTCTGGAAACAGAAGCCGGCAACAGCGACCTGGTTAAAAGATCCAACAACCATTTCGGCATTAAATGTAAAAGCAACTGGGCGGGCGAAAGTGTACGTCACACAGATGATGCCCCCAACGAATGTTTTAGAAAATATTCCAGCGCTATGGAAAGTTACCAGGATCACAGCGATTACCTGTACAACTCACCTCGCTACACTTCATTATTCAAATTAACCTCTACTGATTACAAAGGATGGGCCTATGGCTTAAAAAAAGCAGGCTATGCCACCAACCCTCGTTATCCACAGATATTGATTAGCAACATTGAAAAATATAACCTCCAACAATACAATGAGCCTGCTCAGGGAGATAGGATGGCAGATATGGTTAGCAGTCAGGCAATGCAACCCGTAATGGAACATGGCGTGTATACTGCAAAAGAAAATACGAAAAGTAAAGTGGGTGAATCAGTTGAAGTAGAAAAAGAACCCAATGTTTTTCGAAAACTTTTTTCTGGCAAAAAAAATAATGCTAAACAATACTTCAACAACCTCAGAGCTGTAATGGCTTTCAAAGGAACCTCCTTATTGGCTATTGCTACTGAAAATGATATCGCATTGTCTAAATTATTAGAATACAACGATATGGACGATGATGGTCTGTTAGATGCTGATCAATGGATTTACCTGGAGAAAAAACACAAGGAAGGCAGTAGAAGTACACATACCTCATTACAAAATGAAACGCTGCATCAAGCTGCTCAGTTTTATGCAGTGCAACTCGAAAAGCTGGTGTTGTACAATCAATTAAGTTCGGGTACTGTCTTAAAAAAAGGTCAAACCATCCGCTTAAAACCAGGTGAAGCATTCACATCAGCGCCAGTACCCACAAACATGGCAGCAGCCATTAAAGCAGCTGCGCCTGTAGCAGATTCCAAAAAAATCCACGAAGTTCAATCCAAAGAAGGTCTCTACAGCATCGCCAAAAAGTACAACCTTAGTATCGAAGAAATAAAACAATGGAACCAATTAACATCCGATGATCTTAAAGTGGGCCAACAACTGATTATATCAAAATAAACGGCCGTATGTCTCTCATTACAGTAAAAGATAAAAACTTTGTTCCTTATCTCACCGCAGCTCAAATAGATGAGCAGATCAAAAGGCTGGGTAAAGAAATTAACCGCGACTATGCCGGAAAAAAACCCTTGTTTATTGCCATCCTCAATGGCTCTTTTATGTTTGCTTCCGATTTATTCAAAGAACTAGATTGTGAACCCGAAATATGTTTTATCAAACTGGCTTCCTACAAAGGAACCCGTAGCACAGGTAACGTCATTACTTCTATCGGACTAGACGAATCTTTAAAAGAAAGGCATGTAGTTATTCTAGAAGATATCGTAGATACTGGTAAAACCCTGAGTGCATTTCTGCCTCAGTTGCACGACCAACAACCCGCTTCTTTAAAAATTGTGGCCCTGCTTCACAAGCCGGAGGCATTGCAACACCACATCGATATTGATTACCTTGGATTTGAAGTGCCCAACAAATTTTTGCTGGGGTACGGTCTGGATTTCGACGGATTAGCTCGAAACCTGAAAGAAATTTATAGGCTTGATGAGTAGGATAGCATATACCGCAGGAAATAATATCTTTCAGTATGCGTTAATACATCAATAACCATTGCTTGAAAAAACTTGTTTTATATTGTTCAACGATTTTTTTGTCATTTTCTGGCTCCGCTCAGTATTATTTGAGAGGGGATGTTAAAGACGAACAAAATAGGCCTATCCAGAATGCAAAGATCCTTTTGCACTCTGCAAAAATGCTGTACAATACCGGCGTACAGGGTAGTTTCGGCATTATAGTCAGAGAGATATACGATTCGCTCACCTGCAGCATGGATGGCTATGAGGCTAAAACCCTTAAGGTAAAAACAGATATTTGGCAAAGCATCGTACTAAAAGTTTCTGCTACGTACGCCACAAAAAATAAACAGAAACTCATCTCCATTACAAAAGACTTAAAGCAAACCAGCAAGTACAATTGGTTTGTAAATGATGAAACCTATTTCCAACTGGTCGAAAATCAGTTTGTTCATAGCTCCCAATATCCCAATACCGGTTTTTCGCTCAACGTCAACAAAGCTTCTTACAGCAACGTTCGGCGTTTTCTCAATTCTAATAGCGCCGTGCCCCCAGATGCGGTAAGGGTAGAGGAAATGGTGAACTACTTTAATCTCCATTATACCAAACCGGCCCTAAACGAAACCTTCCATATCAGTACCCAGCTTTCGGCCAGTCCCTGGAACGATAAAGAACAACTGTTGTTTGTAAACATAAGCGCTAAAAAGTTAGACCTCCACAACATTCCACCAGGCAATTTTGTTTTTTTGATAGATGTATCCGGTAGTATGGATATGCCCAATAGGTTGCCCTTATTAAAAGCCGCCTTTCAATCCTTTGTAAAAAATCTTCGCGCCATCGATACAATGTCGATCGTAATGTACGGGGGCACCGTGGGCGTTTGGTTGCAACCAACCTCCGGAGCCGAAAAAGAGAAGATCGGCAAATCTATTGAAGAGCTCACTGCATCTGGCGACACACCTGGTGAATCTGCTATCAGAGCAGCCTACAAAGTGGCAGAAAGTACCTTCATCAAAGGAGGCAACAATAGAATAATACTCGCCACCGACGGTGATTTTAATGTAGGCGAAACCTCCGAAAAAGCCTTGGACGAACTCATTACCAAAATGAGGCAAACAGGTGTTTACCTTACCTGTCTCGGCGTGGGAATGGGAAATTTTAAAGATTCTAAATTACAAACCCTTGCCAAAAAAGGCAACGGCAACTACGCCTACCTGGATGATATACATGAAGCAGAAAAAGTACTGGTGCATGAACTTACACAAACCTTTTATGCAGTGGCCGATGATGCATTGATGAACATTCAATTTAATCCGGCAATGGTAAAGGAATATCGCCTCGTTGGATTCGATAACAAACGAGAAGCCATCGCCGACCAATCCAACGATTTAGAAGGCGGCGAAATCGGCAGCGGCAACAGCACTCTGGCTATTTTTGAAATTGTACCTACCCCTCAAAATGAATCCAACAACACGGGGGGCATGAACGAATCCATTGCACAATTACAACTAAAATTCAGTTCCTGCAATGCTGCCGACAGCCTGAAAATAGAACACAGTGTACCAAATAATTTTGTCGCATACGCTAATATTCACAAAGACCTTCAGTTTGCAACGGTGGTAACCATGCTCGCCCTCAAGTTAAAACAATCACCATACATAGATGGCGTAGATTGGATAACCATTTCCTCTTTGGCCCAACAAGCAGCCAATAAAAACGATTACCTGCAAAACGAATTTTTGACGCTATTGGAAAAAGCGCAAAAAATTTATCCGGAAAAAAAGAAAAAGAGAAAGAGCTAACATTCAGAACTAATAAAAAAGCCCGCAATTGCGGGCTTTACTTTATAGAATAAGGTGTTGTTATTAATTTACTTCTACTGCATCGTTCAGCTCATTGTCAACCAGTATTCTGCCACAGTTTTCGCAAACCATCACTTTCTTTCGAAGTTTGATCTCACTCTGCTTTTGTGGAGGAATAGCATGAAAACAACCACCACAACTGTCTCTTTCTACTGGTACAACCGATAAACCATTGCGGTAATTTTTACGAATGCGATCGTAACTCAACAACAATCGTTCGTCTACATGACTCCGAGCTGCATCCGCATCCTTATTGTAAGTGGTTTCTTCTTTTTCAGTTTCACTGATGATTTTTTCCAACTCAGATTTTTTTCCATTCAAATTGGATTCTTTGGTGGCCACCGCTTTTTTAGCGGATTCTAATTGCTTGGCTTTTTCACCAATTTCTTCGTTAGCATCTTTTATGTGTTTCTCACACAATTTTTCTTCCAACTGCTGCATCTCAATCTCTTTGTTAATCGCTTCAAACTCACGGTTGTTCTTTACATTCTCACTTTGCTTCTCATATTTTGCAATCAAAGCCTGGGCTTCTTTGATAGCTTCTTTCTTTTGCTCAATAAAATCACTGATTCCATTGATCTCTTCCTCTACACGGGTTTGACGAGCATGCAAACCTTCAATTTCATCTTCCAGATCTTTTACTTCCATAGGTAATTCACCTTTCAGGATTTGAATTTCATCCAGTTTGCTATCAATTTTTTGTAAGCGAACCAGGGAAGTTAATTTTTCTTCAACAGAAAATTCTTTAACGGAAGCCATAATATTTATTTGTTTATTATTTTGTTTTGCCAGCTATATACCTTTCTTCCACTTTAGTTGTGTCACTCACTTCAACAGGAAATCTTTATTCCCCATTTACTTAAAATAACACACAGGGTTGGTATTTACACCGGTTTTAAGGACGGCAAAGTTAGGGAATTTTTCCCTCAAATGATCAAATAGCAGGTCAATGGTATATTGTTCACTTTCAAAGTGCCCAATGTCTGCCAATACCAATCGACTGTCTGCATCAAAAAACTCATGGTATTTTAGGTCGCCTGTCAGGTACACATCAGCACCGGCCGCAATGGCAGCACCCGTTAAAAAACTACCGGCACCGCCGCAAAGAGCCACTTTTTCAATAGTTTTGTTCCTCCATTTGCTGTGTTTGATCACCGGAATATTGAAAATCTGCCGTATTTTTTCAAAAAACAGGTCTTCTTCCATCTTTTCTGGCAAATCGCCGATCATTCCGCTGCCCGTTTCTGCAAAAATATTGTCCAGGTTATAGAGGTAATAAGCTACTTCCTCATACGGATGAGCCGCTCTCATAGCCTGTACAATACCTGCCTGCTTCCATGAAGGGAAAATTACGTCTAGTTTTTCTTCTGGTTCCAAATGCCTTTCCCCATGTTTCCCCACAAAAGGATCGCTCCCCTCCATCGCTTTAAAACTGCCCGTACCCGCAACACTAAAACTGCATTCGCTGTATTTACCTACATTGCCCGCACCAGCAGCAAACAAAGCACGGAGCAATGTTTCTTTATGGGCTGTAGGTACAAACACAGACAATTGTTGCAAAACTGATTTTTTCGGTAGCAATACTTTCCTGTTTTGCAGACCCAGCAATTCGGCTATTTTCCCATTAACACCATCTATCACGTTGTCGAGATTGGTATGAATGGCAAACAAAGCAATATCATGTTTGATCGCCAATATCAGCGCCCGTTCCACATAATTGTTTCCGTTGATCTTTTTTAAACCCCTGAAAACAATAGGGTGGTGGGCAATCACCAGGTTGTACTTTTTGTTGATGGCTTCCTGTATTACTTCCTCGGTGGCGTCTAAACAAACAAGGCCCCCTGTACATTCCCAATTATTACTGCCAGTAATTAATCCGGCATTATCATAATCTTCCTGTAAAAAGGGGTTTGCATAAAAATTCAGCGCATTTATGATTTCTTGTATTCTCATTCACTTATTTTAGCGTATCGTAAAGTTAAATCAATTTTTATTTCATCAATCGTATCATTACAGGCAACCATTAACGGCAACCTCTTAGTGACAAGGACGTTTAATTTAACGAACTTAATAAAATATAATAACGGATAAGCTGAAAGCCGAAAAGAGTAAGCGTTCATCAACAAATGTAAAACCAATGCGTAAAATATTTTTCATTATGATGGCTATTTCCTTTAGTTTTTTACTTCAGGCACAGGACAGTACTTCATTTAATTTTTCTTTTAACCATGTAGCTCTTTCTGTTAAAGACGTTGACCAGTCATCCAATTTTTATAAAAATGTTCTCGGACTTCAGGAAATTATCAATAGGTCAAAAATGGATGGCATACGTTGGTTTTCATTAGGCGAAGGGAAAGAACTACATTTAATCTCAATCATAAAAGAACCAGTTACTGTTAATTTAGCAGTTCATCTTGCATTAACGACTTCAAAATTTGATGGTTTTGTTTCTAAACTTGACAAGCTTAAAATCACCTTTAATGATTCGAAGGGCAACTTAAACAAAGTAAACATTCGTGCAGATGGAATTAACCAAATATATTTTCAAGATCCTGACGGTTACTGGATGGAAGTAAACAGCGTTGCTCAGAAATAAGAAAAGAATTTGCGGGATAAATTTTGGTAATAGATTGGCAAACGGAATAGCATGCTGCCAGCAATCAATATCAGTAGTAGTTTCACCTGGAAGTTATAAATGGAGCTTTGGTTTTTTTCTTCATCTTCGGTAATAATATTTATTGAAAAACAAACTTAATACTATATAAAAATTTTATGAAGTTGTTGCTGGCTTCCATCCTCCTTTCTTTTATATGTACGTTCCCAACAGTTTTCGCAAAGTCCTGAACAGGAATTTGGCTTTTGCCAATTTGAATTGATTTCTTTTAAATAAAAAATAATGTAAACAGCAACTTCCATCACATGAATACATCATACGAACAATACCAATCACAGCTTCAAAAAATTGCCGACCTCCGCTACGCATCGGCTCTATTGCAATGGGACCAGGAAACCTATCTTCCTGCAAAAGGCGCCTCCATTCGTGGCAGGCAAATAGCCACGCTCAATGAATTGGCCCATGAACAATTTACTGCTCCGCAACTGGGCGTTTTGTTGCAGCAACTTTCTCAAGACGATTCTTTGTCTGAAAGCCAGCGCCAAAATGTTTCGCTGAGTAGTTACGATTACGAAAAAAATAAAAAATTACCTGCCCCCTTTGTAAGAAAAATGAGCGAGGCGGTCAATCGCAGTTTCCACGCTTGGATCAAAGCAAGGCAACAAAACAATTTTGCCATCTTTCAGCAGCCCCTGCACGATATTATTGAACTAAAAAAGCAGGAAGCCGATCTGTTGGGGTATGAAAAACATCCCTACAATGCCTTGATGAATGAATACGACCGCGGCCTCAACGTTCAAACTGTTGACCAGCTTTTTACCTCCTTAAGATCAGACCTTAAGCCAATGCTGGAGCAGATTGCTACCAAACAAGTGCCATCCGACACTTGCCTTCATCAGCCATTCAACAAAGATATTCAATGGAAACTGGGCCTCGAGATGTTGAAGAAAATGCACTTCGATTTTGAAGCTGGCCGACAAGATATCAGCGAACATCCCTTTACCATCAACTTCAACAGCCAGGATGTTCGGGTAACCACCAGGGTAGACGAACATGATTTTGCTAACATGCTTTGGAGCTGTATTCACGAAGGTGGGCATGCACTCTACGAACAAGGGCTACCCGCCAATGAGTATGGTATGCCACTGGGAGAATACTGCAGCCTTAGTATTCACGAAAGCCAGAGCAGGTTATGGGAAAACTGCGTTGGTAGAAGTTTACCCTTCTGGAAAGGACAATACCGAATGGTGCAAGCGTACTTTCCGAGCCAATTTTCTGATATTGCTGTCGGGGATTTTTACAAAGCCATCAATAAAGTACAACCTTCTCTAATCAGAACGGAAGCCGACGAACTAACATATCATTTTCATGTAATGATTCGATATGAAATAGAAAAGCGATTGATCGGTGGAGAAATTTCAGCTAAAGATATTCCTGCTTTGTGGAACGAGCTGTACCAACAATACCTCGGTATCACAGTTCCAGATGATAAACGCGGTTGTTTGCAAGATGTGCATTGGAGCCATGGAAGCTTCGGTTATTTCGCTACTTACAGCATTGGAAGTTTATATGCAGCGCAATTGTATGCAGCTATTGTGTCAGAAAATCCGTCTATAAACGAGGAAATGAGCAACGGTGATACCCGTAATATTTGGGCCTGGCTGCAACAACATATTTACCCTTTTGGACGTTATTATCACTCAGATGAATTGTGTGTGAAGGCAACCGGAGCGGCTTTGTCGAGTAGTTTTTTTATAAAGTATGCCACCGAAAAATACAAAGGAATATACGGAATATAAACAAAACATCCGGATCATAACCCGCAATGAAAAGAAGTTTACATCATGAGCACACCACATTTTTCGAGTATTTTTTACAAATGGCGTTTTTTAATTGCCCTGTTTTTTGCTGCCATGATATTACTGCTGCAAAGCTGTAAAAAAGATGCACCGGCACCCACTGTTGACCTGTTGCAGCAGTACTTTGAAGAGAATGTTCTCAACCGCGATTTTAAGGTATCGCTCGCAACCGATAATGGAACCAACCTAACAGCACAATACAGCGGCTGGGTGTTCCGGCTTTTAAAAAACACCTTTATAGATGGCCCTATGACGGCAGCGAACAACGGCCAAACCTATTCCGGCACCTGGACGTGTACTGAAGATTATGGAAAGCTCACCATCAACATTACCCAACCATCTATACCTGCCGGATTTCCTTTTTTAAACCGGGCCTGGCGTTTTACCAAAAAAGATATTCCGACCATGGAACTGGCCCCCTGGGGAAGTACCGCTCCTATTGTATTGCACATGCGGCGTCTATGATATTATTGACCGTACTAATGTGAATAAATCATTAAGAAAAAATACTGTTACTGCATACTATAAGCTACACATGTTTCGTTTATGCTTTAATTACCATTGCCTAAGGGCATTACCTCTCAAACCGCAAAATGAAACAAACCTTACAATCCCGCAATTTTATTACAGACGATCGTATTAAGTAAGTTCCTACACAAGCTTGTGAAGGACCCTTTTTGGCCCGACCTGTTTGTGTTCGAAAGAAAATGATGACGTCCACATTGCATAAAAACTACTGTAGCTGTTTTTAAAAATTTGTTTTTATGGATTGTTTGGATTAAAAAACCCTGCCTTTTGGTGGGGTTTTTATTTACAGGGGGTTTTGATAAACTTATTGGAAGTAGATTTGTTCACTCAATCATAAAACACAATAAATCTTATCATTATGGCATTATTAGTTGGTCAAAAAGCACCAGACTTCGGACTCTTTAATTCAGAGAAATCAAAAGGAACCCTCAGCGATTTTGCGGGTAAAAAAAACGTATTGATCTTGTTTTTTCCGCAAGCCTTCACAGGTGTTTGTACCAAAGAACTTTGTTCCGTTCGCGATGGTATCAATAAATACCAAAACGAACACACAGAAGTGCTGGGTATTTCTGTAGATTCTGTTTTCACTCTGGCCAAATTCAAAGAAGAACAAACGTATAATTTTCAACTATTAAGCGACTTCAACAAAGAAGTCTCCAACGCTTACGAAGCCATCCACGAGTCGTTTACCGATATGGGTATGCTGGGAGTAAGTAAAAGGGCTGCTTTTATAGTTGACAAAGAGGGCGTACTTCAGTATGTAGAAGTGTTGGATAATCCGGGCGAAATGCCAGATTTTGCAACTATTGATGAAAAATTGGCTCAACTGGCTTAAAATAAAAGCTTCCCTGTAGTACTAAAACTACAGGGAGGCCGTTATTTATTAATAAACATTTCTATTTTTATTTGTTAGCATACTAAAAAGATTTAACTACTTTTACCTAGTTGAAAAACATTACTTTCATATTAATACTAATCATTGGTTTAAATTTTACCTCCGTAGCACAAACAAAAGATCCCATCGCGGAAAATCCTGTAACTGCAAAACTGGTAAAATTCTATCCCAATCCTGCGAGCGCCGCCATTACTTTTGAGTTCAACAAGGTGTACGAAGGCTCTTATTCACTGCAGGTGTTCAACTTCATGGGCAAAAAAGTGTACGACATCAAAAAATTACCCAGCCGCGTTATCATCAATCTCGACGATTTTTTTAGAGGCGTTTACATCTTCCAATTAAGAGACAAGATGGGTACTGTTGTCCAATCAGGCAAGTTTCAAGTGGTTAAATAACCATCATTCCACCAATTTCTTTTTTTTTGTGTCAATTTGACTGCTTCATGCCTATTGGCAAACTGTTTGACAATCTAACTTTTGCAAACATTTTAAAGCAAAAATTATGGAAGAGAACAACCAGCCAATCACCGACAATATAGAAATGGACATCAACTCGGATGCAGATATTCCTGGAAATACCCATTTGAGCAATCCAGAAGAAGAGGCCGTTAATAGTTTCGATACTATGGAAACGGAGTTACAAGAGCAGAAAGATAAATACCTCCGTTTATTTGCAGAATTTGACAACTTCAAACGCCGTACTTCCAAAGAGCGCATTGAATTGATTCAAACAGCAGGAAAAGAAATGATCCTTTCTCTCCTGGATGTGATGGATGATCTCGATAGGGCCGAAAAACAAATGAACAACTCCGATGACATCGATCAGGTAAAAGAGGGTAATCAATTGGTGTTCAATAAACTCAGATCTGTAGTTCAGCAAAAAGGGCTTACAGCCATGGAAAGTGTAAACGAAGATTTTGATGTAGAAAAACACGAAGCCATCACAGAAGTTGACATGGGTAAAAACAACGTGGGTAAAGTAGTAGATGAAGTGCAGAAAGGTTACTACCTCAACGGTAAACTGATACGCTTTGCTAAAGTGGTAGTAGGCAAATAAAAATCAACCATCCAACAGCAGCTGCAAACTACAGGCCAGCTTAAAAAAAGCCTGCAAATTAATTGCTAATAGCTACAATTACATGAGTTCAAAAAGAGATTATTACGAAGTATTAGTTGTGACCAGATCCGCTTCTCAGGAAGAAATTAAAAAAGCTTACCGAAAAGTAGCTATGCAATTCCATCCGGATAGAAATCCCGGCGATAAGGCCTCAGAAGAAAAATTCAAAGAAGCAGCAGAAGCCTATGAAGTGCTAAATGATCCCGATAAAAAAGCACAGTACGACCGCTTTGGTCACAATGCTTTTGGTGGAGGAAGGAGTGCAGGTGGTTTCTCGGGTGGTGGAATGAACATGGACGATATTTTTAGCCAGTTCGGAGATATTTTTGGTGACGATGCTTTCGGAAGCTTTTTTGGCGGCGGTGGACGCAAATCTGCGGGTAGCCGTGGCCGTGGTACCAGAGGAAGTAACCTACGTGTTAAGATCAAACTCAACTTTGAAGAAATTGCCAAAGGAGCCACTAAAACCATTAAGGTAAAAAAATATATTAAATGCAACACCTGCGATGGTAGTGGTGCAAAAGATAAAGGCAGTGTGCAAACCTGCACTGGTTGCGGCGGTAGCGGCCAGGTAAGAAGGGTTCAAAATACCTTCTTGGGACAAATGCAAACGGTTACTACTTGTCCTACCTGCAATGGAGAGGGCACCACTGTAACGGCTAAGTGTGGTTCTTGTAAAGGAGAGGGCAGGGTGTACGGAGAAGAAACCGTTACCATTGATATCCCGGCAGGCGTGCAGGAAGGGATGCAACTTAGTGTAGGAGGCAAAGGCAACGCAGGCGAACGCGGGGGTAATCCGGGCGATCTGATCGTACTTATCGAAGAAGAAGCTCATCCACAACTACACAGAGATGGTTTGAATGTGGCATTTGATCTTCACATATCCTTTCCCGACGCTGTATTTGGAACACAAGTAGAAGTACCCACCATTGATGGAAGGGCAAAAATTAAAATTCCCCCGGGAACACAAAGTGGAAAAATTTTCAGGTTGAAAGGCAAAGGTTTCCCCAACGTAAATAGCTATGAAAAAGGAGATCAGCTGATTCAGGTGAACATTTGGACACCCCAACAGGTAAGTGCAGAAGAAAAAGATATACTGGAAAAGCTTCAATCATCGGCTAACTTCGAACCAAAACCGGAAAAAAATGAGAAGTCATTTTTCGATAAAGTCCGGGAAATGTTTAGTTAATCCCGGATACGGCATTATAATTGGGTTACCACCGTGTAACCCTTTTTTATTACTGCTTCTGCAAAAATGGTATATAATTTTTATAGTTTGTTCTACCCAAATTTGCCCGGAAGCGCAAAAATTATTTACAATGAAAACATCCTCATTTTTTAGAATTCTTTTACCTTTTGCCGCGATTTTCTCTTTTTTGGGCTGCGAAAAAAACGATGACCCAACGCAAGCCGGCACTGCAAAAGTAGCAGTGGTACACTCGGCCGCAGGGGTAGGGGCCATCGATGTATTGTTAAATGGCAGTCAGGTAAATACTACTGGTATTCCTTTTGGTTCTGCTACTGGAGTAATGGGAAATCCCTATTTTTCAGTTACCACTGGCATCAACAATCTCCGCATCAATACAGCAGGTAACACTTTGTTTCAGTCGAATTTTCTAGCCAATGCGAATACTAACTACAGTGTATTTGCTTATGACACGTTAGGTACCGGAGCAGGTGTAGCGGCCTTGCTTTTGTCAGACGCCATTATAACTTTGGGAAGAGAGACCGCACAAATTCGTTTGATACACCTATCGCACGATGCTGGTGCTATAGATGTAGAATTTATTCAACCTGGTTCC
>Ga0105049_10002520_pt1 | contig 21752 bp, 20 predicted proteins | sample MAT06_FD_78087 | JGI IMG/M metagenome (GOLD analysis project Ga0105049, IMG submission 78087) | Freshwater microbial communities from Lake Fryxell liftoff mats and glacier meltwater in Antarctica - MAT-06 | ecosystem: Environmental > Aquatic > Freshwater > Ice > Liftoff microbial mat | place...
AAAGAACGAAAGGATGTAGTCTTCGGGGCGACACTGGCCGAATCGCGTACACGAGACGACGGGATCGGTGATGGTGCGGCCATTTTCGTACTGAAGGCCGGTCGTGTACGCCGTGCGACTCCGGTACTGGCCCGAGACTTCGATCAACGAACCGATTGTGGTCTCACGGAGATACGCAAACGGTTCGCCGCGACGCTCGCTGTAGATCGACAGCCGCGGCACGAGAGCGTAGCCGAAGAGCTGCGAGTTGGATAGCGTGCTGCCGACGTAGTAGTTGAGCTTCTCGCTGAATGGGTCGTTCCGCAGCGCCCCCGAACAGAGCGACGGCGCAACATCGGTAGGCGCACCGATGCCGATCTTCGATGCACGCGCGGACAGTTCGACTCTGCGGCCGAGCCCAAGAAAGCCGCGATCGGCAACACGCCCCTGCGCACGAATGCAGTCCTGCGTTGCCCATCCAAGTCCAACGCGCGCGCTTCGCAGCTGCGCTTCGGCGACGCCGATCTTGACATCGATCAGTGAATCGGTGCTGACGCCGATGTTGGCTTCCGTGTCGATGAGCACGAGACGAAATGCATCGGTGCGATAGAGATTGCGCTGCGCGTCGAGAATTGATTGGGCGCGAAAGCGCTGCCCTGGTCGAATGCGAACGAGATTCAAGACGTCCGCGGAATCAACGCGCGGATGCAAGGAGTCCAAATGCTGTAGGTTGAGGGTCAGCGCACCGATGTACATCACCCGACCCGGGGTGAACACCAGATCGAGCGTCACCTTGGCCGTCGTGCTGTCAATCGTGACCGTGTTGCTGGGCCGGCTGGCGCGCGCGTACCCGACATCGCGTAAGCGTTCAAGGACGGCCAAAATCGCGGAGTCGACTCGGATGCGGTCGAAATTCTCCCCCTGCAGCCGGCGCAGCGGCGCGTCGTAGGCGGCTTTCCCATCCGGCGACTCAGGAATCCCGGTGATGCGAAGGGTATCGATCACTGCCAACGAACCGGGAGTGACATCGAAGTGCACGCGTAGGCCGTTCGGCAACGAATCGTAACGGACCCCAACGCGGGCGCGAAACCACCCCGCTTGGCGATGGAGCACGGCAATGCGCAAAGCGTCGCGCTGGATCTCGAGCGTATCAGCGCATGGTGGCTTGCCGTAACGAAACCAGCGAGACATGAGGGTCGGCCCTTGAGTAACGATCGTCGTCGACAACGTGGTCGCGTCGAACTTGGGGCTCCCCGAGAAGTTCACGGACCGCACCCGTCGCGTCGATTCGCATCTCGCAACCGGCTGCGCGCCCAGCGAGCGGGTGCCCAGCACCGTAGCCAGCATGAGCAACGCCAAGCCCAAGCCCGGCGCGAAGCCCGGCGCGAAGCCCGGCGCGAAGCCCGCGGGCCAAAGGCGTGCAGAAGCAATGCGTCTGCACGCCGCTCGCACGGGCTCGCACACACTGGACGTCGATGATCGGGTGAGACCGGGTTCACTCATGCGTGACGCAATCTCATCTGAGGGCCGTTCATGTGCCAATTGCGTGCGCTGTCTCCGTTGTGGCAACCAACGGCGTTTCGCCGTTGCCAGACCTAGCGCCGGCGCGAGGTTTCTCACCCGACCGAGCGTCTGATGACCCGTTTGCGTGCAATGATGGTGCCCAAGAGGCGGGCGCTGGACCGCCGTCGCCTCGGCAAGGCGGGCGACCGGCTCGGTCGGTCAATTGTCGGGCCTTGGTCCGCGCACCGGAATAAAGGCTCGAACGAAGCCGTCTCTCTTTATCCAACGTTGTCCCCCTTCCCCGCGTGAACGAGGGATCGGCCCACAGCCCAGTTATGTTCGGGGTCCAGATTCATCGCTCGTTCATCCCAACTCGCTAATCTTCATACTGCGGTTTCGTTCTCCCCAACTTTGGACTCGCTCGCATGATCCTATTGTCCGACGCCGCCGCGGCGGTCTTCGCTCTCTGGAACGCGTTTCTCCCGGCACCGTCAGGAGCGATCCCGCAGGAGCCGACGCGTACGGAGAGACAAGCAGCGGTGCGACCTGAGTTGCAAACAGGGTTGCCGGTGCAGCAGAGCGACTCATTGCGCGCAGACTCGCTGCAACCTGTGGCTGACTCCATCGGCGCGGCTCGACCCACCATGACGGCTGCGCGACCGTCGGGACTTGGTTACCGGCAGCCGAGCGACACGATTGCTCCTGCCGACACGATCCGGAAACCCCGCCAGAAAGCCATCGTCTACAGCGACGCGTATGCGACACGGCTCACGATACACCGTCGGCTGAGTTGGGCGATGTTGCCGCTGTTTGCGGCGTCGTACATCACGGGCGATCAGTTGATCAAGGATCCGTCGGGCGCACCGACTTGGGCGCGCAATCTGCACGGCCCTGCGGCGACGGGTTCGGCGCTGCTCTTTGGCGCCAACACGATCACGGGTGCCTGGAATCTTTGGGATGGCCGGCATGATCCCAACGGCCGCACGAGAAAAATCATTCACAGTCTGCTCTTCACCGTAGCGAGCGGCGGTTTTGTCTATGCCGGGACGCAGCTCGCGAATGATGCGGAGCAGTCGCAGGCTAAGCGACGACAGCACCGCAACGTTGCACTCGGGTCGATCGGCGTGTCGACCGTGAGTTGGCTGATCATGCTCATCGGAAACTGAACGCCGCGATGATGGACACGACCACACTGATTGACAGCGTTTCTGCCCTCGTTCAGCCTTGGGCTGATCTCTACTCCAACAACACCACGCTTTCGACTGGCGTGATCGCGGTTCACATTCTGGCGATGTTCGTCGGTGGCGGCATGGCGATCTCCGCCGACCGCGCAATATTGCGCGCCAAGCCAGGCACCGCGGATGCCGTTCGCGCAGTTGTTGCCGATCTGTCCACCACGCATTCGATCGTGATAGCATCACTCTCAGTGACGGTGCTCACCGGACTGGCACTGCTGGCGTCGGACGTGGGCAATTTTGCCGTCTCGAGGGTATTCTGGCTCAAGATGGGGTCGTTCGCAATCCTGCTCACCAACGGGCTGCGGATGCAACGCGGCGAAAAGAACGTGATGACAGGACTCGACGCGGCATCCATCCACACCATCGAGATGCAGGTGCCGTTTCCGACGAAGGCGTGGGGCGGCATTCGCACCGCGGCCGGTATCAGTCTTGTCATGTGGCTGACCATCGTCCTTCTCGGCGTCGTGCTGACAAACGGTTAACGCGCGGGATGCACCGCGCTGGCGTGCTTACATTCGAAACCTTACCGACCAGAACATGTCCACTTCCGATCCTGATTCCTCGTCGCCGTGCGGTGATTGCTTCGGCCGACGCGCGTTTCTGCGCGACACGCTGACGGCTGCAGTAGCGATTGCCGGGCTGTCGACGCTGGGCCCGATTCAGGAGCTTGCGGCGATGGAGCCACGGCGCGCGGGTGGCACCGTGAAGTATCCGATCCCGGCCACGGATAGCGTGTCGATCGACAGCACCAACGAAGTCATCGTTTCCCGCAGCGGTGGCGAAATGTTCGCGTTTGCGCTCTCCTGCCCGCACCAGAACACGGCGCTGCGCGCGCTTCCCGGGACGTCTGGATTTCAGTGCTCGCGCCACAAGTCGCGCTATCAGCCCAATGGCACCTTCATCAGCGGCAAGGCGACGAGAAACATGGATCGCCTGCAGATCACACGGGACGGCACCAACATCGTCGTCGATCCGAATGTGGCGTATTTGAGCGACGAAGAGCCCGACAAGTGGGCCGCCGCAAAGATCAAACTTTAATTGGAGTGGTCATGAAAGATTTGCCGCAGATCAGTCATAACGCAGCTGCGTCGCCAGTCGTCCAGTTTCCCGCCTGCGTCGATCGCCGTGCGTTTCTCGCCAACAGTACCATGATGGCGGTCGGCGCGCTGTTGGCGTCGGCCTGTGGTGACGGCGACATCGGTGGGAGTGTGGCCGGCCCCAGCAACGTGAACACGGTCGCGAAGATTGCGGACTATCCGGCACTCGCCACGGTCGGCGGGATCGCAAGGCTCAACGGCACCAGTACGCCCGTCGCCGTGGTGAAGACATCGGCGACCCAGTTCCGCGCATTCTCCATGGTGTGCCCGCACCAGCAAACTATCGTTGTGATTTCCAATGGCGCCTTTATCTGCCCCAACCACCAAGCTCGGTACAGCAGCACCGGCGCCGTACTTGCGCCGCCCTCTGACGGCGGCACCACCAGCCCGCTGAAGGAGTTTGCCGTTGTGACAGATCTCACTGCAGGAACGCTGACGATCAGCGGCTAAGGCCTCTCGATCGACCACGCATTTGTTGGAGCGTGTAATTTTCTCCGCGTCGCAGTCACCCGGCTGCGACGCGTTGTTTCTACCCACGTCCCGTCGCTTCGATTCCCAATGACATCCGCACGACTTCTAGCGCATCTTCGCCTGACGGCGCTCTTGCTCGCCGCGTCGCCGACAGTGCTTTTCGCGCAGCGCTCAATGGCGCCGGCACCGGCCATCGATATGCCGGCGATGACGAAGCATCCAACCGTCGCGCAGGCCTACAGCGCGATCGAACGAGACAATGCATGGACGCTCGATCAGCAGGTGTCGCTGTGTGAGATCCCGGCGCCACCGTTCAAGGAAGCGGTCCGCGGCCAATCGTTCCGCGATCGTCTTGTTGCGCTCGGCGTGCAGAACGTGCGCATCGATGGCGAAGGAAATGTCATCGGCGAGATTCGCGGAACGCGCACCGGCCCCACAGTGCTGCTCGCCGGACACCTCGACACGGTGTTTCCGGAAGGGACCAACGTCAAAGTCAAGCGAGACGGCACGAAGTTTTCAGGTCCCGGAATCGGCGACGACTGCCGCGGGCTCGCCGTGGTACTGACGGTCGCCAAGCAGGTCATCAGCGCGAAGGTGCCGTTCGCCGGCCGACTTTTAGTCGTCGGGACGGTCGGTGAGGAAGGGCCGGGTAATCTCCGCGGCGTGCGCGCGATCTTCAGCAGCCCGCTCAAGGATTCCATCAACGTGTTTCTTTCGGTTGACGGCACCGGCATCAACATCACGAATGGCGGCGTTGGCAGCAATCGCTATCGCGTGAGCTACGTCGGGCCCGGTGGACATAGCTACGGCGCGTTCGGCATGCCCAATCCCATTCATGCGCTGGGGCGCGCGATCGCAAAAATCAGCGAGTTGCAGGCCTCCACCACACCCAAGGTCACCTTCAACGTCGGGATCGTCTCCGGCGGAACGTCAGTCAATTCCATATCAGCCGAAGGCGTGATGGATGTCGATCTGCGAAGCGAGTCGGCCGCCGCGCTCGCGGCTATCGACAAACAGCTGCAGACGGCGCTCAAGCAGGCACTCGACGAAGAGCGCGCACGGTGGCCACAGTCGAAGGTCGCGCTCAGTCTGAAAATCGACACCATCGGCATTCGTCCCGCCGGCAGCACCCCCGACACAAGCTTCACCGTACGCGCTGCGCAAGCGGCCGCTACACACATGAAGCTCTACGCGCCGCTCACCATCTCGAGCACCGACGCGAACATCCCCATGAACTTGGGCATCCCCGCCCTCACCCTCGACGGCGGTGGTATCGGCAAAGGCTCACACTCGCTCGACGAGTGGTACGACGATCGCACCGACGGCTTCAAAGGCCCGCAGTGGGTGATGCTCGTGGTGCTCGGCCTACTGGGCGTGAAGTAGCGCGACTCGAACGGTTGAACACGGGCACTACACCAGAAAGAGCTCAGCAAGAGCCGCGACACTGAGCGAGCGTGGCGTGGCTTGAAGACCAACCAGATGCGCCGCTTCGCCAAACAGGGCTTCCGGCGTCGCGCCATTGCGACGCCGTTCGCGTAGAGCGGTGTCGTTGTTCGCCTTGCTGAGCTTTGTCCCGTCGGGATGGCGCAGCAGCGCGTGATGAAATGTGAGCGGCATCGTGGTTCGCCCCAGGAGCCGAGCGAGATAGAACTGCCTCCCTGTACTCGATAGGAGGTCGTCGCCACGGATTATGACATCGACGTTATGCGTGAGGTCATCGACCGTAACGGCAAACTGATAGGTCCAGTTGGCGTGACGGTCGCGCACGAGCAGATCGCCGCACTGCGCGGACGGATTCTGCGTCATGTGCCCCAGGCGTAGATCGTCAAAGTGGACGTCGACATCATCCACGCGCATCCGGCGGGCAAACGTCTCGCGCGGCGACACCATCGCGTTGCGACAGGTGCCCGGATAGCGAAGCTCGTCGCCCGTTACGCGTGATGTGAGCAACGCGATCTCGCGCCGCGTGCACGCACATGCAAACACGAGTGCGTCTGCCTCGAGCCGGGCGAGTGCGGCCGCGTAACGCGACGGCTGATCGGACTGACGATACTTGTGCGGAGCAACGAGCCGATCGGTGCGTACTCCGGAGACGAACGTTGCACTTGGTGCCAGGTCTGCTTCGAGGCCTAACCACTCGAGATCTTCGTGCAGCGCGATCTCATACTCTGGCTTGCAACGCGTGCGATCGTGGTCTTCGACGCGCAGCGCGATCAGACCACCGTATGCGCGGGCGATCCCCCACACGTGGATGGCATTGACGAGATGTCCAAGATGGAGATAGCCCGTGGGCGCCGGCGCGAAGCGTGTCTGCCACACCGACTTGGGCAGCGACGTGCGGAGCCGTTCTCGCACCGAGGGGAGCGCCCCCACCCGTGCGCTACTTCCAGCTCGTGATATCGGCGTTGTCGCCGACGCCACCGACGACACCGTCTGCCCCGAACGACATCAGATCATAGCTCTGTGGATTCACCCGCCCCGGTGCGACGTAGCCATAGTCTTGTCCCCACGGATCCTTGGGCACGGGCTTCCGGAGGTATGCCGAGCGCCAATTCGCTGGCGGGTCGATGGCCGGACGTTGCCAGAGTGCACCCAACCCCTGAGCGGTCGCCGGGTAGTTGCCATTGTCCAGGCGGTACGCATCGAGTGCCGTGCCCAAGGCTTCGATTTGCGTTTTCGCGGTGGCGACGCGCGCATCACCAACATTCCGAAAGATGCTGGGCGCGACGAACGTCGCCAGAATCGCGATCACGACGATGACGACCAGTACTTCAATGAGCGTGAAACCACGCCGTCTGTTACGGATCAACGCGTTACCGGGGACGCAAGCCGCTCAACCGCGAGTCCGCAACGAATCCGGCTCAAACAGTTTCGGGTCTACCCAGCCGGTGACGTCGGGCGACTTGACCTGGCGCCAGCCGGCGCGGGTGGTGCCAAGCATGGCGCGAGACGCCGGATTGATCACGCCCACGACGTTCCCATCCCGACTCGCGTCGTTGCGCACGTTCACCCACGTGCGCGCGACGGCAGGAATCCAACGAATCGAATCCGCCGCTGACGCGATCATCGTCCCGGAATCAAGCACAGGTCCCGTGGTCATCGTGTCGACCGACAACGTCTCACCGGAAGTCGCCGTCGCCAATGTCGCCAATTGCGTCTCTGGCGCCGGGAGTGTGGGAGTCGATGTCGCGATGGGCGCCGCATCTGCCCGAGGCGCCGGCGCGAACGCACGCGCAACGATCAGTGCCGCCGTTTCCCGAAGCGGCGAGCGGTAGCTGTAGGCACCGAAGCCGGCGACCGCCATCAAAACCACCGCAGCGGCACTGCTCAGCACCTTCGCGCTGCGCCACGCCGGCTCTACACGATCACCGCACCAATGACAGCTGCGATCCTGGCGATGCATGATGCCGCACCCGCCGCACTTCTTCAGCGGCGCGCGAAAACCTCGGGTATCAGTCAGATCGAAGGGCACCGCACAACGCGGGCATTGCGACGCCGCGCTCAGCGCCTTCGATCCGCAGGATTCACATCGGATATATGCCATGACTCATCAGCCAGTCGGACAGGGGAGCCGTAAGTATGCGGCGTATCACAGTTTTGCGAAACCGCCAGTTTTCACCATCGCCGGCCCCCAAGGGCTACGCCGCCCTAATCTGACGACCCAGAATCCCGCGCGCCACCGTCGACCTGAGGCACGATCATGAGGGTGAGTGCCGAGCCATTCGACATGTCACGATGCGGTCGGTAAACTTCACTAGGGTTGGCACTGCGCGCCCCAACGCTGCCCCGTCTCCGACTCGGCCTCCGTGATCACAGTCTTCGCTATTGCGGCCGCCTCGCTGCTCGCAGCGCCCAACGACTCCGTGCGATTCCAGTTGCCGGCGCCACCCGCGTCAGCTGGCCCGCCGCCCAAGCAGGCAGGTCCGGTGTTTGATGGCAGGCATGGGGGCCTGCGGGTGCCGATCCCTCGTCTCGAGGGGGCGGTGGTGGTTGACGGCGAGCTGAGTGAGGCCGAGTGGAAGAGTGCGGCGGTGCTAACGGGGTTCTCGCAGTTCTTTCCGAATGACGGTGTCGCGGCAAAGGACAGCACCGAAGTGCTGGTCTGGTATTCGGCGACGCAGCTGCATGTCGGAATCCGCGCCTACGCGGCTGCCGGCACCGTGCGTGCGACGCTGGCCGATCGCGACAAGATCACGCAGGACGACAACGTGCAGCTGTTTCTCGGCACCTATGCCGACAACAGACAGGCGCTCGTGTTCGGTGTGAACCCGTTGGGCATTCAGAGCGATGGTGTGCTGACTGAGACCGGAACGGTGAGCAGCTCGGGGTTTGGTGGCGGCACACCGAAATCGCGTGAGGCAACCGACCTCGCCCCTGACTATGTGTGGCAGTCCAAGGGCGCAGTGCGCGAATGGGGATATGAGGTCGAGATGAGGATCCCGTTCAAGAGTCTCCGCTATCGCAAAGGCGACGGGCAGCAGTGGCAGCTGCACGTCATCCGCACGGTGCAGGCAACCGGCAACGAAGAGAGCTGGGCGCCCGCGCTGCGTGCGAGTGCGAGTTTTCTTGCGCAGTCCGGAATGCTCACCGGGCTTCGCGATCTGCGCAGAGGACTCACCCTCGATCTGATTCCGACGATCACGTCGAGTGCAGCGGGGGCCCCCAATATGTCTACCGCCAAGTGGGGATACGACGCGACGCGACCGGAGCTCGGCGGCAGCGTGCGCTGGGGGGTGACGAGCAATCTCACGGTCGCAGGCACGGCGAATCCTGATTTCTCACAGGTGGAAGCCGACGCCACCCAGTTCGCGCTCGACCCGCGCGTCGCCGTCTTCTTTCCAGAGCGTCGTCCGTTCTTTCTTGAGAGTCAGGAACAGTTTACGACGCCCAACCGACTGATCTACACGCGCCGGATCGCACAGCCGGTTGCCGCGACAAAGCTCACCGGCAAGCAGGGGGGCTTCGATATCGGCGTGCTCTCCGCGGTGGACAGCAAGGACGTGTCGTTCGATGGAAAGCATTCGCCGTTGTACAACGTCGTGCGTTTGCAGCGCGATCTCGGCGGCACAAGTCGCATGGGACTCGCCTACACCGATAAGATCGACGGCAATCGCTGGAATCGCGTAATCGGTGCCGATGGACGCTATGTCCGTGGCGTACTCAGTCTGGCGGCGCAGGTCGCCACGAGTTTCACGAACAAAGGCGACTCCACGATCACGGCGCCGCTCTGGGATCTCTCCGCGACCGTGAATGGTCGTCACTTTTATGGGCGTTACGCGTTCACCGGAATCAGCCCCAACTTCGATGCGCAGAGTGGCTTCATTGCGCGCCCCGGCATCAGCAACATTTCCGCCACTCATCAGTGGCGCATGTTTGGCAAACCGGGCGCGCTCGTCGAAGCGTTTGTCCCGGAGGTGTACATGCTTGGCCGATTTCAGTACACCGCTCTCGTGAACGGCCGGAGTTCGCAGGATCGCCAGCTGCACTTCCGATCCAACACGCGCCTTCGCCGTGGCTGGCAGGTTGGTGGTCAGCTGCTGCTCGAGGAGTTCGGCTACGATCCGGCCATCTACGCCAACTATGTCACGTTACGTCCTCGTGCAGATGGCACGGACACGCTCAAGTACGTCGGCACGCCCGTCCTACCCAATCGCGACTGGGTCGTATCAGTCGGCACGCCGGAGTTTCGTCGCTTCACGTTCAGCAGTTTCTATCTGTTCGGCAGGGACGAGAATTTCCCCGAGTGGAGCACCGCAGACGTGACGATCTCACAGGGCACACTCAACGTGCGTCCAACGGAGCAGCTGCGACTCTCGGGCACATGGAATCTCGAGACGTACGATCGTGCCACCGACGGCACCCGGGTGCTGACGCGCCAAACCCGACGGCTGCGCACGGAGTATCAGGTGACGCGCCAGATCTTCGTACGCGTGATCGGCGAACTGACACTTCTTGGACAAGACAAGTTGCGCGATGACTCCAGAACCAACGCGCCGATCTACTTCCGTGGCGCAAAGGGCGCGCTCACACCGGCCAATGCATTTGAGCGGCGCACGGCGCGTCTCGATTTTCTCTTTTCGTATTTGCCGTCCCCGGGCAACATCGTCTATCTCGGGTACGGCGACGCCTTGGGCGCGAACCAGCCGCAGGGGCCGATCAAGCTCCAACGCACCCGCGACGTCTTCTTTGCGAAGTTGAGCTACCTTTTCCGAGCCCAGTAACATGCCGAGCGATGCTATTCAGATCCAATTGAGCGGTTTCGGCACGTGGCACTCAACGGCGCGACCGTACTAACGTATCATCGGCTATTCATACGTACTCGACCCTCCTCTGGACTTCTGATGCGTCGCCCCAATCCGCTGCTCTTCTTGCTGGCAACGACTGTCGCCTGTTCCAGTGGCGACAGCGCAGGCACTGGCGCCATCGTGCCGCCGAGCACGATTGCCGATGGCACCTACGCCCGCATTCAACGTGAAATTCTCGACGTGTCCTGCGTGTCGTGCCATAAGACCGGCGACGCCAACGCACGGCAGTCCGGACTCGTGCTCACCGCCGATTCGTCGTACCAACAGATGCTTGGTGTGGCCTCACTGCAGCGGACGGCCAAGGCCAATGGCCTGATGCGCATCAAGGCATTCCGGAGCGACAGTTCGCTCTTTTATCACAAGCTGGCGTGGATCCCCGGGCATCACAGCGTGGACTACGGCAACCTCATGCCGATGGGAACGACAAAAGGCGTGACGGCCGGTCAGCTTGAATACGTCCGACGTTGGATCGAAGTCGGCGCACCACGCACAGGTCACGTGGTCGATACGCTCGTGATGAGAGACAATCGCGTCCAGTCAGCGACGTTCACTCCACTTGCTGCACCCGTGGCTGCAGGGCTGCAGCTCAAGGTCGACAGCTTTGCTGTCATTCCGCTCGGTGAGCGCGAACTCTTCGTCAATCGACGTGTGAACAACGCGACCGACATGTATGTCACGCGCATCGAGTCGCGCATGCGCCCCGGCAGCCATCATTTGCTGCTCTACACCTTCGACGAAAGGAACACCGCGTTCCCATGCAACACGCGGCCATCGTTCGATGTGGTTCGTGACATCCGCAATCGGGATGGCAGCATGAACATCATCAACATGCTGCCGATGGCATGCCACGTGTTCTTTGCCGGCGCAATGACTCCCGATTTCGACTACCGCTTCCCCACCGGTGTCGCGCTCAGGTTGCCCGCCAACTCTTCACTCGATTTCAATGTGCACTATGTGAATCGCTCGCCAGCCGATCTTCCGGGCGAAGCGTTCGCGAACCTCTACTTCACCGACCGGGCCAGCGTTCAGACCGTCGCGCGCTCACTCAACTACGGCAATCAGGACATCACGCTTCCGGCGGGACGACGGACGACCCTGACGAAAGTATTCGCGATGCCGACGCGCACCACAATCCTCGGTCTCACGTCGCACATGCACTCACTCGGCGAAAAGTTCGAAATTCGAGTGCGGCGTGCCAATGGAACGGAAACGACCGTTTACACGAATACCGACTGGGAACATCCAGGCTTCACGAACTTCGCGACACCGCTTGTGCTGGAAGCCGGCGATGCCCTCGTCTCTGTGGTGACGTGGAACAACACCAGTGATCGCACGGTATTCTTTGGCTTGGCCAGCACCGACGAGATGGACATTATTTTCGGTTACGCGTACTAGTCGCCACGCGATTTACGAGGTGTGTCAAAGCCTTCACTCTCGGCACGCTCCTCGTATCAGCACTGATTGGTGCAGTCCTCGGCCGCACGATGCGCACCGTGACACCGTTCACGACATCATCGCCTGGATTTATCACCAGCGGATCGCCGACCTTCAAGCCAGTGATCGCTTCGATCTGCGTTCCAAAATCCCGACCCAGCGTAACCTTGGTCATGCGGACTTTGCCTTCTCGGACAACGGCTACCTGCGACCCGTCAGCCCGAACGATGAGCGTGCTCGCCGGAATGAGCATTGGCGCATCGGCGCGCGGCGTCGTGAGCTTCACCTGTGCAATGGTGAAGAGTGGCCGACTTCCCGCCGCAGCATTTGACGATATCGACACGAAAGCCTTTCACATATCCACTCGACCGCGGATAGAGCCCGACTTCATGTAGTCCGAGCAGTGTCGCCGGCAGCGTGAGTGAAACGTCCGCTGTCCCGGCCCTTACCTCGGCGACGGAGACCGACGGAATTGCTGTCGCTGCGCCCTCCTCAGCAGCGACGCGCTTCTCTCGCGCGAGGCGCGGCACTATCTCCGCCGCGAGCCGTCCGCCAACCAGCACTGCGGCGCCGATTGCCATCCACGGCACACCGGAACGGGTGGACGCACCCCGCATCACAACTCGACAAACGGCGCGTTCTGCTCGCCCCCTTCACCAAGTCCCAAGGCCATCGGCAGCATGCCGACGATCATGGCGAATGCCGTCATGATCACAGGGCGGAGACGAGTGAAGGCCGCCTCCTGCGCCGTCGCGCGGGCACGGTGGCGTTCGTTTGCAAAGGAGACGATGAGAATACAGTTCGCCGTGGCCACGCCGATGCTCATGATCGCCCCCATCAACGATTCAACGCTGAGTGTGGTCTGCGTGGAGAAGAGCGCCCAGACAATGCCACGCATGCTGATCGTGGTGCCACGCGGCAACGACGGACGGATCTCGTCGATCACGCGATCGACATCGCGCGCGACGGAGCCGAGATCGCGATCCTGAATGTTCGCGTACACGTCGAAGAGCGGCTGCACGTCGCGATGATTCACGACCGCGACACTCGACCGACGGGTGACACGCGCCATGTTCTCGAGCAATTGAGGCATGCCGGTACTACCTGCGGCAGGAAGGATCGGCGTGTCTGTCCGCTGCTCGCGAGTGACACGAGCAGATTGTTGGCGACCTCACGTTGCGTGGGACCGAGCCCGGACGCCGTGTCGCGATCGACCGTGAGGAAAAGCTCCGGCGCGTTCACCACTTGGTGGACGTACACATCCACAGCGCCTGGAATGCGCTTCATCCGCGCCCTAAGCGTCTGAGCGATCTCGAAGTTCTTTGCTGCCAGATGACCGGGATGTCGCTTTCCGGGAAAACATCGGTGGGCGTCCGGACAATGGAGACGATGCCAAAGATCACGACCAGCAGTGCGCCCACGATGAACGTGTACGGACGACGCAGCGCCAGCTGGACGATCCAGGATTCAGCCCACCGACTCGCGGGCGCGCGTGATCCGCGCGGCCAGCCCCGTGGCGCCAATACGAGACGCAATCTCGGCTGCGGTACTCCACGCGGCGTCAGCCTGGGCACCTTCAGCAGCGTCCCCTTCGATGCCCAAGGCCGTGCGCGCAACGGCGACGAGCTGCCAGAGCTCGCCATCCCATGCGTGCTCGCCAGTCTGTTCGCCGACTTCGATTCCGCGGTCGGCTTCGGCCAGTCCACCACGCGCGTTACCCGAACGGATCAGCGCGCCGGCCAGCATTGCGTGAAAAAACGGAGTCGTGATGCGGCACTGAATGCTGTCGAGAATCTGCAATACCGATGTGATGATCGCGATTCCTTCCTCGGCGTGACCGAGTCGCGCGCGCGCTGCGCCGAGATATCCCATCGCCCACAATCGCTCTGACGCGATGCCATACTCCTCACACTGCGCGACAGCGTGCGCCGAAATCTTCTCGCACGATTCATAGTCGCCCAGAAACAAGTCGAACTCTGCGACGAAGTGTGCGACGAACGCCGAGTCTCGCGGATCCGCCCGCCGTACGGCTTCGCTCAACAATGCCTCGCGCACGAGTTTCCCCTCATGAACACGACCGAGAATGGTCAGGCAGCGCAGATGCTCCGCGCGACTCATCAGGACAGGCTCAGGCACGAACCGGCGACGAATCGCCTTTTGCAGCTCTGGGGTTACAAGGCGGTCGGTCTCTGCCTGATGGGCCAGGGCCTCTTCGAACCGACCCATGTGCGTGTATAGGCCGGTGAACGAGCAATGCGCCGCCACCAGCAGCGCCTGATCTTCCGTCTGTTCCGCCATGCGCAGCAACTGTTCCGCGATCCCTTCGCTCTCGGCCAGCTCCCCATGCGCAATGAGATACAGCAGCAGTACCCACAACGCCGATGACAATGCGGGCGCGTCTCCAAGCGCCGCACACAGTTCGCGGGCACGCCGCATACTGTGCGCGGTTTCGGGCGCCGCGTAGCCGCGGCGCAGCAAGCTCGTGACGCCGAGGGCGAGTTGCACTTCGAGCTCACGGGCGTCCCGCTCGGGTCCCTCCACCGTGGCCTCGACCTGACGCAGTCCGCGTGCTGCAAGCGTCTCCGCTTCGTCGTAGGCAAACAGTTCGCGCGCACGCCCTGACGCGACAGCGAACCACATCGCAGCCTTGGCGTGCGTCTTCGCTGTTTCGTGCAACACGGCCAGATCGGCGGCGATCTCGCTCGCATGCGTCCCGTGTCGCTGCTCGAGCAGGCCAGCAACCTTTGCGCTCCAACTTGCACGACGGCTCGTCGCTAAACCGGCGAGCAGCGCGTTCTGGTAGAGCGCGTGCACAAACCGATAGCGGACGGACGTGCTGCGATCGGGCCACTGCGTCTCACCCACTTCACGCACAAAGGCGTACACCCGATCGAGCGTCATCAACTGCTCTTCCACGTCAGCGATGTCCGCGCCCAGTACGGCGGCCGCGATCGCCGTATCGAATTCAGCACCCTGCACCGCCGCCGCAGCCAGGAGTCGACGCTCGGATTCACCAAGCTGTTCGATCTTGCTCTCAATCATGCTGCGAACCGACGCCGGCATGTCGCGACTGATATCGGGCACGCCGCGCACCAGACACCAGTGGCCGGCCTCCTCGGCGATGACACCCTGCGATCCCAGCCAACGGACCACGTCGACCAGGAAAAGCGGATTCCCCTCAGTGCGCGCGTGCAGCGCGCGCGCAAAGTCGGGCGGGAAGCGATGATTGGGGAAGGTGGCCTCGACAAACTCGCTCACGTCCTGCGTCGTCAGAAATCCGACCGCCAGTTCGCTGGCGAGTCCTTTCGATTGGAGTTCGCGCTGGACCTGCAGAATCGGATGCTTGGAGGCGCGGGCATCGGCATCGCGATAGCTGACGAGCAAGAGCATCGCCACCGAGTCCAGCCTTGCCCCGACGTAGGACACCAAGTCGACCGTGGAACTGTCGGCCCAGTGCACGTCTTCGAGGACCAGCACGAGTGGACGACGACGCGACACTTCCGCGAGCAGCGTGGCCATCTCGCGTTTCAGTCGCTCCTGCGAACTTGCGACCGCGCGCGGGAGCTCCCCCGACGCGCCATCGGGTGTGACAGCACGCATCGCGGCCCATGAGGGCGCATGACGTTCAATCAACGCCTGCATCGCCAGATGATGCGCTCCGCTCGCCGCGTGGTCGAGCGCTTCGAGAATCGGCAGGTACGCTTCCGCGCCCGCCAACCGCTCCGAGCATCGCCCACGCGCAATCAGCGGTGCCACGTCGTGTCGGGAGAACGCAGCCAGCGCATTCTCGATCAACGTCGTCTTGCCGATCCCCGGCTCCCCAGTGACGGCCAGCAAATGTCCGTGACCGCTGGCCACGTCGTCGTACCGCTCCGCCATCGTGTCGAGATCAGCGCGGTGCCCGACCGCCGTCGCGCGTCTGGCCTGCGCAACCTGCGGACGGATTGCACGAAGCAGAGCGGTCCCTGTTGGATCCGAGCCCGTGACCGATGCGCTGCTCGTGGGTGTGAGAGAGGCCGTCGGGTCTATCGCGCCCAAGCGCGTCAGCTGCACCAGGAGTGCCGCCGCTGATGGTCGACTGGCCGGGGCTTTCTCGAGCATCCGCAGGATGAGCGCGTCCAGCTCGGCCGGAATCTCAGGACGTTGCGACGACGGCGGCGCGGCTGCTTTGGTGACGATCGCTCCCATGATCATCACATCGCTGCTACTCGCAAATGGATGCTCGCCGGTCAGCAGCTGATACGCGAGAATGCCAAGCGAAAAAATATCGCTCGCCGTTGTCAACGGCTCGCCGCAGGCCTGCTCGGGCGAGAGATAGCGCATCGTCCCCAACAAGAGCCCAGGCTGCGTGACCGCTGGCGTCGCGCTGTCGACGGCGGCGAGTCGTGCCAGACCGAAGTCGAGCACCTTCACGTAGCCGTCGGTCCGGACCATCACGTTGTCCGGCTTGATGTCGCGATGGATGATGCCCGCATCGTGCGCCGCAACCAGCGCGGCCGCACACTGGCGCAGCACCTCGACGCACTCGGTCAGTGCCCGCACACTCTTCATGCGGTAGGCGAGTGTCTCGCCGCGGACGAGCTCCATCGCGATGAACGCCCCATCACTGCTGTCACCGATATCGTAGACGGTGACAATGTTTGGATGATTCAACGCCGAGGCCGCGCGAGCTTCGCGGGCAAAGCGGGCGACCGAGCGCGCATCCGAAAGCAAGCGAGGCGCGAGAATCTTCAGGGCGACGTCCCGTTCGAGCCGCTGATCGCGCGCGCGATACACCTCGCCCATGCCGCCAGCACCAAGCGGTTCGAGCACCTCGAAATGGCCGAGAATTGTTGCAGACGCGAGTGGCATCGAATGCTGGGGAGCCCGGGTGTGTGCGGCCGGTCGGCGCACCGTCACTCGATGTCCCGACCTGAGCCCAAGAGTATCCATCAGCCACGGTGCGCGCTACGTTCTTCCCGTCGCCACCCCAGAGCCCACCGATGAGTACCTCCTTTCACAGCCTCAGCCCCTTTCCTCCATTGCGCGCACCCAATGCCACGCCATTTGCGTGGGACAACGTCATAGCGCTGGACGAGCTGCGCCAACACGGTGACGAAGCCGCTGACAACTGCGCTGCGGAATTGACCAAAGCCGGCGCGACGGGCGGCCAGCTGCGTCAGCTCTTTATGAAACTGCGCGCGACGGGAAACGTACTGCCTGCGGACGCACCGGCGGCGCTGCGTGCGTTCATGGAATCGACTAAGGGGCCAGAAAGTACCGGAGACGGTCCGGGGCTCCCATCATGGGCCGATCGCGAGCGCATTCTCCGCGGCCAGGAGGCGTTCATGACGAAAGCGATGATGTCCGTCGTCGTCATGCTCTGTCGCAGTCTCCCCGAAGGCTACGCCGCGCCGTCAATGGCCCGCGTGCTCAACCTCTCTGGCGAACTGAAAGCGCGCCCGTTTCACCGTTTGATGGGCACCTTGCAACTGCTCACCGACGTGTCGTCACCTGGCTCCTTTGAGCCGGGCGGAGTCGGTCCGGTCGTCGCGCAGGAAATGCGACTGCTGCATGCCGGGGTCCGCACCAACGTCGTTCCCGGCGCCATGGGAGATCAATACGCCGAGTTCCGCTCCACCTATGGCGTGCCGATCAATCAGGAAGACATGCTCGGCACCGTCCTCGGCTTCTCCGTGCTGGTGATTGATGGACTGGAGACGCTGGGCGTGCCGCACACGGCGCAGCAGGCGGACGATTTCTACCACGTCTGGCGCGTATTCGGACACATCATGGGCATTCGCCGCCCAGGCGTCCCCGACGGCGAAGATTCGATGCCGACGACACTTGCCGACGCACGGACGTTCTACGCCAAGTACCAGCGGCACTACGTGGGCTCGACGAACTTCGAAGGTCAGTGGAGGGAGCGTTCGGTCGAGGCCAATCGTGCCGGCGTCGGCCTCGCGGACGCGCATGTGGGCATGCTCAAAGGCGTGATGACCAAGCGCATGCAGTGGCTGCTCGGCGACCGTATTGCCCGGGTCTATATCCGGGAGCTCACCAGTGAGGCTGCCTGCGCGCGCGTGGGCATCAAGAGCGTCCGCGGACATTTTCTTCTGCACTGGTTGCTCCGGAAGCTTCCGCCCCTCTGGGAGCGAATCACGACGCCTTGGGGCACCAGGAACGAAACCAAAGCCGCCGAATGGTTCTTCAGCACGCTCATCAAGGCGAGCTACAGCACGCCGATCTCCTACACCGTCCCGGGCACCCTGCAAGACGTGAAGGATCTCGTCCAGATGGGGGAGATCCCTGATGTCAAGCTGTTCAAGCCGAGCCAGCCGGTAACGCTCACGCTCGACTGAGACGCCGGGAGCGCTTCGCTACCGCTCGCCGGCAAGGAACATGGTGGGCGGCGCGGGCGCCCTCAGCGGACGCTCGTACTCCAGCTGCGGGTACTGTCGACGGGTCCACCACCGCGCCAACGGGTAGAGCGCACGCTGTGTGAATGTGTCGCGGTGCAGCCAGCGCAAAACCGGATACGGGCCGACCAGTCGAAGGGCCTGCATGATCAGCGCGTAGTTCCCCCCCCGCCCGACCTCCCACAGAAACCGATTCACGACACCCGCGCGCCGAAGTGGCGCGAACGTGCGCTCCGCAGACGCCGCATAGTCGGTTGCGTCGAGCATCGAGCGCGCGGCCAGCACCCCGCTGCGCACCGCCATGCGGATCCCGAAGCCCCAGAGGAAGTCCTGCAGCCCTGCGGCTTCACCAACACGACGCACTTTGCCGTGCATCCAGTCTGCCCGGGGCGCAAAATGCCCAAGCCCGCCCACACGGCGCGGATTCCAGACATTGATGCCGGCGCGCTCGACCAGCAGGCGCTTGGCCTCGGCGAACCCCTGATGGACCGTCGGGAAACTGTCGAAGGCCATGGAGCAGCAGCAGCCGTAGCCCTGCGTCACGAGCAGATAGCTGTAGCCTTTCAACCCCGCGCGGTCGTTGAGCAGCGCGACTGCCTGATCCGGCGCGTCGGTTTCGAAGACGATGCCCGTATCGACCGCGAACGGAGAGCGACCCAGCGGCCCTGTCGCATCGATATCGATGCTACCGTGTGGCAGGGTGCTCGAGAAATGAATCGTCACACCGGCCGCGAGCGCCTGTCGCTTGAGCGACTGATCGAGCGTGTCATGCGCCCGCCCGCGCTTGACGACGAAAAACGCAGGGCGAGGAAACGTCAGTCGGTCGTGCCGAACACCGTTGGACTGCGTGCCCACATCGAACGGGGCGCAGTGAAAATCAATGGCGATGCCACTGGCCCTGAACTCCTCGAGCGTATCGGTCTCATTTGACCAGTTCTCGAGCCCCTGCAGATCTCCGCCGAAGCGCATCCCACAGTCACGGCGCCGCTCGTACACCTCGACCGCTTGACCCGCGCGCGCCAGGGTGATCGCGGCCACAAGTCCGGACGGGCCGGCACCAAGGATTCGTACAGGATCGGTCATTAGAGAACGCCCGGAAGTGTCATCACGAAAAACTGCACAATGCCTCCCTCCGTGGGAAGGCGCCGTCACGGCTCCGGCACCAATCGGTGCACGCTTACAAAGCGGGCGACCTGCATGCAGGCCGCCCGCTTTATCGATACGATGATTTTGTATCGGGACGACAGGATTTGAACCTGCGACCCCTTCCACCCCAAGGAAGTGCGCTACCGGGCTGCGCCACGTCCCGTCGCCAGCCGACTTCGCCAACGGCAGACGAGGAACATATCCGCCTCACCATTCTACCGAAACCCCTGCGCGGCTTCCTTCACTTTCGGATCCATCAACGGGTACTCCGAGCGCAGCGCTTCCATGGTTTCGACCAGCATGCGCGCGATGAGAAAATTGCGGACCATCTTGTCGTCCGACGGCACGACGTACCACGGCGCCTGCTTGGTGCTGCACTGCGTGAGCGCCTCACGGTACGCATCGGTGTAGTCGTCCCACCGCTCACGATCGCCGAGATCTTCAAGACGGAACTTCCAGTTCTTGCGCGGATCCTCGAGTCGCGCCTTGAGCCGGGCATGCTGCTCGTCGCGCGACACGTGCAACATGCATTTCCGCACCACGACGCCGCTCTCGCTCAACAGCTTCTCGAACGCGTTGATCTGCTCATATCTCGCGCGCCACTCTGACTCCGGCGCCAGCTTGCGCACGCGCACGGCCAACACGTCCTCGTAGTGCGAGCGATTGAATACGCCGATCATGCCATGCGCGGGCACCACGTGATGCACACGCCAGAGAAAGTCGTGACGCAGCTCAAGTGGGGTGGGCGGACCAAATGCCGCCACGTGCACGCCTGTCGGATTGAAGGCGCCATACACGGTTCGAATGACGCCATCCTTCCCCGACGCATCGCGCCCCTGCAACACGAGCAGCAGCGCGCGACGCCCATCGGCGTGAAACGCATCCTGCAACGACGTGAGGCGCACCAGCATGCTATCGGTCGCCTGCTGCAGCACCGCGCGGTCGGGCACCAACGAGGCCCGCGCCGCACTACTGCCCAACCGGATCTTTTCGGCAGCATTGACGGGCTTGAGCCGCAGGTGATGGACGGCTGCGTCCCGCATCAGCGCCCCGCCGGCGGCGTCGCCGATCGTCCGCTGATTTCCTGCACCGCAATCGCAAAGGCCAATTCACGCGCGGGTGTCGGATCATCAACCGTAAACGCCTCGGGAACGAGACGGCGAAACGCGGTCACGGCGCGCTCATACTTCGCCCGTTCAATCGGCGAGCCGTCTGGATCGGGAAATTCAATACGGCCATGCACGACAACACTCCGCCACGCGAACAGTGACTGCACCGAATCGACCTCAAACGCGACCCACGGATGGTGCGCGAGCACGTTCACCTTGGTGCCGGGTTGCGTCCGACCATACACCCATCCGTCTTCATAGACAAAGTGAATCGGTTCGATATCGACGCGGTCGCGAAAGGTGAACGCAAGGCGACCGACCGACTGCGACGCGAGCAACGCGTCACACTCTGCCCGATCAAGCTGATGAAACACCGCCTCTCGACTCACGTTGCCTCCACCGTCTCGAATGGTTCCATGTGGATCAACACCCCCAGTGCCGAGGGCACGCGGGCGCGGATCGCGCTTTTCACCCGCCCGGACAGAATGTGCGCGTCGTAGAGCGAAAGCGCAGGGTCGGCCTGCACATGAATATCAACGTACAGTGCCGTGCCCGAGCGTCGGATCTTGAGCTTCTCGACGGCGAGTACCCCTTGAGTCGACAGGGCCGCCTCGTTCACGCTCGAGAGAAGGCCGGGCTCAGGGGCACGATCCATGAGCTGGTCAAGTGTGGAACGGAGGAGCAGTACGCCGTTCAGGCAGATTACCGCCGCAGCAACGAGTGCGGCCCAGTCGTCAGCCGGCTCCCAACCGGGACCACCGATGAGCGCGATACTGATTCCGGCAAACGCCGCCGCCGACGTGATCGCATCGGCGCGATGGTGCCATGCATCGGCTTTCACCACCACGCTCCCGGTCGTCGCACTTTCGCGAAGGACCCGCTTGGCCAGCATTTCCTTAATCACGATCACCGCAGCCAGAACGGCGAGAGTGAACGGCGCTGGCGCGTGGTGCGGGGTGCGGATCTCCTGAATGGCCTCCACAGCGATCCCAATTGCCGCGCCAAGCATCAGCGCCGAAACCGCAGCCGCGGCCAACGGCTCGGCCCGTCCATACCCGAATGGATATCGGTC
>Ga0105049_10002522_pt1 | contig 21744 bp, 18 predicted proteins | sample MAT06_FD_78087 | JGI IMG/M metagenome (GOLD analysis project Ga0105049, IMG submission 78087) | Freshwater microbial communities from Lake Fryxell liftoff mats and glacier meltwater in Antarctica - MAT-06 | ecosystem: Environmental > Aquatic > Freshwater > Ice > Liftoff microbial mat | place...
AGCGAAAGCAGGCGATTGTGCGTTCCCATGTGGGCATGCTTGCCAACGGCCGAGAGTGTTGCGCCAAAATAGCGCTCCAGCCACAGGGAACCCTTGGCAAGGTTGGAAGTTCCCAACACGAAATGGTCGAGTTCTGTCTGCAAGAGCGCTAGTCGGCACGATGAGCAGAGTCGGCTTGCGGCGCGAATCGGCGCTGGACTGCCAGTTGCACCGTCACCACCGTCCACGCGAGGGCAACGCCAACGGCATCGGCCACAATATCTAGCCATTCAAAGCTGCGGTAACTGGTTAAACCCTGCAAGCACTCGATCACCGCGCCCAAGGCAACGAACATGATGGCGAGTTTCAATCTGGGCAGTGGCCCGATAAACCATTGTCCCCAGCAAAACATCAGCGCGAAATAGGCTAGGGCATGATGCCATTTATCGGTACCCGGGAAGATCGGTATCGCGCTACCGGGTAAGAATGAAAATACCCAGATCGCTAACAGGACGGCGATGCTGGCAAGCCGGAAAAATAGTGAATAGGACATACCGTTATTTTAGGGGCAAATTGAAGTTCTGGTGATCGAGGCCGCATCGTTGGAGCTCGCGCGTGACGATGGCGTGAGCGCCGAGGACTTTAGCGGAAGTTCTGAAAACGCGACGCGTACATCACCGCGCAAAACGCCAATCTGCGCGGCTTTTCAGACAAAAATGGCTGGAAAACCGCGCCAGCGCTTGTGTTTGCCTCGTCTATGCGGGCTATTTTTTCTGCGGCGGCAGATCGGTGCAGACGCCTTCAAACATTTCGGCTGCCATGCCGATAGACTCGCCCAGCGTCGGATGCGGATGGATGGTCTTGCCGATATCGGTTGGGTTGCAGCCCATCTCAATGGCCAGCGCGATTTCGCCGATAAGGTCACCCGCATGCGTGCCGACGATGCCGCCGCCGATGACGCGATGCGTTTCGGCATCGACGATGAGCTTGGTGAAGCCCTCGTCGCGGCCATTTGCGATTGCGCGGCCCAAGGCGGCCCACGGAAATACGCTCTTGCCGAATTTGATGCCCTTGGCGTTCGCGCTGTCTTCGGTTTCACCTACCCATGCCACTTCCGGATCGGTATAAGCAACACTCGGAATCACGCGCGCATCGAAGTGCGATTTCTGACCGGCGGCAGCTTCCGCCGCGACGTGCCCCTCGTGCACAGCTTTGTGCGCGAGCATCGGCTGGCCAACGATGTCGCCGATGGCAAAAATGTGCGGCACGTTGGTGCGCATCTGCGAATCGACATTGATAAAGCCGCGATCGGTAACTGCCACACCGGCTTTATCCGCACTGATTTTGTTGCCGTTGGGCACCCGCCCCACGCTCATCAACGCCATGTCGTAACGCACCGGTTGTTTCGGCGCATTCTCACCTTCGAACGTCGCATAGATGCCGTCTTTTCTTGCCTCAACACCGACCGTTTTGGTCTTGAGCATGATGTTGTCGAAGCGCTTCTCGTTCATCTTTTGCCATACTTTGACGAGGTCGCGATCAGCACCCTGCATCAAACCATCGAGCATCTCGACCACATCGAGGCGCGCGCCCAGCGTGGAATAGACCGTGCCCATTTCCAAGCCGATGATGCCGCCGCCAACCACCAGCATTTTTTTCGGAATCTCCCTGAGCGCCAGCGCGCCGGTCGAATCCACGATGCGCGGGTCGTCGGGAATAAAGGGCAGGCGCATGACCTGAGAACCGGCTGCAATGATGGCTTTTTCGAAGCGGATTACTTTCTTCTCGCCGGTTTTTTCCTGGCCAGTGCCAGTGGTGATTTCCACAACCAGATGATTGGCATCGAGAAACTGGCCGACGCCGCGTACCACATCGACCTTGCGCATCTTGGCCATGCCTGCGAGCCCGCCTGTGAGCTTGCCTACGACCTTGTCTTTCCAGCCGCGCAACTTGTCGAGATCGATTTCGGGTTTTCCGAAGGTGATACCGTGTGCTGCGAGGGCGGTGGTTTCATCGGCCACTGCGGCAACATGCAACAGCGCTTTGGAGGGAATGCAACCGACGTTAAGACAGACGCCGCCGAGCTGTGCGTAACGTTCGACGATGATGGTTTTCAGGCCCAGGTCTGCGGCGCGAAACGCGGCGGAATAGCCGCCGGGGCCAGAGCCGAGGACCAGCATTTCACATGTGACGTCTACCGTGCCAGAGTACGAACCAGCTGGTGCAGGTTTCGCGGCCTGTGCAGGAGGCGCACTCTGGGTTTGTGGCGCCGTCGTCTTTACTGCCTCTTCCTTGGGAGAGGCTTGGCCTGTCCTGAGCGTGTCGAAGGCAGGTGAGGGGTTCGCCGCAACTGAGACATCCACGGCCTCAAGCACCAGCACCAAGCTTCCCATAGAAACCTTGTCGCCAATCTTGACCTTCACTTCCTTCACCACGCCAGCATATGTTGAAGGCACCTCCATCGTCGCCTTGTCGCTTTCCAGCGAGATCAGCGAATCTTCTTTCTTGATGCTGTCACCCGGCTTGACCAGAATTTCAATCACGGAAATATCGGTGAAATCGCCGATATCGGGGACTTTTACGTCGATCAGAGTTGCCATGGCCGTCCCTTACAACACGAGTTTGCGAATGTCGGACATGAGGATCGCCAGATACGTCGAGAAGCGCGCACCTGAGGCGCCATCGACCACGCGGTGGTCGTAGGAAAGCGACATCGGCAGAATCAGCCGGGGCACAAATTCCTTGCCATTCCAGACTGGCTTCATCGAGGATTTCGAGACGCCAAGGATGGCCACTTCAGGTGCATTGATGATCGGCGTGAAGAAGGTGCCGCCAATGCCGCCAAGCGAGGATATCGAGAAGCAGCCGCCCTGCATTTCGGTCGGCGACAGTTTGCCTTCGCGCGCTTTGACCGAAAGCTCAGTCATTTCTTTGGCAATGTCGATGATCGATTTCTGGTCTGCATTCTTGATGACCGGAACGACCAGACCATTCGGCGTATCGGCCGCAAAGCCAATATTGAAATATTTCTTCAGGATCAGATTTTCACCACCTGGCTCAAGTGAAGCATTGAATTCGGGAAATTTCTTCAGCGCCGCCACGCTGGCCTTGATGAGAAACGCCAGCATCGTCACCTTGACGCCTGATTTGGCAATCTCTTCGTTGGTCTTGACGCGGAACGCTTCGACGTCGGTGATATCGGCCTCATCCTGCTGGGTGACGTGCGGAATCATCATCCAGTTGCGCGCGAGGTTGTTGCCCGACAATTTCTTGATACGCGACAGCGCGCGCGTCTCGATCGCGCCGAACTTGGTGAAGTCCACTGGCGGCATGGTCGGGAAGGTGAATGCACCACCCGTCGCCGCGGTGCCGGCAGGCTTTGCCAATTCGGTTTTGACAAAACCTTTCACATCGTCTTCGTTGATGCGGCCTTTGTTCCCGGTACCTTTGACCTTGGTGAGGTCCACGCCGAATTCACGCGCGAGTTTGCGTATTGACGGACTCGCATGTACGCTGGCCGTGACGACGCCATGACTGGTAGCGGTCGCAACAGGCGCCGAGCTAGGAGCCAACGCTGGCGCGGCTTTTGGCGGCAACGGCTCCGCAGGCCGCGCCGGTGCTTGAGTCTGGGGTTTCGCTCCCTCTCCCTGGGGAGGGGCCTGGCCTGTCCTGAGCGTGTCGAAGGTAGGTGAGGAAGCAGGCGTGGAAACAACTGCCGCTTCAGCACTTTCCTCCAACAGCAACACCAAACTTCCCATCGACACCTTGTCACCAAGCTTGACTTTGACTTCCTTCACCACACCCGCGTGCGTCGACGGCACTTCCATGGTCGCTTTATCGCTTTCAAGCGAGACAAGGGAGTCTTCCTTTTTTACCGTGTCGCCGGCCTTGACCAGAATTTCGATGACGGGAATATCGGTGAAATCACCGATATCGGGAACCTTTACTTCAACGAGATTTGCCACGCAAATGCTCCTTTTTATTTCTTATGGATGCCAGCAGGTTTCGCGGCTCGGGCAGTGATTGATTAGACCGTCCAGGGCGCAGGCTTGGTCGTATCGATCCCATATTTCTTGATCGCGTCCGACACCACTTTCGCCTGAATCTGTCCATCGTCGGCCAATGTTTTCAGCGCCGCGATCGTGACGTAATAACGATTGACCTCGAAGAACTTGCGCAATTGCTTTCGCGTATCCGAGCGGCCGTAGCCATCAGTACCAAGCACGGTGAATTTACGATCATTGATGTACGGCCGAATCTGGTCGGCGAATGAGCGCATGTAATCCGTAGACGCGATAGCCGGCCCTTTGCGACCCTTGAGCAGCTTGGCGACGTGCGATTGTTGCGGCGCTGCTTCCGGATTCAACAGGTTCAATCGTTCAGCGGCCATGCCGTCGCGACGCAATTCGGTAAACGACGTGCAACTCCACACGTCCGACGCCACACCCCAGTCGAGTTCGAGCAATTCGGACGCGGCGATCACTTCGCGGAAGATGCTTCCTGAGCCCATCAACTGCACGCGCGGTTTCTTGACATCCGGGCCTTCGCGGAACAGATACATTCCCTTGAGAATGTCTGTTTCGGCACCCTTTGGCATCGCCGGGTGCGTGTAGTTTTCATTCATCACGGTGATGTAGTAGTAGATGTGTTCCATCTTCTCGTACATGCGTTTCAAGCCATCGTGCATGATGACCGCGAGTTCGTAACTGAAGGTTGGATCGTACGAGATGCAGTTTGGAATGGTCGCCGACATCAAGTGGCTATGACCGTCCTCGTGCTGTAAACCTTCGCCATTGAGCGTGGTGCGCCCCGAGGTGCCGCCCAGCAAAAAGCCGCGCGCTTGCATGTCGCCTGCGGCCCAAGCCAGATCGCCCACGCGCTGGAAGCCGAACATCGAATAGAAAATGAAAAACGGAATCATGTGCTGGCCGTGATTGGCGTAACTGGTACCGGCCGCCATCCATGAACAGAACGCGCCTGCTTCGTTGATTCCTTCCTGCAAGATCTGTCCGGCCTTGTCCTCTTTGTAAAACATCAGTTCACCCGAATCCACCGGCTCATAAAGCTGGCCGACTGAGGAGTAAATGCCCAACTGGCGGAACATGCCTTCCATACCGAAGGTGCGCGATTCATCGGCCACAATCGGCACGACACGCGGTCCGAGTTCCTTGTCGCGCAACAATGCGCTCAGCGCACGCACGAACGCCATGGTCGTCGAGATTTCGCGCTCTTCAGTGCTTTTCAGCAGCGCATCGAACATCGTGAGCTCTGGTACATGCAATGCTGGAATGTTGTGATGGCGCACCGGAAATGAACCGCCGAGCTTTTCCCGTGCAGCTTTCAGGTAATTGATCTCTGGTGAATCATCGGCGGGTTTGTAAAAAGGAATGTCAGCGATGACGTCGTCAGCGACGGGGATATTGAAGCGATCACGGAATTGCTTCAACGACGCCAAATCCATTTTTTTCTGCTGGTGCGTGATGTTCTGACCCTCGCCAGCTTTGCCCATGCCGTAGCCCTTCACGGTCTTGGCGAGAATGACGGTAGGCTGGCCTTTGTGGTTTACCGCGGCTGAATAGGCAGCGAAGACCTTGTACGGATCGTGACCACCGCGGTTCAGACGCCAGATGTCGTCATCCGACATCGACGCAACCATTTTTTCCAATTCGGGGTACTTGCCGAAAAAATGTTTGCGTACATAAGCACCATCGCGCGCCTTGTAGTTCTGATATTCACCGTCGAGCGCTTCCATCATCCGGCGTTGCAGCAGTCCATCGGTATCCTTGGCAAGCAGCGGATCCCAGTAGCGCCCCCAGATGGATTTGATGACGTTCCATCCCGAGCCACGGAAATCCGCTTCAAGCTCCTGAATAATCTTGCCGTTGCCGCGCACCGGGCCATCGAGGCGCTGCAGATTGCAGTTGACGACGAAAATGAGGTTGTCGAGACCTTCGCGTGACGCCAGCGCGATGGCACCCAGCGACTCAGGTTCGTCCATCTCGCCGTCACCCATGAATGCCCACACTTTGCGGCCTTCTGTGTTAACGATGCCGCGGTTGTGCAGATACTTCATGAACCGCGCCTGGTAAATCGCCTGGATCGGACCGAGGCCCATGGACACCGTCGGGAACTGCCAGAAGTCGGGCATCAGCCATGGGTGCGGGTAACTGGAAATACCATCGCCGTCGACTTCCTGGCGGTACTTCAGCAACTGGTCTTCGGAGAAACGGCCTTCGAGAAACGCCCGAGCATAAACGCCAGGCGAAGAGTGACCTTGAATGAACACCAGATCGCCGCCGTGAGTGGCATTGGGTGCGTGCCAGAAATGGTCAAAACCGATGTCGTATAGCGTCGCGGCCGATTGATAGCTGGCGATATGGCCGCCCAGCTCAGAGCTTTCCTTGTTGGCGCGCAGCACCAGCGCAAGCGCATTCCAGCGAATCAGTGAGCGAATGCGATGCTCCATTTCCTGATCGCCTGGCAAGGCATCTTCGGCGTGGGGTGGAATGGAATTGATATAAGCCGTATTGGCGGAGTAGGGCAGATATGCGCCTGAGCGACGCGCCTTTTCGATGAGCTGCTCGAGCAAAAAATGCGCGCGAACCGGGCCTTCCGCCTCCAGCACGCCTTCGAGCGCTGCGATCCACTCCCGTGTTTCCTGGGGGTCTATATCTTCTTCAAGGAAGCTGGGGCGGTCCATTGAAATCTCCTCATGTCTTTGTTATTTGAGTTCAAACGCGATAACCGCAATATTAGACCGTATTCGAGGATTCCCTACCAAGTGCTTGGCGGAACAGGACTTGATAAAAATTCACTGGAATGGCCTGAGGCGATCACGCAAGTTCAATCTCGATTTGAAGCGGCACGAAATCGCAGCGCACGCCAGGTGAAGTTTCTGGTGCGGGAAACTTGATCCGCGCCAGTTCTGGAATAGCGCAACGCCACATAGGTTTCAAATAGTGGCGCAACTGATTTCGCGATGGCTGGTTGCACCGCGTGCAAGCGGTTCAAGTAATCGACCGGACCTTCATGCGGTGCGCGAACCGCACCGGTTTTTGCCAACTTTTTGCAGATGCGGTCGTACGCGGCAACAATGGGTTCCTTCCGTGTCTGCAAGGCCCGCACATAGAGAAACAGGCCTGCGGCGCCGCCGGTAGCGATCACTGCAACAATCATCCAAATTGCCATCGAGCGCCAGTCGGCGTCGCGCATTCCCAGCCCCTCAAGCAGATTACGTTGTTTATCCTGACTGAACCCGACGACCCAGCGATTCCACTGCGTATTTACCGCGTCCCACGAAAAGCTGATCTGGCGAAGGATGCCGAGTTTGTCGGCATCGATAAGGTTGTTCAAGACACCAATCGGGCCGAACGTTTCCGCCATGCCGCGATTGATACGCAGCGGCGACACCGCAAAGGTGGGGTCAACACGAACCCAGCCCAGATCAGCGAACCAGACTTCAGACCAGGCATGTGCTTCGGCCTGTCGCACCACCAGTTGGCGAGTTATCGGATTTACTTCACCGCCCTGATAGCCGGTGACGACGCGCGCAGGTATTCCTGCCGCACGCAGGAGCAACACGAAGCTGCCGGCATAGTGCTCGCAAAAGCCCTTCTTGGTGTCGAAGAAAAACTCGTCCACCGGGTTCGCGCCCAGTCGTGGCGGCTCCAGAGTGTATTCGAACTCCTTGTTGTAACGCGCCATCAGTGTTTCGACCAACACCTTTGGATCAGGCGTTTCTTCACGAAGTTTCTTCCCATAGGCGATGGCGCGTGGATTGAGTCCTGTGTCGAAATCAAGATAGGGGCGTAACTCCTTGGTGCCCAGATCCAAGCCGGCGGCATAGCGCAGATGCGAGGTAACTTCATACGCTTTGAGGCCGGTTACCGGTGTTTTCGCGCGCATTTGGTAATCGGCCAGAAAGCCGGCATCTTCCGGTGGGGCAGCGGGTAGATCGAGCGCGAACAACCAGAGCTTGTTGTGCGGCTGCAGGGTCACCTTATAGCGAACAGGTGGGCCCTGAGGCACGTAATCAAGCCTCTGCCTCGGCGGTTCCGGATACATGCGCCATGTGCGCCCATCCTGCTCGCCAAGCACGGGACCGCGCCAGTAGAGATCTTCGGTTTGCGGAACGGGGCCGTCAAATTCAACCCGAAACGCAACCGCCTCCGATACCGACAGCTTGCTAATGTCGCCTGGCGACATGTTGTCCGATAGCCCGGTCTGCGAGCGATCGTCCTGTGGCATGCTCCACAGCGCGCCCGAAATGCGCGGGAACAGGAAAAACAGCACCAGCATCATTGGGATCGCCTGCAACAGCATCCAGCCAGCCGGGACCAGACGTTGCTTCAGCGTTGCTTCAGTATTGATGCGATTAAAGCCAATCAGTACGGCAACCAGAATCCATACACAGCCGAACATGTACAGCCCCATCAGGATGGTCTGCGAATACATGAAGTTGGTGATTGCCAGAAAAAACCCCATGAAAATCGGAATCATGGCATCCCGTTTCATGCGCATTTCCAGTACCTTGAGACAAAGCATGATGATCAGCAATGCAACGCCGACCTCGCGTCCAAACCAACGGCCATATTCGACTCTGGCGCCGAACGCGACAGCCAACGTAATCAGCCCCATCAGCCACCACTGCGGTACGCGCAACGCATGGCGCGCTATCCACCAGCGCCATAAGCCGGCCGCAACACAGACACTGGTTACCCAGAGCGGTAAGCGCAGCGTATGGGGCGCAATGACGAACGCCATGCCGGCAAGCAGCCAGGTGACGTTGGCGAGGGTCAGTGCAGTTTGGTTGAGCATAGCTGGTTAGTGTCGGGAATACAGTTCAAGTTTCCAAGCCGCATAGTGCCAGCGCGCGCAGGCAGTCATCGCGGTGTTTGGCACCAAGAGAAGGACGGAAATTGCGACCGGCCACTTTCAGACCGTACGGCACCTGCATGCGCTCCGCTTCCAGTACCCACCACGTTAGCCGACCAAGTCGCTGCTCCATTGGCAACCCTTCCAGCGCGTCGTAATCGAGCCAAAGATCGGCGCTCGCCGTGGAACCAAATTCCTTTGCCAGCAGGCCCTGACCGCGCGCGAGCGCCTTCCAGGCAATTTGTCGGGGCGTGTCGCCGGCCCTGTAGGCACGCAGAGACTGGAACTCTTCATCTCCCCGCACCGGCACATTGCCTTCGCCTTTGCCGCGCATGTCCAGTGGCAACGCACCCGCGCCGGGGTCGGGTTTTGGATAGACCAGGCCCGTCATGCCGAAGTCGACATATGACCAAGCGTGAAATAATCCTACCGGGTATTCAGTAAAAACTTCCAGGCGTCCACACTTGAGGTAGCCACGTGTTGTTGCCACAACGGGAACGTGAAAGGTTGCCGTCGTAGCTTCATTTATGTCATCGAATTCGGGCTCCGCGTACTGGATTTGGGCACGTTTTATACCGATGGCATAACGCGGGAGCGTTGGATTGTTGAGGACGATTGAAAATTGCGCCGTTTCGCCCGCAAACACCGGCTCAATCTTGCCGGGACTGATCGACAGTCGCAGGAGGTTGCGAAATGTATGAAGCATCGCAATGCTGCCAAGGCCCGCCAACAGGAACGTCAGCAGATACCCCAGCGACAAGGCGTAATTGATCGATGCGACGAGCAGCAATACCAGCACAACGGCGAAGAAGTAACCGGTGCGCGAGGGCAGGATAAAAATACGTCGTTGGATCAATACGACCGGTGGATTCTCCGGGAATCGTGCGCGAAAAATCCAGTCAGAAATACGTTGACGCAGATTGAACGTGAGGCTGGCTAGCATCTATTGCTTTGTTTACTTCTTGATGTCGCCGCATTCCTTGAGCTTGCGCTGAAACTTGCGCACCGCCATCATTTCTCGGCTGTCAGACCCGGTACCTTGGGTAATCCTGCCCGCCTTGCCCTGAAATTCGATCAAGGTGTCATTGAGAAAACTGAGGCGCTCCTGCTTGGGCTTCCAAACGGCTTCTGCAGACTTGAGTGCGCCACTACGCTGGGCCATGTCGACCTCGGTGGCCAGTTTCTCGCGTTCGCAAAGCCGCGGCTCGTAGTCTGTGAACAGGCCTTCGAGTTTTACCATTGGCGCCACACCCGGGGCAGTGACGACGCCGCCCGGCGCGCGTGGCTGATTGAGCGACTCCTTGTTCGCGTCGCAGGGCCGGTCGCTGTATTCGATTTTTCCATCTGAGCCTTTGCACTTGTAGTTTTGCGCAGTCGCCGTTGACGCCGCCACCATGGCCACCACTGCAAAGAAAAGCCCTATCACAGGCTGAATGTTGATTCTTTTCATTTTCTACTCCCTAGGCCTCTATTGCTGATGCGCGAAAAGGTTTGTCACGGAATTGCCACCGAACGAATCAGTTCCTGTGCAGGATCCAGAATCTTGTTCTCGCCATTGGCGATCGGTCGCAGGCGATGCCCAACTACCGCAGGCGCCACGGTTTGCACGTCCTCAGGCAGTACCTGATTGCGGCCAGACATTAGCGCCCATGATTGTGCGGCCCTCATGAGTGCGAGTCCCGCGCGCGGTGACAGCCCTATCTCAAAACGTGCCGAATCGCGTGTATGCAAGATCAGTGCCTGCACATAATCGACCAGCGCATCGGAGACAAAAACGTTGGTGACATCCTTCTGCAGTGCCGTCAGTTCGTCAGCAGACATGGCCGTGACGACGCGAGCAATCAACTCTCGGCGATCTTCACCCTTCAGCAGTGCTCGTTCCGCCGCTTTGTCCGGATAGCCAAGTTTGATTCGCATCAAAAAGCGATCCAGTTGTGATTCCGGTAGCGGAAAGGTGCCAATCTGGTGCGACGGGTTTTGCGTCGCGATGACAAAAAACGGCTCTGGCAGTTTCATGGTTTTGCCGTCTGCCGTCACCTGATGCTCTTCCATCGCCTCCAGTAGCGCGCTCTGCGCCTTGGGGGAAGCGCGATTGATTTCGTCGGCAAGAATGACTTGCGAAAAAATTGGTCCGGGATGAAAGCGAAAGGTGCTCGACTCGCGATCAAATATGGATACGCCGACCACATCTGCGGGCAGCAAATCACTCGTGAATTGAATGCGCTGATAGTTCAAGCCAAGCAGGCTGGCCAGCACGTGTGAAAGCGTCGTTTTGCCCACGCCTGGCACATCTTCAATCAGCAGATGCCCGCGGGCCAGAATGCAACACATCGCCATCTTGATCTGTTGATCTTTGCCGAGAATGATTTCCCCGGCTCGTGCAAGCACATCGGCAAGCGGACGATGAACCGGTTGTTTTTCGAATAGCGAGACAGACATGGACAATCCTGAGGTTAAGCTGCGATTTTACGGTAACTGGACCAAGTTACGCTATGACATCAAGCGCAGATGCAAAATTCAAAGGTAATATTGCAGAGTACTTGGACTATGCTGGCACGAATGAAACACAACTGACGGGCGTACACCGATGACGACTGCTTTCATTACCCATCCCGATTGTCTGAAACATGAAATGGGCCCGCACCATCCCGAGTGCCCAGCAAGGTTGCAGGCGGTCTACGATGCCTTTGAGCAATCCGGCCTGATGGCCCAACTTAAACGCGTCGAAGCGCCTCTGGCCAGCCGCGAACAAATCGCAGCGGTGCATGCGCAGCACTATATCGACGAGATTTTTGCGTCGGCGCCGAAACACGATTACTTCGCACTGGACCCGGATACGACGATGAATCCGTATTCACTCATCGCCGCCCAGCGTGCTTCTGGCGCAGTCATCAAAGGCGTGGAGATGGTCATGAACGCAGAGGTTGCGAATGCGTTTTGTGCAGTGCGCCCCTGCGGGCATCATGCGACCTACGACCGCTCGATGGGATTCTGCATATTCAACAACGTCGCGGTTGGTGCCGTCTACGCGCTGGAGGCGTTTGGCCTTGATCGGGTGGCAATTCTCGATTTCGATGTTCACCACGGCAACGGCACCGAGGACATCTTTACCGATGACGAACGCGTGATGCTGTGTTCGAGTTTTCAACACCCGTATTATCCCGGGACAGGTGCCAACAGCGGCAATCGTCATATTATTCCGACCCCGTTGCCTGCACGCACGGCAGGGCCAGCGTTTCGCGCCGCAATCGAAAATACCTGGCTACCGGCGCTGGCAGATTTCAAGCCAGAGTTGATCATCATTTCTGCGGGCTTCGACGCTCACGCCGATGATCCGCTTGCCTATCTCGAGCTGGTTGAAGCTGACTATACGTGGATCACGCAGCGTATCCGCGAAGTTGCCGATGCCTACGCTGAAGGGCGCATTGTTTCAGCGCTCGAAGGCGGCTACAGCTTGAGCGCGCTGGGACGCAGCGCGGTGGCGCACGTACGAGCGTTAATGTAGGAGACTCATTACCTGGCGGCGCTTGCGCGGCATTTTTGTGCCAAAGCCCGCGCCGACACTAGAGTTTATTGTTCTTTTGCAGGCTCTACCCTCATGGTTGAGCGCGATCAATTAGCCGCCAGCTTTGGCGCCAGGTGGACGACCGTTCGGCGGTCTTGCTGCCGTCGTGGGCGCTGTGGCTATCGGTGTGGCTGTCGTGACGACGCGACCTGAACCCGCCGCGATGCCCAGCCAATCCCAGCGGCCCTGCGCGATGGCATCCAATATTGTGGCGCGGTTGAGTTGGGAGGCCAGATATACGTTTGGCGCGAGTTCGTTAAACTGCATGTAGGCCTCAAGTGTTTCATAGCCGCAAGCCCCCTGGTAGGCGCAACCATTGAGTATCCTGGTGGCATCAGCACCACAATTGGCGCCGCGGTCACAGGCAGCCAGTGTCCAGGCAGCGCCCCAGTCACGTGGATTGAAGGGGTCTCCGCCCGCGCCCAGTTGGCGGTCTACCAACTGCGATGAATTCCATGTGAGCAGTTGCCCGGCACGCTGAATGGCGAACGGGTCGCCACTAGCAAGCCCATCCCGCACCAATGCCAGTTGATCTTCGGTCAATCGTCGCGCTTCTACGCCGCGAGCAGATGTCGCCCGCGCGTGATCGTTAAACTGATTGGAAGCGACCGCAACTTTGGCGGCAGGATTGCCCGCTGCTGCTGCTTCCGCGTACAGGCGTGCGGCCTCGGCACCAGTAATGGTTGTGTTGGCGAAGCCGTCGCACAGGGCGGTCACGCGGTTATAGGCTTCGACGCGCTTGTCATTGTTGGGATCGTTGGGCTTGAGCCGGTTCTGGAAGCGTTCCCGATCGGTGTCCGAAGGGCCCTGTGCCCCGCGCGCTCTACCGACGCAGGTTTCAATGGCGACGGCGGCAAAGTACTTCGTTTCGGCGTCGGCACCTTCCGGGTTGGCCATGTAGCGGTCATAAAAGGCCTTCAGACGAACCGCTTTTTCAAACTCAATCGCCAACGCGCTCTTCAGCGGCACAATGGCGCGCGCGCCGACAGAAACACTGGCTTTCATCACCTTGTTTGCCAAATCCGGCAAAGTCGCAACGCTGTCGGGCCGATCCGCCTTGGGCGCTGCCGTTTTCGCCGCCGCCGATGCAATGCTGTCGGCACTTCCCTCGGGACGCACAAAGTACCAAGCGGCCATGACAACCAACCCGCAGGCCCCTAAAACCATGAGCAGACTTCGATTCATTTTGCTTTTTCTCACACGTGGAACTGCATGTTAACGGAAAACTGTTTTCCACGAATGACAAACGGGGCACAAACGGGGCATATGACCCCGTTTGCCGGACAAAAAACTGTAACTAGTTGTGCAGAATTTTGGAGAGGAAATCCTGGGTTCGTTGCTTCCGGGGTGAACCGAAGAAGTCGTCTTTGGTGCAGTCCTCCAAAATGCTGCCGCCTTTTTCCATGAAGATAACGCGGTCAGCGACCTTCTTGGCGAAGCCCATTTCGTGCGTCACGACCATCATGGTCATGCCTTCTTTGGCGAGTTCGACCATCACGTCCAGAACTTCATTGATCATTTCCGGATCCAGAGCCGACGTCGGTTCGTCGAACAGCATGGCAATCGGCTCCATCGACAAAGCACGGGCGATGGCCACGCGCTGTTGCTGACCACCAGAAAGCTGAGCTGGATATTTGTCTTTGTGCTCGATGAGACCCACGCGGTCAAGCAGCTTGAGGCCTTTATCGAGTGCGGAGTCCTCCGAACGCCCGAGTACCTTGGTCTGCGCCATGACCAGATTCTGGGTCACGCTCATATGCGGGAACAGTTCGAAATTCTGAAAGACCATTCCCACCCGCGAGCGCAGTTTGGCGAGGTTGGCTTTCTTGTCGCCTACCGAAATACCATCAACCAGAATTTCACCTTTCTGAAACGGCTCCAAGCCATTTACCGTTTTGATCAGCGTCGATTTCCCGGAGCCGGAAGGGCCGCATACGACGACGACTTCGCCTTTGGTTACGCGCGTGGTGCAATCGACCAGCACTTGTTTGTCGCCATACCACTTGCATACGTCTTTGATTTCGATCATGGCCATTATTTTTCCTTTGTTTTCAAGAGCGACCTAACCATTTGTCGATGGTTGCAGCGACTTACGCGCCACCAGGTGTAATGCCTGGACCGTTGAGCGCCGGGTCCTGCTTAATCGCGCGCTGCCGGGTCGGGTCCATACGAACCTGAATGAGCTTGACCAATCTTGACGCTCCAAAACAGATCACCAGGAACACGATAGCAACAAAAATATACAGTTCGACGATTCGCCCGGTCAGTTGTCCGGCCTTGCTGGCGGCACCGAGAAAATCCTTCAAGCCCACCACATACACGAGCGAGGTGTCCTGAAAAAGAATGATCGCTTGTGTCAGCATGATCGGAATCATGTTGCGGAATGCCTGGGGCAGAACCACATAGCCCATCGCTTGCCAGTAATTTAGGCCAAGCGCGTACGCGGCCCAAGGCTGTCCGCGCGGGACCGACTGGATGCCTGCACGGATAATTTCCGAAAAATAGGCAGACTCCACCATGATGAAGGCAACGATGGCCGAGGTAAACGGACCCACGGCTTCACCTTGCCGCCCGGTCAACCAGCGCACCAGTTCAGGCGTCAGAAAGTAAAACCAGAAGATCGCCATGATGAACGGCACTGATCGGATCAAATTCACGAATCCGGCGGCAGGGTAGGAAAGCATTTTGAAACTTGACAGGCGCGCAAGCGCCAGCAACGTACCGAAGAAAATACCGCCGACCAGCGCGATGGCAAACAGCTGTAACGACAACAGCAAGCCCCCCCAAAGGACGGGCAAACTTTTTATGATGATGCTGAAATCGAAATCACCCATGATCAATGGCCTCCCTGGGAAACATAACCCGGAACGGCAACTTTATTCTCCACCCGCCGCATGATGAAAATGACAGTCAGTGTAATGACGATGTATATCAGCGTGGCAACAGTGAAGGATTCAAAGGTCTTAAACGTGTACTCAGAAATTTGCCGGCTTTGCGCGGTCAGTTCGAGAATGCCAATCGTCAGCGCTGTCGAGGAATTCTTGAAAATGGTGAGGAACTCGGAGGTCATCGGCGGAATGATGAGCCGGAACGCCATCGGCAGAAGGACAAACCGGTAGACCTGTGGCAAGGTAAAGCCCATCGCGAGCCCGGCGCTGGTTTGCCCTTTCGGCAGCGATTCAATACCTGCGCGCACTTGCTCGGCTACGCGGGACGCCGTATACAGTCCCAGACACAGCACTGCGGCGGTAAATTCCCATAGGCTGAATTGTGCGAAGGGCAGCGTGATGAGATTGGGGTAGGTACCTTTCAGCCAGTCACCCATTGCGGTAGGGATGACTTCGGGCATCACAAAGTACCAGAGGAACATTTGCACCAGCAGCGGGATGTTCCGGAAGATCTCTACATATGTGGTCGCAATCAGGCGCGGGATCGTCAACGGAACGGTGCGGAGCACGCCAATGACAGAGCCCAGCGTGAAGGCAATAATCCATGCGGTTATGGAGACCAGCATCGTCCACATCAGACCGGACATCATCCAGCCGAGGTACGTCATGCCGCCGGACGGCGCTTGCTCAAGCAGGAATTTCCAATCCATATTGCGCTCCCATCGTGCCGCGAATCGCGTGGTTCTGCGCTCGCTATGGCGATTTTTATATTATTTCGTGCAACGCATTTACCGGAAGATATGTGACGGCAGAAATACCAGTGCCGCGCTCAAAACCCGAGCGAACAATTCGCAAAAAAAAAGGGGAACCGATGACTCGATTCCCCGCGGGGTACTACTTACTCCGGAAACGCCTGGAGCTGGAAACCGACCTTGAGCAGAGGGCTCATTGGCATGCCGATCGTTTCACCCGACGGCAGTTTGCCGACAAACCATTTTTCATAGATCTTGTTGATTTCACCCGTACGCATCAGTGCGGCGAGTGCACGGGTCGCAACAATAGCGAAATCGGCATCGTTCTTCCTAAACATGATGCCGTAAGGATCATAGGACAGGTAATCACCAACAACGTCAAAGTCTTTTGGCTTTTTCGCTTTGGCGATCAAACCGTAGAGCAAAACGTCATCCATCGAGAACGCTGCCGCGCGACCAGATTCCACGGTCAGGAAAGACTCTGCATGATCCTTGGCGTTGAGGAACTTGATGTTCAAATTCTCCGCGTCAGACAAGGCCTTGATGGTACGTTCGTTGGTGGTACCTTGGGTGACAACGACGGTCTTGCCCTTCAGGTCCTTGTACGACTTGATCTTGGACGTTTTCTTTACCAGCAGCTTGGTGCCGGTTACGAAGGTCACCGGTGCAAATGCGACCTGCTTTTGGCGGGTCAGGTTATTGGTCGTCGAACCGCATTCCATGTCGATGGTGCCGTTGGACATTAGCGGGATGCGCGTTTGCGATGTCACGGGGTTGGTTTTGACCATCAACGTCGGCATCATCAGTTCTTTTTTGACTTCTTCAACAATGGCCATGCAAAGATCGATGGAATAGCCAATCGCCTGCTGCTTGTCGTCAAGATAAGAAAACGGGATCGAAGTTTCGCGAACGCCGAGTGTTATCGTGCCGGACTCCTTGATTTTTTTCAGTGTGCCGGTTAATTCCTGTGCGACCACCGGCACAGCAAGAAAGGTCGACGCCAGCAAGCCGGCCGTCAATTTTGAGAGTGTTGAAAACTTCATTTCGAATTGCTCCTTGTGAATGTCGATTAATACTGGGTATTGGCTGGTGCGTGCTAATTAACTACAACAAATTCGTGCTGATATCACACTTTTATTTCAAAATCAGTGTATCGCATCTGTTGCCGTCACGCTAGACGCAATCGTTGCCAACTAGCAATGCCGCCGCGATTCGCCTGCCCTCGCTCATGAGCACGTTGTAAGTGCGGCTTGCTGCCGGTGTATCCATTACCTCAAAGCCGATTCCGGCGCTGGCGAAAGCGGCCATGATGCGACGGTCAGGAAATTGAAATTTCGTGCCCGAGCCAAAAACGATCAGTTCCGGTTTCAACTCGAGCAGCTCGGCGAAGTCCGCGATGCACAATGACGATGCGAACATCGAAGGAGAAGCGATTGGCCAAGGGTTGATAATTTTGTCTGGCAACACGATGACCGAATTATTGATCTTGCCGCTGTTGATCGCCACGTATCCTGGGCCGTGGCCGGTGATGGCATTGGTGCCGGTGATGGGGTCGAAATGTAGTTTCACGGGAGTCGAATATGGATTTGCTAGAATGAAGTTATTGCGCCGCACAAAAACAACATAAGCGCCAGATTATTATAGCCATTCGTTTGCACCCATCCCACGCCTTCCGCGCATTCAAAGCCATCATGAATCACGAATTCTCCCGCATCAAACGTCTTCCTCCCTACGTCTTCAACATCACATCCGAACTAAAAATGGCCGCACGCCGCCGCGGCGAAGACATCATCGATATGTCGATGGGTAACCCGGACGGCGCGACACCACAACACATCGTCGACAAGCTCGTTGAAGCTTCCAAGCGTCCCAATACCCACGGCTATTCGGTTTCCAAGGGCATTCCACGCCTGCGCAAAGCGATCACCGATTGGTACAAACGCCGCTACGACGTCGAGTTCGATCCGGATACGGAAGCCATTGTTACCATCGGCTCCAAAGAGGGCCTTGCGCACCTGATGCTGGCGACACTCGACAGTGGTGACACGGTACTGGTCCCGAATCCCAGCTATCCGATTCATATATACGGCGCGGTCATCGCCGGCGCGCAGATCAAGCATGTGCGGATGACGGAAGGGGTCGATTTTTTCGAAGAAGCAGAGCGGGCGATACGTGAGACCTATCCGAAGCCGAAAATGTTGATCCTGGGTTTTCCCTCTAACCCGACCGCGATGTGCGTTGAGCTTGATTTTTTCGAGCGCATCATCGCGCTCGCCAAGGCCAACAATGTGCTGGTCGTCCACGATCTGGCATATGCGGACATTACCTTCGATGGCTGGAAAGCGCCGTCGATCATGCAAGTGCCCGGCGCGCGTGATGTCGCCGTCGAATTTTTTACCATGTCCAAAAGCTACAACATGGCAGGCTGGCGCATCGGTTTCATGGTGGGAAACAAAGCGCTGGTGGCAGCGTTGGCAAAAATGAAGGGCTATCACGACTACGGTACCTTCACACCTATTCAGATTGCCGCCATTGCTGCACTCGATGGCCCTCAGGAATGCGTCGGGGAAGTAGTGGCTGAATATCAATTGCGCCGCGATGTCCTGCACAAGGGGCTGGCCGAAGCCGGATGGCAAACGACCAAACCTAAAGCCTCGATGTATATCTGGGCGAAAATTCCTGCGCCGTATATGAAGATGGGTTCGCTTGAGTTTGCGAAAAAGCTCCTCGCCGAAGCCAAGGTTTCGGTATCGCCGGGCATCGGTTTTGGCGATTACGGCGACGATCACGTCAGATTCGCGCTGATCGAAAATACCGAGCGAACCAGACAGGCCGTTCGCGGCATCAAGGAAATGTTTAGGAAGGACGGATTGATGTGAGCGCATTTCAGACTTCCTGCTACACGAGCGGATGCAGCCGCACATGACTATTGTTGCGATTACCAACGCAGCGCACCACATTGCCGAGCCCGATTGGCTGAAACAGTCCGAAGCGGTGCATCGCCAGTTGCGTCCGCAATTGCCCGCCGACTATGTTGGCCGGATGCGCGAGATCTTCGCAGGAGGAGCAGAAATGGTCATCTGCGTGCGAGACGGCAAGGTGTGTGGCATTGCCGTATTTCGCGTTCTTGAAAAAACCTTCAGCGGCCGGGAGCTTTACTGCGACGATCTGGTTGCTGACGAATCCACGCGCTCGACCGGCGTCGGTCACCTCTTGATCGCTCACCTGGAATCCGTAGCCACCGAACGAGGATGCGACACCCTTGAACTCGATTCCGGTGTACAACGGCAGCAGGCGCACAAATTCTATTTTCGCGAGGGAATGACCATTCCTTCGTTTCACTTTTCCAAATCACTCAAGCAATGAAACCAATCAATGTAGGGCTGCTGGGACTGGGCACCGTGGGCGCCGGTACGATCGAGGTATTGCGCAGAAACAAGGAAGAAATCGCCCGCCGTGCCGGCCGCGAGATCCGTATCTCCCATGCCACCGCTCGCGATCTTTCAAAACCACGCAATTTTTCAATGGAGGGCATCGAACTTGTGCCGACTGCTGACGCACTGGTTGCCAATCCAGACATCGATATCGTCTGTGAACTGATCGGCGGCGACACGTTTACCAAGTCACTTGTGCTCAAGGCAATTGGCAATGGCAAACACGTCGTGACGGCCAACAAGGCATTGCTCGCCAAGCATGGCACGGAAATCTTTGCTGCCGCGCTGAAGAATCGCGTCACAGTGGCATTCGAAGCGGCGGTGGCGGGCGGCATTCCCATCATCAAGACCTTGCGCGAAGGCCTTACCGCGAACCGCATCGAATGGATTGCCGGCATCATCAACGGCACCTCGAATTTCATACTTTCGGAAATGCGCTCACGCGGCGCCAGCTTCGAGGCCGTGTTGAAGGAGGCACAGGAAAAGGGTTATGCCGAGGCTGATCCAACTTTCGATATTGAGGGCATCGATGCCGCCCACAAATTGACCATCCTCTCGGCCATCGCATTTGGCGTACCCCCACAGTTTGACAAGGCCTACACCGAAGGCATTTCGACGCTCACAGACAAAGACATCAAATACGCCGAACAACTCGGCTATCGCATCAAGCTGCTGGGTATCACGCGCCGCGCCAAAGATGGCATCGAACTTCGCGTACATCCGACCCTGATTCCCGAAAAACGCCTGATCGCCAATGTCGAAGGCGTGATGAATGCCGTCCTCGTCAAAGGCGATGCCGTAGGTGCGACGCTTTATTACGGTCGTGGTGCAGGCGGGGAGGCCACCGCAAGTGCGGTAGTCGCGGACCTCGTTGACGTGGCACGCATGATGACCGCCGACCCAGAGCACCGTGTGCCGCACCTCTCGTTCCAGCCGGACCAGTTGCACGACACGCCAATTTTGCGCATGGAGCAGGTCGAAACCGGTTGCTACCTGCGGTTACGTGCATTTGATCGTCCAGGAGTAATGGCGGACGTCACGCGTATTCTTGCCGACGGTTCGATTTCGATCGATGCGATACTTCAAAAGGAAGCTGAAGAGGGCGAGGATCTGGTCGACGTGATTATCCTCACGCACCGCTCGATCGAGGCCAATGTGAATGCCGCGATCGCCAGCATCGAAGCGCTGCCGACGATCGCGGCAAAAGTAGTACGTATTCGTCTGGAGGAGTTGAACTGACATGCGGCTAAACCAGGTGACCATCACGGTACGCGATGTCGACGCGGCAGTCGCTTTTTACGTCAAGCTCGGCTTGAAACCGATCGTTAGGAGTCCGCACTACGCGCGCTTCATTTGCCCCGACGGCGACAGCACGTTTTCAGTACATGTTGGCGACACACCGGAAAAGCCATCGACCGTGGTTTACTTCGAGGACGACGAGTTGGACATCACTGTCAAAAATTTGAAGTCAGCAGGGCTGCAATTTGAGAGCGAGCCAAGCGATCAGCGCTGGCTTTGGAGAGAGGCGCGCCTGTGCGATCCCAGCGGCAATCCGATCTGTCTGTTTCAAGCCGGCCCGAACCGCTTGAATCCACCCTGGCGCTTGTTGGCGTCATTGCCATGAGCATGCGATACATCAGCACCCGCGGCGCGGGTTCCGCGACCGACGAGTCGGCAAAAACATTTTCTGACATCCTGCTCGAAGGACTGGCCGCAGATGGCGGGCTGTTTCTGCCGCAGTCGTATCCCGTGTTGCGCGCCGATGAGCTCACCGCCATGCGTTCGCTCAGCTACGCCGATCTGGCATTTGCCATTATCAGCCGCTATGCCGATGACATCGCGTCCGCCGACCTCAAGGCGATCATCGACAAATCCTATACGGCTGACGTATTCGGCAGCAAAGACATCACCCCGTTGAAAACCCTTGAGCCTGGTTTGCACATTCTCGCGCTCTCCAACGGGCCGACGTTGGCGTTCAAAGACATGGCCATGCAGTTCCTTGGCAACCTGTTTGAATACGTGCTGACGAGGCGCGATGCTGAAATCAATATTCTCGGCGCCACCTCTGGTGATACCGGCTCAAGCGCCGAACATGCGATGAAGGGTAAGCGCGGAGTACGCGTTTTCATGTTGAGCCCGCATGAGAAAATGTCGCCCTTCCAGTGCGCGCAGATGTTTTCGTTGCAAAACGACAATATCTTCAATATCGCCGTGCGCGGCGTGTTCGATGATTGTCAGGACGTCGTCAAGGC
>Ga0105049_10002523_pt1 | contig 21737 bp, 10 predicted proteins | sample MAT06_FD_78087 | JGI IMG/M metagenome (GOLD analysis project Ga0105049, IMG submission 78087) | Freshwater microbial communities from Lake Fryxell liftoff mats and glacier meltwater in Antarctica - MAT-06 | ecosystem: Environmental > Aquatic > Freshwater > Ice > Liftoff microbial mat | place...
GCGCCCGAGGGTTTGCGTCCCGAAGAGTACTGGCTGGCGTTGCAGATTAAACGCGCCGCAAATCGGATAGATCTCACCCAGCTCACGGCCAAATCCGGGCGGCCAATGCAGCTAAATCTTACCCCGCGCATGCACGCTGTGCTGCGCCGAATTGAGCGCGCAATGCCGCAAGGCGTCGATCCAAATTTGCGCGATACGCCGACCGATGCGCCATCGCGCTATCGGGTAAGCGCGCTGATGGAGGAGGCGATCCATTCAAGCCTCTTTGAAGGCGCTGTCAGCACCGTAGATGCGGCCAAGGAGATGCTGCGCAGCCAGGCGCGGCCGCTCGATCTCAGCGCGCAAATGATCGTCAACAACTATCGCGCGATGCAGCAAATCGTGGCGTGGCGTGACCTGCCGCTGTCGGTCAATCGGCTGCTAGACCTGCAGCGCATCTTGACCGAGAACACGCTTGATCAGCACGCGGTGGGCCGCTTTCAAACGGCTGAGGATGTTCGCGTGATGCTGGTCAGCAAGACGCGTTCAAAGCCGGTGTTTGAGCCGCCGCATGCGCACGAAATCGCGCAGCGTATCGCTGCGTTAATCGAATTTGCCAATGCCCCGGACGATGAAGAGGAACTGATCCCGCCGATCGTGCGCGCCATTTTGGTGCACTACGGTCTTGCTTACATTCACCCCTTTCAAGATGGCAATGGGCGCACTGCGCGCGCTCTGTTTTATTGGGTGATGCTGGCACGCGGATATCGGATTGCTGAGTATCTGGCGATTTCCCGACAGATTTTGGCGCAGCCCAAGCAGTACCTGGAATCGTTCGAACATGCCCAGGCCGATGAAGACGACGTTACTTACTTTGTCCTTCACCAGCTCACCTTGATCGACGCATCAGTGGGTGACTTACATCGCTACCTGGAACGCAAACGCGAGGAACTCAAGGCGCTTGATGGATTCACGCGTTTTAGCGCGCGATTCAATGCTCGCCAGCGCGCAGCGGTCAGTTACGCGGTGCGCCATCCGGGGGCGACCTTCACCGCGATATCGCACCAAACCTCGCACCAAATTTCCAATAACACCGCGAAAGCCGACCTCAAAGAACTCAGCGATTGGGCGCTATTGGAGCGCAAGCGGGTGGGCACCAAAGATCTCTACCAGGTGCCGCTGAACTTCATCCAGCGGCTCAAGCGCTTCAAGGGTTAACGCTGCCCTACATAAACTTGGTGCCGGTGTATTCCTTGAGCACTTCCACGCCTTCAAGGCCAGCGGCCAAAGTGTGCGCGTCGCCGCCTTGACTGAGCTTGATTTTGAGGCGCACCTCGTTGGTTGAGTCGGCGTGGCGCAGCGCGTCTTCGTAGGAAATTTCACCTGCCTGGTACAGCTCAAACAGCGCTTGGTCAAAGGTTTTCATGCCGAGATTGACCGACTCTTTCATCAGCTCTTTGAGCTTATGGATCTCACCTTTGCGAATGTAGTCTTGGGCCAACGGCGTGCCGAGCATCACCTCGACAGCAACCCGGCGACCTTTGCCATCCGGGGTTGGAATGAGCTGCTGGGCCACGATGCCTTTGAGGTTTAACGATAGGTCCATCAGCAGCTGCGAACGGCGATCTTCGGGAAAGAAATGCAAGATGCGATCCATCGCTTGGTTGGCGTTGTTGGCGTGCAAAGTAGCCAGACAAAGATGCCCGGTTTCCGCAAAGGCGATCGCGAAGTCCATGCCTTCACGGGTGCGCACCTCGCCAATCAAGATCACGTCCGGCGCCTGGCGCAGCGTGTTTTTGAGCGCGTTATCCCAGGAGTCGGTATCAATGCCCACTTCGCGCTGGGTGATGATGCAGCCTTCGTGTTTGTGTACGTATTCGATCGGGTCCTCGATGGTGATGATGTGGCCGGTCGAGTTGAGGTTGCGATAGCCAACCATTGCGGCCAACGACGTCGATTTACCGGAGCCCGTGGCGCCGACAAACAGCACCAGGCCGCGCTTGGTCATCGCCAGGGTTTTTAGGATCGGTGGTAAATGCAGCGATTCGAGAGAGGGGATTTTGGTTTCAATGCGGCGCAGCACCATGCCGACGTTGTTGCGCTGATAAAACGCCGATACGCGAAAACGCCCGATGCCGGTGGCTTGCAGCGCGAACTGGCATTCGTGGGTTTTTTCAAATTCCTCGCGCTGCGGCGGGCTCATGACTGACAGCACGATATCGCGCGCTTGTGAGCCGGTCAGCGGCTGCTGGGCAATCGGGCCAATGCGTCCGTGGACTTTCATCGACGGCGCTACACCGGCGGTGATAAAAAGGTCTGAGGCTTTCTTATGCGCCATCAGTTTTAAATAGGAATTGAAGTCGATCATTCCAGTAACCCAGCAACGCTTGAGAGGAGGTCTAAGGATAGCGCCGATGAGCGATCCGCTCAAAGGCACGCGCCGCACTTTGCACATCGCGGGGTTAAACTAGGTGCGCAGATGCGGAAGCTTAGTGAAAATTCTTAAAGGTTCAACGTACAATTCAGTGCTCGGGGTGATTGCAGCAGCGGTCGCACTTGCGCTGCTGAGCGCCAATTTCCCGCCTTCCGCCAGCGATTGGGGAGCCGCGTTTTGGTTCGTGGTGCTGCTCACTCCAGCGCTCGGCTTAATTTTAGTGATCATTCGACCGGTGCGGCTCAAGCGCGGAGCGGTGGCCTTTCCGCTTGAGCGCGACATGGGCTGGCGCGCGGCGTGGGTCGGCGTGTTTATCGCGCTATTTTTTGGCGGCTTGCTAGTAAGCAGTTTGCTGTATGGAAATCGGGAACGCGAGAAACTGCAGGCTGAAAACGCGTTGCAAGAGGTGCTAAGTCGCGAGCTGATCGTGCTGGAAACGCTCAGCCTGCTAGTGGATGGTTCAATCTCGACTGAGCAACAGCAGCAGCGACAGGCTGCCCTACTCGCACGCGTGATCGCCGATTCTCAAGCAAAACTGGATCGCTATGTGCGCGTGATGGGCGAGAATTACACGCTGGCAGCGCTGCAGCGATCAAGGCTTGCTAGCGAGCAGCTGAGTGCGCCCACTTCCGGCACGCGTGACGCGCAAAGTGTGTATGTCGCGATCAGCGATCTGCGTTTTGCACAAGAGACGCTCAACGAGCAGATCGACGCTCGGCGGGCCGCAGCTGCTGCGTCCAGAAGTACCGCTACCGCGCGCATCGGCGGCATTGTGATCTTCACGTTGTTCACGTTGACCTTCGGCGTTTGGCAACTGAGCAAACGCTACTTAACCGCGATCCGCGAGCGCAGCGCCGAGCTTGAGCGGCTCGCGCTGATTGCAAAAGCGACTACCAACGCGGTCATCGTGACCGACCACGAACAGCGCATCACCTGGGTAAACGATGGCTTTGTGCGCATGAGCGGCTTTACTTTGACTGAGGCCCGGGGGCTGACGACTCGCGAGCTGCTCGGTGGTTCCAACACGCGGCCTGAAAAACTGCTCGAACGTGATCAAACCCGGCCGCCGGGCGGTCGGGTTGAGGTGTTAAATTTTGGCAAAGGTAATCGACGCTACTGGACCGATGTGGATGTCCAATTGCTGTCCAAAGAAGACGGCGGCGGCGGCGGATATATGGCAATCCACGCCGACATTACCGAGCTGGTGGAACAGCGCGAGCGACTCAGGCTCAATGTGGAGCTGTTAGAGAGTATCGAGGAAATTTCAGGCACCGGTGGCTGGGCAATTGATTTGACAACCCACGAAGTAGTCGCCACGCGGCAGACGCGACGCCTGTTCGATCAGCCTGAGGCTGAGCCAATGGGCATCGACACGGTTTTGCAGTTTTTAGCCGCCCCCGAGCAGGAGCGAGCTAAAGCGTGGATTACCCAAGCAATCAATGATGCACAAACCTCAGAGCACGAGCTGCCAGCGACCACCGCGACAGGTCGATCGATTTGGATTCGCTCGCGCGGTCGCTGCGAATATCTCGATGGGCGGCCGCTGCGCCTGATTGGCGCTACGCGCGACATTACCGTTGAGAAAGCCCGCGAGATGGCGCTTGAGCTGAGCTACGAAAACAGCAAAGAGCTGCGCTTCATCGCCCAACGCGCCAACGCCGCAAAAAGCGAATTTCTGGCCAATATGAGTCATGAAATCCGCACGCCAATGACTTCCATTCTTGGCTACGCGGAACTGCTGGATACCGAGTGGGTTGGTCTCGATCGGCACACGGTGATCGAATCAATTCGACGCAACAGCCGGCATTTGCTCACGTTGATCAACGACATCCTGGACCTTTCGAAAATCGAAGTGGGCAAGCTTGAAGTGGCGAGCGCGCAGGTCAACTTGGCCGAGCTGCTGCGCGAAATGGTCGGCTTGCTCAGCGAGCGCGCGCGGTTGCGTGGGCTGAGCTTTGAACTCGAGATTTTAAGTGCGCTGCCAATGCAAATAACGTCGGATGATTTGCGCGTGCGCCAAGTGCTATTGAACCTGATCAGCAACGCGATGAAGTTCACCGAACGCGGCGGAATCAAGCTCAGCGTTTCTTTGGAATTGCACGAGCGCCCGCAAGATGCGCGCTTGGTGTTGAGCGTCATCGATACCGGAATGGGCATTACCGATGATCAGCAAATGCAGCTGTTTGAGCCTTTTCAGCAAGGCAATATTGGGGTGGCTCGGCGCTTTGGTGGCACTGGGTTGGGTTTGAGCTTAAGCAAGCGCTTAGCTCAGCGACTCGGTGGTGATTTGTACCTGGAGGCCACCAGCGAGCTGGGCTCCACGTTTGCGCTCAAGCTGCCGCTGGATCAGCGCGCTTTGGGCGTGCTGCTTGAGCCGCAGGCCATGCGTTTGGCGATTGCCACGCCGGAGGAGACCAGACCTGCGGTTTCCGTCGCCGGCTTGTTGCAGGGCGTGCATGTGCTGATCGTCGAGGACTGCGAAGACAATCGCTTGCTGCTGGCGCATCACCTCACGCGCGCCGGTGCGCGGCTTGATTTTGCCGAAGACGGGCTTGCTGCGTTGACCCTGCTTGACGGGTTGGAGGAGCAGCCCGACCTGATTTTGACCGACATCCAGATGCCGCGCATGGATGGTTTACAGCTCGCCCGCGAGCTGCGCGTACGAGGCTGTCTGCAGCCGATATTAGCGATCACAGCGATGGCATTGAGCGGCGATGCTGAGCGCTGTTTGCAAGCGGGCTGCAACGCGCACATCAAAAAGCCCTTTGAATTCGGCGCGCTAATCGATGCGTGTGCGGCCTGGGCGAAAGCGGCGCGCTTGAGCCGCCAAAACACCGAGTGCGCGGGCGCGCGCCACTGACAATGCGGCAAGTTAGGGGCCTCATGCTATTCGCCTGGCGCCTCGCCTCAATAGTTGCGTTAGCCAGCTTAGGCGGCTGCGCAAGTAACGCGGGTAGAAGCCCGCTGGCGGAGTGGTCGCCATCGGTGAATTTCAATGCGCGTCAAGCCGACATCATTTTGCTGCACCACACCGCGATGGACGGTTTCGAGCAAGCTCTGCGGGTGCTTAAAACGCGCAATTCGCAAGGACGCGTCAGCGCGCACTATTTGATCGGCTCAGATGGGCGTATCGCGCAGCTGGTGGGCGAGGAGCAGCGCGCTTGGCACGCCGGCACTGGGCATTGGCACGGTTTGGCGGATCTCAATTCGCGCTCGATTGGCATTGAGCTCGACAACAATGGGCAAGCGCCGTTCGCGAAGCCACAAATCGATGCGCTGCTCAGGCTGCTGCTTGATATTACCCAGCGGCAAGGGATTGATCCCCGTCAGGTCTGGGCGCATGGCGATATCGCGCCTGGGCGCAAGGCGGATCCCAGCCGCTATTTCCCGTGGGCAACTCTCGCGGAAGCTGGGTTTGGACTGTGGCCGCGCGCGCAATTGGCAGATCCGCCTGAGGGTTTCGACGCGTTTAGCGCTTTGCGTCTGATGGGCTACGATTTGCGCAATATTGACGCCGCTGTGCGCGCTTATCGACGCCATTTTCGGGGCGATGAAAACGCGCAATTGGACAGCCACGATCAGCGGCTGCTGTTTGATCTCTTTCAACAGCTTGACGAGCGCTAATCCGTGGATTTAAGCGCCTTCAAACGCTGCACGAATGCCTCCAGCGCTTTGGCTAACGCGTACGCCCAGGATCCCCAAGGTTGGGCCGATTTTTTGGCGCTAGACGACGCCGACATGCTCGCCTGGCTTGAGCAAATGGCCGTGCACGCGCGCGTCCAGGCCGACGATCTGGCATCTTTTAATTTGGGCCTGCAGCGCACGCGGGTGCGGCTCGCGTTTCAGATTGCCTGTGCTGAAATCCTCCAATTAGTGCCGATTCGACGTTCGTTGCGCGCGCTTTCGGACTTGGCCGATGCGCTGATCGAGCAGGCCTATGCGCATCATTTTGCCGCGCTTTGTTCTGTCCATGGCACGCCGCGCAATGCCGCTTTAGAACCCCAGGCGCTGTGTGTGATGGCGCTAGGCAAGCTGGGTGGCGGTGAGCTTAATTTCTCGTCCGATGTGGACCTGATATTTGTGTTCGGCGATCACGGCCAAACCGACGGCGCGCGGGTGATCGACAACGAGGCGTTCTTTCTGCGCCTAGGCCAGCGCCTGATTGCAACTTTGAGCGATCCTGCGGCACTGGTGTACCGAGTGGACATGCGGCTGCGTCCGTTTGGCGAGTCGGGTCGCTTGAGCTTGAGCCTGAACGCGACCGAGCACTACTACCAAGTTGAAGGCCGCGACTGGGAGCGCTATGCGTGGATCAAAGCGCGCGCGTGCGCTGGCGACAAAAGCCTTGGCGCCCGCCTGCTCGGGCTGCTGAAACCCTTCGTGTATCGGCGCTACCTCGATTTCACCGCGCTAAAAGGCTTGCGCGATATGAAGGTAGAGATTGAGCGCAAAGTGGCGCGCGATGGCGGAGATGACGATCTCAAGCTCGGTCGCGGCGGTATTCGCGAGATCGAGTTTTTAATCCAGCTTGAACAGTTGATTCGCGGCGGTCGCGAGTCGAGCTTGCGCACGCCATCGCTGTATCAAGCGCTCGCAGCGCAGATCGAGCTGCGCCCAGAACGAGGCCCCGAGTTAAGCGAGCTGCTCGATCACTATGAACTGCTGCGGCGCGTTGAAAACCGCGTGCAGATGGCGCACGACCAGCAGTGTCATGCGCTGCCGAGCGACCCTGAGATGCATTTGCGGATCAGCCAGAGCTTGGGCTTCAGCGATTCGGTCGCGCTCGAGCAGGCGCTGCTGCGCACCCGCAACGGCGTGCGCGCGGCTTTCGAAAGCGTGCTGAAAGTGAGCGAGCCCAATCGGCTGCAGCTCCCGGTTATTGACGGTTGGCTCGCCGCGATGGTCGAGCGTTTGCGCACCCTCGCGCGTGCCGAGCGGGTAAGCCTGCGCGTTGAGGGCTATCTCGATCAATTGTTGCCACAGCTGGCCCATCGTGCGCAGCTCACCGACCTCCCCGAGGCCACTGCCGAGCGCGTGTTCCGCTTGCTGGGAGCGCTGCTCAAGCGCGGCACCTATTTGGCGCTGATTGCAGAGCAGCCGCTGGTCCAGGAGCGCGTGCTCACGCTCGCCGCGCGCAGTAATTGGCTGGTATCGGCGCTTATCGATCAGCCGATTTTGCTCGATGAGCTGATCGATCCGCGGCTCTTTGAGCTGGAATCCGCGACCATTGTGCGCACTCGGTTGGACGCGCGCTTGAGTAGCGCAAATGCGCTGGATCTTGAAGCCGATATGGATGCTTTGCGCCAGATTCGCGCCGCGCAGCTGTTTCGCATTGGCTTGAGCTATCTCGATGCGCGGATTGATGCGACCACCGCACTTGAGCGCTTTAGCGAACTCGCCGAGCTGCTGCTGTCGCGCTCACTCAAGCTGGCGATCGACTCGGTCGCCAGCTCATTGAAACTCGATCCGGCGACTCTCGGCGCGGGCATTGCAGTCATTGGCTACGGCTCGCTTGGCGCGGGCGAACTGAGCCCGCAATCGGACCTTGATTTACTGTTTTTGCTCGACGATCAAGCCGAACCGTCGAGCGCTTACCGACGCATCGCGCAGCGCCTGCTGCACATTCTGACCACGCAAACCGGCGCTGGCCGACTGTTTGAAGTCGATACAAGACTTAAGCCCAACGGCAGTGCGGGCCAGCTGGTGTCAACCCTCGGCGCGTTTGCGCGCTATCAGCTCCTCGATGCGTGGACCTGGGAACACCAGGCGTTGGTCCATGCGCGCGCGGTTGCGGGCAGCGCGCAAGTCGCGCTTAAATTTGAACAGTTGCGCGCGCAGGTTTTGAGTCAGGCGCGCGAGCCAGCGGCGCTGAGCGAGCAGATACAGTCGATGTTTCAGCGCTTGAGTGAAACCGACGACCCGAAGCATCGGCCCCTAGGACCCACGGCGCTCAAGTTCGAAGCCGAACGGCTGGTGCTGTTGCACGCCCATGCGCGCCCTGAATTGCTCTGCGCGCGCAGCGCCGCGGCAATTTTGAGTATCGCGATCGACGCGCGCCTGGATACCCAAGGATTTTCCAAAAGTGATGCGGTGCGCGTCGATCGCTGGCGATTAGATCGCGCGCTAGGCCTGATTGATCAGCGCAAACCGCCTAACGCACCCATCGATTGACGATAGTATTTTAGTTCCGCAATCGATTCGCGTATATCGGCCAGCGCCAAATGCGCGGCCTGTTTTTTCAGGTTTGCAAAAATGCCCGGCGCCCAGCGTCGCGCCAGTTCTTTAAGCGTGGAGACATCCACATTGCGGTAATGCAAATAGGCCTCTAATTGCGGCATATGCCGATATAAAAAGCGCCGGTCCTGGCAAATTGAATTGCCGCACAGCGGGCTTTTTCGCAGGCCAACGTGTTCTTGCAAAAAGGCAAGCGTTGCGGCCTGCGCCTGCTCAATGGTCACCTGCGATTCAAGCGCCCGCGACCACAGGCCAGACGCGCTATGTTGGCGCCGGTTCCAGTCATCCATCGCTTGCAAGCGCGCGAGCGGATGGTGGATCGCAAACACCGGCCCCAGCGCAATCTCGTTGAGTTCCGCGTCGGTGATGACGGTGGCAATTTCCAGGATGGAGTCGCGGTCTGGATCTAGTCCAGTCATCTCTAAATCCATCCAAACCAAGTTCATATCGCTCATAGCTGCCCTGTTTTCTATGCGTTCAGTACAAGATTTTGGCCAACACGCCAGTGTGTGCCAACAGCGTCAGCAGGCCCAGCAAAAACACCACGACCAGCGCGAATTGCATCAGCAAGCCCGACTCAAGCACGCGCAACCAGCGCGCGGTTTTCTCGTTGAGAAAGCCCTTATCGCGCAGCCGCGCGTTGTCTTTTTCGACAAATGCACGCCACTGCGCCGGCTTGATAATCATCCAAAGCAGCAAGCTCAAGCTGACCAACATCAATACGGCGGCAAGGGCGATCATGTTTTTGGCAGCGTGACGCCGATTTGGCCCTGGTATTTTCCACCGCGATCGCGATAGCTGGTGCCACACACTTCGTCGGATTCAAAGAACAGCATTTGCGCCACGCCTTCGTTGGCGTAAATGCGCGCTGGCAACGGCGTGGTGTTGGAAAATTCCAGCGTAACGTGGCCTTCCCATTCTGGCTCCAGCGGCGTCACATTCACAATGATTCCGCAGCGCGCGTAAGTGCTTTTGCCCAAACAAATCGTCAGCACCGAGCGCGGAATTCGAAAATATTCAACTGTGCGCGCGAGCGCAAACGAGTTCGGCGGAATGATGCAGACCTCGTTGCGCACATCGACAAAACTGCCCGGATCGAAGTTTTTCGGGTCAACGATCGTCGAGTTGATATTGGTGAAAATCTTGAATTCGTTGGCGCAGCGCACGTCGTAGCCGTAGCTTGAGGTGCCGTAGGAAATCAAGCGGCTGCCGTCGGCTGCGTGGCGCACCTGCTCGGGCTCGAAGGGCTCGATCATGCGCGAGCTCAATGCCATGCGGCGGATCCAATGGTCGGACTTGATCGACATGCGCGCTCCGGCGTTGGGTGGCTATGAAAGGTTTAAGTAGCTTACTGCGCGAAATCAACCATTAACCCTGCTCAAGCAGTTGGCGCAAGTCGATGATCGCGGCGTTGGCGCGCGACACGTAGTTGCCCATCACCAGCGAATGATTGGCAAACAAACCAAAGCCCGAGCCGTTGAGGATCATCGGGCTCATGACCGTGCCCTGTGCCGCTTCCAGCTCGCGAATAATTTGCTGCAAGCTCACGCGCGCATTTTTGTTGTCCAGGATCGGGCCGAAATCGATCTCGATCGCCCGTAGAAACTGCGCCAGCGCCCACGTGCTGCCGCGCGCTTCATAAAAAACATTATCAATTTGCAGCCACGGCGTGCGCTCTTGGCGCACCGCCGGCGCAGGCGTGGATTGGCGCGCGTTGGGCTCATTGGCCAGATCGGTGTTGACCGCGTCGCGACCCACGCTTGAGCTCAAGCGCTGCGAAAGCGACCCCAAGCGCGATTCAACCACCTCGAGATAGCGCCTGAGGTTATCGGCGCGCGCATAGAACTGCGCGTCATTTTGATTGGCGTCGGCCAAGCGCCCCAAATAACCGCGCAGCGCATCTACACCCTTGCCGTACTCGCTTTCCGCACTTGGAAACAGCCAACTATCGCTGGACACGTTAAACAGCGGATCAGCAATGATTAGGTCCTTGTCCTCTTCGCTTTGCGTCTGCGAGCGCGACATATCGTTGCGCAGCGAGCGGGTCAAATCGCGCACCTGTTGCAACACCCCAAATTCCCATTCCGGCATGTTGTCCATCAGTACGCCCGGCGGCAATACGTCGTTGGTCAGATAGCCGCCGCGCTTGCTCAATAAAGTTTGCGTGACCTGGATCAAAGCAGCCGTGGTGGTGTAACCGGTGACCACGGTTTCTTTGCGGGCCTGGGCCAGATTAGCAGCGGCAGTCTGGGCATTTTCAAGCTGGGGTTCGGAATCAATCCAAAACCCGAACACGCCGAGCGCAGTAATAAGCACCATAAACGCAGCCGCAATGAAGCGAGCGAAGCGCGGACGGCTGAAAGTGGAAGAATCGCTCATAGCGGTGATCTCAAGGCGAAAGAAGACGATGCTGCAAGGTTCGCAGGCTAGCAGAAGCGCCCTAAATGATGACGTTAGCCGCATCGCCAGCGTGAGAGTTGCGTTACGGTGACTTTATGGCGATAGTAAGGGTTCTTAACGAAATCTTACGCAGCCCAAGCGAGTGCTTTTCATGACCAATCGTACGTTACTCACTGCCTCCATTTCCTCCGCGCTGCTCGCGCTCGCGCTGAGCTATCCCACTTATGCGCAAGTCGCAGAAGACGCGATCAGCAAAGACAACGCTGAAGCGCCTGAAGCCGACGACGAAGACGCAATCGAACTCGAACAAGTCACCGTCACCGGTTCGCGCATCAAGCGCGCCGGGTTCGACACCCTCGAGCCTGCGATCTCGATCAGCTCCGAATACATCCGTGGTCGCGGTCTAACCAATGCCGCTGATGCGATCAATGAACTGCCCGGATTCGGCGCTGCTGTAACGCCAGAAGGCGGCCAGTCCGGTTTCGGTGCCGGCGTTAACTTCGTCAATCGTTTCGGTCTTGGTACCAATCGCACGCTGACTCTGGTTAACGGTCGACGCTTTGTGTCGTCCAACCCGGTCACCATTTTCGGCCCCGCCGGCGCCGGTTTGCAGGTCGACTTAAATGCGATCCCGACCGGCCTGGTTGAGCGCATCGACTCGATCGCAGTGGGCGGCGCGCCGACCTACGGTTCTGACGCCATCGCCGGTGTCGTGAACTTGATCCTCAAGAAAGATTACGAAGGCTTAGAAGTGTCCGGCACGCTTGGCACCACCGAGCAGGGCTTTGCGGATCGCTTTAACGCCAACGCCTTATGGGGCATGAGCTTTGCGGAAGGCCGCGGCAATTTCACCCTCGGCGCTAGCGTTGACACTATCGACGGCGTGTTGCAGTCGGATCTTGATCTGTTCAGTCGCGCACGCGGCTTTTTCATCAACCCGGTTGAATCCACACTGACCTTGCAGCCGGGACGTACCACGCTTACTGATGGCCGCCTCAACCCGAACATTCCATTTAACATCAACAGCAGCGACGGTATCCCGAACGCTGTCTACATCCAGAATCGACGCTTAACCCAGCTCACGCCGGGTGGCGTGCTGTTCCCAGCCACTGGCGCGAGTAACCTTGCGGGCGGCATTTTGCGCGGCTTTGGCATTGGCGAACGCACCCTGATCCAATTCGATACCAGCGGCAACTTGGTCCCCTACAACCAGGGCGTGCCGTTTGGTAACACCGATGCTTCCGGCGGCGACGGCTGGGATTTGGTTAGAACCCAGCAGGTCACCAGCGACCTTGAGCGCTACAACATCAGTTCCACCGCACGCTTTGAATTCGCCCCCGGCGTCGAAGGCTACTTCGAGGGCATGTTTTTCCGCTCGAAAGCGTTCGAAATCATTGACCAGCCGATCTTCAACGCGACCCAGTTCGGCGGCAATAGCTCAGCGCTCACCTTCCAGGCAACCGACCCGCGTTTGACGCCACAAGCTGCGGCGCGTCTGCGCGAGCTCAACGTCACCTCGTTCCGCTTATCACGCGCTGGTTCGGATTTGGTCAACAACAACGCCTCGGCCGAGACAGACATTTATCGCGGCGTACTTGGCCTGACGTGGGATTTCGATCTCATGGACAAGCCGTTCGTTTGGGACACCTCTGTGGTCCTGGGCCGCAGCGACTCCGATTATTTTGCAAACGTGCTCAACCAGCAGAATTTCTTAAACGCGGTCAACGTCACGCGTAACGCAGCCGGGCAGATCGTCTGCGATCCGACCGGTTTGATTGGCACCATCGCCGGTGCAGGTAATCTTCGGCCAATCGCCGATGCGAACTGCGTGCCGTTGGATCTCTTCGGTGAAAACCGCGCCAGCGCCGAAGCCAAGCGCTACGTCACCGGCCAGACCAAGGCCAACTCGCTGCTAGAACAAACGGTCTTCAACACCAACTTAGGCGGCTCGGTGCTTGATTACTGGGCCGGTTCGTTGAGCGTGAACGCCGGCTTTGAATATCGCAAAGAAGAAGGCGCATTCTCCCCAGATGCCTTCCAGCGTGCGGGCCGCGGCCGTGCAGTGCCGATCCTGCCGAACCAGGGCGAGTTCGACACCAAGGAATTCTTTGCTGAGTTCGTAGCGCCGTTGGTGGGTAAGGACCAAAACATCCCGCTGATCCATTCCCTGGACATCATTGGTAAAGGTCGTCGCGTCGACAACAGCATCAATGGCGAGTTCGACGCCTACACCTACGGTATGCAATGGCGCGTTATTGAAGACTTCGAAATCCGCGGCAACCGCACGCGTTCGCTGCGCGCACCGGGCTTGACCGAATTGTTCACCCCCGATTCAACCGCGTTTTTCTTCATCAACGATCCGTGCGACAGCCGCTTTATCAATCAGCCTTCCTCGCCAGGGCGTCCGTCTGGCCCCGGCACACCGCGCTTTGAAAACTGCCAGGCGCTGTTCCGCAGCCTGGGCCAGCAACCGCCAGTGACCAACTTCCAGTCGAACGCCGTGGGCGCCTCGGTTGAAGGCATCACCGCCGGTGATCCGAACTTGCGCAACGAAGATTCACAGGCCAGCACCTTTGGTTTTGTGTGGGAGCCGAAATTCATTCCTGGTTTCCGCATGGCGATTGACTACATCGAGATTGACATTCGCGATGCGATCGTGAACCCGACGGCATCGCAGATCGCCAATCTTTGCTACGACGATCCAAACTTCGACCAAGCTAACCCGGCCCGTGGCAATCAATTCTGCCAACGTTTGAATCGCAACGCAGCAGGCCAGTTGGTCGTTGTGATTAATCCGGACGGCACGCGCACCCCGGCAGTACGTACAGGATTTGTGAACGCAGCTACGACCGATTTCCGGTCGTTGCAGGGTGAGTTGCAGTACCGCGTGTTCACCGATGCCGGCTGGGGCTTCCAATACGGCTTCACCGCCTACAACCTGCGCGAACTGTCGACGGTATTCTTGGGCGTTCGCGATTTCCAGGATGGCGAACTCGGTACGCCGAATCGTCAATACCAGTTCAGCTTCGGTGCGAGCAAGGATCAGTGGGAAGGCACGCTGCGCGCCAACTATTCGTCAGCCGTGGTTTTCGATCGCAACTTCATCGTGGAAACGCGTGATTTGCTAAAGGTCTCAAGCTACCTGCAATGGGACTTAGGCCTCGGCTACCAGATTGGCGAGCAGGGCAACGTGCGCTTGGCGGTTACCAACCTGTTTGACGTTGAACCGCCGTTTGGCACGATCGGTATCGGCAACTATGACATTCTCGGACGTCGTTACGCGCTGACCACCGAATGGCGCTTCTAGGCTTTACGGTCTAACCAACCGCAAGGTTGGAGCGTTTGAAAAAGCCGGGTTCGCCCGGCTTTTTTGTGGGCGAAGTATTGGCCGCTGCGGATTCAGGCTCAGTTGCTGACCGCCTGGCTGTCTATTTGATTGCCACGCGCACTTCGCGACTGGCGCTGCCGCCCTGGTCGTCGAGGACGCTGAGCGTATACAGGCCGGACTGACGCGGGGCCCAATCCAGGCTTAAGCCAGTCCAGCTTGCGCCTAACCACGCGCCGTTCGCGAACCAATACAGCCGTCGCACGCTCGCATCGGCGTCGGCATTTAAGGACAGGTGGCCTGATTGCGCGTTGAGTTGGTAGGTCACGCCGCGGCGCGGTGCGGTGATCAGCGGCGCGCTCGCGAGCTGGCTTGTCGCGCATCCGGCGTTGCGCGGCGGCGTGCGGCGCTTCATCCCGGCGAGTTCAAAAGAGTGCGCCAGCTCGCTCGGCCAGTACTCGAATATTTGCACGCGCGTGTGGGCGCTCGGACGGCACACCGCTGCACCGTTGCGCTGATCGATCAACACCGGGCGATGCAGCGTACTGACCCGGATCGGCGATTTACCGGGAATAAACCACGTGCGTTTGAGATCCGGACAGTGCGCGTTGGGCAGATCACCGCTCAAGCTACACACTTGAATTTGCGTGAGATTAAGCGGCCAGCGGCGCGGCGGATCTTTAAGCGAGGTGCCGGTTGCCGCAAGCGCATCGATGATCGAGAAATACAGCGGGGCGGCCGCATGCACGCCCGTGAGCCCGGGCTGCGCGCGCCCGTCGAAATGTCCCAGCCACACCACCAGCACATACGGCCCGATAATCCCGACGCTCCAGGCATCGCGAAACGCCCACGAAGTGCCGGTTTTCCACGCGGATTTGTGGCTTGAGCGTGCGCCATCGGGGCGCGGATTTTGTTCAAGCATCTCGCGCACGATAAAGCTCGCCTCGGCGCTAAGCAGCTGCACGCCATCAACAAGCTTTTCATCCTGGCGCCAGCGCAGCGCTCGAAACAGGCCGTCGTGACTTAAGCCCGCGTACATTACCGCCAGCTCGCTCATGCTGACCTCGCCACCGCCGAGCACCAGCGCTAATCCGTAGTGCGATTCGCTTTGCAGGCGCGTGATATGAGCCGCGTGCAAGAACGCATAAAGGCTCGGATTGCTGAGCTTGGCGGCAATACTGACTGCTGGAATATTGCGGCTGCGGATCAGCGCATCGGTGGCGTTGATCGGGCCGAGAAAACGCCCGTCGAAGTTCTCAGGCGCAAAAGGACCAAATGCGCTCGGCACATCGCGCAGCACGGTCAGCGGATGCAGCAGGCCCTGGTCAATCCCAAGCGCGTAAATAAACGGCTTGAGCGTCGATCCAGGCGAGCGTTTGGCGTGCGCGGCGTTCACCTGGCCGTTGATAGCTGGATTGAAAAAATCCGCCGATCCGACCAGGCCTTTGACCGCCATATCGCGCGTGTCCACCAGCATCACGGCGGCATTGTCGATGCCCAGCGCGCGGCGCGCGTGCAAGTAACCGCGCACTTTGCTTTCGAGCAGCTGCTGGAGCCTTACATCAATCGTGCTGGTAATCGCGCCGGTTGCTTCCGCGCGATCGCGCGCTTCGCGCAACAGCTGGTCAGTGAGGTGCGGTGCGCTAAACGGCAAGCCCAACGGCGCGCGCATCGGCGGGATGATTTGCAGGGAGGCGCGTTGCGAGCCAAGTTCTGGGTAAGCGGCGAGCCAGTCTGCGAGAAGCCGTGTGCGTGCCGCGCGCAAATCTTCGGGAAGAGTCAGCGCGGCCCCGTTGCGCTTCAGGCGTGGACGCTGCGGCAGCACGGCCAAAGTCAGGGCTTCGGTCAGGGTTAAATCGAGCGCGCGCTTGTTGAAGTACACCAAGCTTGCGGTTGCTGCGCCCTCCACGTTCAAGCCGTAGGGCGCCAAATTGAGATAGGCCTCGAGAATTTGCGGCTTGCTATAGCGCGCCTCAAGCAACAGCGCGTGGCCAATTTGTTGGAGTTTGCCCGACACGCTGCGCGTGTTGAGCCGGTGCACCATGCGCACCAGCTGCATGCTGATGGTGGAGGCTCCCTGGCGCTGGCCCCCTTGCAAAGTGGCCGCAATTGCCGCCGTTAAGCGCCACGGATTAACGCCAAGATGCCAGGCAAACCAGCGGTCCTCCTTCATCAGCACGGCCTCGATCAGCGTCGGCGAAAACTCTTTAAGCTCAACCCAAAGCCGATAGCGCTCGTCATTCGCAGTGGTTAGGCGAAGCAGCTCGCCGTCGGCTGCATACACGGCGCGCGAGCGTGGAAACTGCGCGCCGAGCGGGGTCGCTGGCTCCAACAGCCACCATGCCAGCAGCGCCAACAGCGCCAACAGCGCGGCGCTGGCCGTCACCGCAAAGATGCGCATTGATCAAGGCGCCAACACGCTGAGCTGAGTGCCGCCCGGCAGCAGCGCTTCAACCCCGCGCTCGTACATGCTGCGCGCGCTCAACGCGCCGGTCTTAAATTTGCCCGCGCTGACGGCCTTGATGCGGTAGCGGTACTCGCTGATATCGGCGTTGATATTGGCGTACAGCACCACACGATCCTCGCGCTGATCGAGATACACCAGATCCAGCGTGCTGCCCTCGATTCGCAAGCGATCTTGAATCGAACTCACAGCTTCCCCAGTCGACGCAACCGGCTGCTCAACCAGCTCGAAACCGCCCGGCAGCAAATCGATAATGGCCAGATTGCTCAGATACCCGCGCTCCAGGGCGCGCAACTTCAAACGCACCTCAAGCTCCGCGCCGAGTGCCACTTCCAGCACTGGTTTGCCGCTTGAATCAAGATATTCGCGGCTGACCTCGACGCCCGCAAAACGCGCCTTGTCGGCTATTTGCAGCGCGTAACCCGATTGATTCAGCACGTACCAAAGCGCACCCTTTTTGGGCTGATTGATTTTGAGCGTGCGGTCTTGATCGGTGAACTGACCGCTAATCACCCAGCCGCTTGGCGCGCCAAAAGGCGTTGCAACGCCCTGTGCGTCGACACGCTCCAGCGTGATCGCACCGGAGGCGGCCACGCGCTCGGCATACGCTTCGAGCGCCAGCACACTTAAGCCCGACGACAGCGTGTTGTTGAGTCCGCGCGACAGCGGATCGACCAGCTGCTCAATGGCCGCAGGCGGCAGCTTGGCGACGCGTTCCGGGAAATGTTTGGCGATCAGATACAGCGTGAGCGCATCACGCACCAACGGGTCGTAATAGCCGTCGAATAAAAAAGCCAGCGGCGGGCCTTGGCGCCCGAGCGCTTTGAAGCGCGTGTCGATGCGCTGGTCGGCTTCGCGGTCGGCTTTCAGCAGCTTCAAGCTCGCGCCTAACAGCACGGCTGCGGCGTCAGCGCCCCAGGTATCGGGCGCTTGTGCTTTGAGCTCACCCTCCAGCGCGGCCAGCAGCTGCGTGGTGACAATCCCCGATCGCGTCAGTACATAAATCGCCAGCGCCCGAGCGCGCAGATCGTGGAGGGAGGACTTCGAGCGATCTTGCGCCAAAGTTTGCAGATAGCTCAGCGTGTTGCGCTTGAGTTCGCGCGGCACTGCTACGCCGCGATCTTCAGCTTCCAGCAAAAACAGTCCCGCGTACGCTGAAACAAACGTGTCAGGCTCGGGCGTCGCCGTCCACAGGCCAATGCCGCCGCTCGAGTTTTGCCGGGCGCGCAGCGTTTCGATCGCATCATCGATCGGATCGCGGTCTTTTTCGCCGAACACCACGCCCAGCTCAGGCCGCGAGCGGATCACCAGCGCCGGAAACGCCTGGCTCAATATCTGCTCGCTGCAGCGATGCGGAAAATCCTGCAAATACGCGCTCAAACCACCGCTCAAAACCAACGGCGTTGGCGCAACTTTAAGCTCGCGCCTGGCCAGTTCGTTCCACATCGATTCAAGGCCGTCGAGCGTATTAACAAGCTTGTCCACGCGGCCCATCCGGGTGAAATTGTCGTACGGCACCAGCGGCCGCACCGATATGCCAACGCTTCTCTCGGCGACTAATTTTTGCGCACTGGCGACGAATTTAACTAAAGCGGACCCGAGGCTGGCGCGAGCACGCACATCGAATCGAACGGTGCCCTCAGTGCCGGGTTTCAGCTTGATCTTAACGCTAGATGGCTCGACGATCTCAAGCCCCGCGCTAGGCTGCGCACTAACCGTAATGGTTTGCTCGAGCGCGCCGGGTGCCGGCGGATAGGCAACGCCGACGCTTAGGCGCGCCTCATCACCGGGCGCAAGCGTGGTGGGTGCGTTAGGGATCAGCACAAAATCACCGCGCACCTGGGTTGTGCCGACAAAGGTGCCAATCCGATCGGAGGTGACCGCCACGGCCATCACCCGCAGCGTGCCGTTGAAACTTTCAGGCGGCGTGTAGCTCAAGGTGCGCTCACCGTTCACTTCCACCACTCCCGACCAGTACACCGCCGCCTTGTCGCGCTTGCGCTTAAACGGGTTCAAGTTGGCCGCCAGCGCCGCTTGCGCATCGCCGCCCGGCGCCGCTGCGCGCATCAGCATCGAAAATTCTGGCAGCAGCAGATCGAGCACTTGCGCGGTACCCACTTCAAGCTGGCGCTTGCTCAAGAACGTGTCGAGCGGATCAGCAAGCTCGTAGCCCGCAACCTGCAAAATGCCTTCATCGACGGCAAACACGATCACCTGCGCCACGCCATCGGTGCGCACAGTGAACGCCAGCGGCACGCCGGGTTTGGCGCGCTCGGGGGCATCAACGGCTAGCATTTGCTGGCGTTTGCTGCGATCCACTTTGAACGGCAGCACGCCATAGCTCAGCGGGCTCATAAACACGTCCGGCGAATGGATGTCGCGCAGAAACTGCACCGTCACATAGCCATTCCCTTCGAAATCTAGCGGCACGCGAATACGCTGCACTGAGGCGGTGGTGTCGGCTTTAAACCAGGTCGATGCAACCACCTGATCGCGCTCGATGGTGATCAGGCCGCTGCCTGCATACGGCGCAATGACGCTGAACTCGATCTCCTCACCCGGCGCGTAGGTGCTCTTTGACAGCTGCATCTTAAGCTCGGCGTTGCGCTCGAGCGAGCGCGTTAGGTTGGCCGCGCCCGCCACGCTGTAGGAAATCCGATTCAGCGCGCTACCCGAGCCATCGCGAATCGCCAGGTAAAACGTGCCCGGCGTTGCGGTATTGAGCTTCAGCGCCAAGCCGTCGGCGCCGACTGAAATGCGCTCCTGGCTGATCTCGTATTCGCGCAGTTTCGATTCGTACTTGTAGATTCCTGACTCTTGCTTGGTCAAAACCGACACGTAGCGCTCCTCAACGAGTACCGCGCTTAAATCTGCAACCGCACGCGCCGTTGCGTCGGGATTCAGCGCGATCACCTCAATTGTGCGGTCGGCGTTGCGCTCGACATAGCTCAGCGGTTCGCGCGCTTTGATGCCAATCAGGTACGGATTGCTCGACACCAGCGTGCGTGCGAACGCCGCAACGCTGCGCCCGCCCTCGGGCTCAAACACCTCGGTTTGGAAAGTCACTCGATAGCTTGCTTGCGCAAATCTTGCGAGGTCGAGATCGAACTGCGCTGAGCCTGCTTCACCGGTGGTCTGCTCGCCTAGCTCTTCGCTAAATCCTTCCTTGGCCAATCGCGGATCAAAAAACACATGATCGGGCCATGCCTTGAAGCGCGGTGCGCTGGGCTCAAGGCTCAATGTGGCGGTGACGCGGCGATTTTGTGCCGGCGTACCAAACAAATTCAGCGCAATTACCTGCGCGCTGAGGCCCGCAGGGCTGACCCAGCCTTCATCAATCGCGCTCGAAAGCGTGGCGCGCACTTTGATCCGATCGGGCTCAAATTCGCGCACTTTGAACTCAGCTGAGCCCAAATCCTCACGCTGATTTTCTGCCGTCAGCAGATACAGCTGCGCCAGCCACACGCCCGTTGGCGCGGTGGCTGAGATCGGGTAGCTCCAATCCAGCAGCCCTTCGGCGGTCAGCTTCAGATCCGCCTGCGCCACTGTTTGGCCGCGCGCGTCTGCCACTTCGAGCTTCAGCGGCAAGCCTTCCAGCGAGCGCGTCCAGTCAGCGGCGCGCACGATCAGCCCGAGGTTTAGGGTGTCTCCCGGGCGATACATGCCCCGGTCGGTAAACAGGTGCGCCTTGAGCGTGCCAGCGGTCGGCGGATTGACCTCGCCGCCGACATCAAAGCGCGAATAGTCGAGATCCTGGGTTTGCCCGTTGATCGGCAAAAACGACAGATCGTCGCCGAGCTGCGCGGTCAGCATCAGCGCTTTTTGCTCACGCTCAAAATCATCCAGATTGCCAATCGATACCTGCCCGTTGGCGTCGCTGGAGCCTTCCAGTAGCGTGGTGCCGTTTTGCGCAATCGCCCGCACCGTGGCACCGGTAATCGGCGTGCCGTCCTGGATGGACGCCACAAATACTTCGCGAGTGCCGTTTTTACTGCGCTTGGAGATCATGGCCAAATCGCTCAACACCACGAGCCGCCGATCCAGGACGTCAACCCCCTCATCCGCGCGCAGGCTGAGCAAAAACACGCCGCGCTTGCCGGAATCGAGAAATTCGCCGAGATCAATGCCTTCGTAGTGGGCTTTGCCCGGCTCAATGCTTGGCAGCTTGAGAGTGCGCTTAAAGCGCTCGGTGAGCACATCAGCCGACAGCGAATAATGCTCCGGCAGCGCATAGGTGCCCGAATTAAAATTCACAAAATGCTGGAGCTGCTCGGGCAGCACGCGCTGCACTTCAAGGTCGATCGACTGGTGATTGCGCGCCACCACGCTGATGCGCCGCTCGCCGCGCAGGCTGAGCAGGGCACCATCGCCGACAAAGCGCAGCATTTGCGGGTAGTCCGGAATGCGCACAATCGTCTCAAAATTTTGCCCGAGCACAAAGCCGCCGTCGGTTTTCAAGCCCTTTTTGACGCGCACAAACACCACGCGCTGCGGACTTTCGCTGAACTTAAAGCTGATTAACGGCAAGAACTCGCGCTCGCCAGCATTCAGCGTCAGCGCAAGCGGCGTCGCGTTTTTTAGAACCGCTTCACTGACTTCTGAGGTCGACCAGCCATAAGCGCTGCCATCTTCGTTGGCAACGCCCGTGGGGCCGATCAGCGGCAGCACATAGGCGCTGGTGGCGGCGGCAAACTCGCGGTCGCGAACGCTGCCGGATGCTTCTAGCAGCAAAGTTTGCTGCGGTTCGCCGCGTGCGTCATCGAGCAAGGTCGGCTCGACATTGCTGATGCTCAACGAGTACAGCGACGGCAGCTCAATGCGTGATTCGAGCGCTTGCGCGTAGGGTGCCCCGGCGCGTGCAGCTTGCGTGCCTGCTTTGAGCGTGAAATAGAGCCAACCGC
>Ga0105049_10002524_pt1 | contig 21733 bp, 14 predicted proteins | sample MAT06_FD_78087 | JGI IMG/M metagenome (GOLD analysis project Ga0105049, IMG submission 78087) | Freshwater microbial communities from Lake Fryxell liftoff mats and glacier meltwater in Antarctica - MAT-06 | ecosystem: Environmental > Aquatic > Freshwater > Ice > Liftoff microbial mat | place...
AAGTGGCGTCGAGTTTGAGCACGTCGCCATACGCTTTTTCTGCGGCATCGCGGTGCGTGCGCGCAGTCACCTCGTCCTTGGCGGCGCTGGCAAGGCGCCAATGAGTCTGGGCCAGAGTCAGCGTGATCAGCGGATGGGCCTCGCCCTTGTACTCGCCGAGTTGCTTGAGCGCCGCGGCGGGCTCGGCCTTGGCTACCTCGGTCAGCAGCTTGGCCTGCTCGGCGGTGACGTCGCGTTTGCTGTCGGCGGCCGGTAACGCACCGGCGAACAGCGCGGCGATGAGGCAGGAGCGGAACCAGGAGAGACGATTCATTTCAGCGTCCAATCGATGATCAGGTCTTTGGTGTCGGCAACCGCCTTGCCGTCACGTTTGGCCGGGCGGTAGGGTAGGCTGCGGCCGAGGCGCTCAGTGGCTTGTTCGAATACACCTGGGGGGGTCGACTCGTAGACCACGACGTCGGTCACCACACCAGTGGCGCTGATGGTGATGCGCATGCGGCTGCGGCCGGTGATCCCGCGCAGACGTGCCGAGCGTGGGTAAAACCGTTCGAGATCGAAGGTCGACGCCAATTCCGCTGGTTGGTCCGGTTCGCCGAGCGTCAGCGCTCCGATCGGCGCATCCGGTGTCGACACCGGCCCGACGGCGGTGAACGCCGGGATCGACAACGGTAGATCGAAGGTCGCGTCCAGGTTCGGTACGTCCGGCAGGCTCAGGGTGCTGTGATGCGGAACTGCTGGCAGCTCAAGCGTCGGCAGCGCGATCGCGAACGGTTCATCCAGCGGCTCCGGCGGACGTTCCTGCGTTTCAGGCGGTGGTGGTGGCGTTTCGGGCTCGACCTGACGGATGGTACGTACCGTCAGCGGCGCTTCTGGCGTGGGCACGTGCAGGTTGCTGATTTGCGACAACACGATCACCAGGCCAAGGTTCACCACGATGGCGATGCCGGCGGCGGCCCACCAGGCGGCCCACGGACGGCGGCGCTGGAACGTCCGCGTGCGCGGTAACAGACGAGCGGCGGCGGGCGACACGGATCAGTCCTTCGTCGCCGCGACATCCACCTGCGCCGCGCCAGCCGCAGAACAGGCGTCCATGACTTTCAGCAGCAAGCCAGTCGGCACTTCGCGATCGGGGATGACCAGCACCTTAACGGTGTTGCCGGAAGACAGCGCAGCAGCGACGACCTCACGCACCTGCGTCAGGTCGACCACCTGCGGACCGACCTGGATCGCACCTGACTTGACGATCGCCACCGGCACGAAGCCGCCGGTCACGGTGTTCGACTGGGTGCTGGCCGGACGCTGGATGGCGACCGCGGTCTCCTGCACGAACGAGGTGCTGATGACGTAGAAGATCAGCAGGAAGAACACCACGTCGATCAGCGGAATGACGTTGAGGTCGATCTGCTGATGTGCTTTCCGCCGACGGTTGAGGAATCTCATCGGGCGTCCAGTCCGGTCAGCGGCTCGGAGGCGGTCGGTATGCGGTCGAGTTCACGCAGCGCGGGGCGGGTGCCGCTCGCTTGGCCATCCTCCGCAGCCAGCGCATCGCTCACTACCGCTTCACGGTGTTGTGCGAGTTGCGCCACACGCCGACTGAGTGCCCATTCCCACGCCACTGCCGGAATGGCGAGCGCCATGCCGTACTGCGTTGCGGTCAGCGCCAAGCCGATGCCAGCGCTGGCGGTCTGCGCCACCACGCCGGTGCCCATCCCGGCGATGCCGAGCTGGGTGAAAGTGTCGACCATGCCGGTGACGGTGCCGAGCAGGCCGAGCAGCGGCAGGCTGGCGGTCAGCGCACGGATGACGGTGAACCCGCGCGACAGCTCCAATTCTTCTGCGAGCGCGACGTACTTCGCTGCCCAAGTGCGCCAACGACCGTCACGCTCGCCGGCGTGGCCTTCACGCAGCAGGCCGAACAGTTCATCGCGACGCTGTTGACGACGGACACCCCACAACACCACGCTGCGTTCAGCCAGCAGGGTGTAGAGCACCACAGCGATGGTGAACATCACTGGCATCAGGATGTCGCCGCCCTTCCACCATTGGACGGCTTGGTCGAGGATGGCGTTCATGGGGACCGTCCGATGTCCGATGTCCGATGTCCGATGTCGGGTTGATCAGATCGCCGATCGCTGCTGGCGGACTTACCTACGGAGCGTGCTTGGCGTCTCGCCCAGCAGGACATCGGACATCGGACATCGGACATCGGACCCATGCGATTCACGCCATCACCTCATTCCGCCGTAGCGGATCGACCGGAGCATCCCCGTGTTCGGTCAGACCGAGCACGCCGCAGGCGGCTTCTTCCAGCAATTGCGAACGGCGATCGGCCAAACGGGCGAGCCACGCGTGCAGCAACAGCAAGGGGATCGCCGCGAGCATGCCCGCCTGAGTGCAGACCAGCGCTTCGCTGATGCCACCCGAGAGTGACTTGGCATTGCCGGAGCCCTGTGCGGCGATCACCGCGAACATGTCGATCATGCCGGTGACGGTGCCGAGCAGGCCGAGCAGCGGCGACACGCCGGCGAGCACGGCGATCGCCGGCAGGCCGCGCGTCAGCTGGCCGGTTTCGTGCAACAGTACCTGTTCGACCGCGGCTTCGCGCGCTTCACGTGGGCGGTGGAGTGCGGCCAAGCCGGCGGCGAGCACGCGGTCGAGCGGCGAGGTGCCGTTCTTCACCGTGGCCTTCGCCGCGGCGGTATCACCGCGGGCGAGATGGCCGGCGACTTCCACCAACCGGCGAGGATCGACCGCCCGGCGGGCGAGGCTGACCATGCGTTCCAGCGCGATCAAAATGCCGATGATGAACACGGCGATGATCGGCCAGATGAAGAAACGTCCGGCCTTGAGCCATTCGCCGAGCGTGCGATGCACCTCACCCGGCTGATGTGCGGCGCTGCCGGCGGCATCCAGGGCGATGACCGTCGGCGCCTTGGGATTGGCGGCGATGAGTGACGGGAGCTGCGGTCCGATCACCAGCCACGAACTGCCGTCCGCGGCACGTTCGATGACGCCACGGCTGGCGTCGTCGTTTCCGAGCGCGATGGCACGGGCCTCGCCAAGGCGCAGCACCGGCACGGTGAGCTGGCGACCGTGGCGGGCGATGATGGTTTCTTCGCTGACGCGCAGCGACAGGCGTGCGGGTAATGCTGCGAGACGTTTGTCGATGCCGGCTAGAGCCGCATCGACGCGCTCACGCGGCGGTTTGCCTTGCAGCGCGCGGTCGCCGCCTTCACCGAGACGGGCGGATACCACCGCACGATCAGCGAGCTGACGCAGCAACGTTAATTCGCGTTCCTGTTCCTTGCTGCGTTTGGCCAACTCATCGCCGGCGATCTTCGCTTCGCGTTCGGCGGTGATCAGGCGGTCGCGCGCGGTGTTGGCGGCGGCGAGCGCGACCTGCATTTCTTTCAGCAACGTAGCGTGTTCGTCGGCAATACGCGTGCGTGCCTGATCAAGTTGCGTCTGCGCCAGGTCGCGTGCGGCAGTGGTGGCCTTCGCCAGGTCGGGCTTCGGCGCATTCGGCGCATCAGCGCCGATGACTGGCAGCGCCAGCAGACAGGCGCAGATCAGCAACAGGAAGCGGCTCATGGCGTGCCTCCGGTGGTGTTGGACGTGCTGGGCGCGGGCAGGATCAGGACCGTTGGTTGCGCGCGGCCTTCCGCTTGCGCCAACGCGGCTGTGATTGCCAGACGCGCGGCGTCATCACTCGCTGCGTCCAGCTGCGAAGTGCCATCAGCCATGCGCGCGATGCCAGCAGCGGTGCCATCGAGCGACACCCACCACGCCACTGCACCGGCGACGCGCAGCAGTTTCACGGCTTCGGACTGACCAGCACGTGTACCGGTGACGACTTCCACCGCCAAGGTGCCGGCAGCGCGTTCCGCCGCGTCGAGGGCGCGCACGGCCGCATCGAAAGCGGCTTCGCCGACCACATCCTGTGCCGGTACGGCGATGGTTCCTGGCGGTACGCTGCGGGCTAGGGCGGTGAGCGCCGCGCGCAAGCGCACGCCGGTTTCTCCCAGGCGTTGGCGCAGGATGTCGAGATCGCTGGTGTCGCCGATGGCGGCAAGTTTGGTGCGCGCGGTGTCGCGTTGGCCTTCGGCTTCTGCCGCATCGCGCTCCAGACGTGCGACCTCGGCGCGCGTAGCGGCGATGGCGGCCTGTAGACGATCACGTTCGCTGCGCCATTCGATCTCGACCTTGGCCAGTTCGGCGCGCGCAACGTTGGCGGCGCGCAACTGCTCAAGGGCCGCCGCGGAAGCGTCCGGTGTGGACGGAACCTCAGCGGCGATCGCTGGCGCCATCACGCTCAACACTGCGAGTATGGCGATGCCGGCCAGGAGCGGCAGTACGCCCCGTGGGTATGAGAACGTGATCGTCCGTGGGATGGATTCAGCAAAAGGGCGGAGACAGGTCATTCGGCGGGGTCGCTAGCGCTGGAGTGTGGTCGGGACGGGAGGGGGAACGTAACGCTCGTGCGGAGATGGAGAATCACCGGTCGTGCCATCCAGGACGCGCGTGAGACGCGCCGCTGGTGGTTGTCTGTCATCATTTCGATCAGCCAGCGGGCCAGGGTGCGCAAGTCCTCGGCATGCTCCAAGCAACCCAGCGTTTCCCACGCGAGGATGCTGACCAGGGCGGCATGCAGCGCGGCTTCGCCCGCCCACGGGTGTGGCAGAAACGCCGTAGCCGTGAGATCTCAACCATCTGGCATACAGTAAGTTGAATGGCATCCAGATAGCCAGTGCTGGGCCGTAAAATTGCCCACTGCAGGAGTGCTTTCGGCGGAACGGCGGAGGCGGGCGGGGACCTCCTGTGTGCGTGGTGCGTTGTACATGCGCTCACGATGGCCACCGCCGCCGGGTTGCCGTGGCGCCAGTCAGCGCGTACAGCGGAGTCGCCACGCCGGAGAAGCAATCCATGTTCTGTCATCACCGCATGTTGTTCGCCCTGATCATTGTCGGTCTGTTGATCGCCACTGACACCACCGCCGCGGATGCGCCGAGCTTCAGCAAAGACATCGGTCCGATGCTGGTGAACAACTGCAGGAAATGCCACGGCTCCACCCAGCAGAAGAATGATCTGCGGCTCGACAGCGCCGAAGCGGTGAAGAAGGGCGGCAAGAACGGCCCGGTGTTCGTCGCCGGCAAGCCGGAGGAGAGTCCGATGTATGTGCGCACGACCAAACCTCCCGGCGACGCCGATCGTATGCCGGCGCAGGGAACGCTGCTGAGCAAGAAGCAGACCGACCTGCTCAAAGCGTGGATCAACGCCGGCGCGAAATTCGACTGAGGTTAACGCGGATGTTGTCCCGTGTAGGTGTGGGCCCAATGGCGTTTCGCTAAGCGACCTGGGACAGCGAATTGAACCAGAGTTCCATCCCGGGCTTTCGGCGCGTGATCCGGACGCAGGTGCAGTCTTGCTGAGGAGACCGGTGGCCCTCACCCCTTCCAGTTTTCTGCCTTCATCCGCATCGCCAGCGCGCGGATGGCTTGGACCGCGGTGCCGTCGGGGCCGAGCGCGAATGGTTTGCGCTGACGCACCGCGTCGCTCACGGCGCGATCGCGTGGCAACGAACCGGCCAGGGTCAGATCGCGCCGTAGGTAGGTCTGCACCACTTGACGTAAGCGCGTGAAGGTCTGCACCGCTTCGTCTTGATGGGCCGCCATATTGATCACCACGCGGATGTCGCGACCAGGATCGCCGCTTTCGAGCACCTTGATCAGCGCATAAGCATCAGCGAGCGAAGTAGGATCCGGCGTCACCACCACCAGCACCGTGCGTGAGGCGCGTAGCAGCGCCATGACTTCGCGACCGATACCTGCCGGCGTATCGATCACCAACAGATCGTAACCCTTGCCGATGACGGCGAGGCCTTTGGTCAGCAGGTCGAGTTGCCCCTGGGTCAGGCGCGTCAGTTCATCGCGACCGCTGGCGGCGGGCAGAAAACCCATGCCGCCTGGGCCTTCCACGATCGCGCCAGCGAGCGGTGCGGCACCAGTCAGGACTTCATAAAGCGTGGCGGTCGGATTGAGTCCGAGCAACACGTCGGCGTTGGCCAGGCTCAGATCGCAGTCCACCAGCAGCGGCTTCTTACCCAGCCGCGCCAGCATCAGCGCGAGGTTCACCGCGATGCAGGTCTTGCCCACGCCACCTTTGCCGCCGGTGATGGCCACGGCGGGCAGCGACGGACCGACAACCGCGTCAGGAATGACGGTGCCTTTGCGAAGATTCTGAGCTTGGTCGCTCACGAAGAACGCTCGCTGTGCTCGCGGCATCGAAGTCGCTTTGCTCCCGCGGCGAAGCCTCGTGGCGCGTGGCCGTAGGCCCGCTCGTAGCGCGCAGCTCGTCGCGCAAAGCTCGCCGCCATGCAGCTCACACCCCAACCGGTACCGGCAACACCCGTCCGGCGATCAGCGCCGGATCGGCAGCGATGATGTCATCCGGAACTTCCTGTCCGGTGGTCAGGTAGTTGAGCGGCAGACGATGACGGCGCAGGCAGCCGTAGAGGCGGCCCATCGCCGCACATTCGTCGAGTTTGGTGATCACTGCGTGGGCCACCGGCAGGATGGAGAAGCGTTCGACCACGGCGGCGAACTCGGCGCGTCCACTGGTGGCGGCGACGGCGAGCATCACGCCCAGACCGGGGACGGCACGGCAGAAACCTTTGAGTTCATGGATGCGCGTGGCATCCGTCGGGCTGCGACCGGCGGTGTCGATCAGCACGTTGTCGTAAGATTCATAGCGGCGCATCAGCGCACCGAATTGCGCCGGGGTCGCGGCGACTTCCAGCGGCACGTCGAGCAGATCGGCATAGGTCTTAAGCTGGTCCTGTGCGCCGACGCGGTAGGTGTCGATGGTGATGAGCGCGACCCGTTTGCCTTTCTTCATCACCAGATCACTGGCGAGTTTGGCCAGCGTGGTGGTCTTGCCGACCCCAGTCGGGCCGACCAGCATCAGTTTCTGGGTGGTACTCCAATCGACGGCACCGGCACACGGCAGGTTGCGTGCCATCAGCAGGCTGAGGAATTCACGGTGTTTCGCCACGTCCAAGCGGCTTGCGGCGCGGCCCATGGCCTCGTCGAGTTCCGCCACCAATTCGCCTGGGAGTTCGCTGTCATCAAGTTGTCCGGCGAGTTCCTCACCCAGGTGGCCACACGGGGTTCCTTGCCCTGCAGCGAGACGAGCGAGTTGTCGGCGGATGCTGATGAGTTCCTCTTCCAGGCCGAGCGAGGCGGATTCCTCGCTGCGTTCACGTGCGAGCGATGCTGCCTGGTTAGCCACCGGCGCATCGAACGAGATTGGCCGCCATGGGCTCACGGTCGGCTCGGCAGACGCCGCCGAAACGACTGGGCGCGCGGTCTTTGCCGGCACGTCGTCAACGGCCGCGACCACTTCGTAGCCACTCTTGCGTCCGAGCAGACCCGGTTCGCGCAGGGCGCGCGTTTCGATGATCAGCGCACCATCGCCTAAGTCGTTCTTCACTTTCGCCAAGGCTTCGGGAACCGTGCGACCGGTGTAGCTACGAACGATCATGGCAGATTCTTTCCGAATGGGTCCGGTGTCCGATGTCCGATGTCCGATGTCGCGTGGTGATCACGAGACATCGGACATCGGACATCGGACATCGGACAAAGGTTCATGACTTCGCCCCCAGCCCGATCGTCCCCACCACTTCGACCTCGACCCCTGGGGCGAGTTCGCTGTAGGAGAGCACCGCGAGGTCGGGATAGAAACGGCTGGTGATTTGACGCAGACTGCGACGCAGGGAGGCGGTGGTCAGCAGCACGGGATCGTGGCCGCCGGCCATGGCCTCCTGCGCGTTCTTGCCCAGCTGATCGACCAGCGTGCTGGCTTCGTTCGGCGCGATGCCCAGACCGCCGCCCTGGTTGGCTGCCACCAGCGCTTGCGACAGGCGCTGTTCGGTGGCCGGTTCCAGGATGATGGCGTGCATCTTGCCCTTCGCGTCGAGGTACGGCGCGATGACGTTGCGGCCCATGCGGGCGCGGGCGTTTTCGGCGATGGTGAACGGATCCGCGGTGGGCTGGTCGGCCACGGTCTCCAGAATCTTTTCCAGGTTGGTGATCGGCACGCGTTCTTCGAGCAACGCGGCGATGGCCTTCTGCACCACGCCGAGCTTGGCGTTGGTTTCGATATCTTTGACCAAGACCGGTGCGTCGCGCTTGAGGGCGGTGAGCATCGCCTGCACGTCCTCGCGGTTGAGCAGATTTGCGGCGTTGGTTTTCAGCACCTGGGTCAGGTGCGTGATGAAGACCGAGGCCGGATCGGTGACGGTGTAACCGGCGGCTTCCGCTTCGGTGCGGCGGCCGTTGTCGATCCATACGGCGTCCAAGCCAAAGGCGGGTTCCTTGGTTGCGATGCCCTGCACCGCCGCGCTGACGCCACCACCATCAATGGCGAGCAAACGCTCAGGATGCAGTTCGCCGGTCGCTACCGGCTGACCATGCAGCAACACGCGGTAGGCGGTCGCTCCGAGTTGGATGTTGTCCTTGATGCGGATCGGCGGGATGAGCATGCCGAGTTCGCGCGCCAGTTGTTTGCGCAGCGAGGTGATGCGGTCGAGCAGCGCCCCGCCGCGATCCTTGTCGACCAGCGGAATTAGCCGGTAGCCGATTTCGACGCCGACGCGATCGCCGGTGAGCAGGTCCTCGACCTTTTCTTCCGGTTTCTTGTCGCTGACCGCTTGCTCTTCCTTGGCGTCGATCACTGCGCGCTCCTGGTCGTTATCCTTCACCAAACGCCAGATGGCGAACAGGATGGCGGACAACATGGCGAAGGGCAGCAGCGGCATGCCGGGTATCAGACCGAACAACAGGATCATGCAGGCGGTCACCGCGATGGCCTTCGGTTTGACAAAGAACTCGCGCGCCAGCTGGGTGCCGACGGTGTCGTCGCTGCGTGCCTTGGTCACCAGCAGGCCGGAGCCGATGGTGATCAGCAGCGAGGGGATTTGGCTGACCAAGCCGTCACCGATGGTCAGCAGGGTAAAGGTATGGAGCGACTGACTAGCAGTCATGTTCATCATGGTCATGCCGATGATGAACCCGGCGACGATATTGATGATGGTAATGATGAGGCCGGCAATGGCGTCGCCTTTGACGAACTTGCTGGCACCATCCATTGCGCCGTAGAACTCCGCTTCCGAGCTGATCTTCGCTCGACGTTCACGCGCATCTTTTTCACTGATGAGTCCGGCGTTCAGGTCAGCGTCGATCGCCATCTGTTTGCCCGGCATGGCATCAAGCACGAAACGCGCGGCCACTTCGCTGATGCGCCCGGCGCCCTTGGTCACCACCACCAACTGGATGATCAACAGGATGAGGAAGATCACCACGCCGACGACCAAGTTGCCGCCGATGACGAAATTACCGAAGGTCTCGATGACGTCGCCGCCTTCGCCGGTAAGCAAAATCAAACGCGTCGAGGCGACGTTCAGCCCCAGGCGCATCATGGTGGTGATCAGCAGCAGGCTGGGGAAGGCGCTGAACTCCAGCGGCTCCTTGGCGTAGACGCACACCAGCAGGATCAGCAGGGACATTGAGAGGTTGACCGCCAGCAAGGCGGACAGCACTGGCGCCGGGACGGGCAGGACCATCACTGCCAGGATCGACACCACCCCGATGGCGAAGACCAGCTCGGTCCGACGGCTCAACCGTTCGGCGGAGGTCAGCAGCGGGGTAGGGATGGCCTGGGCCACAGGGGTCCGTCCTGGCGTCGAGGTTGACGACATGCCCTGTCGGCAGTCGCCACAGACCGCCCCTGAAAGGAGGTCTGCGCCAGTCTAGGGGCACCGGTCGTGCCAATGGTGGGAGAGTCGGCGAGAGTCGGCCCTGAGGGGCGTCCTGCATCCCGATCATCGCCAGCGCCCCCCGGACCGCCGATCACCGTTGCGGCGGAGTCGCCTCACGGATCAGGGCGCCATGTTCCGTGCTCATGATCAGCAGCGCAAACCGCTCCACCCGATCGAGTTCATCGGTGCTCAGCGACGCATAGTCAAAGCGCCCACGCAGGTCGGTGTAGCCGTCCTTGAAGAAGCGCACCTCGCCGCCTTGCATGCGCGCGTAGGCCTTCACGTAGACCGTTGGCAGCGGTTTGCTCTGACCACTGGCGTCGACGCGACCGATGCGCACCTGGCCGTAGGCTTCACTCACCTGCACGTCGAGAGCGTGCGCGTAATGCGCCTTGGCCGTACGCCGTCCGCCAGCGACTACTTCGATGACGGTGTTGGCGCTGCGGTAAGCGGTGGGCAGATCCACGTGGTGGAGGTTCTTGCCGCTGGGCAAGGTGACGTCGCTGGTGCTGGTAGGCGTGATGAACGAAAACCGCTCCGCCTGGCTGTGCACGAACGGCTGGCGTGAAAAGAGCAGTTCGATGTCCATCAGGTAATAATTCACCCGGCAGGTATCGACGCCACGGTAGTTCAGCGCGAGGCGTCCGGCTTCCACCGCCACGTCGATGCTGGCCTCGCTGGCGGCAAGGTGCGCTTGGCGTTCGGTGACGCTCTTGGGGTCGACCACGGCGGCGTTGCTGCCGGTCGTTTCGTCGAGCTGTGCCAACACCGTGCGGAACAGCGTGCGCCAACGGTCCACCGGATGATCGCGGTGTGGGGTGGCGATCGCCCGGGCTTTCTGTGGTTCGGCGCTGAAGAACGCGGCGTAAGCACTCAGGTAGTCGTACTGCAGATGACTGGTGATGCGCGCGCGGTCGACGCGCTTCAGCATCGCCAGACCTTCCGCCACGCGGTCTTGCAGCAGCAGGTAATACGTCGCCGACAACAGCTCGTCGTGGGATGATTCACTGCGCTGGTCGTCGCGATAACACGCCTGTTGCAGGAACGCCCGATACTGCGTCGCCAACGCCTGGTTCAGGATGGTGCGTTGGCTGCCGAGCCGATGCGCCCGCGCGTTCACCAACGGTGCGTATTCCAGATGTTGGTACCAGCCGAGCGCCACCGCATCGGTGGTGACCAGTGGGCTGTCGAGCCACGGACCGCAGGCAGTGAGGAAGTCTTCTTGATGGCTGAGCCATTCGCGCAGGCGCACGGTGTCGCTGTGCAGCAGGCCGTAGGACCAGGTGGTGTCGTGGTAGAGGCGACGCTCTGCCAGCAACGCGGTGAGTCGGCTGAAGAATTTCGCATCGCGCAGACGCCAGGCGAGCTGGTCGAGGTCGAGGCGCTGCAGGTTGTGACGATTGAGGAACGTCAGCACCTCGTCCGCGTCGCCGTGCTGTGAGATGTACGCCCATGACGTGCGATCGATCAGCGTTGGTTCACGCACCACGGTCAGCCGTCCAGCGGCACCGTGCGCCACCAACGTGCCGTTTTTCGCGGCGTGCACCGGGAAATGCGCATACGAACCGTGGCCGGGGAAATAGAAGGCGTACTCCAAACGGGTGGTGCCGTAGGGTTCTAGATCAACGCGCGTGCCTTTGGTGATGAACCCATTCGCCACCGGGATCGCACCACGGGGAATCTGCAACAACAGGTCGAGGCGTTGTCGGGTCGAAGTGGGATTGGTCGCCACCACTTGGCAGAGGTAGACCACATGGGTGAGGAATTCGCCTACCACGTACTTGTCGACCTCTTCGTTGCCTTCATAGGTCGAGCGGTCGTCGCGGCGGAAATAATGCTGCGTCATCAACAGCGCGGTTGGCTGCGTCCCCGGTGTGGCGCTGCGGATCTCCTGATGGAACGCCACCTGCGGGCCGCCAGCGGTCAGACGCATGCGCGCGCCGTGGAACACCACCGCCGGTGTCGCCGCGATAAACGGCAGGTCGAGCACGGCCAAGGCGAACATCATCTCGGTGAAACTGCTGGTCGGCAGCGCCAGATGTTGCGAGAGGAACGGCGGGGCGTCGGCGCTGAACGGATGGGCCGCGAGGTACTTGGCGTAGTCGTTCCAGAACGCGTTGGGCTCCACCAGTTCTGGGCCCATCTCGTCGTAGTGCAGGTGCCAGTAGTGGTTCTCCGCCCATTCCTGCGTGCGGTCGAGTTTGCGGAAAAATTGACGCACTTGTTCACGGCGTTTCAGGTCCTCGCCAGCGCCGCCTTCGTCGTCGCGTTCGCATTCCTCCGCCGATTCCTCGGCCACCGCGCGGCTACGTCGTGCTTCTTTCTTCATCGCGGATTTTTGCGGCATCGGCGCGGCGCATGCCGGCGGCGCAGTTGGCGCAGGTGCTGCACCTGCCATGCTCGCGGATGACTCCATCATCATGTCCATCAGCGGTTCTGCCGCGGCCATCATGTCGGCCTTGGCGGCGTCTTTGGCTGCGCCGAAACCCATGGCGTCATCGCTGTCGAGGGCGCTGCCGCCGAGCACGGTCTGGAATAACAACTGGTCGCGTTCAAGATCTGGCGGGATGAGATCGCAGCGATCGCTGAGGTCGCGCACGATGCCTGGACGGGTGCCGGGATCACGTGCACTAAGCAGGATACGTTCCACCGCATTGAGCCGGCCATAGCTCCACGGCGCGCGGTAGGCCGTCAGATCATCACCAAGCAGGAAACGATCAAGGAAGGTCAATTCGCGTTTGTTCCGCAGGTACGGCTTGATCACCCCGTGGAAGAACGCCGGATCCTTGCGCATCAGGAAGAAGCTCAGCTCGTGGCTAGCGAACTCGCTGTATTTCGCGCGTTTCTGCTCGTCGCTGAGTTCCGGCCAGGTGGTGATGAAGGCGAACTTCGCCAGCGTCTCGTTCTCATCCGACAAGGTGGTGTAGAGCGCGAATAGCTTGGGGAGCGTGTCGACACTCTCGATCTTCGCGGTGGTGATGTCCGCCAGTTCCAGCGCTTGCCCGTTGGTCAGCAACGTCGCCTGTTGCTGCTCGGTGAAATGACCGAGCGGATCGAGGCCATCGCGCAGACGCAGGTCCTCGTGGGCGGTGCCGACCTCTGGCAAGGCGAGGTCGCGGCGCACGGCTTGATCGCGGTCGAGCACGACGACGCGCACGTGATTGGCGTGTGCCAGGTCAGCGCGCGGGATGCGCATGATGCCATCTTTGTCCGGCACCAGATTCGTCAGTACGTGAGCCGGATTGGCCAGGAAATCGAGATTGGCGTGGGCGAGCTCCGCCGCCATTTCGCGCGGTTGTGCCTGCACCGCTGACCCGGCTCCGCCGCGCCCCTTTGCACGTCCAGCGGCGTACGCACCACCACCGCCGATCTGGTCCAGACTGGTCTCGGTCGCGCGCACCGCCCACGGATTCAGCAGCAGGCCTGGACGTGTGAGCAAGTTGCCCGGATACTTCGCCGCCAGGCGACGATCGAGGATGTAGCGGTATTCATCGCCGATATCGCGACCGGACAGGTGCAGACTGGTAGCGGGCGAGACCTCACCCAGCCGTGGCGTGGTGGCGAGGGCAGGACGCAACGCGTCGAACAGCGAATGAGCCGGTAGGAAACGCGTGGCGCACAGATGCACCCGCGCGTGGCGCGATGCGCCTGTGACGGTGATCACCACCTCTGCTTTGGTTGCGCTCAGATCGACGTGCAGCGGTGCGCGTTCGCGCAGTTCAAGCACGCGACGAGCAGAGATCGCATAGGCACCCGCCGCGGTGGTCAGTGCCGGTGCCGGGGTGACGTGCACATGGATACGTGCGCCGCTTTCGCGTAGCAGCAACTCGTGGTCGCCAGCGGGCAGGCCTTTGGCCTCGATAAAACCATCGCGCAGCGCGAGTACGTCGCTGGCGTCGCTCACGTAGGTGCCATGGGTCAAGGTCAGCAGTGACGCGACGGTGCGCGACAGCTTGGTCTGCGCGCCGAGGTAGGGCACGCGCAGCGTCGTTCCCACTCGGGCGTGCAGCACCGTCGGTTGGATGCAGGTGTCGGTGGTCAGCGACCAACGTGCTTCCTGGCCGTTGGGGTTGGCGGCGCGGCCCTCGGTGATGTCGGCTAAGGTGCCAAGTTCCACCCGACCCTGAGCGTCGCTCTGCAAACGCAGCTCGAAGACATCGGTGAAATCCCGGTGCGTGAGTGTGACGTTGATGTGCATCCCTGGGCGTGGTTCACCTGATTTCCCCAGCAGATACAGCACGTGGCCGGCGTCCGTGCGCGCGAGATGCAAGTCGTCGAGGTGTTCCGTGGCATCGATGCCATTGAGCGACCACGTACGTTCATCGCTGAGTTCCACCACCTTGCCGTCGGTGGCGCCACGCACGCGGGCGCGGAGTGCGACGGTGAGGCGCGCGAGGTTCTCGGGCACCTGGATGGTGGCAACGGACTCGCGATCGGCGGTGAGTGGAAAGCCTGGGAACTCTTTGAGCGCATCCACGCCCGCGTGATCGGTGGAGGTGACGCTCAGGCGCACGTCTTCCAACAACGTCGGGCTGATCTCGACGCCATGCAGCGTCAGGGACGGACGCACCAACACCTGCGCCTGGCGGCGTTTGAGCAAGTGTTCGCGTTCGACAAACAAGCCGGCATCGAAGCGATAGGTCTCTGACTGGTGCTGGAACGTATTCAGCGCGGCGCGACTTCCATGACGCAGGATGACCTTGGCGGTCGTCGGTTCGGCAGTGAACGGCACGGTGATGGCGCCGTGGTCGTCAGGACGGAATTCGCGCCCGCCGAGCCACAACGTCGCATCTTTCAACGGACCCGCATCTTCATCGACGATGGAGAACACGTGGCCAGCGGCGCCGACGCGCTCCAGCAGGTGCATGCCACCTTTACGGATCACCGCGCGGCTGCTTTTCCCGTTGCCGATGAACTCCACCACGAACACGCCCGCGCGATTCAGCGCCGGGAAGGTGAAGCTGCGGCGCACGCGGCGCAGCGGCGCTTCCGTGTAGGTGTGGGTCTGCTCATCGCTCGCCACCAAGCCGTCGAGGTCAAGGCTGCCGTCGATCTCGCGGGCCTGCGCCTGGTAATAGGTGAAGGTGTTGATCTCGAAGACCTTCACCACCAACGTCGTGACGTTTTTTACGTCCAGCTCCAGGCTGACGGGATCAACCGCGCGATAGGTTGTGCGGTTGGTGGGCGCGAACTCCAGGTCGACGCGTTCTTTCAGCGCCTGGACTTCGCTGCCAGCGAGGTGGTCGTACCACAGTTCCTGTTTGCCGATGCCATGCAGCATCTTGGTGGTGGCGAAGAGTTGCTTGAGGTAGTCGGCGCGCACCAGACCGGCGAAAGCCTTGGTGTCAGCCGTGTCTTTCAGCAGGTTGGCAAGGAAATCGCTCACCAGGGTTTCGTCATCACGCACTACCGCCAAGCCGGTGTGCGTGCGGAAATCTTTGCCCAGGCTGGCGGGATGATCGCGGTTCTCCGGACGATGCAGGAAGTCGCTGTCCATGTAAGACGCCTGGCGCGGCAATTTCAGGTAGGTCAGGAAGCGTTTGCTGTCGTAGACGCCCTGGGCGCGATCCAACTCCAAGCGGTGGTAGAGGACGTGGGCCTTGAGCGAATTGAACGACGGTGCCAACGGCAGGACGAAGGCCCACAAACGGTCGAGGTACTGCTGGCGCTCGCTGCCCGGCTCATCCCACGTGCTCTCAGCGTTCGGGCGCATCTTCCCGAGGCAGCAGTGGACGAAGGCTTCTTCCTTGAGCAGTTCGGGCCGCTTGCGCGCGAGTTGTTCCAACTGTTCGAGCAGCAAATGGCGATGGATCGTCAGGTTGCCGAAACGTTCGGCGTACGAGGTGTCAGCGAGGTTGCGCAGAATGAGTGCGACGAGCTGCGGATGATCGGGCCGCGTCAGGCGTTGAAGCAAGTGGCGCAGGCGGGAGTCGTCGAGTTTTTCCTCGGCCAACCAGTCGAGTGCGTGGTCGGTGTAGCCGGACAGATCGCTGTGCCGGTCGTTGGCGATTTTGGCCAATACCGCGCGTGCGATGTGCTTCTGGTCGAGTTTTGTCGGATGGACGGCGGCGCGGCTTTCCGCCTCCCGCTGATGATTGAAGTCCGGCTCCAGGATGTCGCGCAGTTTGCTGACGATCTCCGCCGGTTTGCCCGCCAACAACAACTGACGACGTTCCAGGGTGGTGTAGGCCTCGGTCTCGCCGTGGCGTTTGCGCCACTCGGTAAGCAGCGTTGCTGCTTCCTTGAACTGCTTGCGGTGGTGCAGGTCCAGGCAGTGATAGTGGTAGTGGTCTTCACTGCCGGGAATCAGACTTGCCAGCGCTGTCGCGCGATCGGCTCCGAAGGCGAACTGTTCAAGATCCGTGAGTTCCATGGCAAGGTTCCACATGTGGCCGGGACGACGGCAGGGAAAGTCGCGGACCATAGATCAGCATCGACCTGCGGCAAACAGCAAGCAGGCGTCGGCGGACCAACTCAGGTGCTGCGGGTGCTACGCCGGACGGTCGGTCCGATCTTCGATGTCCGAGGTCGCAAGGCAGGACATCGGACATCGGACATCGGACATCGGACATCTACGCCCGCGGATGCGCCTTGCGGTAGACCTGCCTGAGCGCCTCGATCGTCAGGTGGGTGTAGATCTGCGTGGTATTGAGGCTCGCATGGCCGAGTAGCTCCTGCACCACGCGGATGTCGGCGCCGGCGCGCAACAGGTGGGTGGCGAAGCTGTGGCGCAGCGTGTGCGGCGTGGTGCGCGACGACAATCCAGTGACCGCGAGGTGATGTGCCAAACGTCGGCGCACGTCGACATCGCTGATGCGTCGGCCGCCACCGCCGCCCTTCTTCGCCTTCGCCGAACTCAGGAACGTCCCGCGGGTGTCGACTCCGCGCCCGTGGGTGGTGTCACGTACGTGGCGATACGCCTCGATCGCGCGCACCGCCGGCATGCCGACCGGCGCCAGGCGTTCCTTACGGCCCTTGCCGCGCACGCGCACGATGCCACCGATCAGATCGATATCCCGATCGTTCATCCCCACCAGTTCGCTGACACGCATGCCGGTGCTGTAAAGCGTCTCCAGGATCGCGCGGTCGCGCAGCGCAGTTTCATCATCGCCCTGCGGCGCGGCGAGCAGCGCCTCCAACTCATGGGTCTCCAGGTAATGCGGTAGCTTCCGCCGGACCTTGGGTGAGCGCAGTAAGGCCGCGGGATTCGCCGGCAGACGTTCGGTGGTGGCAAGGAACTTGCCGAAGGCACGCAGTGCAGCGACGCTGCGTGCGAGCGTCGCCGCCGAAGGCGCTGCCGCGGAGCCGTCGCCACCGGCACGATCAGCCAACCAGCGCCGCAGCGAAAACGTATCAAGCGCCGTCACCGGCAGTTCACCAAGCCCCTGTGCTTGGTACCACGCGAGCCAACCGTCCAGTTCATAGCGATAAGCGCGCTGGGTATGCACGCTGGCATCCCGCGCATCGCGCAGGTGGTCAAGGAAGGCGGTTACCGCAACGCTGATGGTCTCAGGCATTCAAGTTCGTGATCGCCCCGTGGCGGGCGATGCTCAGAGCGGATCGATGCGATTGAGTTGTCCGCAGTGCACGCACACCGCGGTGTACGCGTCCGGTCGTGAAGCGACCATGAAGACCTTGCGGCAGTGCGCACAAGCGACCGCACGCGTGGCGCCGCCGGCGTTGACCGGCGAACGGGCCTGTTGGTTGCCTTGACCTGCGGCCAACGGTGACGGCACGTAGGAACCGGTGACGGTGCGGCGGATGCGCGCGGTGCCGGTCAGATTGGCCGGCGCTTCTTCACCAGCGGTCGGGTTGTTTTGCAGGAATATGCCGGATGGCCGGCGGACGTAACCGGTCATTTTACTCGGCGGCGTCACGCCACGGCGCAGGAACGACGTGGTGTGACGATTGGTCGTCGGTTGTGGCGGCGCGTCAGTCTCTTCGCTTCCGGGAAAAACCTGCTGCGTCGGCAACGGCGGCAACGGGCTAGTGCGCACGGGTGGCGCTGACGCGACCGTGGGGGGAATCGCCGGAGGCGTGGGATTGGACACGGTGCCGCCTGGTTGTTGAAGGAACGGCAAGGGTGTACGGAACGCGGAATTCACTGTGCGTGCAGAACCATCACGCTTTTCTTGCGCATGCGGCAGGGGCGTGCGGAAGGACGGCATGCTGCGGGTGTGCGGTTCCTGCCGATCGATCGGGAACGGCAAGGGCGTGCGCAGGGGCGGTGGGATGCGCGGTGGGGGTGGAGGCGGCAAGGGGATCGGGGAGTGGTTAATCGACATCGGTACCGACGGTGGCAACGGTATTACCGTCTTGGCTTCCAGCGCGTAACCGCCGGACGCTGGCGCATCAAGGTCGGACGGCTGGGCGGTCTCGCGTCGGTAGGCGGTGGTGGTCGTACTGCGGGAGACCCGCGACGTACCGAAAAACGGCTGATCCTTTTCCTGACGCTGCGAGCCGTTGCGGCGCGCCAACACCTCGTCGAGCAGGTTCTCAACTCGCCGCAGTTCGATTGGTTTATCGAGCACGACCAGGCAGCCTTGTTGTTGGGCCTGCTGGGCGAGGTTGGGGTGCATGGAGCCGTAGGCGGTGTAAAGCGCCACCGGCAGCAACAACTGGCGTCGGCGGATTTCTTTCAGCAGGGTCAGGCCATCCATGCCTGGCATCGACACGTCGCTGATGAGCAGATCGTAAGCATCGGCGGTGCGGTGACGGCGCACGATCGCTTCGAGGGCCTCGGCCCCATTGCTACAGGTTTCGACCCGATGCCGACGCGACAGCAGAAATTCCGTGAGGAACAGCACGCTATCCGGTCGGTCGTCGACCACGAGAATGTGCAAGATCGATCCCATAAGACGGAAGTCCTTGACGTGCTTATTAGTTAGGGCGACCTTCAGGCGCAAGGGAAAAGACTGTGGTGTGGTTCAGGATCGGCACTCGGAGATTGGCCACCAGGACCTCAAGACGCCGACGAAAAAACTCGTGACAGACCTTTCTGCGCCCTGGTCCACGCCATCCAATGGTCGTGGCGTCTTGGCGTCTTGGCGTCCAGTCCTGGTGAAACCGCGGCATGTCCTTGTCACTGCCTCGTGCCTGTCGCAGCATGCGCGCCCATGACCGGACGTTCCCGCACGCTGTTGATCATCGCTGTCGCCCTCGGCGGAACGGCGTTGGCGGCGTGGAGCGGACTCACGCGTTTTCCTCCCGGTGCGGTAGCGGGAGCAGTGGAACCGGTGCAACGTGCGCTCGCAGGCCACGAGGCCGAGACCACGCCGGAGCAGCGCCTCGTGCAGATGGAGGAACAGCTGGTCCGCGTCAGCGCCGAGAATGCCCTGCTGCGTACGCGCTTGCAGGATTACCTCGCCATCCGCGGCGAAGGCGGCATTCCGCCGGAGCAGTCGGTCGTGGTGCGTGCGCGCATTATCTCGCGCACCGTGCGACAGGGTCGACGGTATTGTGAACTCGATGCCGGTGCGGTCGACGGCGTGAACATCGGTATGGCGGCGTGTCTGGGTTGGAGTCTGGTCGGTGCGGTGGTCGGTGTGCAAGAAGGCCGCGCGCTGGTGCAGTTGGTCAGCGACAGCGAGAGCCGCATCCCAGCGACCTTGCTGGACGGCGAGATGGTGTTGGCCGAAGGTGTCCTTACCGGCAGTGGCAAACGCGGACTTCTGCTGCTCGACTACATTGAGGAGCGCGAAGGCCTACAGATCACCGCCGGCCAACGCGTGGTCACCGCCGGCTCCGACGGCCGGTTTCCACCAGGACTGGTGCTCGGCACGGTCACTGCAGCAACCCGTTCACCGACCGCCGGTCACTGGCACGTCGAAGTCGTCCCACTGCGAGAAGCCGACAGCGCGGATTCGTTACTGATGCTGAAATTTGCGACTCCGCAGGTGCGGTGAACCTGGGAAACGCAGTGCGAGGTGCGCAGTGCGAGGTACAAAGTCGGGACCAAGCCGTTACGACGTGACACCCGTTTTTGCAGCGCAAGTCCCTGTGCTTGCGGCCCCAAGCCGCCATCGGTAGCTTTCGCGAGTGGGAGTGCTGACGATGCCAATCCCGGTTCTGCGAGTGTTAATGGCTACGGCGTTCGCGTGCGCAGCGGCGTTCGCGGTCGAGGTCAAAGCGGGCAAAGGCCCGGCTGCGCTGGCCGATGCCTTGGCGGTGTTGCGGGTCAACGATCCGCGCGTGCTTGATCGTGAGACCACCCAGTTCGCCGCTGGTCTCGGCATCAATCCGGAGCCGCTGCGTGCAGCGATGGCGAGCCTGCTGTTCCGTTCGCGTTCGCTGGAGGGTATTGACCTCGCTCGTCCAGCGCTGATGGCGTGGCGCTCCCAGGAGCCAGCGCTGGTGGCGGTGATTCCGCTGACTGATCGGCGGAGTTTTCTCGAAAGTTTCGGCGCCGGGTTTGGTGGTGACGCGCCGCTGATCCGCGTCGGTGAACGCGATGGCACGGTGGTCTACACTCAAAACGGCAATGATGGACTGTTAGAATATCGTCTGTTGATCAGCGATCGCGCGGCGTACCTCGCCGGCACCGCGGCCTTGTGCCGTGAACTGGCGGAGTACCCGCTGCAGCCATTGACCAGCGAGGCGCCGTTGGTGTTCAGCGCGAGCGCGGCGTTTCTCGCCCGTCTGGGTGCGGATTCAGATTTTTCCTCGGATCTCTCACCCGCCCAGCGCCAGGCGATGGAATCGCTCGCCCCAGGGGTGGTCAGCATGCAGAAGGCGGCGGGTGCTGGCTGGCTGGCGTTTCTCAGTCAATTGGTCAATGCTGAACTGACCGTGCGGCCCGATGCGCAGGGCACGATGAATTTCTCGCTGCAGATCCAGGCGCAACCCGACAGCGCATTGGCGGTGTGGATTGGCAATCAGCGCAACCAGCCGAGTCGTCTGCTGCCGATTGTGCGCTCTGACCAGTCGATTTTCAGTTTGGCGGGCAACATCGTCTGGCAGGGTCAGGCTGAGCGTCTGGGCAAGATCTTCCTGCCGGTGGTGCAAGAAGCCTACGCGGATCGTTGGAGTGCGATGGTGGATGAGAACTGGGCGTCCATGTGGAGCCTGATCGATCGTGCTGGTCCGTTCGCCATGGCCGTCGATGTCGGCTTGAAGGACGGCAAGGCCATCAGCGAATCACGCTACCTGGGCGAACAACCCAAGGCGCAAGAACTGATGTCGCTCATCACGTTGGTGTCACAGAGCCTCACCGGCACCGTCGGCGAAGCGGTCACTGCGGGTAATGCCGCCGGGTACCGTGAACAGGATGCGCACGGTGATCGCGTACTGGTGTCGAACGAGCGTCACCTGATCAGCGTCCAGTCGAGCATGCGTGCGGCGGTCGAGGCCGCGACCGATGTGGTGACGCGCAGCCAAACCATTGGTGCCCCAGAAGGACAGGCTGGCGTGCTGCAGTTCAGCACCAATCTGACGCCACTGGTCCGCACCCTGGTGGTACTCTTGGGTGGTGAGGTGCAGCCAGGTCTCCCCATGGCGGTGTGCGGTGTGACGATCAAGACCGGTCTACCGGGCCAATTGATTGCCGAGGGCTCCTTTCCCGCACCGAACATCGCCCAACTGTTCCGCGATTCGGGCCTGATCCAGTTCAGCGACAATCCCGATACCCCGACGAAGAAGACCTCGCCTAAGCGTTAGTAGATTAGTTGATGGGTTCCATCGTTTGCCGGTCCTGCGCGATGGACAGCCAGTACGGCCTGTGGTGGGTTCACCGTAGCCAGCCGTTTGGTCGCAGCTAGAAAACGCGACCCACATTCCTGCCCACGGAGAGATCCATGTCCACGCCCACACCCGCTGTTTTACCACGCGTCGCCATGCTCACCGCCGGTGGTCTCGCACCGTGCCTATCGTCCGCTGTTGGTGGCCTCATCGAGCGCTACACCGATCTTGCGCCGGACGTGG